>DGYFR06201__coassemble_520_pt1 | contig 93206 bp, 110 predicted proteins | sample DGYFR06201__metabat2_high_PE_040 | metagenome-assembled genome bin DGYFR06201 | reverse complement strand
TGAGGACTGGGGAGAGCCAGAGAAAAGACGGAAGATACCTTTACAAATATGTGGATGCGGATGGGAAACCGCAGTCTGTATACTCATGGAAGCTGGTAGCGACGGACAAAGTGCCTGCCGGGAAGCGGGACTGCATTGCCCTGCGTGACAAGGAGCGGGAGATACAGAAAAGCCTTGCGGATGGAATCAGCGCAGCAGGCCGGAAAATGACTGTCTGCGAACTGTATGACAGGTACACAATACTGAAAGGCAATGTGAAGCGCAGCACCAGAGAAAGCAGGCAGTTTGTTGCAGGAGTGTTACAGGCTGATGCCCTTGGCGCAAGGGATATTGGTTCTGTAAAGCCCTCTGACGCGCAGGAATGGGCAATGCGGATGAAAGAAAAAGGATACTCCTACCGCCTGATCAACAACATCAAGCGGTCACTCAAAGCATCCTTCGCAATCGCAGTATCCGATGGCTGGGTGCGGAAGAACCCGTTCGACTTCACCCTGAACGCTGTGATCAGCAATGACACGCAGGCCAGACAAGCCCTGACCGAAGAACAGGAGCAGGCGTTTTTGCAATTCCTGCAAAGCAGTCCGGTCTACCGCCGGTATTATGATGAAATCCTCATCCTGCTGAAAACAGGGCTGCGCATTTCTGAGTTCTGCGGGCTGACAGTGGATGATATCAACTTTGCGGACGGTATTATCAATATCGACCATCAGCTCTTGTGGGAGACAAATAAAGGACTCTATATCGACACGCCGAAAAGCAGGAGCAGTATCCGCAAAGTGCCGATGAGTGAACAAGCACGCAAAGCGTTGGAGCGGGTGATTGCATGGCGCGGCGAGCCCGAACCTTACACGGTGGACGGGTACAGCGGCTTCCTGTTTGTAAATGAGTGTGGTAAACCATATCTGGCTGACCACTATCAGACGGTGCTGCGGCGTGCGGTCCAACGCTATAACCGGACGCACGAAGATACACTGCCGAAAATCTCCCCGCATGTGCTGCGTCACACGTTCTGCACCAGACTTGCAAGCAAAAATATGAATCCCAAAAGCCTGCAATATATCATGGGACATGCGGATATCAATATCACGCTGAACCTTTATGCGCATGTGTCGCTGGATGCTGTCAAGGCAGAAGTAGTAAAACTGATTGCATAGTTCCAAACAGCCGGATTACCACGCCATATACCACTTTTCACGGCGAAAATATGAGAAACAGGGCGAAGAAATGTGAAGTATCTTCCGGTAAAAGTTCTGTGAACCCTTCAAAAGCGATGTTATATCAGCATTTAACGGCTTTTGAGGGGATGCCAGAAAAACGTAAGATGTTTGTATAAAAAACCGAGATACATGGCCCAGGCCACCTTCTCTTGGCCTTCGGCCAATTCACCTTGTGCTCCCGGTTTTTATGGAAATTGCGGCGAGCCGCAATTTCCTATTTGATGCGCGCTGCGGCGCGAGGACTTTTTCGACAAGATAAAAAGGACGCATAAAGCGTCCTTTTCCATAGGAGGGAATCCCTGTTTCAGTCCGCCGCGGCGCGGTAGGTGCACAGCGCGGGCGCGAGGCGCACCGCGAGCGCCGCCGCACCTGCTGCCTTGAGCACGTCCACGCCGATGGTCGGCACAAAGCAGGTCACGAACAGCGTCCACATCCCGATGGGATCGTGCATATAAAATGTGCGCACGCACCAGAACCACGCCATGCCGATCACATACACCACCGCCATGTCTACCAGCGCCGCCAGCAGGAACAGGCGGAAGCTGCGCGCTTTGGCGCGCCGCACGATCGTCCCGGCGACCCACGCACCCACCGCGAAGCCCACAATACAGCCGAAGGTCGGCTGGAAGACATACTGCGGGCCGCCGCCGCCCGTGAAAATCGGCAGGCCGACGAGCCCGAGCACCATATACGCCACGCACGCCAGCGTGCCGTAGCGCGGGCCGAGCAGCAGGCCCGCCATCGTGGTGAACAGGGTTTGCAGCGTGAACGGCCACAGCGGCACCGGCACGCGGATGAACGCCCCGACGGCGATCAGCGCGACAAACAGCGCGCTCAGCGCCAGCATGCGGATATTGGTTGACTTGCTTTGTTCCATTGGAGTGATCCTCCTGCTTTTCCGAATTTCTGAAAGCAGTATACCATGCGGCCGCGCTATTGTCAACCATTTTATATTATATGGTTTACATCAGGTTTCCCCTTGACAAACCGCCGCCCGGACAGTAAAATAGATACTGTTATCCGCGGGTGTAGTTCATCGGTAGAACGGCAGCTTCCCAAGCTGCATAGGTGGGTTCGACTCCCATCATCCGCTCCATATTTCATCCCTGTCCGCATCCGCGGGCAGGGATTTTTGTTTTGGCGCACCTCCCTGTCCCCTGCCGCATATGCTGGAGTAAGACCACAAACAGAGGTGATACCATGACCATTTGCGCAACCGTGCTCGCTGTGCTGGACGGCGCGCTGCTCGTGCGCGACTGCTGCACCTGCCAGCAGGTCCTTGTGCACACGCAGGGCACCAGCTGCTTCCGTCCGGGCGACCGCGCCCGCATCCGCTACAGCGGCGCTTCCACCCGCAGCCTGCCGCCGCAGATCACCGCAACCGAGATCTGCCGCATCTGCCGCTGCCGATAGCACAAAAACGGCTCCGGAACATGGGTTCCGAAGCCGTTTTTCTCATACATAGAGGTAATCCGCCATGACCGGCTGCAAGCCGTGCGCCTCGATCGCCTGATAGACCTCGTCCACCGAGCGGCCGTCCGAGATCTCGAACTGCTCGTCGCCCTTTTCCTCGCCCGAGTGGCCGCCGATGCCGACGTCCACACCCGCAGAGATCTTGGTCGCAGCAATGCCGATGATGTTGTCGCGGAAGCCCGCGCGCTCGCGCGTCGAGATCGTGATGGACGCGAACGGCATAAAGATGCGGTACGCGCACACGACCTGCAAAAGCTGTGGCTCGTGCACGTCCCTGGGGTTGATCTCGGCATTGTTGATGATCGGCCGCAGACGCGGGCAGGAGAACGCGATCTCCGCGTGCGGGTACTTGCGCTGGATCAGGTAGGCGTGCATGCCGGTTGCGAACGCATCCTTGCGGAAATCGGACAGGCCGAGCAGCGCCGCGAAGCCCACGCCGCGCATGCCGCCCATCAGGGCGCGCTCCTGCGCGTTCAGGCGGTACGGGAAAATGCGCTTATGCCCGCCGAGGTGCAGGGTCTTGTACTTGTCCGCGTCATAGGTCTCCTGGAATACGGTGACATAGTCCACGCCGCACTCGTGCAGGTAGGCGTATTCGTCCACATTGAGCGGGTAGATCTCAATGCCGATCACGCGGAAATATTTGCGCGCGATCTTGACCGCCTCGCCGATGTAGCTGACCGGAGACATCGTGCGGCTCTCGCCGGTGAGCATAAGAATTTCCTGCAAACCGGTATCTGCAATGGCTTTCATCTCCTGCTCGACCTCGTCCATGTCGAGCTTGGCGCGGCGGATCTTGTTGTGGCAGTTGAAGCCGCAGTAAATGCAGTAATTCTCGCAGTAGTTGGCGATGTACAGCGGCGTGAACATCTGCACCGAGTTGCCGAAGTGCTTGCGCGTCTCAGCCTGCGCGCGCTGCGCCATCTGCTCGAGAAAGGGCGCGGCCGCAGGCGACAGCAGCGCGGCGAAGTCCTCCGGCCCGAGCACATCCTTGTTCAGCGCACGCTGCACGTCAGCGGCGGTGTAGCGATCCGCGTCGTAGGCGTTCATGCGAGCGATGACCTCGTCCTGGATCTCCGAGCCGATGTTGTCCATGCCCGGCTGATAGGCCATGTGGTCGGTGTCCTCTGTGATGTATTTCGCGGAGATGATCTCCTCTTTTTTCTCATTCATAGGGTAATACCTTCTTTATATCGGATAGAATGTCAGGAATATGCTGTAAATCGGGCGCGCAATGCGCGCCCCTACGGAGCCATGCAGCAAACAGCTGGCCCCAGGGGTGGAACACGCCCTTCTTGTTGCTTAACAGTATGTGGGCGGTGGAAAGCCTCGCGGGACGCCCCCTTGCGCGCGTAGCGCGCCCTCAAGGAGGGGGTGGTGATTCGCAAGAGGCAGGGGGAACCTATGGTGCCCCCGCCTCTTGTGCGCAGTGCGGCCGCGCAGGCCGCATCCCCCGCTGAGAGCGGGTACTTACCTTCCGCACGGAGAGAACGCCCCGTCGATCCCTCAGGTTGTGGGATCAGTCCCGCAAAAACCCGGTCAGCGGCGAAGACGCCGCAGCGGTCTCGCGCACGCGGCCGAGGCCCGCCAGATACGCCGTGCGGCCCGCCTCGATCGCCTTCTTGAACGCCTCCGCCATTGCCGGGATGTCGCCCGCGGTCGCAATCGCGGTGTTCGCCATGACCGCGGCTGCGCCCATCTCCATCGCCTCGCACGCCTGTGACGGGCGGCCGATGCCCGCGTCCACGATGATCGGCAGGTCGATCTCGTCGATCAGGATCTTGATGAACTCGCGCGTCGCGAGTCCCTTGTTCGTGCCGATCGGCGCGCCGAGCGGCATGATGCACGCCGCGCCTGCGCTGACCAGATCGCGCGCGACGTTCAGATCCGGGTACATATACGGCATGACGATAAATCCCTCTTTCGCCAGGATCTCGGTCGCCTTGATGGTCTCCTGATTGTCCGGCAGCAGGTACTTGGAGTCGCGCATGATCTCGATCTTGACAAAATCGCCGCAGCCGCACTCGCGCGACAGCCGCGCGATGCGCACAGCCTCCTCCGCGTTGCGCGCGCCCGAGGTGTTGGGCAGCAGGGTCACACCCTCGGGAATGTAGTCCAGAATATTGGCCGCGCCGCCCTCATTCGCGCGACGCAGCGCGAGCGTGATGATCTGCGCGCCCGCGTTGTGCACTGCGGCGTTGATCAGATCGAGCGAATACTTGCCCGAGCCCAGAATAAAGCGGGAGGTGAATTCATGCCCGCCCAAAACCAATTTGTCTTCCATGTCGAATGCTCTCCTTTTGTGTGTATTTTTGTCTTGACGATATGATAATCCATTCGGTATACTGAAAAAAACAATAAAAGAGGTGTATATTTTGAAAAAATTTATTGCAGAATTCAAGGCCTTCGCGCTGCGCGGCAACGTGATGGACATGGCTGTCGGTGTTATCATCGGCGGCGCATTCTCCGGCATCGTCACTTCCCTGACGGATAATTTTATCACACCGATCATCAGTCTGGTCGGCGGCACCCGTTACAGCTGGGAGCAGATCAACGGGTTTGTCAGCAGCTTTGTCGGTACGGTTGTCAACTTCCTGATCATGGCGTTCATCCTGTTCTGCCTGCTCAAAGCAGTCAACAAACTCATGGCGCTCGGCAAAAAGCCCGAAGCGCCCGCCGCACCGACCACCAAAAAGTGCCCCTACTGCTGCAGCGAGATCCCGATCGAGGCGGTCAAGTGCGCGCACTGCGCCTCCGATCTGCCGGAAACCGAATAAGTACATTGGAAAAAGGCCGCAGGGCCTTTTTCTTTTGCCCCTTTACGGCTCGCGCTCGCCGAGCAGCAGCCGCAGCACCATCGTCGCCTGCTGCGCGGCGCAGAGCGCGACGCGCGGCGCCATCAGTCCGATGCCGTCCGCAATGTCGCTCGTGCCGTCCCCGCAGACGTACAGGCGGCCGAAGCGGCGCTCGGTGCGCATGGCGTTCGCCGAGCCGTACCCCGCCATGCCGCTGCCGGAGACGATGGGCGTGTCCGGCAGGCGCTCGAGCAGCGTTTCGATCAGCATGGCCTTCTGGTCCGCGCGGTCGAACGCTTCGCACACCACATCACAGCCCGCAAACAGGCGCGCGGCGTTCGCCGGGATGATGCGCTCTGTATACGTTTCGTAATTTAAATACGGATTGATTGCTTCCAGTTGTTCCTGCAGTGCGAGCGTCTTGGGGATGCCGATGTCCTTCATCGTATAGTGCTGCCGGTTGAGGTTGGTGATATCAACCACATCAAAATCCACCAGCACCAGCCGCCCCACGCCCAGCCGCGCCAGATGCACGGCAATGTTCGAGCCGAGCCCGCCCAGCCCCGCGATGCCGACCGCGGCGCGGTCGAGCTTGTCCTGTATCGCTGCGCCGTGCCGCTCGACCAGCGCGGCGTGCAGCTCTTCCTGTGTCAGGTACATCTACTCAGCCCCCGCCCACGAACTGCACGATCTCAAGCGTGTCCGCATCGCACAGCGGCTCGTCCGCAAAGCGGGCGCGCGGCACGATCTGCCCGTTCTTCTCCACCGCAACGCGCTGCGGGTCGTGCCCCAGCTCCAGTAAAAGAGACTGTACGGTCATTTCAGCCGCACAGGGACGATCTTTCCCGTTTACTCTCATGAAATTCCCTCTTTTCCGCAAGAAAAATGCCCCGGTTCACCATGCGGTAAACCGGGGCATTTGTGTTTTTTCGATGCGACAGCTTCCCTACGATGGTGCTAACCAACAGGTTCAAAAGGTTAGGCTCTCGCCCTCTCAGCCGCTCATCACGGCACCCTTGCTTGCAGTACCAGTATAGGCGCGCTGCGGGCGCTTGTCAAGATGCAATTTTGTCCCGCTGTGTATGGACGCACCGGTTTGCAAATTCTGCGTCCCTATGCTATAATAACAGAAACAAATGTTCGATTGGAGGGAATGCCGTGGAACGCACGATCCTGCACTGCGACTGCAACTCGTTTTACGCTTCGGTCGAGACCCTGCTCGACCCCACGCTTGCGGACGGTCCCACTGCGGTCTGCGGCGACCCGGAGAGCCGCCACGGCATCATCCTGGCGAAAAACGAAAAAGCCAAGGCGTTCGGCGTGCAGACCGCCGAGACCATCTGGCAGGCCCGGCGCAAGTGCCCCGACCTGCGGCTGGTCGCGCCGCACCGCGCGGAATACGTCAAATATTCGCGCAAGTGCAACGAGCTGTATCTGCAATACACCGATCTGGTCGATCCGTTCGGCATTGACGAGTCCTTTTTGGATGTCACCGGCTCGATGCACCTGTTCGGCACGGGCGAGCAGATCGCGGACGAGCTGCGCCGACGGATGCGCGAGGAGATCGGGCTGACGATTTCGGTCGGCGTGTCGTTCAACCGCGCGTTCGCCAAGCTGGGCAGCGACTACAAAAAGCCGGACGGCACGACCGTGTTCTCGCGCGAAAACTACCGGGACAAGGTCTGGCCGATGCCGGTGAACACGCTGCTCTATGTCGGCAAGCGCGCGGCGGACCGGCTCTCCCGGCTGGGCGTGCACACCATCGGCGAGCTCGCCGCATGCGACCCCGCGTTTGTGCACGGGATTTTCGGCAAAATGGGCGACACCCTGCTGCGCTACGCCCGCGGCGAGGACGACGAGCCGGTGCGCTCGTTTTACGAGGAGCGCGAGGTCAAAAGCGTGGGCAACAGCATGACCTTTGCGCACAACCTGCTCGGCGAGGACGAATGCCGCATGGGCCTGACCGCGCTGTGCGACAACGTCGGCCGCCGCCTGCGCAGCCGCGGGATGGTGTGCCAGACCGTGCAGCTCGGCATCCGCGACCCGGAGTTCCGCAACCGCTCGCGGCAGGTGACGCTCGAGCGGCCGACCAACTCCACCCGCGCGCTGATCGAGACCTCGATGGCCCTGCTGCACGCGCACTGGCAGATGGACAAGCCGGTGCGCCTGCTGTCGGTCACAGCGGCGAACCTGCTGCCCGAAAACCAGTCGTGCGAGCAGCTCTCGCTCTTTGACGCGGCCGACGCCATGCAGCGGCGGGACAGGCAGCATAAGCTCGACCAGACCGTGGACGAGCTGCGCCGCAGATTTGGGAACCAATCGGTCGTTTTTGCTCATTCGGTGAAGAAAAAAGAGAAAAGCGATGAGAATACGCAAGAGAAGCCCGGCTGAAAAGCCGGGCTTATTGATTACCCTTATCGCATTTTTGTCACGACCATGCCTGCCGCAGCAGGGCGGCGGCCTCATCGATCTGCCGTTCGGTCAGGCCCGCGTAGCCGAGCACCAGCGTCGCTTTCGGCGGTTTGACCGGCGGCGTGTAGTACGCGGACAGGCCGTACACCCGCACGCCCACAGCCCGCGCCCGCTCGATCAGCTCGCGCTCGAGCATACCGTTGCGCATGTGCAGCAGCAGGTGCAGCCCGGCCTCCGAACGCGAAACCTCGTGCGGCAGGTCGGCCAGCTCGCGGTCGAGCGCGGCCATCAGCGCATCGCGCCGCGCCTGATACACCTTGCGGCTGCGGCTGATATGCCGCTCGAACCCACCCGTGCGCATGAACGCCGCCAGTGTATGCTGGTCAAAACTGGGCACGGTCGAAGAATAAAGCGAAAAGCGCTCATGGTAGCGCGCCATCAGTGCATCCGGCAGCACCAGATAGCCGATGCGCAGGCCGGGCGACAGGCTTTTCGCAAAGGTGTTCACATATACGACCCGCCCCGCGCGGTCCATCTCGCCCAGCGCCGGGATGGGGCGCGAAGCATAGCGGAACTCGCTGTCGTAGTCGTCCTCGATGATATAGCGGTCGGGCGCAGCGGACGCCCAGCGCAAGATCTCCATGCGGCGGGCAGCGGGCATGACCGTGCCGAGGGGGAAATGGTGCGACGGCGTCAGGTAGACGACCGAAGCATCGCTCGCCGCGAGCGCATCCGCGCGCAGGCCGCTTTTATCGAGCGGCAGCGGGCGCACCGCCACCCCGCTCACATCAAAAATCTGGTACAGCTTGCGGTAGCCAGGGTTTTCGAGCGCATACACGCGGTCGCGCCCGAGCAGCTGGATGACCAGGTGCATCAGATACTCCGAACCCGCGCCGACCAGAATGTTGTCCGGCGAGATATTGATGCCGCGGAAGTCATACAGATACCGCGCGATCTGCTCACGCAGCTCGGCCGCGCCGCACGGGTCGGTCGCGCGCAGCAGGCGGTCGGAGTATTCGCTCAGCACGCTGCGCGACAGCCGCGCCCACGTTGCGAACGGGAAACATTCCGTATCCACGATATTCGTGCGGAAATCGTACTTGCAGTCGTCCGCCGGCACGGCATGCGTATGCGGCGCCGCCGCTTTGGGCGCCTGCGTCTGTGCGGGGACGGCCAGCTGCTTCTGCACAAAATACCCGCGCCGCGGCTCGGAGATAATATAGCCCTCTGCGAGCAGCTGCCCGTAGGCGGTCTCCACCGTGATCTGGCTGACGCGCAGATTGGCGGACAGCTGGCGCTTGCTCGGCAAGCGCTCGCCGCCCGCCAGCGCGCCGGACATGATATCCGTGCGTATCGCGCGGTAAAGCTGCTCATACAGTGGGGTTTTGCTTTGCGGGTCAAGGTGGTAGGTGAGCATCCGTCATCCTCCTTTGCGCTTGTCCCTCCGGACGGCGCATGGTATAATGGGGTTAAGGAATCAGTGGGAGGGTTGCTTATGTCGCTCAAGCATCGTTTTTTCATCATGTGCGGGGCATTCGCCGCGGGGATACTGATCGCCCTGCTCTGCGAGCTTTGGCCAGCGTTGTCAGTGCTAATTCCGATCGGCGCTCTGCTGCCAGTGGGCGGCATCGTCTGGGGCGTCATTAGCATCCGCTGCCCGCATTGCGATGCATTTTTGTTCCGCTGCTATTTGACGCCCTACTGCCCGCATTGCGGCAAGGAGCTGGACTGGAGCTGACCTCACTTGGCCGCCGCTAATGCGGCGGCCTCTTTGATCCAGCCCAGCAGTTCGTCGTCGAGCTGCCCTTCGTCCGCAATCAGCATATGGTGCGTCCAGCGGTTGGGGTACGGCTCGGTCGCGACCCAGATGCGCGGCGCATCCACCCGATAGGACAGGCCGAAGCTGACGACGATGGTCGGCTGCTGCACCTTGCGGCGCGGCAGGGAGACAAAGGCAAACCCGTGCCGGTTTTCAAAGGTGATCTGGGTTTTCTGCACACGGATATGCGTATCCGGGCAGGCGGCCAGCACCTTGCGCTCGAAATCCTGATAGAGCGCAAGCTCGCGCGGCCGGCGGTCGAAAAACTGCATGGCATCGATATTCGTAAAATCCGGCATGAAAAATCCCCTCCAAACTGGCATTGTTGTTATTACAATACCAGCCCGGAGGGGCAATGTCAAGGCGGCGCTTTCGCGCCGCCTTTTCTCATATCAATCCCATTGTGCGCAGGATGAACAGCGTCACCGTCAGCGTGACCGCGCTCAGCGCGGTGCTCAGCACCACGATGGACGCGGAAAGCACATGGTCGCCGCCCATGTTTTTCGCCATTACATAGCCCGAGACCGTGCTCGGCGCGCCGCACAGGATGACCAGCGCAACCATCGCCTGATCGCGGAAGCCCATCCACGCGGCGATGGGCAGGAAGATCACGGGCAGCAGCACCAGCTTGATAAAGGTCGCGGCGCAGGTCGGCCCCAGCTTTTTGATCGCCTTCGCGCCCTCAAAGCCCGCGCCGATGCTGATGAGCGCCACAGGTGTGGCGCAGCCCGCGAGCATATCCAGCCCTTTGGCGATCATGGGCGGAAAATCCACCGACAGCAGCGAAAACGGCAGGCCTGCCAGAATGCCGAGAATGATCGGGTTGGTGATGATACCGCCCAGCGTGCGGCTGACTACGCCGCGGCGCTCGATTCCCTTTTCCTGCGGCGCAGTCACGGTCAGCACCAGCACGGAAAAGATGTTGTACAGCGGCACGCTCGCCACGATCATCAGCGGCACCAGCCCGGCGTCGCCGTACAGGTTCTGCACGAACGCCACGCCCAGAATCGCCTGCGAGCCGCGGAACGCGCCCTGCGTGAACGCGCCGACCATGCTCTTGTCCGGCAGCAGCTTTGCCGCGCCCAGCCAGATCGCGAAAAAGTATACGGTCGTGATGCCCGCACAGAACAGGAAGAATTTGAGGTCAAACTGCTCGGTGATGCGCCCCGCCGCAATATCGCGGAACAGCAGGATGGGCAGCAGCACCTTGAACGCCAGCCTGTCCAGATCCGCCAGCGTCTGCGGCGCAAAAAAATGCCGCCCGCGCAGCAGGCGGCCCAGCAAGATGATCGCGAAGATCGGCACGGTCGCGTTCAGGCAGAAGATCAGGTTATCCATGCGCTTCGCCCCCCATCGCGGCCTCCTCCTGCCGGAAAAAGTCCTGCAATTTCTCCAGGCTCTGCGCCAGAACCGCAGCCTGCTCCGGGGAGAGCGTTTCCATCACAGAGGCAATCATGCGCTCGTGGAACGCCTTGTGATATTCGTAAGCCGCGCGGCCTTTCGCGGTCAGCACGATGTTGACCACCCGGCGGTCCTCCGCGCTGCGCACCCGCCGGATCAGCCCCTTGGCCTCCAGCTTATCGCAGGCGACCGTCACCGTAGCCAGCGTGACGCCGATCGACTTGGCCAGCTCGCCCATGCGCACCGGCTCGCGCGCGCCGATCTTTTCGATGATGTGGATCTCGGTGATCGAAATCGTGCTGCCCAGACCGCCCGCCATCGTGCGCTCCTCAATTTTATTGATGCGGCCGAATACATCGACCAGAAAGGAATTGAGCTGCTCTGCGCTGGCCATGCCCGCACCGCCTTTCCGTCAGTTAATTAAGCTAACTAAATATTAGCATAGCAAAGCGAAAAAAGCAACTGCCTGCATAGGGGCGCCCCTGCCTCAGACCAGCGCAGCGGCAGCGATCCCGGCGCGCAGCAGCGCGCTCAGCATGGCGATCAGCACGCACAGCGCATACTGCACGCGGCAGGCGCGCAGCGAATACCGGCCGGCGGTCTCCCCGCTCTGCCAGACCATCGCGCATGCAGCGAGCAGCGCGGACACGCTGAACACCGCGGGCAGCCCCGCGGCGAGGAGCGAAAGCAGCACGTCCTCCCCCTGCCCGATGCTGACGGCGACCGTCAGCGCGAGCACAAAGCCGCGCGCGGCTGCCAGCGCGGACAGGCACAGCGCCGCGGGCCGCAGCAGCGCGCACACCAGCGGCAGCACCAGCCACAGCGCCGCGCAGAGCACGCTTTTCAGCACCTGCTCCGGCAGCGCGGACAGTATGGCGGTCAGCTCGACCGCGCTGTCCCCCTCGCTGGCATGCAGGCCGGTCAAGCCGCCCGCAAGCGCGCCGCACAAAAACATCGCGCACAGGAACAGGAACGCCGGCGTCCGCACCAGAGAATCAAAAAAACCGAGAATATGCTGTTTCATACGTCTCCTCCTTAGGGAAGGTCATAGAACAGCATATTCCCGGTTCGGTCCGGTTAGAACTCAGCCCTCTTCGTTGATCAGGTCGCACATCGCGTTCACCAGATCCCGGCAGGGCTGGTGCAGGAACAGGCGCGCCTTCTGGCTGATCTCGTAGGTCGCATACAGCTTGCCGTTTTCATCGCGGCGCAGCACAGCAGCGATGAACTCGGTCGCCGCGGCGATGCGGTCGGTCAGGTAGGCCAGATTGACCTGCTCGCTGTCGCACACGGTCACGACCACACGCTTCTGCGAGCTGCTCGAGATCTTGGCGAGCTCGGTCGGCATCTCCCGTTTGGAGGCGGCGACGAGCACGATCTCACTCTTGATCATTGCGGACAGGTCGTCCTCGCACACGCTGACAGCGTATCCCTCCGCCGCCTGACAGGCAGCTTTATTTTTAGCAGATAAAAACAGGTTGCGCGGCGGGATGACTTCCTTGGCGAGGATCGCCTTCACCAGTTTCGGCATATAGATGCCTTCACCAACCACGGATACCATTACGTTCTGCGGCATATCATGACATCTCCTTTGACAGGACATTTGAAAATACAGTGCTCATTATACGCCACAAAACAGGCCTTTTGCAACTGGTTTAACACATTCTTTGCACAATTTGGCACTATGACTAATCCGCACAGATCTTCTCTGCCGCTTTCAGATAAATTGCACACTCGAGGCGTTTGCGCTCCATCTCGCAGCCGAGGTCATACGAGTCATTCATGTCGTGGTTCATGTTGTAGTTCGCCGCCGAGCAGCCGCCCGAGCAGTAGAACTTTGCCCAGCACTTCTGGCACTTGGGACGGGTGTAGATGTTCATGCCCGCGAATTTGGTCGCGATCTCCATATCGAACGACTGGTCGAGCACGCTGCCCTGCTTGAACTCGTCCTTGCCGACAAACTGGTGGCAGGGATAGATATCGCCGTCCGGCGTAACGGCCACATACTCATAGCCCGCGCCGCAGCCGCGCAGGCGCTTGACCACGCACGGCCCCTGATCCAGATCGACCATGAAGTGGAAGAAGCTGAACGGCTTGCCCTGCTTGCGGCGCTCGAGCATGATCTCGGTCAGGCGGTCGTACTCGGCCTCGATCCTCGGCAGGTCGGCCTCGGTCAGGTCGTAGCCGCAGCCCGGATCGGCGGTCACCGGCTCGACGGAGAGGCGGTCAAAGCCCGCGTCCGCGATGTGAACCACGTCGTCGGCAAAGTCCAGATTGTGCGAGGTGAACGTACCGCGCGCATAATAATCCTTCTGCGGGTCGCGCGCATCCACCAGCGCCTTGAACTTGGGCACGATCACGTCATAGCTGCCCGCGCCGGACACGGTCTTGCGGAAGTCGTCGTTGACCTCCGGGCGGCCGTCGAGCGAAAGCACGACGTTATCCATGTTTTCGTTGATGTACGCCCGCTTGTCCTCATCGAGCAGCAGGCCGTTGGTCGTAATCGTGAAGCGGAACTTCTTGTCGAACTTCTCCTCCAGGCTGCGCGCGTAGTCCACCGTCTGCACAACTGTGTCCCATGCCATCAGCGGCTCGCCGCCGAAAAAGTCCACCTCGATATTGTGCCGCTTGCCCGAGCGCGCGATGACAAAGTCGATCGCCTTCCTGGCGATCTCGGGCGGCATGATCTTGCGGCCCTGGCCAAAGTCGCCCGTGGACGCGAAGCAGTAGGTGCAGCGCAGGTTGCAGTCGTGCGCCACATGCAGGCAGAGCGCCTTGACCGGCGCGCCGACCGGGATGTACTTGCTGACGTCGATGTAATCGTCCTCCGCGAACAGCTGGCCCGCCTTCTTGAGCTCGTACAGCTCGCCGTACGCCTCGCGCACCTCGTCCGCCGGATACTGCGCCAGCGCGTCCACCACGGACTGCGGGCACGCCTCCGCCATATTCTCGTCGATCAGGCCGGATACCGCGTAGCTGATGTCATCCAGCACATGCACTGCACCGGAGTTGACATCGAGCACAAAGTTCAGCCCGTTTTTTTGATAACGATGAATCATTTTTCTATATTTCCTCCGATATACAGGAACAAGGCGCGCCACGGCGCGCCTCAGTCAATCCAAACATTCCCGCGCCGCAGCGCGGATGAAATGGAAAGCGGCGGTATAACCGCCGCTTGACAAAAAAGTCAGGACAAGCGCCTGACTTTTTTCACAAACCGCCGCAGAAGTGTGCCCGCAGGGCGCGCGCCGCAGGCGGCAGGACTGATCCGAACCGCAGGTTCGGTCAGGCCCTTTTCCAAGGAAGCCGGAACGGCTTACTTGGAAGCGTGCTCGCACTTCTGGTTCGCTACCGTGCAGGAAGTCTTGCAAGCGGACTGGCAGGACGTCTGGCACTCGCCGCAGCCGCCGTGCGCTGCAGTCTGCTTCAGGGTCGCGGAAGTCAGGGTAGATACGTGCTTCATGGAAATTCCCTCCTACTTTTTGATGTGGCTATGCCGTTTCTTTTTGCGCATATTGGCGCCGGCGAGGCCGCCGAGCGCCGAAGCCGCCAGCGTGCAGAGCAGGCTGGCCAACGCGCGTACCAGATGGATCGGCTGGGAGCCGAGCATCAGCCCCGCAGCCAGCAGGATCAGAAAAACCACGCCCCCGGCACCAAGCGCCCAGAGGAGCTTGCGCCCGCCCGCACGCTTCGACGCGATCAGGCCGGCAAGCGCGGTGCCTGCTGCCAGAAACGCCCACGCGCACGGGGCGATTGCACCCTCTGCCAATGTGCCGCGGTGCACCAGAACCGCACCGACCAGCATCAGCAGAAGCGTCGTCAACAGGCCGGCTGCCCCAGCCGGCAGCAGCACACCGGCCGGCGTACTGCCCTCGTTGGTCTTTCTCATCATTGCGCATCCTCCCGCCGAATGATTGATATCCTAATCCTATTCGGCAAGAAACCGGTTTATTACTTGGCGTCCTTGTTTGCTTCCTTGGGCGCCTCGACCGTTTCGGTCGCCGGGGCCTCCTTACCGCGGATCGCCCAGCGGTAGATCTTGAGCTTGGTACGGTCGTTCGAAGACTCGATCACCAGCACATCATCCTTGATGCTGACAACACGGCCGATAAATCCGCCGATCGTAGAGATCTCGTCGCCCACTTCGATCGAGTTGCGCATTTCGCGCTCAGCCTTATCGCGCTTGCGCTGCGGACGGATCAACAGGAAATAGAACAGAACAATCAGGATGACCAGCGGCGCGAGCTGCGCGATGATCGCCAAATATTCCTGGCCACTTGGCATTACTTACACCTCCTCGTGCATTTTACCATTGATTCTTATCTATTATATCGGATTCAGCAGCAAATTACAAGCCCTATTTTGTCCGTCATAGGACAACTCCGTGCGCGCATAAAGTGACCGTATCTTACGCGAAACGAGGTGCCTTGCTCCATGCTTTTCCCCGCCTTATTTGCGCTCGGCGGCGCGTTCTTTTTCTTCGTCCTGCGCGTGCAGGGGGCGGACGGCTGCTTCCCCAAGCCGCTCTCCCCGGAAAAGGAAGCCGAGCTGCTGCAAAAAATGCAGCAGGACCACGACGAAAAAGCCCGTGAGCAGCTGATCGAACACAACCTGCGTCTGGTCGCACACATTGTTAAGAAATATTACGCATCGAGCGCGGAGCAGGACGACCTGATCTCGATCGGCACGATCGGGCTGATCAAGGCGGTCAGCACCTTCCGGCCGGACAAAAACATCCGCCTGGCGACCTATGCTTCCAAGTGCATCCAGAACGAGCTGCTCATGCACTTCCGGCAGAAGCGCAAGTCGGCGGGCGAGCTTTCGCTGTCTGATGCGCTCGAGACCGACGGCGACGGCAACGCGCTCGCGCTGCAGGATATCATCTGCTGCGAGGACGACGGGCTTTCCGCCGTCGAGGAGCACGACCGGTACGACGCCATGCACCACGCGCTCGCCCGCAGCCTGTCCCCGCGCGAGCGCGAGATCATCCGCCTGCGGTACGGGCTCGGCCTGCCCGCGCCGCTGCCGCAAAGGGAGATCGCAAAGCAGATGGGGATCTCGCGGAGCTATGTATCGCGCATCGAAAAGCGCGCGCTGGAAAAGCTGCGCGAGGCGCTTAAGCAACCGGAATGAGCAGCGCGCTCCCATCAAACACCAGTCGAACAAAGCTGAAACACATTTGAAATATCCCGAAAAGCTATAGACATCCCGCCCCCTTTCCTGTATGATAGAAGCAGCTACAGGAAAGGGGAACGAGGGAATGACCATTCGCGAAATTGCACGGCAGGCAGGGGTCGCCGCGTCCACGGTCTCGCTTGTGCTCAACAGCAAGCCGGGCGTCCGCAAGGAAATGCGCGAAAAGATCACCCGCATGCTGCTGGAAAACGGCTATACCATCCGCCAAAGCGCCCCGGCTGCGGCGGCCGCCGGCGAGATCCGCTTTATCCGCTATCTCTCGGCCACGCACTGTCCGGAACGCAACGAGGACTTCTTTGCCGGCGTGCTGGGCGGCACGGAGCAGTACGCCTCCCGCCTCGGGCACCAGCTCAGCCTGTCGAGCGCCACGCCCGACCAGCTCGGCACACTTTTGACCAGTCTGGAAACCCAGCCCGGCCTGCTCGGCGTGATCTTTCTGGGCAGCGAGCTGACCGAGGAGCAGATCCCGCTCCTGCTCGATTGCAAACTGCCGCTGGTCGCTGTCGACCTGCCCGCCCATCTGGAGCACCACCCGCTCGACAGCATCAACACCGACAATGTCGGAGGCATTTTCCGCGCCATGCAGTACCTGCACGCGCGCGGGCACCGCGAAATCGGCTTCCTGCGCGCCGAGACCGAGCTCGGCGGGCTGAACAACCGCTATATGTCCTTCTGCAACGCCATGCAGACGCACGGGCTGGAAATCAACCCCGGCTACATGCTCCGGCTGGACCCGCAGTACGATGTGGCCACGCAGCAGATGCAGGACTTTCTGCAAACCGGGCCGCAGCTGCCGACCGCATGGATCGCAGCGAACGATATCATCGCCGCGGGCGCCATCCGCGCACTCCAGCAGACGGGGTACCGCGTGCCCGAGGACGTCTCGATCATCGGCTTTGACGACGGCGCGATCTGCACCTTCACCATCCCGCCCCTCACCACCATGCGCATCAACCGCGCCCGGCTGGGCGAGCTCGCGGTCGACCGCCTGCTCGCGCTCTGCCAGAGCCCGGACGACGTTGTCGTCAAGTCCACCATCTCCGTGCAGCTGATCGAACGCGATTCCGTGCTGCCGCTCCCATGAAAATCACCAAAACAGGCGCTGCAAATTGCAGCGCTTTTTCTATTGACTTTCCTGTTTTTATATGTTTTAATTTACTCACAAAACAAACCGAAACATTTGAATGAACAGCAGAGCGATGCCCATGCGCACCGCCCGCAAAGGAGTTGCCGCTTTATGGAAAAAATTCGCATTGGCGTCATCGGTATCGGCGATATCAGCGACGTATACCTCAATAACCTGAAAAAATACGATGCGGTCGAGGTCGTGGCGTGCGCCTCGCGCGGACTGGAAAAGGCGCAGCGCAAAGCCGCGCAGCACGGCATCCCCAAGGCCTATGCCTCGGGCGCGGAGGTCATCGCCGACCCGGATATCGACCTCATCCTCAACCTGACCACCCCGCAGGCGCACTATGAATACAACCTCGCGGCGCTCAAGGCGGGCAAGCATGTATACACGGAAAAACCGCTCGCCATGACCTATGAACAGGGCAAGGAGCTGGTCTCGCTCGCCAGGGAAAAGGGCCTGCTGATCGGCTGCGCGCCGGACACCTTCCTCGGCGGCCGCCTGCAGAACATCCGCGAACTGATCGACAGCGGCAAGCTCGGCCGCATCACAGGCGGCGGCGCGTACTTTGTCGGCCACGGTCACGAGTTCCACCATCCTGCGCCCGCGTTCTTCTACCAGCCCGGCGCCGGCCCGCTGTACGACATGGGCCCGTATTACATGACCGCGCTGCTCAGCCTGCTCGGCCCGGTCAAGCGCGTCTGCGCGATGACCACCAAGGCGGGCGAGACTCGCACCGTCCCCTCCGGTCCGAGCAAGGGACAGGTGCTGCCGGTCGATGTGGATACGCATATCAACGCGATTCTGGAATTTGCCTGTGGCTCTATTGTGACGCTGACCTGCAGCTTTGACGTCTGGGATTCCGAACTGCCGCGCATGGAGCTGTACGGCACCGAGGGCACGGTGCTGATCGACGAAAAGGACCCGATCTCCGGCCCCAACCTGTTCGGCGGCGACACGCTGCTGCGCACGCCTGCGCAGTACCGCTGGGCCGACCCGGAGCGCCGTCCGGAAAACGTCGAGACCCCGTGGACGGTCGTGCCCAACGCGCATCCGTTCAACTCGGTCAGCCACGAGGAAAACCCCCGCGGCATCGGTCTGGTCGATATGGTTTACGCGATGCACAACCACCGCGCGCCGCGCGCCTCGGGCGACATGGCGCTGCACTCGCTCGAAGTCATGGAGTGCATCCTCAAATCCGCGCACGAGCATGTGTTCTGCGAGCCGGAGACCACCTTCGAGCGTCCCGCTCCCCTGCCGCTCGATTTCCCGAACAGCGAAAACTGAAACCTTTTCTTCTCAAAAAAGCGCCTGCGCAGCTGCGGGCGCTTTTTGCTGCGCCCAGACCGGGAAATTTCCGCAGAAAGGGTATTGACTTGGAGCGCGCTCCAAGTGGTACAGTAATAACAGAGCGATCCCCTGCACAGGCAGGGTACGATATTGACAAGGAGGCTTCCCTATGAGCAGCAAAAAGTTAGTGGCCTATTTCTCCTGCAGCGGCGTGACCAAGTCGGTGGCGCAGACGCTGGCGGACGCGGTCGGCGGCGACCTCTACGAGATCACCCCCGCGCAGCCGTACACCCGCGCTGACCTGAACTGGATGGATCAGTCCAGCCGCAGCACGGTCGAGATGAAGGATCCGAACTCCCGTCCGGAAATCGCCGGCAAGGTGGACAATATGGCGGACTACGACACGGTCTTTGTCGGCTTCCCGATCTGGTGGTATGTCGCGCCGACGATCATCAACACCTTTCTGGAGAGCTACGACTTCTCGGGCAAGACCATCGTGCCGTTCTGCACCTCGGGCGGCAGCGGCGCAGGCAAGACCGATCAGGTCCTGCACGCGCTCTGCCCGGATTCGGTCGACTGGCGCCCCTGCAAGCTGTTGAACGGTCGCCCGTCCGCAGCCCAGCTGGCAAAATGGGTTGACAGCCTGCACCTCGGCTGATCGCCGCGAAAAAATCCCCTGCACGGATACCGTGCAGGGGATTTTGCTGTCTATCGGAATTTTCAGCGCTTCCAAACGGATGCTTACGCCTTGCCAAGCTCCTTGACGCGGGCCTGCGCCGCTGCGAGGCGGGCGATCGGCACACGGAAGGGCGAGCAGGAAACGTAGTTCAGGCCGACATTGTGGCAGAACTCGACCGAGGACAGATCGCCGCCGTGCTCACCGCAGATGCCCAGCTTGATGTCCGGACGGGTGCGGCGGCCTTCCGCTACGGCAAAGCGGATCAGCTTGCCGACGCCGCGCTGGTCGAGGCGGGCAAACGGGTCGGACTCGAGGATCTTCTTGTCAAAGTAGGTCTCGAGGATGCGGCCTACGTCGTCACGCGAGAAGCCGTAGGTCATCTGGGTCAGGTCGTTGGTGCCGAAGGAGAAGAACTCGGCTTCCTCGGCGATCTCGTTTGCGGTAACAGCCGCGCGCGGGGTCTCGATCATGGTGCCGATCATATACTTCATCTTCAGGCCGGAAGCCTCGATCAGCTCGTCCGCCTTGGCCTTGATGACCTTCTTGACGAAGCGCAGCTCGTTGATCTCGCTTACCAGCGGGACCATGATCTCCGGGGTGATCTTGAGGCCGTCTTCCTTCCAGACGTTGATCGCAGCGGAGATGATCGCTTCGGTCTGCATCTCGGCGATCTCCGGATACAGGACGTCCAGACGGCAGCCGCGGGTGCCCAGCATCGGGTTAAACTCGTGCAGGTCGGCAACCTTGGCCTGGAGCTTGGCAAACGGGATGCCCATCTCGTCCGCCAGTTCCTTGATGTCCGCGTCTTCGGTCGGCAGGAACTCATGCAGCGGGGGATCGAGCAGGCGGATGGTTACCGGCAGGCCGCCCATCGCGCGATAGATGGCTTCAAAGTCGCCGCGCTGCATGGGCAGGATCTTGGCGAGCGCCGCCTTGCGCTGCTCGACCGTGTCGGACACGATCATCTCGCGCACTGCCTTGATGCGTTCGGGCTCGAAGAACATATGCTCGGTGCGGCACAGGCCGATGCCTTCCGCGCCGAACTTGCGTGCCTGGGTGGCGTCGCGCGGGGTGTCGCCATTGGTGCGGACGTGCAGGGTGCGGATCTCATCCGCCCAGCCCATGAAGCGGCCGAAGTCGCCGGTCAGCTCCGCGTCCTGTGTGTCGATCTTGCCGAGGTATACGTTGCCGGTCGAGCCGTCGAGCGAGATGAACTCGCCCTCGTGAACGACCGTGCCGTCGGCAAAGGTGAGGGTCTTGTCGGCCTCGGAAACCTTGATGCCGTTGACGCCGGCGACGCAGCAGGTGCCCATGCCGCGCGCAACGACCGCTGCGTGCGAGGTCATGCCGCCGCGGGCGGTCATGATGCCTTCGGAAACCGCCATGCCGTCGATATCCTCCGGGGAGGTCTCCTGACGGACGAGAACGACCTTGAGGCCGGTCTTGTGCGCAGCCGCCGCTTCCTCAGCGGTGAAGTAGACCGCGCCGCAGGCCGCGCCGGGGGATGCCGGCAGGCCGGTGGTGATCGGGGTAGCCGCCTGCAGGGCAGCCGGGACAAACGTCGGGTGCAGCAGGGCGTCGAGCTGCTTGGGCTCTACCTTCATGATCGCCTGCTCCTTGGTGCAAACGCCCTCGTCAACGAGGTCGACCGCGACCTTGAGCGCAGCCTGCGCGGTGCGCTTGCCGTTACGGGTCTGGAGCATATAGAGCTTGCCGTTTTCGATGGTGAACTCCATATCCTGCATATCGCCGTAGTGCTGCTCCAAACGGGAGGAAATATCAACAAACTGCTGGTATACTTCGGGCATGGTGTCCGCGAGCGCGGAGATCGGCTGCGGGGTGCGGATGCCGGCTACAACGTCCTCGCCCTGCGCGTTCATCAGGAACTCGCCGTACAGCTTCTTCTCGCCGGTCGCCGGGTTGCGGGTGAACGCAACGCCCGTGCCCGAGGTGTCGCCCATGTTGCCGAATACCATCGACTGGACGTTGACCGCGGTGCCCCAGGAGTGCGGGATGTCGTTCATGCGGCGGTAGGTGTTCGCACGCGGGTTGTCCCAGGAGCGGAATACCGCGCGGACAGCCTCCATCAGCTGCTTCTTGGGATCCTGCGGGAAGTCCTCGCCGAGGGACTTCTTATAGTGGTCCTTGAACAGGACGATCAGCTCGGACATGTCGTCCGCGTCCAGCTCGTTGTCCATCTTGACGCCCTTCTTCTCCTTGACCTGGTCGATGAAGGTCTCGAAGGTGGACTTGGGCAGCTCCATAACGACGTCCGAGAACATCTGGATGAAGCGGCGGTAAGAGTCACGCGCAAAGCGCGGGTTGTTCGTCAGTTTCGCGACGGCTTCGCAGATCTCGTCGTTCATGCCGAGGTTGAGGATGGTATCCATCATGCCGGGCATGGAAGCGCGCGCACCCGAACGGACGGATACGAGCAGCGGATTCTCCGGATCGCCGAGCGTTTTGCCGGTTACCTTTTCCAGCTTATCGAGGTACTCAAGGATCTGCTCCTGAATGTCGGGATAGATCGTCTTGCCATCCTCATAATACCGGGTGCAGGCCTCGGTCGTGATGGTAAAACCCTGCGGTACGGGCATTCCGAGTCCGGTCATTTCGGCCAGATTGGCACCTTTGCCGCCGAGCAGCTCACGCATAGAGCCGTTGCCTTCCGGGAACATGTAAACGTACTTCTTCATTTGGGTCTTTTCCTCCATTTCGTTTGGTGCTCACTCTAAAACACACTTCAATCACGCAAGGCTATTATACCATGTATCGCGCTTTGTGTTCTATTGTGGTAATTCACCGATTTGCCGAGCTTATCTTGTGCAAAATAACGGAAAATTATAAAAAAAACGGAGAAAACAGGGAAAACTTTTTGTTATTTTTCCCAGATTCCAACCTTTTTCTTACAAAAAATTGACATAACCCGTATTTTATGCGCTTTTTCGCCTGTTTTGTGAAATGGAACAATGAGCGGTTCGTTTTATGCAGTCCTCCCCTGCGCGTGCACAGACGCCTGCAAACCGATGTGCAGACGATACAGCGCCAAACGAAAAAGGACCGCACAAGGCGGTCCCCTCACAAGGGTATCCAAGCTGTTTATGGATTCCCCCGGCGGGTAGCGATTACGATACCCGCAGGGGGACTTTTGTTTTTGCGGGATTTACAGATTTCCCATCCTGATTCCGGATGGCGGGATTACCAGTGATGCCAATATCGATATAGCGGTCCTGATACAGCCGCTTGAAGATAACATCCAGCTCTGCCCTGCGGATCTCGCGCCGCATCCCGGCGGTCTGCTTCACGCTGATATACGCGGCAGCGCCCGCCTGATGCGCCATATTGTCACAGGACAATCGTGTTGACCGCCTCGATCAGATCCACGACCGAGGAGCGGGGGATGAGCGAAACCGGCGTGCCGTCGATCACGGCAAGGCACTGCTCGCCGTCATAGCGGTAAAGCGTGATCTGCACCGTAGGGTGTGCCTCGTTGTCCAGATGGACGTTCAGGCTGATCTCCTCCTTCTGATCCGGCGCCTCGTCCGTGAAGCTGGCGGCGCTCAGGTTTTCGAGTGCGGACTGCAGGTCTGCCATATCCAGCTCCTCCTCGCCGTAGTAGAAGGTTTTATCCTCGCCGCTGCCCTCTGATGTGATGGCGTAGCTCTCGCCCTCGAGCGTGATGTCAAAGCCGGTGATGTCGGCGAAATCCGCGGTCAGCACCTCGTAGTGCCGCAGGTCGTCATAGCCCGCCGCGATCAGCGTCTGATAGCTGTCGCTGTCGATCCGGTAGAGGATCGGAGAGTCGCCCACGCGGGCATAGGCGGTGATCTCCTCTTCCTCCCCGTTTTCTTCGGTTTCGTTCTCTGCGGCCTCACGCTCTTCCGGGTCGCGGCTGATATGCAGGGTGAATTCTGCTGTTTCCTCGCTGTCCTCGGGCGTATACGTCACAGATACGCTCAGTTCGGGGTCGTCCAGCCCGTACTGCGCCAGCTCCTCCCCGGATGCGTTATAGGTCACATAGTCGGTCAGCGACAGGCCGGAGATGCTGCTGAGGTAGCTCTCCACGCGCGAGGTATCGAGCGGCAGCATGGTGTCGCCCTGCGGGGTGAAATACACGTCCTCGCTGCAACAGGTATAGGCGCTGTCCTCGGTATATGCCTGATAGGTGACCTCGTAGCTGTCCTCGCCGTCAAAGCTGATGCTGTCCACCTGACCGAAGTCCGGGGTTTCGTCGTTTTCGATCATATCGTGCAGCGTGGCGTCGAAATAGTCCAGCGGGTCGGTCACCGCCAGATAGACCTTGCCGTCCCCGAGCGATACATACCGCTGGGAATCCATAGTGCTGTAATCGCCCAGACGGATCTCATAATCCGTATCCGCGGTGGACAGATTGATCGTGCAGACCGGGTCGTCCAGCCCGTACTGACCCTCATCGGTCACATCCTCGATGATAAACGCCGCGCTGAAGGACGAAAACACATCGAGCAGCTCGTTTATCTTGTCCTCGCTTACCGGGAAGGCCGCGTCCCCGTCATAGACCCAGCCGTCCTCTTTGTGAAAGGCGAGCGACTCGGACTCGTTTTCCCAGGAAAGCGTCTCGACCGCATCCGTGTCCACTTCGAGCACGACCTCGCCGCTCGTGCGGATCTCCTCCTTTTCCTGCTCGTACTGCACGACGATCAGCGTTGCCACGCACACCACTGCCAGCACGCCGAGCAGGGCATAAAGCCGTTTAGCCCGCTTCATTCTGCTTTTTCCTCCTTTTCCAAATGACATACATGCCCGCGCCCAGATAGGCCAGCGGGAACACACCGATCATCAGGGTTTTGAGCAGGGCAGCCGTCGAATCGCTGATGGACAGATAGTTGTAGTTGAGCGATTTGCTGCGGATCGCCATCGCTTCGCTTTCCCCGATCAGCGAGGACAGCGCGTTCATCGCCAGATCCGCGTTCGAGCCGGAGGACAGCGCGTTATACATATCGTTCAGGAACGCGGCGGAGGAGAACCAGACCATCTGCCCCTCATTGCCGCAGTCGACCGACAGCGCGACCGCGAACGGGCCGTCCGTGTCGCCCTCCTCCTTTTCGTAGGTGTCGAGGTCGTAGCCCGCGGCCTTGCTGAACGAGGCGTCCGAGGTGGTCAGCAGCTCGGCGACCGAGGTGCCGTCGCTCTCCGGCGTGACAAACATCGCCTGCGAGATCGGCATGTTCGGATAATAGTTCTCCTCGATCAGCGCGTCCGTGATCTCGTGGCTCTGCATCTCGGGCAGCAGGATATAGGGCTGAGCGGTGTAGCGCTCGCGGTCGCCCTCGACCACGATGCCCTCATAGGTCTCGACCCCGTATTCCTCCAAAAGGCTGTACAGGTTTTCCAGCACGCCGTCCTCGGTCGGGCCGGCCATGACCAGCAGTCGGCCGCCGTTTTTCGTGTAGTTCGAGAGCAGCTCGGCCTCCTCCTGTGAAATGTCGGTGGATGGCTCGTAGATCATCACACAGTCCGCCTCCTCCGGGATCTCGTCCACGGTCAGCAGGGACAGGGTGTTGATCTCGATATTCTCCTTTTCGATCTGGTCGCTGAAGGTGGCGGGCAGCTCCTGCTCGCCGTGGCCCTCGACCACATACAGCTGGGGCAGGTCCTCGGTGGTCACATAGTCGATCGCCGAGGTGATCGCGCCCTCGCCGTCAAATGAGGTGTTGTAGGTATAGGAATAGAGATCTGCCTCCTGCACATAGATGTCGTCATAGCCGATGTAGCGGCTGCGGTCGCCGCACTCCACCACCAGACTGTTGTTCTGCACGGCCTCGCTGGTATACTGCTCGGCAAACGTCGGGTAGACATCCGGGTTGCGTTTGACCACCGAGATATGGTCGGACAGGCTGTCGTATTTGTCCAGCAGGGTCTCGATCACGTCGTCCTCCTCGCCGGACTGCACGATCCAGTAGATCGTCACATCCTCTTCCAGCGCGTTGACCACGGTTTTGGTGTTGCTCGTGATCGAGTACAGCTTGGAGGCGCTGATATCATACCGGGTCACGGAGGCAGGCAGCGCGGTCACCAGAATATTGACGACCACCAGAATCGCGAGCACGATCGCCGTGATGGCGAGCGAATACGAGCCTCCTTTGAACGCGATGCGGTTGCGTTCGGACTGCGCCGCATCGGAAAGGAGCTTGAAGCGTTTCATCAGTTATACCTCCTTTTCTCGAGCGACTGCACGGTCAGGAACAGGAAAAATGCGATCACCGAAGCATAATACACGATCGCGGACAGGTCGAATACGCCGCTGACAAAGGTATTGAACCGCTCGAACAGGGACAGCTGCCGCATGATATTCGGCAGCAGCCCCTCCATCGCCGCGGGGTCTGCAATGCCGACCACACAGACCGGGATGGCCAGCACAAGGCAGACGCCGGCAGCCAGCAGGTCGTTGCGGGTCAGGCAGCGAACCACCGCGCCCAGCGCGAGCACGAGCGCCGCCAGCGCGATCATCGAGCCGAGCGCAGTCGAGGATACATATTCGGACAGGCTGACGCTGTAGTAGTTGAACAGGATGACCGCGATGCTGATGCCCGCCGCCAGGCCCTGGTTTTCGGTCAGCGAGGAGATGAACATGCCGACCGCGACGAGCGCCGCACCCATCACAAAGATGGCAAACAGCGACCCGTACGAGGTCGGGAGGTATACCTCGCCGAACTGCGCAAAGATCAGCGGATAGAGCGAAATAACGGCCAGCGGGATGAGATAGACCGTCAGCAGGGCGAGATACTTGCCCAGAACCACCTGCGTGGTGGTGATGGGCAGCGAATACAGCAGCTGGTCGGTTTTCTGCCGGCGCTCCTCCGCGATGACGCGCATGGTCAGGATGGGCACGATCACCACGAACACGATGCTGCCGAAGCTGAGCACATACTCGAAATTGCTGACCGCGGCCTGCAGGTTGTACAGCATAGCGCCGAAGCCCACGATCGCCAGCAGGAACGCGCCGAACACATAGGCGGTAAAGGAATGGAAATAGTTTTTCAGTTCATGCTTGAATACGGCTGTCATGCCTGCTTCGCCTCACTTTCTTCCGGTTCGGTCTGCGGCTGCGCCGCCGGATCGCCGGACTCGGTCAGCTCGATGAAGATATCCTCAAGGCTCGCCTTTTTGAGCGTCATTTCGAGCAGTGCCTGCCGGCGCGCGGCAAAGGCGAAAAACAGCGCGCGGGAGACCGCATAGATATCGCGGCTGTCCGTATGCACCCGGGCGGAGAACAGGCTGCTGCCCTTTTTCTCCAGCGCGATGTCGGTGATATCATCCACGCGGGACAGGATCGAGCGGACGGTCTGCTCATCCGCCTCCGTGGTAAAGTCGATCTCACCCGCCGAAAGCAGGCTGCGCTCCAGCTGGTCCGGCTCGCCAAAGGCGAGCAGCTTCCCGTGCGCGATGATGAGGATCTTCTCGCAGATCGCCTGCACCTCGGAGAGGATGTGCGAGCTGAGGATGACCGTGTGCGCCTGCCCGAGCTGGCGGATGAGGTCGCGGATCTCGATGATCTGCAGGGGGTCGAGGCCGACCGTCGGCTCGTCCAGAATGATCACCTTGGGGTTACCGAGCAGCGCCTGCGCGATGCCGACGCGCTGTTTGTAGCCCTTGGACAGGGCGGAGATGCGGCGGTGCGCGACCTCGCGGATCTTGACCTGCCCGATCACCTCGCTGATCTGCCGGTCGAGCTCCTCGCCCCGCAGCCCCTTGGCTCCCCGACAAACCGCAGGTATTCCACCGGGGTCTCGTTCATGTAGAGCGGCGGCTGCTCGGGCAGGTAACCGATCAGGCGCTTGGCCTGTTCCGGCTCGGCCAGAATATCAAACTCACCCACCGTCACGCGGCCCGATGTCGGAGACAGGCAGCCGGTCATGATGTTCATGGTGGTCGTTTTGCCCGCGCCGTTCGGCCCGAGGAAGCCGTAAACATGGCCTTCGGCGATCTGGAAGGACAGGTCGTCGACCGCGAGAAAATCGCCGTAGTATTTTGTCAAGTGTTCGACCTTTATCATGGAAGAACCTCCTCACCCAGTTATGCTTTGCGTCCCGGGCAGCCGGCGCCGCCCGTTTGTGGCTCAGTATACTATGCGGCGCTAAAGCGGCGCTAAAGAAACCCGGGCGGGCGCTAAAAAAACAGGCGGGGGAAAGCTGTTTGGCAGCCCTCCCCCGCCTGCGGAGAAAATTATTTCAAATCCACCCGGAAGCCGATCATCTGCCCTTTCCGGTAGGCGTGGATGCCCCTGTGGTGGTTTTTGACAATGGACTGGGCGATGGAAAGCCCCACGCCGAAGCTGCCGGAAAACGTCCGCGCCTTGTCCGCGCGGTAGAACCGGTCGAACAGCCTGTCCAGCTCGAGGTTATCCACGTCCGCGCAGGTGTTTTCCACAATGAGCACCGGATGGTGCCTGTGATACAGCTGCACCCGGATCACGCCGCCCGGGTCGCAGTATTTGACTGCGTTGTCCAGCAGGATGGCGGTCAGGCGGCGCACCAGTGCCTCGTCCCCGTGATAGGGCAGATCGGGCGCGATGTCGGCGGACAGCGCCTTGCCGCGCTCGGCGGCCAGCGGCGCAAATTCGGATACCGTGTCCAGCACCGCGCCGCTCAGGTCGAAGTCGGAAACCGCTTCCGGCGCATCGCTTTCGTCCATGCGGGACAGGGTGACCATCTGGTCGATGAGCAGCTTCATGCGCTCGCCCTCGCTGCGGATGTCCTCCAGCCATACGTTTTTCCCGACCTCGGATTCCACGATGTCCAGATTAGAGAGGATGAGCGTCAGCGGGGTCTTAAGCTCGTGGTTGGCGTCGGTGATGAACTGCTTCTGCTTTTCGTAGCTCTCCGCCACCGGGCGCACTGCGCGCCGCGAGATCAGCACCGTGAGCATCAGGATGAGCAGCGCGCTGCCCAGCAGCACCAGAAAGGCGGTAAACAGCTGGCGGAAGGTCATATTCTGCTGCATATTGCCGTTGACAAACACAAACATGGTGCCTGTCTCACCCGGGACAGCCTTGTAGCGGTAGTCGGACACCCAGCCGCGCTCGCCCCTTCTGCTGCCGCGCGGGCCGCGTAATCCGCGACCTCCTCCTCTGAAATGGCGGAAACCGCATCCATGTTCATCTCCGTGACCTGCCCGTTTTCATCCAGCCGGACAGTGAAAAAACGCGTGCTGAACCGGGTTTCCTCGGTGATCACGTCCTCATACGCGAGCCAATCGGACAGCGGCGAGCGGCCGGACGGCTGGAAGGCGGGGAACACGCCGTTATTCGAGGCGATCGCGTCGGTCAGCGTATCCAGGATGCGGTTCATCTGCATCACGCCGGAAACCGCCTGAAACAGGAAGATGCCCGTAAACACCAGCAGGACCGAGACCGCATTGATCAGGATGAATTTTTTTCGCAGTGTGAAGATCATGCTTTGTCCTCCAGCACATAGCCGGCATTGCGGACAAAGCGGATCTCGAGCGGCGCGCCGAGGGCGGTAATCTTTTTGCGCAGGTTGGAGATGTGCACCCAGACCACGCTGGTATCCACATTCGTGTCCCAGCCCCAGAGATGGGTGATGAACCGCTCGGTGGGGATGATGCTGCCGGGCGCCTGCATCATCATCTCGAGCAGCTGGAACTCCTTGCCGCTCAGCGCCTGATCCCGCCCCTGATAGAGCAGCTGGTAGGTCGAGCGGTTGAGCGTCACCGCGCCGAGGGTGAGCAGGTCGGGCAGATAGGTTTCCTTGCGCCGCAGCATGGCGCGCACGCGCGCGAGCAGCTCGACGGTGGAAAGCGGCTTGGGCAGGTAGTCATCCGCCCCGCAGTCCAGCCCCTCCACGCGCTGGGAAACCTCGGTCCGCGCGGTCAGGAACAGCGCCGGGGTGGTGATGCCCTCCCGCCGCAGGGTCTTCAGGACCTGCAGCCCGTCCAGCCCGGGCATCATAATATCCAGCACCAGCCCGTCATACTCGCGTGTGCGCCCGTGCACAAGTGCCTCTGCGCCGTCAGACACGCCATCTGCGCTGAATTTACTTCGCTGAAAAATATGCAGCAACGATTTGAGCAGCTTAGGATCATCCTCCGCAATCAACAGCCTCATTCGATTTCCTCCCGGTATCATATTGCCGCTTGTCGGGGGCGGCTACTATTTATACTCTATCAGAGGAATATCTGTTTTTTTGTGTGTAAATCAGTTCAATTTTGTGAAGCCGCAGAATAGCGATATCCCAGCTTTTTACTATGTACACAGATGCGGACGCACCGGCCCCGGTTGCTGTGTGGGCGGTTGCGATCAGGCAGTCCTGTTGAGCGCGGGGCAGTTCCTTGCCGTTATCCCGGAACGGCCGCCGGAACTGCCCAACCTTCGCTTGACACATCTGCAAACCCTCAAAAGAAAATACCTGCCGCAGTTCCTGCGGCAGGTACTCTTTCTCTGAACGGTTTCAGTTGTTGTCCCGATGCGGACACGTCAAGGGCGGTCCTTTTGTCAATAATGCGGTTCAGGCGCGGATGCTCCCCAGCTGCACAGAGGCAGCCTGCGGCAGCCCGCCGACCGGCTGGGACTGTATGCCGGACACAAACACGCCCAGCACAGGCGTCCCCTGATACGTGGTTTCATAGAGCTTGACGGATAACAGATAGCCGGCGGATGAGGTGAACGCCCCATCCGAGAACTGGTAGAATGTGTTCCCGTTGAGCGCTGCATAGTATTGCAGCAGCTGCCGGCTGCTGTCCGTCAGGTCGGATAGGCGGTAGTAATAGCAGGTCGTGCCGCGGTCGCGCACAGAGGCCAGCAGCGGGACGCCGGTCACCTTGCCGAAATCCGGCACCGGATACTGCTTGTCATAGCAGAGCGCAGCATCCGGCTGGTGGGTACGCGTATATTCCGCCGGCGTATAAGCGGTCGCGCCGTCCATGCTGTCCAGCGCCGCGATCGGGACCGAGAACGACGGCGTGCCGCCCGACTGGCTGCTGACCGTGATGCCGACCAGCTCGCCACGGCTGTTGACCAGCGCGCCGCCCGAGTTGCCGCTGATGACGCTTGCCGTGCTCTGGATCAGCGGGGTCAGGTAATCGGTATTGGCCGGATTGGTCACCGTGCCCGCGGTCACCCTGGCTGCGCCGCCGCCCGGATAGCCCAGGGCGTATACGGTCTCGCCGGTCTGCACCTGCGTCGCGGTCTCGAGGTATGCCATGCTGCTGCCCACAACGCGGATATACGCGATATCCGCCTGCGCGTCCAGATCATAGACGCTGACCTCGCGCTTGACACCGTCCGACATCTCCGCGACCAGGCGGGACACTCCGTTGACGATATGGCCGCAGGTCACGGCATCACCGTTCGCGCTGATGATCACGCCGCTGCCCATGCTGAGCAGGTCGCCGCGCGCGTTGTAGGAATACAGCTTGAATACCGCCGGGATACAGCGGGCGTAGATCTCGTCCGCTGTCAGTTCGGCCTGCGTATCAGTCAGGGTAATGCTCTGCCGCAGGCTCGGGTCCGCCATGCGGGTGACGATTGCCGCGGCCTCGCTGCGGCGGATGGTGCTGTCCGGGCGGAAGCTGCCGGACGAATCCGAGCCGGTCAGCACGCCCGCGCGGTAGAGCAGGTAGACTTCATCCGCGTAAGACGTGCTCATGGACACGTCCGGGATCGCGCCGTCCGCGACCGTGTTGATCGCGCTGAGCGCCTCTTCGGGCAGGGCGGCTGCGAGCACAGAGGCAAACACCGCACGCGACGCCGGGCTGTTGTAGTCCGAGCGCGCCGCAGTCAGGATGCCGTTTTGCAGCGCGTAGTCCACATAGGTCTGGTACCACGGGGTGGACGGCGCGAAATCCGCGCTGCCCGTATGATAGATGCTGTGCAGACTGGCTGCGAGCTTGACCGCCTCGGCCACAGTCAGCTGGCTGTCCGGCGCAAAGGTGGTCGCGGACTGGCCGTTGATCAGGCCGTATTCATAGGCGGTGCGGACGTTTTCCGCATACCATGCGGATTCCGCCACATCGGTGAACTGCCCGGGCGTGTAGGACGCCTGCGCAGTGAAATTCTCATAGCCCGCGAATGCGGACGGCAGCGTGCCGATCGCCAGCACGGCCGCCAGCAGCAGGCTGAACACTCTTTTTTTCACGTTACATCCTCCGGTTTTGGGGTGGGTCTGCTGAAAACAGCGCTGTATCCAGTATACCCCCGGTCGGTTGCCAAATTGGTGAACAAATTGTGACGTTTGCGCCTCAGCCCTTGTAGGCTGCGACGATCTCGCCGATATACATCGCGTGATAGTCCTTGTCGCCGTACCACTTGTCGAGCGTCTCCTGCTGGAGGATATCCTCGGGCGGGATCTCGGTGCTGCAGCGCTTGCGGCAGACCAGCACCAGCTCGGCCTCCGCGAAGGTGGGCTGACCGTCCACAAAGATGGGCGTCAGACCGCTGTCGTGCATCTTATCCATGTCGCGGCCGGACTTGCTGCCCAGCAGGTTCAGGGCGTCGCGGTGTCCGTCCTGTAAAAACGTCAGGGTAAAATACTCATTGTTATCAACAAATTCCTTGGTATAGCGGCTGTGGCGGATATAGCAGGTTGCCGAGGGCTTGCCCCAGATCACGCCCACGCCGCCCCAGCTGGCGGTCATGGTGTTCCAGCTGTTGGCCGATCCGGCGGAGATCAGCATCCACTGCTTGCTGATCAGCTCGAACGGGTTAAAGGTCTGCTCTGCAATGTTGATTTTGGTAAAAGCCATCGTGTTTCCCTCCTGTGGTAACAATGGAGAATGGGTAATTGAGAATGGATAATGGAAAATGTAGAATAAAGTCCCGCGCCGCCGCTCGCGCGCAGCGCGCGTTTAACGGGTGGATATAACACCGTTTCCGTAGGGGCGGCCATTGGCCGCCCGTTCCCGCATGGACGGGCGCGCACTGCGCGCCCCTACGGGATGAATGGCCATTTTATTCAAAATGGTCGTGTCTCCGTAATTTCATCTCCTGCCACTCCTCCTTGGAGATCAGGATCTGGCGGGGCTTGGAGCCCTCGAACGGGCCGATGATGCCGCGCTCCTCGATCTGGTCGATGATGCGCGCGGCACGTGAGTAGCCGAGCTTTAAACGCCGCTGGAGCATGGAGGTAGACGCCTGCCGGCAGTCCATGATGACGTCGATCGCTTCCTCGATCATCTCGTCCTCGTCCTCGCCCGGGTCGCCGGACGAGCCGCCGCCCTTGCTGTCCACCTGCTCCGCCTGACGCTCGATGTGCTCGAGGATCTCCTCATTATATTCGGCCGTGCTTGTCTGCTTGATATGCGCGATGACCGCTTCGATCTCGTCCGACGAGATAAAGCAGCCCTGCACGCGGGTGGGCTTGCCCTCGCCCAGCGGCGCATACAGCATATCGCCCTTGCCGATCAGCTTTTCCGCGCCGGTCGTATCCAGAATGATTCGAGACTCGATCTGGCTCGCCACCGCGAACGCGATGCGCGACGGGATGTTCGCCTTCATGATGCCGGTGATGACGTCCGCCGAGGGGCGCTGGGTCGCAACGACAAGGTGCATGCCCGCGGCGCGCGCCTTCTGCGCAATGCGGCAGATCGAGGTCTCGACCTCCTTGGCCGCGACCATCATCAGGTCGGCCAGCTCGTCGATCACAATGACGATCTGCGGCAGCACCTGATACTGCTCGGGAGCGCCGCCCTCCTCCTGCTCGGCCTTGGCTTTTTCCGCGCGCATCAGGTCGTTGTAGCCGACCAGATTGCGCACCTGATGGTCTGCGAACAGCTTGTAGCGGCGCTCCATTTCGCCGACCGCCCAGTTGAGCGCGCCCGCCGCCTTTTTCGGGTCGGTGACGACCGGAATGAGCAGGTGCGGGATGCCGTTGTAGTTGCCCAGCTCGACCATTTTCGGGTCGACCATGATCAGCCGCACTTCCTCGGGCGTGGATTTATACAGAATCGAAATCAGCATGGAGTTGATGCACACAGACTTACCCGAGCCGGTCGTACCGGCGATCAGCATATGCGGCATCTTGGCGATGTCGCCGATGACCGGCTTGCCCGTGATGTCCTTGCCCACGGCAAAGGACAGGCGGCTGCGCGCGTTCGTGAACGCCGGGGAGGCGATGCACTCGCGGATGTAGACCGTGTTGACCGTCTTGTTCGGCACCTCGATGCCGACCGCGACCTTATCCGGGATGGGCGCGATGCGCACGTTCGCTGCGCCGAGCGACAGCGCAATGTCGTCCGACAGCGCGGTGATGCGCGACAGCTTGATGCCGCGCGGGATGGACAGCTCGAACCGCGTCACCGACGGGCCGCGCACGATGCCGATGATCTGCGCTTCGATGTTGAAGGATTGCAGCGTGTCGATCAGACACTCGGAGTTCTCCCGCAGCTCAGCTTCCGCACCGCGGGCGGAAACGTGCTTGCCCTGTCCGAGCAGCTCGATCGGCGGATAGTCGTAGACCGGCGCCGGGGCCTTCTGGCTCTCGTCCATCTGATCGTTCAGCGCGGCCTGCTCGTCCTCGCTCATCTTTTCCGCCTTCTTGGGCTTGCTCTCCGCCGGGGCGGCGGGCGCTTCCTCCTCTTCCGGCCTGTTTTCCACCAGATCGAGGATACTCACCTGCTCGCCCGTGGTCTCCTCCTTGAGCGAGCGCAGGTATTCGTCCGGCGCCATCGGCTTGCCGCCCGTGCGGCGGTGCGGATGGGCCTCCGGGTCCTCGCCCGGCTTATCCTCGCCGGGCGGCTCGGTATCCAGCGGAATGTCGATATCCGTCTTGCGGCGGGCGGCGCGGCGCTCCTCGCGCTTCTGCGCGTGCACGGCCGCGACCTCGTGGACGTTGGGCAGCTTGGGCGGCGCTTCATAGCGCTCGCGCTCGTCCTCGTCCTCGTATTCGTATTCCGGCGGACGGAACATTTCAACCAGCGCCTGCGGCGTGATGCGGCACGCGCCGAGCAGCGCTGCAACCGCGAGAATCAGCAGAACCAGCAGCGCACCGACCGAGGACAGCGCCCACTCGAGCACGATGTACAGCCCGCCGGACAGCAGTCCGCCCGAGTCGCCCGCCATGCCGGTCCGGAGCAGGCCGGTCAGTGTTTTCATGGAGAAATCGTATTCGTTTGCGCAGGTAAACGCATGGATGATGCTGCCGACCAGCACGGGCAGCACCGCAATACAGATGCCGCGCAGGCGCACCGGCCCTTTCTGCCGCGCAAACAGCAGCCCCGCGAGCGCCAGCAGCGCAAACGGCAGCACATAGCTGCCCTTGCCGATCACCGCGCCGATGCCGCGGTGCAGCCAGACCAGCACAACGCCGTCGATCGGCAGGATCGCCAGCAGGCACAGCAGGCCGAGCACCGCCCAGATCGCGCCCCACGCGGCGCGGGACAGCATCGGCTCGGGCTCGGGCGCACGCCGCGCCGCCTGCCCGCCGCGCGGTGCGGATTTTGCAGATTTCGCCGTTTTTTTGGTTGTGGATTTTCTTGCAGCCAATGTGTTGTAACCTCGCTTTAGTCCTCTTTTCCGTATTGCTGCGCAGAACACGCCGCGCGGCCCGTTTTTATTCTCCTTATGCCGTTCCCGGCAAAAGCCATGAAAAGCCAGGACATACGGCCTGACTTTTCATCCATTGCAGTTTATACCATTGCGGTCAGGCGCGCGGCGGCCGCGGCCGAGCCGGCCCGCCCGGGCAGATGCGCGCCCAGCCGGAAGCGCGGCGTCCCCAACAGCTGCGCCGGGTGTTTCCGCCGGATGGATCACGCTTATATACAGATTTATTATAGCATATCCGCGCGCTGAATACCACTGTTTTTGGCACAAACGCTGCCCTGCGGCAGAATTTTACCCATTCTCTGCAAGAATACGGTCGATCGCCGCCGCCACACCGTCCTCGGCGTTGGTCAGGGTCTCCCGCTTGCAGATCGCCTTGACCGCGTCGCTGGCATTGCCCATTGCGATGGGCAGCGCGACCGCGCGCAGCATCTCGAGGTCGTTTTCGCTGTCCCCGATCGCCGCGGCGCGCGACAGGTCAGTGCCCAGCGCGCGGCACAGCATACCGAGCGCAGTCCCCTTGTCCGCAGCAGGCGTGACCACCTCGATGTTGTCCGCCGCTGAGCTCATCACACGCACGCCCGGGATCTGCTCGATCTGGCTGCGGATCATGCCCAGCATGACCGCGTCCCGGCTGCGCGCGAAGATCTTGTCCACGGACAGGCGGTGGTCCGCAATGTATTCCGCAACCGAGGGCACCACCTGCTTGACCGCGAGGTAGCCTTCGTTGGACTTGTATCTGCCGAACTCCAGATCATCGTAGGGCGTGATGAGCAGCGTTTCGCCCACATAGATCATCGCCGTGATGCCGATGCGCTCGACCGCCGCAGCTGCGCGCACCGCCGGCTCCCACGGCATGGACATGCGCATGGTGCACCGCCCCTCGGTCACGCTGGAGATCGACGCACCGCCCGAGGTGACCATCACATCGTCCGTCCCGAGCGCGACGGCAAAATCGCGCGCTTCCCCGCAGATGCGCCCGGTCGAGATCACGACATGCAGCCCCGCCTCGCGTGCGCGGCGCACTGCGTCCCGCGTGGCGTCGGACACCGTGTTGTCCGGCGTGAGCGCCGTACCGTCGAGGTCGAGCGCGATCAGTTCAATTTTTTGCATTGTATTTCCCCCTGCTCAGGTTTTCCGTTCCTAATCAGGATACCGCAGCGGATAATAAATTGCAAGCCTTTAAAATATCGAACATTTGTTCTTGACTTTTCTCTCCCCTGCGCCTATTCTTTGCCTCACGGGAAACGTAAGCAAATCCAATCCCGAAGGAGGCGAGGCCATTGTGCAAAAAAAGCACCATCCGGAGGATCTGATCCGGATGCTGTACGACATCGCGGACGACGCGGAAGCGCCCGCGAACAGCCGGCTGACCGCGATCAAAGAGATCCTCGACCGGACGGTCGGCAAGGGGATGCTGCTGGACGGCGAAGAAAAAGCGCCCGAGCCGGTCGAGATCGTGTTCCGGATCGTAGACGATACGAATTCCCCGTAACACGGCGGCAGGCGGCGTTCATCCAATCGGGCGCGTTTGAAACGCTGTTCGGCGGCGCCGCAGGCGGCGGCAAGAGCCACGGCCAGCTGCTGGACGCGCTGCGGTTCGCGGTGGTCTATCCCGGCTCGCGCCAGCTCATGCTGCGGCGCACCATGCCCGAGCTCGAGCGCTCGCTCATCCCCGCGTCGCTGCGGCTGTATCCGCAAAGCATCGCCAGCTACAAGGTCAGCGAGCACCTGTGGCAGTTCGCAAACGGTTCGCTGCTCGAGTTTGGCTACTGCGACGCGGAAAGCGACGTGACAAAGTACCAGTCCGCTGAGTACGACGTGATCCGGTTCGACGAGCTGACCCACTTTACGGAAAGCCAGTTCACCTATCTGCTCTCGCGCGTGCGCGGCACGAACGGCTTCCCCAAGCAGGTCAAATCGACGACCAACCCGGGCGGGGTCGGCCACCAGTGGGTCAAGGCGCGGTATATCGATCCTGCGCCGCCCGACACGGTGGCCGAATACGACGGCGGCACGCGTATCTTCCTGCCCGCCAGGCTGTCGGACAACCCGTTTTTGCAGCGGGCGGACAAGGATTATGAAAAGCGGCTGCGGCTGCTCTCCCCGCACGACCGCAAAGCGCTGCTTGACGGCGTGTGGGAACTGGACGAGGGGCGGTATTTCAGCGAGTTCTCCACAGAAATGCACGTCATTCCGCCGCATCCCATCCCCAGAAACTGGCGGCGGTACCTGACGATCGACTACGGCCTGGATATGCTCGCCGCGCTCTGGATTGCGCAAAGCCCGGACGGGTACAGCGTAGTATACAGAGAGTTATATCGTCCCGGATTGATTATCTCCGAAGCCGCTGCGGCGATCCAGTCCTGTGAGCCACCGGGCGAGCGCATCGACTGCCGCCTCGCCCCGCCCGACCTCTGGAACCGGCGGCAGGAGACCGGCAAAAGCGCGGTAGAACTGTTCGCGGACTGCGGGCTGGACTTCGACAAAAGCAGCAATGAGCGCGTCGCCGGGTGGCTGGCGCTACACGAGCTGCTCGCCCCGCGGAAAGACGAGCGCGGCGTGGTGCGGCCCAAGCTGACCATCTTCGACACCTGCCGCAACCTGATCCGCACCCTGCCTGCCTTGCAGCACGATACCCGCAACCCGTCCGACGTGGCGAATACGCCGCACGAGCTGACACACGCGCCGGACGCGCTGCGCGGATACGCGGCGACGATCTACGAGCCGCCTGCATCGGTGCAGCCGACCATGTATGACTGTGAGGTAGGAGAGTTTTTGAGGTACTGAAACGAATTGAGAATGGAAAATGGACAATGGAGAATGCTCGCCGCCGAGTCCTCCATTCTACATTCTCAATTCTCCATTTCAGAAATCGAGGTGGGCGAATTTTTGCAACACTGAAACGAATTGAGAATGAAAAATGGACAATGGAGAATGCTCGCCGCCGAATCCTCCATTCTACATGCTCAATTCTCCATTTCAGAAAGTGAGGAATCTATGGAAGTATTATTCTATTGCATCGGCGCGGCGCTGCTGGTGCTGACCGGCGCGGTCGTGTCCGGCGGGCTGCGGCTCCCGGCGCGGCCGCCCAAGGGCGGCGCGCCGGCTGAAACGCCGGAGGACGCGCTCAGCCGCGACCTCGCCGCGCTGATGGCCTACGGACGGGAGGAGGATGACCATGCGGTTTGACCCTTCACCCGCCGCGATCTGGCGCAAGTACGAGCGCGACCGCGACTACAAACGCTCGATCGGCCTGTATGACCGCGTACGGCGCAACGAGGCGTTCTACCTCGGCCGCCAGTGGGAGGGGCTGCGCGTCCAGTCGCTCGACCCGCTGATCTTCAACGTGCTGCGGCGCTGCGTCAACCTGTTTGTGTCCATGCTGGTGTCGGACGATGTGGCGGTGCACGCCCAGCCGTTCGACATGGACGACAAGGGCCGCAAAACCGCCCGCATCCTTGAGCGCGCGTTCGCCTCCGCGATCGAGCGGTCGGGCGTCAAGGCGCTCGGGCGGCCGCTGCTCAAGAACGCCTGCGTGGACGGCGACGCCTGCTTCTACATCCACTTCGACCCCGCGCTCGAAACCGGGCAGGCGGTCAAGGGCGATATCGCGGTCGAGCTGATCGATTCAGTGAACATCTGCTTCGGCAACCCGGCCTGCGATGAGGTGCAGCGCCAGCCGTATCTGATCATCGCCATGCGCCGCGATGTGGACGAGGTCAGGCAGGAGGCCAAGGCAAACGGCATGGGCGCGGACGAGGTCGAGGCCATCGTGCCGGATGACAACAGCGACTACCTGCGCTACCGGTTAAACGGCGAAAACGACCGCGTGACCGTGCTGCTGCATATGCGCAGAACCGAGCACGGCGTGTCGTTCTGCAAGACCACGCGCACCGCGACCGTCATGCGCGAAAAGGAGCTGCCGTACCGGTATTATCCGGTCACCCACCTGTGCTGGAACCGCGTGCGCGGCTCGTGCCACGGTGAAAGCCCGCTGACCGAGGCCATCCCCAACCAGATCGCGATCAACAAGCTGTACTCCATGTATGTGCAGTGCATCAAGCAGGTGGCCTTCCCCAAGATCATCTACGACATGACCCGCTTCCCGAGCGGCTGGTCAAACGACGTGGGCAAGGCGGTCGGCATGCGCGGCAACCCGAACGAGGCGATCGCGACCGCGTTCAAGGCGCCGGACATCTCCTCGCAGGTGCTCGGTTTACTCAAGCAGATGATGACCGACACCGCCGAGCTGATGGGTGCAAGCGAAGCCGCGCTCGGCACGGTCAAGCCGGACAACACCTCGGCGATCGTGGCGGTGCAGAACGCGACCGCCGCCCCGCTCGAGCTAACCAAGATGGAGTTCTACCGCTTCACCGAGGACTGGGCGCGCATCTTCCTCGACCTGATGGGCGCGCACTACGGCGTGCGCACGGTCGTGGTCGCGGACGAGACCGGCGAAGCGCCGGTCCGGCAGTCCTTTGACTTCTCTTCGCTCGCCGGGCAGGACATGCGCCTGCAGGTTGACGTGGGCGCGGCGAGCTACTGGTCCGAGACCATGCAGACCATGACCAACGACCACCTGCTCGAGAGCGGCGTGATCACCGACCCGCTCATTTATCTGGAAAACGTGCCTGATTATCAGGTGCGCGGCAAAAACGACCTGCTGCACGCGCTCCGCATGCAGCGCCAGCAGCAAAAGGAGGAAAACGCAAATGCAAACCAAGCCCAAGCAGAACAGCAGTAAGCAGCCGAATCCGGCACAGGTTAAGGCGCGTCCGCAGACCCCGCCCCCGGCGGAGATCAACCCGTTCGCGCAGGGCAGCGAAATGCCGCAGGAGGCGCAGACGGGCGCCCAGCAGACCTATCCGGTCCCGGTGGACGGGCAGATGGTCGAGCTGACGCTGGATGAACTGATCCAGGCGGCGAGCCTCGGCCTGTCCAAGCAGAACGCCTATATCCGCCGCAACCGCGCGGCAAACGGCATCCCGAACGGGCAGATCTACGCGGCGTTCGTCGAGGAATACCCGGATGTACGCCCTGAGGATATCCCGCAGCAGGTGTGGGAATGGGCGCAGCAGGAGGGCTCGCTCGTCTCCGCCTACCGCAAGTGGGAGATCCTCGAGCTCAAAGATGAGCTGGCGGCGATGGAGATGAACCAGAAAAACCGCCGCGCGGCCGTCGGCCCGGCGCAGTCGGACGGCGAGCCCGCGGGCGTCGATCCGGTGACGCTCGCGCTGCTCGGCAGATGATGATAATGGAAAATGGATAATGGAGAGTGGAGAATCAACCAGCGGTTCACCCCGCAGGCTCCACGTTCCACTACAGCAGCTATTTTCCATCCTCAATTTTCAATTCTCAATTTCCTAAAGGAGGCTTATCCATATGGCTATCAATCTTGCAACCAAATATTCCGACCAGATCGCCGAGGTATTCACGCGCGCGTCCTTCATCAAGGGCAAGACCGCGGAGACCTTTGACCTGACCGGCGTCAAGACCCTCAAGGTATACACCCCGATCACGGTCGAAGAAGTCGACTACGACCGCGACGGCGGCCTCGCGCGCTACGGCGACGTGACCGAGATGCAGGACGTCGTGCAGGAGCTGACCATGACGCAGGACAAGGCGTTCACGCTCACGATTGATAAGGGGAACAACCTCGACCAGAACCTGGTCAAGAACGCGGCCGACATGCTGCGCCTGCAGCTGAACGAAAAGTCCACCCCCGCGGCAGACAAGTATGCGTTCAAGCGCTTTGTGACGATGGCGGGCACCATCGCGGAGAGCGAAGCCAAGCCGACCAAGTCCGACATCATCAGCAAGATCGCGGACGCATCTCAGGCGCTCGACGACGCGCTCGTGCCGGACGACAACCGCTACATCTATCTGACGAGCGAAATGTACAAGCTGGTATGCACCTCGGACGAGTTCGCGGGCGTGGACGTGCTCGCGCGCCAGTCGATCGCCAAGGGCGTGTGCGGCGAGGTGTTCGGCATGAACGTGGTGCGCGTGCCCAAGAGCTACCTGCCGGACGACGTATACTTCCTTGTCACGCACAAGGATGCGGTGCTCATGCCGTACAAGATCGCGGACGCCAAGGTGCATGAGGATCCGGTCGGCGTATCCGGCGCGCTGATCGAGGGCCGTCACTATTACGACGCCTATGTGCTCGGCGCCAAGTGCGGCGGTGTGTATGCGCTGGTTGCAAAGGGCTCCACGACCGCCGCGCCGACCTTTGCAGAGGGCGGCACGCTCTCCTCTACCACCTCCGGCGCGACCATTTACTACACCGTGGACGGCTCGGACCCGCGCTACTCGGATTCGGCCAAGGTCTGCGATGCGGACGATGTCCCGGCCGCGGAGGAAGGCTGCAAGGTCCGCGCGTATGCGGTCGCGACGGGCAAATACCCGTCCGCACTCGTTGAGAAATAAAACAAAAGCCGCCCATCGGGCGGCATGAATCAGACTCCCAGCCTGACAGAAGCGCGGATACAGGATCAAAGCCGATCCACAAGCTGCCTTGCCTGCACCAGATCAAGGCCGGTCTGCTCACGAAGATGCTTGACTGCCTGCACGATCTGCCCTTCCTGCTTCATCTGTTTCAGTTCATTTTGTAATTTTTCATCTATATAATACATTTTGTATTTTTCTTGCCCGGTGCTGCCGGCAAGGCCGTCCAGCTTCTCCTCGAGCCGCCGGACGCGCTCCTGCAGCGCCCGCTGCCGCAGATACTGCGCCAGCAGCAGCGCCGCCAGCGCAAGCAAAAGCACATATTCCATCTCTGTTCTCTCCTGTCCTGACCTTATTTTCCTATATGATACAGTATGTGCCGCTCCCATTTGTGAATGAACTGTAAACTTCAGAGATCCGCCCTTCTGTCAGGCTGGGAGCCATTTAAAAAAGGAGGAATCCCATGACCGGAACCGAATGTTTCCACGCGGCGCTGAACCTGCTCTCGGAAACGCCGAACACGGGCGTGTACTACGAGCAGTTCGCGCTGCGCGCGCTCAACCAGCTGCTGGCCAACAGCCTGCGCGAGATTAACGCCGAGCGCGTGTTCCGCGCGGAGCAGCCGCTTGACACGCCGCCGTGCATGACCACGCTGACCGAGGAGATCCCGGCGGGCGACTGGCTCGCGCGCGAATGCTTCCCCTACGGGCTGGCAGCGCTGCTCGTCGCGGACGACGACAAGGCCAAGTTCAACTGGGCGGCCACCGAATACGCTGAGCGGCTGCTGCGCCACTGTCCCGCGCAGTTCACCGCCGTACAGGAGATGGTCTGATGCGCGCCTATCAATTCCCGCAGACCGAGACCGAGCACACCACCCTTGTCAGCCGCTTCGGCGGCGTGGACTTCCGCACGCACCCGACCAAGGTATCTCTGTCCCGCTCGCCCGACATGCAGAACCTGATCTGCGACCAGAACGACTTTCTGGTCAAACGCACGGGCTGGAAGACGCAGTACAGCTACACCGCGCCCATTTACGGGCTGTTCCCCCTGCCGGACGGTTCGGGGTTTGCCGTCCACGCGGGGAACAAGCTGTACTGCCGTCCTTCGACGGGCAATCAGGCCGAGCTGTGCACGGATATGAACGCGGCGTTCTCCCAGTCCTTTGTGATGAACGGCGTGCTCTACCTGCTGGACGGGCAGACCTACCGTGCGGTGCGCCGCAATGCTGCAAACACGGCCTGGGAGGCCGTCAAGGTGCAGGACATCGCCTATGTGCCGACTACGACCATCTCCGCCGAGCCGACCGGCGGCGGCACGAGCTACGAAGCCGTCAACCTGCTGACGCCCAAGCGCATCAACACCTTCATCGGCAACGGCTCGGCCACCCAGTTCCAAGTGGACGCCAAGGATCTGGACGAAACCGCCGTGACCGCCACAGTAAACGGTCAGGCGGTGGCGGTATCCTCGGTCAACCGCGCGACCGGGCTGATCACCCTCGCCGCCGCGCCTGCAAACGGCAACGGGCTGGCCAATGTGTCCATCGCCTTTGCAAAAACCGTGTCCGGCTACGCGGATAAGATCAACAAATGCCGGTTTGCCGGCCTGTACGGCGGCAAAAACGACACCCGCGTGTTCCTCTCCGGCAACCCGGACGAGTCCAACTGCGACTGGCAGAGCGGTCTGTACGATCCGACGTATTTCCCGGACACCGGCTACACGCGCATGGGTACGGACGCAGCCGCGATCGTCGGCTACCTCAAGCAGTACGAGAGCCAGCTGGTCATCAAATCGGGCGGCGCACAGGAGGCCACCAGCTACCTGCGCTCCTACCTGATGGCGGACGACGGCACCGCGCTCTACCCGCTCAAGCAGGGCGCGCAGGGCGAGGGCGCGGTTTGCCCGCGCAGCTTCGGTACGCTGAACGATCTGCCGCTCTTCCTGTCCGCGCGCGGCGTGCAGGGCGTTTACGGCACGGCGGTCGCCGAGCAGCGCACCATCCAGTCGGTGTCGGATGCGATCGTCCCCAGGCTCGAGGCCGAGACCGGGCTGGAGAACGCCTGCGCGATCGTGTTCGAGGGCAAATATTACCTTGCGGTGAACGGCCATATGTACATCGCGGACGGCGCGCTGACCGAGGAGGACGGCAGCCCCGCGTGGTTTTACTGGACGGATGTGCCTGCCCAGTGCCTTGCCGAGCTGGACGGGCGGCTGTGGTTCGGCACGGCGGACGGCAGGCTGTGCCGCTTCGCCAAAGCCGAGGAGGACGGCGCGTACTGCGACGACACCGCCGCGATCGACGCCTACTGGCGCACCCCCACCCTGCCGCTTGCTGACTGGGGGAGGGTCAAGACCGTGCGCGATGTGGTGCCGACGCTCATGCCGTATTCCCGGTCGGGCGCGACCGTGCAGTACGAGAGCGAAAACGGGCAGACGCTTGCGCTCTCGCGCAATATGGACCTGTTTTCCTTCAAAACGCTGGACTTTTCGCGCTTTTCGTTCCGCTGCATCCCAGGCGCGGTCAGCTACCGCACCCGCTGGCGGCAGCACCGCATGCCGCTGTTCTCGGTGCGCATCGGCAACAACCAGCCGAATGAGCCGTTCGGCCTGCTGGCGCTCACCATCCGCTGGACGCAGGGCCAGCACATCATTTCGTGAAGGGAGGATACGCTTTGGCGAAGAATTACCGAGATGATTTCGACTATTCCGAGGCGATCGCGAACACGCAGGACGCCGCCGAGCGGCAGGAGCTGCTCGCCGAGCGCCAGAACAAGATCGACGCGGAGGGCCTTGCGGGCAAGGTCGCTTCCAACGATGCGGTCGCGACCTGGAACGGCGACTACCGGCCCTACTCGGTCTCCTCGCGCGGCGGCAGCTCGTCCGCGCGCTCCGAGGCCGACCGGCTGTATGACGCCGCAGAGCAGGCGCGCCTCAAGCGCTTTCAGGCCGCGCGCGAGCGCATCCAGCAGCAGCTGGACCGCAACCTTTCCTCGATCGAGACCGACTACGCCGCCGGCATGAAGCAGACCGACATCAACGCGCGGCAGTCCGTGATCTCCAACGAGGAAAAGCTCGCGGCGCTCGGCCTGAACATGGGCGCGCGCGGCGCCGCCGCGACCTCGGGCGCTGCCGAGACCAGCCGCATCGCGGTCGACAACCAGTACCGCAGCGACCTGAACGCGCTCGGACAGGCGCGCCTTCAGGCCCGCGCCGCGGCGCAGGACGCCGCCTCCGAACAGACGGCGGCGCTCGAAAACGAGTATTACACCGCCGCGGAGAGCGCCGCGCTCCAGCAGGCGCAGGCCCAGTTGGCGCAGTTCAACGCGGACCGCGATTACGGGCTGTCGCTCGCCGGGCTGACCGGTTTCTTAAACGGCACGCCTACGCTCGCTTACCGCGAGTATCAGGCAGGGCTGTCCAGCATGGCGAGCGAGGCGCAGGCCGAGGCCTACGAGCAGGCGCTCGACCGCTGGAAGACCAGCGGCTATGTGCAGGCGGGCGACGCCGCGATTCTGGGCGTGCCCGCGGGCACGCCGACCGCGGACGCCAGCTACCGCAATGCCAGCCTTGCGGTCCAGCGCTGGAAAGCCGGGTACTGGTACTGATCCGCCTTACAGGCGCAAAAAAGCCGCTCACCAATACGGTGAGCGGCTTTTATTATGCGCTTTTTCTTACTTGTTCTTCAGGTTGAAGAAAGCGTCCTTGCCGAGGTACTGTGCAACGTCCTCGCCCAGCTCTTCCTCGATGCGGAGCAGCTGGTTGTACTTCGCAACACGGTCGGTACGGCTCGGTGCACCGGTCTTGATCTGGCCGGCGTTGAGCGCAACCGCGATGTCCGCGATGGTCGCGTCCTCGGTCTCGCCCGAACGGTGGGAAACAACAGCGGTGTAGCCCGCGCGGTTCGCCATCTGGATCGCGTCCAGCGTCTCGGTCAGGGAGCCGATCTGGTTAACCTTGATGAGGATGGAGTTCGCAACGCCCATGTCGATGCCCTTCTTCAGGCGCTGGGTGTTGGTAACAAACAGGTCGTCGCCAACCAGCTGGATCTTGTCGCCCAGAGCCTTGGTCAGCATCTCCCAGCCTTCCCAGTCCTCTTCAGCCATGCCGTCCTCGAGGGAGATGATCGGATACTTCTCAGCGAAGTTCTTCCACATCTTAACGAGCTGCTGCTGGGTCATCTTCTTGCCGGACTTCGGCTGGATATAGCACTTCTCCTCGTCGTTCCACCACTCGGAGGAAGCAGCGTCGATCGCGATCATGAAGTCCTCGCCCGGCTTGTAGCCAGCCTCTTCGATCGCCTTAACGATTACCTTGAGCGCGTCCTCATCCTTCTTCAGGTTGGGCGCGTAGCCGCCCTCGTCGCCAACGCCCGCAGCCGGGGTGCCGTTCTCCTTGAGGGTGGTCTTGAGCTGATGGAATACCTCAGCGCAGCGGCGCAGCGCCTCGCGGAAGGACGGAGCGGAAACCGGCATGATCATGAATTCCTGGATCTCAACGTTGTTGGTCGCGTGCGCGCCGCCGTTCAGGATGTTCATCATGGGCATCGGCAGGGTCTTGGCATTGCAGCCGCCGATGTAGTTGTACAGCGGCAGGGAAAGCGCCTCAGCAGCAGCCTTGGCAACCGCCAGGGATACGCCCAGGATCGCGTTTGCGCCGAACTTGGTCTTGTTCGGGGTGCCGTCCGCCTCGATCATCGCCTTGTCGATGGCCTGCTGGTCGAGCGCGTTCATGCCGATGATGGTCTCAGCGATCTCGCCGTTGACAGCGTCGACAGCCTTCAGAACGCCCTTGCCATTGTAGCGGGACTTGTCGCCGTCGCGCAGCTCGCAAGCCTCGAAGATACCGGTGGAAGCGCCGGACGGAACAGCCGCGCGGCCCATGTAGGCGCCGGTGTCGCCCTCAACATAAACCTCAACCTCAACGGTCGGATTGCCGCGGGAGTCCATTACCTCACGGCCGAGTACATCAACAATTTCAATGTAGCCCTTCATAATTCTGTTCTCCTTTATAATAAATTTGGAAACGCTGACAAATAAAATGGAGAATAGGGCACGGGGAACGATTCCCCTTCCCTTTTCTGTTTCCCGCGGAGGCGCAGTGCGCGCCCCTGTGGGTCTGCGCGGAAAAATCGCGCTGAGGCAGGCGCCGCAGCGCCATACCGTCCCAATTCCCCGTAAAAGTCCAGCTCCGCCGGACTTTTACACCGCTGCCCGCGCCGCGGCGGCGCGGCCTCGTCCGCCGTGCGGACGAGAGGGGGTTATCGAAAAAAGTTTCCAATCGGGAACTTTTTTCGTATCTAAGGGGGATGGAATCCCCCTTAGAGCGTAAGCAGGCTGTGCCCCGTCATCTCTTCCGGCTGCGGAAGGCCCATCATCTCGAGCAGGGTCGGCGCGAGGTCCGCCAGCACGCCGCCGTCCATGAGCTTGCCCGGATGGCCGACCATCACGAGCGGAACCGGGTTGGTGGAGTGCGCGGTGAACGGGGTCACGCCGTCCGCGTCGAGCATCTGGTCGACGTTGCCGTGGTCGGCGGTGATCAGGCACTGGCCGCCCATCTGCTGGATGGCGGCAACAACCTTGCCCACGCCGTCATCGGTCGCTTCGATCGCCTTGACCGCTGCCTCGAACACGCCGGTGTGGCCGACCATGTCGCAGTTTGCAAAGTTCAGCACGATCACGTCATACTTGCCGGACAGGATGCGCTTTACGCACTCCTCGGTCACGGCAGGCTCGCTCATCTCCGGCTGGAGGTCGTAGGTCGCGACCTTGGGCGACGGGATGAGTGCGCGGTCCTCGCCCGGGTATTCCTTCTCCACACCGCCGTTGAAGAAGAACGTGACATGCGCGTACTTCTCAGTCTCTGCGATGCGCAGCTGGGTCATGCCGAGGTTGGAGATATATTCGCCGAACGTGTTCGTCAGGCTCTGGGGCTTGAACGCCACCTCAACGCCCGCGATCGTGACATCGTACTGCGTCATGCAGACGTAGTGGATGTTCTTCTTGGCGCGCTTGAAGCCGTCGAACTCATGGTCCACAAACGCACGGGTGATCTCACGCGCGCGGTCGGGGCGGAAGTTTGCAAAGATGATCGCGTCGTCGTCCTTGACGGTCGCGCCCTCGGTCACGATAACCGGGACGACGAACTCGTCGGTTACGCCTGCGTCGTAGGACGCCTGCATGGCCTCGTGCGCGGAAGCCGCGTGCTCGCCGATGCCCTCGGCGATCGCGTTGTACGCCTTCTCGACGCGCTCCCAGCGCTTGTCGCGGTCCATCGCGTAGTAGCGGCCCGAGATCGTCGCGATGCAGCCCAGCTCGAGGGTGTCGATCTTGTTCTGCAGGCGGTCGATATATTCAATGCCGGACTGCGGCGGGGTGTCGCGGCCGTCCATGAAGCAGTGGAAGCAGACCTTGCGCAGGCCGTTGCGGCGCGCCAGCTCGAGCAGCGCGAACATGTGGTCGATGTGCGAGTGTACACCGCCGTCGGACAGCAGGCCGAAGATGTGCAGGGTGGAATTAAACCACTTGCACTGGTTGATCGCGCTCATCAGCGCCTCGTTCGAGAAGAAATCACCGTCCTGGATGGCCTTGGTGATGCGGGTCAGCTCCTGATACACGATGCGGCCCGCGCCGATGTTGGTGTGGCCGACCTCGGAGTTGCCCATCTGGCCGTCCGGCAGGCCGACGTCCAGACCGGAAGCGCCGATATAGGTCATCGGGTTTTCCGCAAAGATCTTGTCCAGGTTCGGCGTGTTCGCCGCCTCGATCGCATTGCCCTTCTTCTCATCGCGGTGGCCGAAGCCGTCCATGATGATCAGCGCGGTCGGTTTCTTGGGGCCTTCCGCCTTCTTGGCCGCGGTCTTGCGGGTGGTGGTCTTTTTCGCCGTCGTGGTCTTCTTTGCTGCCGTTGTTTTCTTCGCAGCAGCCGGCTTTTTCGCCGCGGACCGGGTGGTCTTCTTCGCAGCGGGCGCAGCCTCAGCCTTGACAGCGGCGGTTTCCGCCGCCTTTGCCTCGGCAGCAGGCGCTGCCGCCTTCACGCTGGTCTCCGCCTTCTCCGGCGTAATTGCTTTTTTCATAGATTTAATGACTCCTTTACAGAAGCGGACGAAAGGGGACAACGATGCTCACCGATGCCCCCTCCCGCTCACACGGCGCGGGGATCAGTCCCTCACCGTATTCCTTATCTTATTGATTGGCTGCTTCGACGATGGTCGCGAAGTCAGCGCTCTTCAGGGAGGCGCCGCCGATCAGGCCGCCGTCAACGTCCGGCTGCGCGAGCAGCTCAGCCGCGTTCTTGGCGTTCATCGAGCCGCCATACTGGATGGTGATGCCGCGGGCAGCGCGCGCGCCGTACTTCTCGCGCAGGCAGTCGCGGATCGCGGAGCAAACCTCGTTGGCCTGCTCGGCGGTAGCGGTCTTGCCGGTGCCGATCGCCCAGATCGGCTCGTAAGCGATAACGACCTTCTTGATGTCCTCAACCGCAACACCCTGCAGGGCGATCTTGATCTGCTTGCGGATGACTTCCATCGTCACGTCCTGCTCGCGCTCGGTCAGGCTCTCGCCAACGCACAGGATCGGGCGCAGGCCGTTCTCCAGCGCAACGAGGACCTTCTTGTTGCAGGCCTCGTCGGTCTCGTTGAAGTACTGGCGGCGCTCAGAGTGGCCGATGATGACGTACTTGACGCCCAGCTCCTTGAGCATGTCGGCAGAGATCTCGCCGGTGAACGCGCCGGACTTCTCATAGTGCATATTCTCCGCACCGATGGCGATCTTGGAGCCCTTGGCCGCCTTGACAGCGGTCTGGATATCGGTGAACGGCACGCAAAGAACCATCTCGCACCACTTGGTCTTGGAGAGCAGCGGCTTCATCTCTTCGATGAGGGCCTTTGCCTCGGCCGGCGTCTTGTTCATCTTCCAGTTGCCGGCGATGATGGTCTTACGGTATCTGCGATTCATGTTGGTTTTACCCCTTTCAATCTTTCAGGCGGCACACCCGCCCTGATCGTTTATGTATTATACGGAGCGTCCCGCGCCCCGGTATAACGCATGCTCTGCGCCCGGCGGCACTGACGCGCCGGCGCGATTTGATTCGGAAACGGCCACGCCGTTTCCAGCAAAAGTACGGGCTTTGCCCGTGCTTTTGATACACAGGCCAAATGAACGGAAAATCAAATTTTCCGCTCATTTGGGCGCACAGCCTTTCCAGCCGCAGGCTGGCAAAGGCATCCCCTCGATCGAAACCGTGGTTTCGATCGAATGATCAAACGAGGATCTTACTTGTCCTGCAGGCAGGCGATGCCCGGCAGCTCCAGACCCTCGAGGAACTCGAGCGAAGCGCCGCCGCCGGTGGAGATGTGGGTCATCTTGTCCGCAAAGCCCAGCTTCTCAACCGCAGCCGCAGAGTCGCCGCCGCCGATGATCGAAACCGCGCCGGACGCCGCGATCGCCTTGGCGACCTCCTTGGTGCCGACAGCGAAGGTATCGAACTCAAATACGCCCATCGGGCCGTTCCAGACAACCGTGCCCGCGTTCTTGACAGCGTCAGAGAACAGCTCGACGGTCTTCGGGCCGATGTCCATGCCCATCATGTTTTCCGGCAGCTTGCCAGCCTCGTAAACAACCGGCTCTGCATCCGCGCCGAAGTGGTCGCCGCACACCGTGTCAACCGGGAGCAGCAGCTTGACGCCCTTGTCCTCCGCCTTCTTGATCAGGCCGAGGGCGAGATCCATCTTATCTTCCTCGCACAGCGAGGTGCCGATCGAGCCGCCCTGCGCCTTGGAGAAGGTGTAGGCCATGCCGCCGCCGATGATGACGGTGTCGCACTTGTCGATCAGGTTGTTGATGACGTTGATCTTATCGGAAACCTTCGCGCCGCCCAGGATGGCAACGAACGGACGGGCCGGGTCAGAGAGCGCCTTGCCCATGATGGAGATCTCCTTCTTGATCAGGAAGCCGCAGACAGCCGGCAGGTAGTCGGCAATGCCGGCGGTGGAGGCATGCGCGCGGTGCGCAGTGCCGAACGCGTCGTTGACAAAGATGTCCGCCATGTCGGCAAACGCCTTGGCCAGCGCGGGATCGTTCTTGGTCTCGCCCTTCTCGAAACGCACGTTCTCGAGCAGGATCGCCTCGCCCGGCTTTACCTCAGCGGCGAGCTTCTTCGCGTCCTCGCCTACAACGTCCTTCGCCAGCTTGACTTCCTGACCGAGCAGCTCGGACAGGCGCTTCGCAACCGGCGCGAGCGAATACTTCATGTTCACTTCGCCCTTCGGACGGCCGAGGTGCGAGCAGAGGATCACTGCGGCGTTGTGGTCCAGCAGGTACTTGATGGTCTCGAGCGAAGCGCGGATACGCTTGTCGTCGGTGATGTTGCCGTTCTCATCCTGCGGTACATTGAAGTCGCAGCGGGCAATGACCTTCTTGCCGGATACGTCGATATCCTCAACGCTTTTCTTGTTGTACTGCATAAAATATCCCTCTCCTTTTAAGATATAAAAGTTAGCAATACGGAGCAAAATCGCGGTCTTCCCATTAGAAGAATTCCGCTTCCATTACAAAATTATACTCGTTCTTCCCATTCATAGCAAGCAAAAATGTGAAAAACCTCGCATTTCCGTTCTCTTTTAGCAAATTTTTGCGTTTTGCAGAAAATATTTGTGAAATATTAATCAATATGCCCAATTCCGCTCAAACGCGGGGCTGTCCGTAATACGCTACAGCGAGCGCCTGCGGGCCGGTATTGGTGATGACCGAGGGGCCGATCGGGCTGCGCTCCACGTCCTTAAAGCCGATCTCCGTGCGCAGGCGCTTTTCCAGCTCATCGATGCGCGCGGCGGGCACGTCGCCGTAGAGCAGCAGCGCGGTCTGCTTTTCCGGCTGCTGCACGCGGGCGGATACCTTGCGGATCAGCCCGGCGACCAGCGCCTTTTCGCCGCGCACCTTGTCGCACACGTTGACCGCGCCGTCGTACACATGGCTGATCGGCTTGAGGCCGAGCGCCTCGCCCACGAACGCCGCGCCGCCCGAAATGCGGCCGGATTTTTTCAGGTGTTTCAGGCTGTATACGCCGAGATATGCCTCCACCCGGTTCAGGCGGCTGCGCACCACGCCGAGGATCGCATCAAAGCTGTCGCCCTGATCGCGCAGCTCGGCGGCGAGCACGACAATGCGCCCATAGATATAGGTGTAAGTAGCCGAGTCGATCACCTCGATGCGCATGCTGTCGCCCGCTTCCTCGCGGAACATGTCGCGCGCAAGGCACGCCGCCTGACAGGTGCCCGAGCCGTTTCCGTTGATGAGCACCGCGAGCAGATGGGTGCAGCCGCGCTCGGCCGCGCGGCGGTAGGAGTCGAGGAACACCGTGGGCGTGACCATTGCGGTCACGGGGATCTCGCGGCTGTCCTCGAGCAGCTTCCAGTATTCCTCGGGCGTGATATCGTAGTATTCGCGGATCGTGCGCCCCTCATGCGTGAGCGTGATGGGCACGATCTCGATCCCGTGCGCTTCGACCTGCGCCTGCGGGATGTCGGCGGATGAATCGGTCAGGATGTGAATCTTTTCCATAGCTTTCTCCTCATTCCTGCGGGAACGGTCCCGCGAGCTTCAGGTTTTGGAAGCCGGTCTGCCGCAGCGCTTCAAACACGATCACGGCCACCGAGTTGGACAGGTTGAGGCTCCGCGCGCCCTCGCGCATCGGGATGCGCACGCACCGCTCGGGATGCTCGACCAGCAGGCTTTCGGGCAGGCCCTTTGTCTCCTTGCCGAACATCAGATAGTCGCCGTCGCGATACTCTGCCTCGTGGTAGGCGTGCGGCGCCTTGGTGGTCGCGTAAAAATACCGGCCGTTCGGGTTCTTTTCAAAGAACTCGTCCAGATTTTTGTACATGCGGACGTCGAGCAGATGCCAGTAGTCCAGCCCCGCGCGCTTCATCCGCTTATCGTCGATCGCAAAGCCGAGCGGCTCGACCAGATGGAGCACGCAGCCCGTCGCCGCGCAGGTGCGGGCGATGTTGCCGGTGTTCTGCGGGATCTCGGGCTCGACCAGAACAATATGCAGCATAATTTCTTCCCCATTTTTTCAATGCTTCTCTTATTCTATGCGATACGCCTGCTTTTTTCAAGCCGTTTACCGTTTTTTTGCAAAAAAATAATCCCCCGATGGACGCCATCAGGGGATTTTGCTCTGTTATTCCTCGATTTCCGCGTAAACGCCGTAGACATAGCCCTGTTCAGCTGCCTGCTCGTCGGTGAGCACCTCGCCGGTGAGCTGCGGGCCGCTCGTTTCGTCCGTGTACATAACGCCCAGCTTGCCGGTGTGCAGGGAAAGGGTCTGGGTGTCGGTTGTGCCGTCAGTAAAGGTGACGGTGACGGTCAGGGTCGCGCCCGCAAATTCGTCAATGCGGGCATGCCACGCATCCGGCCCATCCGCTTCCTGCGCCATATCGACCGGCTGAGGCTCGCCCCAGAACCCATAGCTGGTATCCGGGTCATACGACTCTACAAAGCCGTTCTCCACGCGGTAGCTGGCATCCACCCACCACTCGGTCTTGCCCGGGCCTGCCATGACCATGATGTCGTCCGCATCCGCCGTGGGCTCAAAGGTGCCCTGCATGATCGCGTCCACATCGGCTTCCTCGATATCAATCCGCTCGGCCTTGTACAGCCCGCCCTTGTCGATCGTCGCGCTGACCGTCTCGATATTGTCACCCGTCACCCGAAACAGACAGCCGCTGAAAAAGCCCTTGGTCGGGCTGTCCATGCCGCCCCCGGCCATATCAAACACAATTTTGCTGTCCTGCGGCGCAATGGTCTCGCCCGTATCCGCGGCATAGGCCACAATACCGAACGAATGCGCGACCGCCTCTGCTACTGCGTCGCCCGCGCTCTGGCCACTGCTCTGCGCCTGCCACACTGCTGTGCCGCCGACGATCACGCCGAACGCGCACGCCGCGGCCAGAATGCGCTTTGCCATGCCGAACCGGCGGCGCGGTGCGGGCGTGAGGTACTGCGGGGCGTCTGCCTGCTCTGCGCGGCGCGCTTCCCGCGCGGCTGCCAAGGTACGTTCCTTTAATGTTTCAGGGGCTTTCATGTCCTGCAATTTGCGGAGCTCGTTCATATTCTTCATCGTCAGATCCCTCCAAATCCAGTTTCAGTTGTTTGCGTGCGCGGTGCAGGCGGGTGCGTACGGTCGCCGGACGGCAGCCCACAAGCCCTGCGATCTCATCCGTGCTGTACCCTTCCACATAATGCAGGTACACCGCGGTGCACAGATCGTCAGGCAGGGCACGCACCGCCTGCCACAGCTCCTCGTGGCTGTCCGGCTCGGGCGCGGCTGCATCGGGCGCGGCCTCGAGCGGCGCGGTGCGTTTGAACCACGCGGAACGGCGCAGGTCGGCGCAGCGGCTGAGCGTCACGCGGAGCAGCCATGCCTTCATGTGCTCTGCGTCGCGGAATTCGGTCGTGTCGCGCAGCAGGCGCAGAAAGACTTCCTGAAACACGTCCTCCGCGTCCGCGCGGCTGCCCAGGCGGCAGTACGCCAGCCGGTAGACCGCATCGCCGCAGCTTTCCATTGCCGCGCGCAGGAATTCGTCCGATCTCAACTTGCTTTGCACTGTGCTCTCTCCTCCTTTCTGCAAACAACACGAAACGGAATGGCAAATCGTTCCCGCAAAATGACGGAGCGATGCCTGTTTTTTGGGGATAGCTTTGTTTATTGTGCATATCATCTAATTAAAAGTCAACTTTATTGTCATAATGCACAACAAACTCCTGTATTTTTATGGTATATTCCACAAAATTTATCTTGCATTTTTATTATAAATGACTATAATAAAAGCTGTCAAAGGGGAAAGCCCCAAAGACAGAAACCAAATCAGATACGACAGATGAATGGAGGTCACTCTCTATGAACAGACATGAATATATCGCAGCCCTCGGTCAGATGCTTTCCGGCATGGAGCGCGCAGGCGCCGCCATTTGCCGCATGGAGACCGGCCGCGGCCGCCGCGCTTCCCGCTGAGCCGGGGCGCGCAATCATCAATACCGATACTTCCCAATTACCTTTCTTTCTCTACTTTTTATCCACTCTCTTTGGAAAAAGGCTGTCCGGACGGGCAGCCTTTTTCCTTTCTTTTTCCCATCGCAAAACGGGCGGCATCCGCTGGATGCCGCCCGTTTTGTTATTTGGCGAAAAATTCGCGCGTCTGCTTTACGTTTTCATCGATCGCTGCGCGCAGCGCTTCGACGGATTCAAACTGCTTTTCCGGCCGCAGGAACTTGTGCAGCTCGACGTGGATCATCTTGCCGTACAGGTCGCCCGCAAAATCGAGCAGATGCGGCTCGATGGTCGGCGCGCCGCTGTCCACAAAGGTCGGCTTGACGCCGATGTTGGTCGCCGCGATATAGCTCTGGTCGCCCACGAGCACGCGGGTCGCATACACGCCGTAGGGCGGCAGGGCCATCTCAGGCGGCAGGGCCAGATTGACCGTCGGCACCTTGAGCACGCTCGTGCCCACCTTGCGGCCGTGCTCGACCACGCCGGTCACGGTATACGGATGCCCGAGGAAGCGCGCCGCGCCCTCCATGTCGCCCTGCGAAATCAGCTGGCGGATGTAGGTGGAGGACACGACGATGCCGTCGACCTTGACGTCATCGATGCAGTCGTAGCCGATGCCCGCCTTTTCGCACTCCACAGCCATCCCCTCTGCGTTGCCCTGTCCCTTGTAGCCAAAGCGGTTGTTGCGCCCGGAGATGATCCAGCGCGCGCCGAACTGGCCGATGAGCATCTTATGGATGAAATCGCGCCAGTCCATATGCTGCATATGCTCGTCAAAATGGAGAAAAATCACTTCATCCACGCCGCCGAGCTTTTTGATCTCCTCGCGGCGATAGGCGTCCGCTGTGATCAGCGGAACCTGCCGCCCGAGCACCACGGAATCCGGATGCACGTCAAACGTGCATACCGCGCTCGTGCCGCCGATCTGGCGGGCACGCTCGACCGCGCGCTCCATCAGCGCCTGATGGCCCAGATGCACACCGTCAAAATAACCGAGCGCGATCGCACGGGGTTTTTGATATTCCTGCATAGGGTTCGCCCCCTTATGATGATTAAAATGAAGAATGGGATAGGGAGAATGACCGATGCACGCTGCGCCTTTCCCTTCTCCATCCCATTGTCCATTGCAAGCAGTCCTTGTTAGCGGAAATTCTTAAACACAAACAGCCCGAGGCCGCCCTTGTCCAGCTCGCGCACCTGCCCAAGCATGAGAAAGCGTCCCTCGTGGTACACGCGGCACAGCGCGCCCGCCTGTTCGGGCAGGCCCTGCGTCTGCCGCGGGAACACGACCGCGCCGCGCGCGATGCGCTCCGCGCCCTCGCCGGTCAGCTGCACCGCGGGGTGCTCGGGAAACAGGCTGTCGGTCGGCAGCATCAGCTGCGGCATGGTACCGTCCTGCATCGCCCGCTCGACCTCGTCAAAGCTGCGGCACTGGTCGAGCGCATACGCGCCCGAGCGGGTGCGCACGAGGCTGTGCATGACCGCGAGCGTGCCCAGCGCCTCGCCCAGATCGTTTATAATCGTGCGCACATAAGTACCCTTGCTGACCGTGAGCCGGAGCGTGCCCTTCTGCGCGGCCTCGTCAAAGTCCAGAAGCGCGGCCTCGTGCACGATGATATCGCGCGCCGGGCGCTCGACTTCCTTGCCCTTGCGGGCGAGGTCATACAGCTTTTGCCCGTTCACCTTGACCGCCGAGTACATCGGCGGCACCTGCTGCTGCGGGCCGCGGAACTGCGCGAGCGCCCGCTCGACTTCTTCCCGCGCGGCGCGCCTCCCGCTTGTCTGCAGGGTCGCGCCGGTCGCGTCCTGCGTGTCTGTGCAGTAGCCCAGCGTGAAGCCCGCGACGTATTCCTTGTCCTGCGCGGCAGCAAAATCCGCCGCCCTGGTCGCGCCGCCGACGAATACCGGCAGCACGCCGGTCGCGAGCGGATCAAGCGTGCCGCCGTGGCCGATCTTGCGCGTGTGCAGAATGCCGCGCAGCTTGGCGACCACGTCATGCGAGGTAAAGCCCTGCGGCTTGTCCATCAGCAGGATGCCGGTCAGTTCACTGTTTTGCATGGTACTGCTCCTGTGCGGCGTTCAGGATGGCGGCTTTGGCTTCCTCCATGCCGCAGTCAAAGCTCGCGCCGGCCGCGCGGATGTGTCCGCCGCCGCCGCACTTTTTGCAGATCGCGGCCGCGTCCATCTCCTTGGTGGTGCGCACCGAGACCTTGACCGTCTTGTCCCTGTTTTCGGTCAGCGTGATGCCGATCTGCACGCCCTCGATCTGCCGCGTGAGCGACGCGATCGAGTCCAGATCGTCCATATCCGCGCCCGTGCGGTCGATATCCGCGCGCCACAGCAGCGCGACCGCGATCGCGCCGTTTTCATAGAACTCCATCGTGTCGAACACGATGCGCTCCATCTGAAAGCGCGGCATGGTCTTGGTCTCAAACAGCGCGCGGTTGATCTCACCGCCGTCGATGCCCGCGGTCAGGCAGGCCGCCGCGACCGCATGGCTATGCGCGGTCGTATTCGAATATTTGAAGCAGCCGGTGTCGGTCGAAACGCCGATATAGATGCACTCCGCGATATCCGCGGTGAACTGCGCGCCCAGGGCGTTGATGACGTCATACAGCACCTCGGCGCAGCCGCCCGCGTCCGGCCGGATCAGGTTTTTGCGCCCAAAGCCCGGGTTGGAGCGGTGGTGGTCGATCGCGAGGTCGACCCTGCCCTTGTACTGCTCCGCCGTATCCGGGAACAGCTTTTCCTCCGCGATGTCGGTCGAAACGACATAGCCGGGCGCAAAGCCCTCCGGCGGATAGCACGGCACGATCAGCGGCGCATAGCGCTTTGTGATCTCCGGGTTTTCGAGGATATAGGCGGTCTTGCCGATCTGCCGCAGCGCGCGGCAGAGTGCGCCCGCGCAGCCCGTGGTGTCGCCGTCCGGGCGGCGGTGGGTCAGGATGAGGATATCGTCCGCGGCCTGCAGCGCCGCGGCGGCGCCCGCAACGTCAACGGTCATTCGCCGTCGTCCTCCCCTCCGAGCTTGCCTTCGTTTTTCAGCTCGTGCAGCATTTCCGAGATGTGCGCGCCGTGGGTGATCGAGTTATCCAGCTCGAACACCAGCTCGGGCGCATAGCGCAGCTGCACCTTGTGGCCGACCTCGCGCCGCAGCCAGCCCGCGGCGGATTTGAGGCCCTTCATGACCTCCTTCGCCTGCTGCTCGCTGCCGAGCACGGAGATAAAGCACTTGGCGTAGCGCAGGTCGTTTGTGACCTCGCAGTGCACGACCGAGACCAGCCCGTTCTGCACACGCGGGTCCTTGACCGAACGCATGGCTTCGGCCAGCGCCTTCATCACTTCTTCCGAGATGCGGTCGATTCGTGTAGACATAGGTGTAACGTCCTCCTTTATTTGAGGATGGGTGAATGGGCGCGCACTGCGCGCCCCTACGGGGACAGCATCCCCTTTCCGCACTTTCAATCCCCATAAAAGCCGAGCTTTGCCCGGCTTTTATACCGCTGCCCGCGCCGCGGCGGCGCGGCCTCGTCCGCCGTGCGGACGAGAGGGGGTTATTCCAAAAAGTTTCCTCCGGGAACTTTTTGGATATCTAAGGGGGACAGCGTCCCCCTTAGAGCAGTTTTACTGCTTTACTTCCTCCATCACGAAGCACTCGATGATATCCTGCTCCTTGATGTCGTTATAGTTTTCGATGCTCATGCCGCATTCATACCCGGAAGCAACTTCCTTGACGTCGTCCTTGAAGCGCTTGAGGGTGTTGAGGTGGCCCTCGTGGAACACGATGCCGTCACGCACAACGCGCACCTCGGCGTTGCGGCGGATGGTGCCGTCCTGCACATAGCAGCCCGCAACAGCGCCCGCGCCCGTGATCTTGAACACCTGGCGCACCTCGGCGTGGCCGAGCACGACTTCCTTGAACTTGGGCTCGAGCATGCCCTTCATGGCCTGCTCCATCTCCTCGATGCAGTCGTAGATGACGCGGTACATGCGCATATCCACGCCCTGCTGGTGCGCGGAGTCGGTCGCCGTGCGGTCAGGACGCACGTTGAAGCCGACGATGATCGCGCCCGAAGCGGAAGCCAGCATGACGTCGGACTCGTTGATCGCGCCGACTGCGCCGTGGATGACCTTGACGCGCACCTCGTCGTTGGAGAGTTTCTCGAGCGAAGCGCGCAGCGCCTCGACCGAACCCTGTACGTCCGCCTTGACGATGATGTTCAGTTCCTTCATCTCGCCCTCCTGAATGGAGGCGAACAGGTTGTCGAGCGTGACCTTGTGGAACAGCTTGTTGCGCTCTTCCTTCTCCTTGTCCTTGCGCTGCTCGACCAGCTCGCGCGCCATCTTCTCGTCGTCTACCGCGTCGAAGATGTCGCCCGCGCCCGGCACCTCGGCAAGGCCGATGATCTCAACCGGGACCGACGGGCCGGCCTGCTGGATCTTTTTGCCGTCGTCGTTGGTCATGGCGCGCACGCGGCCGACCGCCGTGCCCGCAATAACCGTATCGCCGGTATGCAGCGTGCCGTTCTGCACGAGCAGGGTCGCAACCGGGCCGCGGCCCTTATCCAGCTTGGCCTCGATGACCGTGCCGTGCGCCTTGCGGTTCGGGTTGGCCTTGAGGTCAGCCATTTCCGCAGTCAGCAGCACCATTTCGAGCAGGTTCTCGATGCCCTGACCGAACTTGGCCGAGATCTGGCAGACGATCGTGTCGCCGCCCCACTCCTCGGGTACGATCTCGTACTCGGTCAGCTGCTGGAGCACGCGGTCCGGGTTCGCGCCCGGCTTGTCGATCTTGTTGACCGCCACGATGATCGGCACATTCGCCGCCTTGGCGTGGTTGATCGCCTCGATGGTCTGCGGCATGACGCCGTCGTCCGCCGCGACGACCAGGATCGCGATATCCGTGACCTGCGCGCCGCGCGCACGCATGGAGGTGAACGCCGCATGGCCCGGGGTATCGAGGAAGGTGATCTGCTTGTCGTTTACCTTGACGCGGTACGCACCGATGTGCTGGGTGATGCCGCCGGCCTCACCCTCGGTGACCTTGGTCTTGCGGATCGCGTCGAGCAGCGAGGTCTTGCCGTGGTCAACGTGGCCCATAACGACAACGACCGGATCGCGCGGCTCAAGATCCTCCTCGCGGTCCTCGCGCTCGTCAAACAGCTGCTCCTCGATGGTGACATGGACTTCCTTTTCGACCTTGCAGCCCATCTCCTCCGCGACGATCGCGGCGGTGTCGAAGTCGATGATCTCGGAAACCGATGCCATGACGCCCAGCTTGATCAGGCCCTTGATGACGTCCGCCGCAGTGCGCTTCATGCGGCTGGCCAGCTCGCCGACCGAGATCTCGTCCGGGATCATAACCTTGACCGGGATCTTCTTGAGCGCGGCCATCTGCTGCTGGCGCTGCAGGCGCTTCATCTTCTCCTGTTCCTCCTGACGGCGCTTGTTGCCAAAGGGCTTGGAGCGCTGCTCGGACTTCTTGGTCAGCTTCTGCTTCTTGGGGCCGCGGGACTCCATGCGCTCGGCCTTGGCGTCAACCAGCTTGTCGACGTGGTCGTCGTACTTGGCGAGGTTGACGTCGCCCGTGCCGCGGGTGTCGATGCGGTGCACCTGCTTGACCTTGCTCTGCACCGGCTGGGCGGGCTTTTCCGCCTCGGGCTGCTTTGCAGGCTCCGCGGGCTTATTCTCCTTCTGCGCAGGCGCCGCAGCGGCGGGCTTTGCGTCCTGCGCCGGCTTCTGGGCCGGCTGGCGGGCCGCCATCTGCGCGTTCAGGGTCTGCTCGATATCCGCCACCTGATGATGCTGGGTCATATACTCGAAAATGACGGACAGCTCCTCATCTCCCAGCACCTGCATGTGGTTTTTCGGGGTGGTGCAGTATTCGGTCAGGATCTCCGTGATCTCCTTGGTCGAGGTGCCGAAGTCTTTCGCGACCTCGTGCACACGGTATTTATTCTCTATTGCCATCGGCAACTCCTCCTTTCAGAATTTCGATCAAAAGCGTGCTTTCAATCGAGTCGGGTGAAAATCACCGCTTGGCTTCGCTGCGCGGGGATTTCCTATCTAAGGCGCGCTTTGCGCGCGGGTTTTCCTTGGGTCTGCGCCGGGTTTTCGCAGGGTTTGCTGCTTTCGCAGCAGGTGCAGCCTGCGCAGGTCTCTCCTTGGGCTTCTTTTTGCCCTTGCGGGACTGGATGCGCGCGTTCTTCTCGGCAAGCTGCGCGGCTGCTTCGGCGTATGCGCTGTGCATCGACGCGAGCTTTTGCATGGCCGCGGCCGCAAGGCCGATGTCGCTGACCGCGCACACTGCGCAGCCGTTTTTGCCGATCGCCGCGCCCAGATCCTCCTTGCCATGCGGCAGGGTGATGCAGGGCGCGTTCGCGCTTTCCGCGTAAAACGCGGCCCTTTTCGCCGTGCTCGCGCCCGCGTCCGCTGCAACGAACACCGCGCGCGCCTTTTTATCCATGCACATCTCGCGCACCAGCTCGTCGCCGAACGCGAGCTTGCCCGCGCGCCGCGTCAGGCCCAGCATGCCGAGGAAGGGATCATTCGCCATGCGCACCCTCCTGTTCCATCTGCTGCTCGAGCTGGTCGTACACTTCCTCGGGCACCGCGACCGAAAGCGCGCGCTCAATCGCGCGGCTCTTGCGCGCCTTTTTCAGGCATTCCGGCTTGCCGCACAAATATGCGCCGCGGCCGGGCGCCTTGCCCTTGAAGTCCAGCGAGAGCTCACCCTCGGGCGAGCGCACTACGCGAATCAGCTCGCGCTTGGGAAACATTTCGCGGCAGCCGAGGCATTGCCGCATGGGGATCTTTTTCTGTGCCATACTGCCGCCCCCTTTTTTATTCGCCCTGGGATTCCGGCGCGATGTCGATCTTGCAGCCGGTCAGCTTGGCAGCGAGGCGGGCGTTCTGGCCCTCCTTGCCGATGGCGAGCGAAAGCTGGTCGTCCGGCACGATCACGCGGCAGGACTTGTTGTCTGCCTGCATGGTCGCGGAGATGACGTCCGCCGGGGCGAGCGCCGCGGAGACGAACTGCGCGGTGTCCTCGTTCCACTTGATGATGTCGATCTTCTCGCCGTTCAGCTCGCCCGTGATGTTGGCCACGCGCGCGCCGCGCGTGCCCACGCAGGCGCCGATCGGATCGACGTTCTCGTCGTGCGAGGTGACCGCGATCTTGGTGCGGTTGCCTGCCTCGCGCGCGATCGACTTGACCTCGACCACGCCCGAGTGGATCTCCGGCACTTCAAGCTCGAACAGGCGCTTGACCAGGCCCGGATGCGTGCGCGATACCACGACCTGCGGGCCGCGGGTGCCGCGGCGCACCTCGATCAGATAGACCTTGATGCGCTGGCCCTCGGTCAGCTGCTCGCCGCGGACCTGCTCGGCAGCCGCCAGCACAGCCTCGCTCTTCTCACCGCCCGAGACCACATCCAGATACGCATTGCCCGTGCGCGGGTCGATGCGGGCGATCACGCCGGTGAGGATCTCGTGCTCCTTGCTCTCGAACTCGGAGATCACCATGCCGCGCTCCGCCTCGCGGATGCCCTGGATGATGACCTGCTTGGCAGTCTGCGCCGCGATGCGGCCGAACGACTTGGTCGGGATGTCAATGTCAATGATATCGCCGACCATCGGGTTGTTCTTGTACTCTGCCGCCTCCTCGAGCGTGATCTCCTCATACGGCTCGTAGAGGTCCTCCGCGCGGACGACCGTCTTGCGCACATACATGCGGATGGTCTTCTTGTCGCGGTCCGGCTCGACAAACACGTTGTCGGTCATGCCGTCGTTGTCGCGCTTGTAGGCGGTAATGAGCGCCTGGCCCACGCGGTCGAGCATGTAATCGACCGGGATGCCCTTTTCGCGTTCCAGCTGTTCCAGCGCGTCAAAAAATTCTGCGTTCACCATTTTTTCCAATCCAGCTCCTTCTTATATCTCGACCGCGAGGCGTACCGCGGCAATGTCTTTGGGTTCATAAATGGTCTGCTGCCCGCCGGTCTCCAGCGTCACGCAGCCGTTGTCATAGGCGATGAGCGTGCCTTCGGCCTGCTTTGCGCCGTTCACCGGCTTGTAGAAGCCGATTTCGACCGTATGGCCGAGGAAGGCCGCAAAGTGCTCGGGCTTTTTGAGCCGGCGCGCCAGCCCCGCCGAGGATACGCACAGCGTATAGGAGGGCATGTCGTCGAACTCCCTTGCATCCAGCATGGGGTCGAGCGCACGGGAGACCTGCTCGCACTGCTCGATGAATACGCCCTCCGGGTTGTCGACGGTCACGGTCAGCATATACTGCCCGCCTTCTTTTTCAAATTCCACGTCCCACAGGGAAACGCCGGCCTGCTCGCACAGGGGCTTTACCAGCTCTTCCACGCGGGCGACGATCTGCTTTGCCTGCAAAGCCGTCCCTCCTTAACAAAATTCCTCCAAGCAAAGCGTAAGGAGTGGCTTTCGCCACTCCTTACGGTTACTTCTCACTGAACGCTGTTAGTATATCACGTTTTTTTTGATAATGCAAGGGTTTTCCAATAGAAAAGCCGCTTAAATCGAAAAAAAGCAGGATTTTCCCCGCGCCGCCCGGGCAATTTACTCCGCTTTCCTGCGCCGCGCCGCGACCAAAACGAGCAGATTCAGCACGATCCCGATCAGCAGGGCAGCCGTATAGATCCCCGCCATCGTCGGGACCACATCCTGTATGGCGGCCAGATCGCCGTGCACCGCCCAACGGCCGACCATCCGGTACGCTGACAAAATAGACGCCGCCCCGCACGACATGCTTGCCAGGAGCAGCACCGGCCAGCCCTTTGCTTTGCCCGCGCAGACGCGGATCAGGTTGACGATCACCAGCACGAACGCCGCCGTTCCAAAGAACAGCCATCCAAAATTCCAGCCCATGATATGCCACTCCTTCCTACTGCGATTTGCACGACTCCTGCCTATCTTGCTGCATGTCCTCCTGCCGCGCCGCGCCCTCCTGCCTGCGGAGTCGGCGCAGGCGCACCGCAGATACAGCAATGCCAATCAATACGATCACGGTACACGCACTGTTCGTAAAGCTGTCCGATGTTCTTGTGCCTCCGCATTTGGGCAGGCCGGTCAGCTCCTCCGGCAGCTCGTGCCCCTGTGCGTCGTAAAGGACAAGGCGAAACGCATCATCCGGCAATGTGAAGGTCTGGATAAACGGCGATGGCGGCACAGGCTGCAAATCCTCTGGGTCAGCAACCGATTGCAGCACATAGGCATCCGTTTCCACGCCCCAATAAACCGCTTCTTCCGGACAGTTGACAGAGAAAACCGCAACCTCCCCAGTTTGATCGGACAAACTGATTGCAACCAGAGGGTAACAGCTGCTCGTACGCGCAGTAACCGGCGCCCACAGACCGTTCCAGCCGCGCTCAAATACCACCGCACCGAACTCGGGTGATCCATCCGTCCGCCCAAAGGTAACGACCATTTTGCCACCAATTTTCTCAATCTGTTTGACTTCGCCGTATTCTGTCAGCTTGCCGTCCTGGCTCCCGGAATAGCCAAGCGCTGCTTTACTGAGCGCCGATTCCGTCCCTGGGACATGGTATACTATGAGCAGTACCACTTCGGTCAAAATGAACGCCACCAACAGAGGCGTCCATACCGTTCGGTATCGTTTCATCTTTTCCCACATAACGCTCCCCACCTTTCTGCCCTCAGCATAGCACAGCGCACCCGCAAAGTAAAGCCAAATCGCCCATTTGTGCCTTTGTGCCGCATCCAAATATGAAAAAAGGCCGCACCGCGGCCCATTCAAAAGAAAAAGACCGCCTAGGCGGTCTTTTTCATAAAAACGCAGGGCGTGCACCTGCGTTTTTATACAAGAAAGCGATTTTGTGTGCCGCCTGCGGCGCGCAAATATCGCGTCCGGGCTTTGTCCGCGCTCTGCGCGGCACAGCCCCTCGATGGAAGCTGTATGCTTCCATCGAAAATAAAAAAAGGTTATCCAGTAAGCACGCTACTGGATAACCTTTTTGCGTCATCTTGCCTATACAGGTGAGCCGTTAAACTTACTTAACCAGCTCGATGATCGCCATTTCGGCAGCGTCGCCACGGCGCGGGCCGGTCTTGATGATGCGGGTGTAGCCGCCGTTACGGCTTGCATACTCCGGCGCGATCTCAGAGAACAGCTTCGCTACAACGGCTTCCTTGGTGACGAAAGCCATCGCCTGACGGCGGGAAGCCAGGGTGTTCTTCTTGCCAAGGGTGATCATCTTCTCAGTCAGCGGTGCGACTTCCTTGGCGCGGGCAAGGGTGGTCTCGATCCGGCCGTTCTCCAGCAGGAAGGTCACCATCGCGCGCAGCATGGCCATACGGTGATCGGTAGGACGGCCCAGCTTGCGATTGTTAGCCATTCGTGTTTACCTCCAAAATAAAGTGAAAGCGGCGGCGCGGCTTCGTGCCGCCGCGGTGTTCCTTCACAGAATGATCAGGCGCAGACGCGCTGATTATTCATCAGACTTGGCAAGCGACAGGCCCATAGCCTCCAGCTTGCCGATAACTTCCTCGAGGGACTTGCGGCCCAGGTTGCGGACCTTCATCATGTCCTCCTCAGAGGTGTTGATCAGATCCTCTACCGTGTTGATGCCGGCGCGCTTGAGGCAGTTGAACGAACGCACGGAGAAGTCGAGCTCCTCGATGGTCATTTCAAGCACCTTATCGTGCTGCGCTTCAGCCTTTTCAACTACGGTAGAACGCGAGCCGATTTCCTCGGAAAGGTCAACGAACAGGTCGAGGTGGTCACGCAGCACCTTCGCGCCGAGCGATACCGCATCGCGCGCGGTGATGGTGCCGTCGGTCCAAACCTCGAGCGTGAGTTTGTCATAATCGGTCAGGTCGCGGACACGGGTGTTCTCCACCGTGTAGTTGACCTTGTAGACCGGCGTGTAGATCGAATCCACCGGAATGACGCCGATGGAGGTCTGATGCTGCTTGTTCTTCTCCGCCGGCACATAGCCGCGGCCCGAAGTCAGCGTGATCTCCATGCTCAGGCGCGCATCGCTCATCAGGGTGGCGATGTGCAGGTCGGGATTGAGGATCTCGACCTCGCCGTCCGCGTGGATGTCACCAGCCTTGACCTCACCCTCGCCGGCTGCCTCGATGTAGACCGTCTTCGGTCCGTCGCAGTGCAGCTTGGCGATGATGCCCTTGATGTTCAGCACGATCTCGGTCACGTCTTCCTTGACGCCCGGGATGGTGGAGAACTCATGCTGGACGCCCGCGATCTTAATGCTGGACGCTGCCGTACCGGGCAGCGAGGACAGCAGGATGCGGCGCAGGGAGTTGCCCAAAGTGGTGCCATAGCCACGCTCGAGCGGCTCAACAACGAATTTACCGTAGGAGCCGTCCTCGGCGAGCTGTTCACAGTCAATACGCGGCTTTTCGATTTCGATCATGTGGTACCCTCCTTCACGTTGGTTGAAAGCTTGAAACGGAACAGACGCAGCAGACACCGCGCCTGTTCCAAAAGCGAGGGTCTATTATTTCGAGTACAACTCGACGATGAGGTGCTCGGACACATCGTAGTCGATGTCGTCACGGGCGGGCATCGCAACGATCTTGCCCTCGAAGGAATCCTTAGCCTTGTCGATCCACTTCGGGCAAGCCTTCTTGCCGTTTTCCTCGAGCAGGGTCTTGAACTTGGTGGTCGAACGGGACTTCTCGCGGACAGCGACAACATCGCCCGGCTTAACCTGATAGGACGGGATGTTGACGCGGTGACCGTTTACGGTGAAGTGCGCATGGTTGACCAGCTGGCGCGCCTCGCGGCGGGTGTTGGCAAAGCCCATGCGGAATACGACGTTGTCCAGACGGCGCTCGAGCTCCTGCAGCAGGATCTCGCCGGTGATGCCCTGCTTGCGCTCGGCCTTCTCGTAGTAAGCATGGAACTGCTTCTCGAGCACGCCGTAGATGAATTTTACCTTCTGCTTTTCGGTCAGCTGTACGCCGTACTCGGACTGCTTACGGCGGGACTGCTTGGGCTGGCGCTTGGTGGACTTGGAGTAACCAAGTACCGCAGGGGAAAGACCAAGCGTCTTGCAGCGCTTGAGAACGGGCTGTGTATTCTTAGCCATTTATTGGTTTCCTCCTCTATTAGACTCTTCTTCTCTTGGGCGGGCGGCAGCCGTTGTGCGGGATCGGGGTAACGTCCTTGATCATGGTTACCTCGAGGCCGGCAGCCTGCAGCGCACGGATCGCAGCCTCACGGCCGGAACCCGGGCCCTTGACGTATACTTCAACAGTCTTGAGGCCGTGCTCCATCGCAGCGGCAGCAGCGGTCTCAGCCGCGGTCTGCGCAGCGAACGGCGTGGACTTACGAGAACCACGGAAGCCCATCTCGCCGGAGGAAGCCCAGGAAATAGCGTTGCCGTTCAGGTCGGTAATCGTAACGATGGTGTTGTTGAAAGAGGAACGGATGTGAGCCGCGCCCTTTTCAATATTTTTACGCTCACGGCGACGGGTGCGAGTAGCGCCCTTCTTCTGTACCTTAGCCATTTATCTGTTCCCCTCCTTACTTCTTCTTGTTCGCAATGGTCTTCTTCGGGCCCTTGCGGGTACGCGCGTTGGTCTTGGTGCGCTGGCCGCGAACCGGCAGGCCGCGACGGTGGCGCAGGCCGCGGTAGCAGCCGATTTCTACCAGGCGCTTGATATTCAGGCCGATCTCACGGCGAAGGTCACCCTCGACGTTGTAGTCGCGGTCGATTACCTCACGCAGCTTAGCGGCTTCTTCTTCGGTCAGGTCCTTGACGCGGGTGTCCGGATTGATACCGGTCTTGGCAAGGATTTCGTTGGACGTCTTGCGGCCAATGCCGAAGACGTAGGTCAGGCCGATCTCCACGCGCTTCTCGCGGGGAAGGTCAACACCGGCAATACGTGCCATACTTTATAAAACCTCCGATTTGTTTACACTGAGGCGTGTTTGCAAACACAGTGTAGGGACCGCCTCCGCCCCTGCAGCGCCGCGCTCAAAGCGCGTGCTTGTCGTGTTCACGTAAACCATCATCCCGCGCCATGACGCGCGGCATTTTATCATGCGATTGCTGTGCAATCGCCGTAAAAAGTCCAGCTCTGCCGGACTTTTTACACCTCGACTCAGCCGCCTTGAGCGGCGCCGTTCGGGTATCAAAAACAAGTTTCTCAGGAACTTGTTTTTGTATATAGGGTACTTTTGAAGTCCCCTATAGAATTTTTTAGCCCTGCTTCTGCTTGTGCTTCGGGTTCTGGCAGATAACCATAACCTTGCCCTTGCGGCGGATGATCTTGCACTTCTCGCAGATCGGCTTTACAGACGGTCTTACCTTCATGACATTTTACCTCCATCAAATTTTTTGCGGAACGAGGAACATCATCTGCTCTGTTCCATTTTGGTGGGATGGGACACCGGCAAGCCGGCGACCACTGGCGCTCGGGTCACATACGCGCCTCCGCCCGCTTTTTTATTACTTGGAACGCCAGGTAATACGACCGCGGGTCAGGTCGTAGGGCGACATCTGAACGGTGACCTTGTCGCCGGGAAGAATGCGGATAAAGTTCATACGGAGCTTGCCCGAGATATGCGCCAGGATCTTGTGGCCGTTGGGCAGCTCGACCTGGAACATAGCATTAGGCAGCGCCTCTATGACGGTACCTTCGAGCTCGATTACATCATCTTTTGCCATTATGTGAATACCCTCCTCGGTCAATTTGCATCCTCGTCCCCTGTCCAGAGGGCGAGCGCCTTGCGGATGTCGCTGTTGTTCAGCCGTCCGTTTTCGAGCAGCTTGCGCCGCGTGCGTTCATCGCAGAGCCCCTGACGGCTCACATGCTTGCGCCGCTTGCGCTTGGGGCTTTCTGCCCGCCGCGCGCGACCGTTCGCCAGCAGGAGGAAATCCCCCTCCTCCGCGACGACCAGCATCAGCTGCCCCTTGTCCCTGCCGGTCAGCGACAGGACAATATCGGCTGTATGCGTCTCAGCCATTACAGCACCTCGCCGTCGATATTTGTCAGGATCTCCGGCTCACCATCCGTAATGGCAATGGTGTTTTCGTAGTGGGCGGACAGTTTGCCGTCCTTTGTCTTGACGGTCCAGCCGTCCGGCAGGACCTTGACATCATACACACCCACGTTGACCATTGGTTCCACCGCGATGGTCATACCGCGCTGCAATCGGATGCCGTGGCCCGGGTGGCCGAAGTTCGGCACCTCAGGCGACTCGTGCAGGTTTTCACCCACGCCGTGCCCGACGTAGTCACGCACCACGGAAAATCCGTTCTTCTCCACATAGGCCTGCACGGCCGCGGAGATGTCCAATACGCGGTAGCCCTCACGGGCAAATTTGATACCCTCATAGAAGCTCTGCCGGGTCACTTCGATCAGGCGGAGCGCTTCCTCGCTCACCGCGCCGCAGGGCACGGTGCACGCGCAGTCGCCGTGGTAGCCATTAATGTAGGCGCCCACGTCAACCTTGACGATATCACCCTCCTGCACCACGCGGTGCTTCGAGGGGATGCCGTGGATCACTTCGTCATTGATCGAGATGCAGGCGCTGCCGGGAAAGCCGCCGTAACCGAGGAAGGAGGGCTTTGCGCCCGCCTCCTCGATCGTCTTGCGGACGATCCGGTCGATCTCGCCTGTGGTGACGCCGGGACGGACCGCGTCCGCCGCCGCTTTCCGCGCAAGCGCGGTGATGCGGCAGGCGGTGCGCATCCGTTCAAGCTCTTTTTCTGACTTGATGTGGATCATAGCTTACAGACCCAACGCCTGGACCGCGAGTTTCTCGGTCTCAACGATGCCCTGCGTGCCGTCGATGGTCTTGAGCTTGCCCTGCGCTTCGTAGTAGCCGATCAGCGGCTCGGTCTGCGCACGGTAAGTCTCGTGACGGCGCTTTACGACTTCCGGCTCGTCGTCGCTGCGGACTACCAGCTTGTCGCCGCAGATATCGCAGATGCCTTCCACGCGCGGCGGATTCGCCTCGACATGGTAGGTCGCGCCGCAGCGCAGGCAGACACGGCGGCCGGTCATGCGCTTTTCGATCATCTCGTACGGTACGTCGATCGCCAGCGCGCAGTCGATCTGCGCCACTTCGTCAAGCGCCTCAGCCTGCGGGATGGTACGCGGGAAGCCGTCGAGGATGAAGCCGCTCTTGCAGTCGCGCTTTGCAATGCGCTCCTTGAGCAGGTTGATGACGAGTTCGTCCGGCACGAGCTGGCCGGCGTCCATGAAGCCCTTCGCCTGCTGGCCGAGCGGCGTATCGTTCTTGATCGCTTCGCGCAGGATGTTGCCCGTAGAAATGCTGGGAATGCCCATTTTTTCGATCAGATAGGATGCAAGCGTTCCCTTGCCGGCGCCCGGAGCGCCAAGTAAAATCAAATTCACTTTTATCTGCCTCCAGATTATTCCAAGAAGCCCTTATGATGACGCATCAGCATCTGCGCCTCCAGCTGCTTGACCGTGTCAAGCGCAACACCGACCACGATGATGACCGACGTGCCGCCCAGCGCCACATTCGACAGCGACGGGGAGATTGCACCGACGATCAGCGGCAGCAGCGCCACGACCATCAGGAAGATCGCGCCGACAAAGGTGACCTTGCCAAGCGCCTTGACGATGAAATCGCTGGTCGGCTTGCCCGGACGGAAGCCCGGGATGAAGCCGCCGTTCTTCTTGAGGTTGTTGGCGATCTCGATCGGGTTGAACTGGATGGATGCGTAGAAATACGCAAATGCCAGAATGAGCAGGCCATAAAGCACGATATAGAACACGCTGGTCTGCGAGAACAGGTTCAGGATGTGATAGCCGAGCGAGTCCTCTGCCGGCTGCCAGAACATCGCAATGGTCTGCGGCAGGGAGAGGATGGACGACGCAAAGATGACCGGCATAACGCCAGCTGCGTTGACCTTGATCGGCAGGTGGGTGGACTGGCCGCCGTACATCTTGCGGCCCACAACGCGCTTTGCGTACTGGACCGGGATGCGGCGCTCCGCATTGGACATGAACACGATGAACACAATGATCGCCAGGCCGATGACAATCATCAGCAGGGCGGACAGGATGCCGGTCGTGCCACTGCGGAACAGACTGATCAGGGTCTGGATCAGCGACGGGCCGCGGGAAACGATACCTGCGAACAGGATGATCGAGATACCGTTGCCGATGCCGTTCTGGGTGATGTGCTCGCCCAGCCACATGATCAGCGCGGTGCCTGCGGTGAAGGTCAGGATGATCGCAGCCGCTGCCAGCGGGCTGTCGCTCGCCAGGAAGCCCTGTGCGCGCAGCAGCGCGTAGTACGAGAAGCCCTGGAGCAGGCCCAGGATAACCGCCAGATAGCGGGTCCAGGATGCGATCTTCTTGCGGCCTTCCTCGCCGCCGTCCTTGACCATGCGCTCAAGAGCAGGGATGGCCACGGTTAGCAGCTGCAGGATAATGGACGCGTTGATATACGGGGTGATCGACATGGCGAAGATCGTCGCGCTCGACAGACCGCCGCCAGTGAACATATTCAGATAGCCGAGCATCGAACCGGATACCGCAGCAGTCTCAAAGTAGGCTGCCAGCAGATCGGTGTTGATGAACGGAACCGGGATGCAGGAGCCGAAGCGGAAGATCAGCAGGATAAACAGGGTATACAGGATCTTCTTGCGCAGCTCAGGCATATGCCAGGCGTTTTTAAGGGTTTGAAACACCTTAAATCACCTCGGCCTTTCCGCCTGCGGCTTCGATCTTCTCCTTTGCGGACGCAGAAAATGCAGCTGCCTTGACGGTCAGCTTCTTGGTCAGTGCGCCGTTGCCGAGGATCTTAACGCCGTCGAGAGCATTCTTGACGATACCGGCCTCACGCAGGGTCTCTGCGGTGACCTCGGTGCCATCTTCAAACTTCTCCAGAGCGGAAACATTGACCGGTGCATAGGTGGTGCCGAAAATGTTGTGGAAACCACGCTTCGGCAGGCGGCGTGCCAGAGGCATCTGGCCGCCTTCAAAGCCCGGGCGGACACCGCCGCCCGAACGGGCCCACTGGCCCTTGTGACCGCGGCCCGCGGTCTTGCCGTTGCCGGAACCAGCGCCGCGGCCCTTGCGGTACGCGGGCTTGACGGAACCTGCGGCAGGCGATAATTCGTGAAGCTTCATGGGTTACGCCTCCTCTACAACTTCGAGCAGGTAACCGATCTGCTTAACCTTGCCGCGCGTCTGCGCGTTGTCCGGCTGAACGGTTACGTCATTGATCTTCTTAAGCCCCAAAGAATGAGCGGTCGCGATGTGCTTATCCAAGCGGCCGACCAGGCTCTTTTTCAGGGTAATCTTCATGTTAGCCATTGTGAGTTACCCCTTTCTTACAGTTCTTCTACGGCTTTGCCGCGAATCGCAGCTACCTGAGCCGCGTCGCGCAGGCTCTTCAGGCCTTCCATCGTTGCGGTAACAACGTTCTGCGGGTTGTTGGAACGCAGGCACTTGGTACGGATGTCCTTGATGCCGGCAGCCTCAACGACCGCACGAACCGCGCCGCCGGCGATAACGCCGGTACCGGGAGCAGCGGGCTTGAGCAGAACGCGGCCCGCGCCGAACTCACCGATGACCTCGTGCGGGATGGTGGTGCCCTTCAGCGAAATCTTAACGAGGTTCTTCTTGGCGTCCTCGATGCCCTTGCGGATCGCGTCCGGAACCTCGGAAGCCTTGCCGAGGCCGAAACCGACCGTGCCCTTGCCGTCGCCAACAACGACCAGCGCCGCAAACTTGAAGATACGGCCGCCCTTAACGGTCTTGGCAACGCGGTTGAGCGCTACGACGTTCTCAGAGAACTCGTCCTCGCGCTTATCGTTTCTGTTAAACTGAGCCATGTTTTACCTCCTCCCGACTTAAAACTGCAGGCCGCCCTCACGGGCGCCTTCCGCGAGTTCCTTCACGCGGCCGTGGTACACATAGCCGCCGCGGTCGAACACGACAGCGTCGATGCCCTTGGCCTTGCAGCGCTCGGCAACCAGCATGCCAACCTTCTTGGCTGCTTCCTTGTTGCCGCCGTACTCGGTGAAGTCCTTCTCGGCAGTCGAGGCGGAAACGAGGGTAACGCCGGCCACATCGTCGATGACCTGGGCGTAGATGTTCTTTGCAGAGCGGTAAACGTCGAGACGCGGACGCTCGGCGGTGCCGCTGATCTTTGCGCGTACGCGCTTGTGGCGCTGCAGGCGCGCCTTGTTGGAATCCTTCTTCGAAACCATTTAAATTCGCCTCTCCTTTCCTTACTTCTTCTTCGCGCCGGTCTTGCCTTCCTTGCGGCGGACATACTCGTCAGCGTAGCGGATGCCCTTGCCCTTGTAGGGTTCCGGCGGACGCTTCTCGCGGACTTCCGCAGCAAACTGGCCGACCTTCTGCTTGTCAGGACCGGAGATGATGATCGTGTTCGGATTCGGAACGTCGATCGTGATGCCCTCGATCTCGCTCATGGTAACCTGATGCGAGTAGCCGAGGTTCATAACCAGATCCTTGCCCTGCTTGGCTACACGGTAACCAACGCCCTGTACGCTCAGCTCCTTCTTGAAGCCTTCGGTAACGCCAACAACCATGTTGTTGACCAGGCTGCGGGTCAGGCCGTGCAGCGCACGGTTGTGCTTCTCGTCGTTCGGACGGGTGACGAGGATTTCATTTCCCTCCACCGCGACGGTGATGTTCGGGTGGATTTCGCGGGTAAGGGTTGCCTTAGCGCCCTTCACGGTCACAACGTGGCCGTCAACCTTGACCTCCACGCCTGCCGGGATGGCAATCGGCATTCTACCAATTCGAGACATATTTTATACCTCCCCTTACCATACGAATGCGAGGACTTCGCCGCCGACGTTCAGCTCGCGGGCCTTCTTGTCGGTCATGACGCCTCTCGAGGTGGAAATGATGGCAATGCCGAGGCCGCGGAGCACCTTTGGGAGCTCCTGTGCGCCGGCGTATACACGCAGGCCGGGCTTTGACACACGCTTGAGGCCGGTGATCGCCTTCTGGCGGCCATCGACGTACTTGAGCGTGATGCGGATGATGCCCTGCGTGTTGCCCTCAACAACTTCGAAAGCCTTGATATAGCCTTCGTCGAGCAGGATCTGGGCAATTGCCTTCTTCATTTTGGACGCGGGTACGTCCACGCTGGCATGACGAGCATTGCCGGCGTTGCGGATACGGGTCAGCATATCCGCGATGGGATCAGTGATCTGCATAAATGCTCTCCTTTTCAAGAAGTTTGGGGGTAGTGCAGCAATCGGAGTGGGTTAGTCTCCTGATTGACCTGTTTGCCTCCCACTTTTCTTTACACTGCCTGTGGCCCTTCCACAGACAGCGGCCTGGGGTGACTGTAAAATTTATAACAGCCGATAAGCCCGCATGGCGGGCTATCGACTAATTATAGCATGTTTTTTCGCGCTTTGGCAAGCAACAAAGTGCATATTTTTATAAAATATTCCGCATTTGTTCCCGTCAAAACGCAATAAAGCGCGCCCCTCCGACAGGATGCGTCAGGGCTTGCAAAAAAGCGGGCGCGCCGGGCGCCCGCTTTCGCAGTTTCTGTTGCGCGAAAGCGCATGGAACAGAAGACAGAAGCCTGCTTCTGTTTTCATAAAAAGTCAGGGCATGTACCTGACTTTTTATACAAGAGCGGAGAAAAGTTTCGCTTTGCGGAACTTTTCGCAGCCCGGCTTTGTCCGCGCCACGCGCGGCAAAGCCCTCTCGATTGAAAGCATCACTTTCAATCGAAGAAAAGCACAGCTGGTTTTACCAGCTTGCTTTTCTAACGCCCGGGATCTGGCCCTTGTAAGCCAGCTCGCGGAAGCAGATACGGCAGATACCGAAATCACGCAGGTAAGCGTGCGGACGGCCGCAGATCTTGCAGCGGTTGTAAGCGCGGGTAGAGAACTTCGGCTTCGCCTGCTGCTTGAGAATCATTGCCTTCTTAGCCATTTATATTCTCCTCCCTTACTTCGCAAACGGAGCGCCCATCAGGGTAAGCAGCTCCTTGGCTTCTTCGTCGGTGTTCGCGGTGGTGCAGATAACGATGTCCATGCCGCGGATCTTGTCGATCTGATCGTAGGAGATCTCCGGGAAGATCAGCTGCTCCTTCAGGCCGAGGGCGTAGTTGCCGCGGCCGTCGAACGCATCGCCGTTGATGCCGCGGAAGTCGCGGACACGCGGCAGCGCTACGTTGAACAGACGATCGAGGAACTCCCACATGCGGTCGCGGCGCAGGGTGACCTTAACGCCGACCGGCATGCCCTCACGGAGCTTGAAGTTCGCGACCGACTTGCGGGCGTGGGTAACAACCGGCTTCTGACCGGTGATCATGGTGATGTCGCGGACAACGGACTCGATGACCTTGGAGTTGCCGTTGGCCTCCTTGCCGCAGCCGACGTTGATGACGATCTTGTCGATCGTCGGGATCTGCATCGTGCTCTTGTACTGGAACTTCTTCATCAGAGCAGGCGCAACATCCGCAGTATACTTGGCTTTCAAATTCGGAACCATTTATTGCAACCTCCTCTTCTTAAAGTGTCTCGCCGCAGTGCTTGCACACCGTCAGCTTCTTGCCGTCCTCGGTGAACTTGTGCGCCGGACGGGTGGGCTTGTTGCACTTCGGGCAAACCTTCATCACCTTGCAGGCGCGCAGCGCGCCCTCGCGCTCGATGATGCCGCCGGTCTCGCCCTGACGGCGGGGCTTGGTGTGGCACTTGATCATGTTCACACCTTCGATAACGACCATGCCCTTCTTCGGGTTAACGGACAGAACCTTGCCGCGCTTGCCCTTTTCCTTGCCGGAAAGAACGACTGCGGTGTCGCCCGTCTTTACATGCAATGTGTTCATTTGTTGGCGACCTCCTTACAGTACTTCCGGAGCAAGCGACAGGATCTTCATATAGTCCTTGTCACGCAGCTCACGAGCGACAGGCCCGAAGATACGGGTGCCGCGGGGGTTTTTATCGTCACGGATGATAACGCCGGCGTTCTCGTCAAAGCGGATATAGCTGCCGTCCGCGCGGCGCAGGCCCTTCACGGTGCGGACGATGACAGCCTTGACTACGTCGCCCTTCTTGACGCCGCCGCCCGGGGTGCACTTGCGCACCGAGCATACTACGACGTCGCCGATGTTGCCGTACTTGCGTGCGGAGCCGCCGAGAACACGGATTACCTTCAGTTCCTTCGCGCCGCTGTTGTCAGCTGCACGCAGAAAAGTTTCCTGCTGAACCATGTGCTCTCCTCCTTACTTTGCCTTCTCGATGACTTCGACCAGTCTCCAGCGCTTATCCTTGGACAGCGGGCGGGTCTCCATCACTCGTACCTTATCGCCGATCTTGCACTCGTTGTTCTCGTCGTGCGCCTTCAGCTTATAGGTATGCGGAATAACCTTCTTATACAGAGGATGCGCAACGCGATCCTCGATCGCGACGACAATGGTCTTGTCCATCTTATCGGAAACGACCTTGCCTACTCGCGTTTTGCGTAATGCTCTTTCGCTCAATTCGTTTCCCTCCCTTACGCCTTATCCGCGAGCTGCTTCTCACGGATTACGGTGTTGACACGCGCAATGTCGCGCTTAACCTCAGTGATCTTGTTGGTATTCTCAAGCTGGTTGGTAGCGAGCTGAAGACGGAGGTTGAAGAGGTCCTTCTTCAGGTCGCCGAGCTTAGCGGCGAGCTCCTCGGCCGACAGTTTTCTGATCTCAGATGCCTTCATCATGCTTCACCGCCATTCTTGGTCTCACGGGCAACGAACTTGGTCTTGCACGGCAGCTTGTGGCTTGCCAGACGCAGGGCCTCGCGGGCGACTTCCTCGGAAACGCCGGCGATCTCAAACAGGACACGGCCGGGCTTTACAACCGCTACCCAGTACTCGGGCGAGCCCTTACCGGAACCCATTCGGGTCTCGGCCGGCTTCTCGGTGATCGGCTTGTCGGGGAAAATCTTGATCCATACCTGACCGCCACGCTTGGTGTAACGGGTCATGGCGATACGGGCTGCCTCGATCTGGTTCGAGGTGATCCAGCACGGCTCGGTGGCCTGCAGGCCGAACTCGCCGTTGGATACGAAGTTGCCGCGCATGGCCTTGCCCTTGAGGCGGCCACGATGCACGCGACGGTATTTAACTCTCTTGGGGAGCAGCATTAGCGGTTGCCTCCTTCCTGGCGGGGTGCACGGCGCTCGCCGTTACCGCGGTTGAAGTCGCGGCGGCCGCCACGGCGGTCGTCACGGCCACGGCGCTCGCGGCGCTCGAAAGCGGGCTTCGGCGCCTCGATCGAACGGCCCAGACGCGGACCGCCGTGGAGAACCTCACCCTTGTAGATCCAAACCTTAACGCCGATGCGGCCATAGGTGGTCGCGGCCTCGGCAAAGCCATAGTCGATATCCGCGCGCAGGGTCTGCAGCGGGATCGTGCCCTCATGATAGTGCTCGGTGCGGGCGATTTCCGCGCCGCCCAGACGGCCGGAGCAGGATACCTTGATGCCCTTGGCGCCCATGCGCATCGCACGGCCCATAGACTGCTTCATCGCGCGGCGGAAGCCGATGCGCTTCTCGAGCTGCGCTGCGATGTTCTCAGCAACCAGGGTGGCATTGGTGTCCGGGTTCTTGATCTCGATGATCGAGCAGCGGACCTTCTTGCCGTACTTCTTGGTAAGCTCTTCCTCGAGCTTCTTGATGTCCTCGCCGCCGCGGCCGACAACCATGCCGGGACGCGCGCACTGGATCATGATCTTGATTTCGTCGTTCTTGCGCTCGATCTCGATCGCCGGAACGCCTGCGTCGTACAGACGCTTCTTCAGTTCCTTACGGATGTTGTAGTCTTCCACGAGGAGGTCGCCGAAGGCATTGTCCTTGGCGAACCAACGGGAATCCCAATTCTTGATAACGCCGACACGGAGACCGTTCGGATTTACTTTCTGGCCCATTGATTACCCTCCCTTATTCTCTCTCGCCAAGAACCAGCGTGATGTGCGAGGTTCTCTTGAGGATTCTGAATGCACGGCCCTGTGCACGCGGCATAACGCGCTTCATGATCGGACCGGGACCGACGTGTACTTCCTTGACGTACAGCTTGTCGGTGTTCATGCCGTGGTTGTTCTCGGCATTGGCGACAGCGCTCTTGAGGAGCTTCGCCATCGGCTCGCTGGCCGCCTTGGGGGTATTCATGATAATGGCCATCGCTTCGCCCGCATCCTTGCCGCGGATCAGATCGCAGATCAGCTTGATCTTACGCGGGGTCATGCGCACGTTGCGTACGATTGCTCTAGCTTCCATGTTTCCTTAACTCCTCCTTACTTACCGTTATTGGAGGTCTTGCTGCCCGCGTGACCCTTGTAGGTACGGGTGGGAGCAAACTCGCCCAGCTTGTGACCAACCATATCCTCGGTAACATAGACCGGGACATGCTTGCGGCCGTCATGCACCGCGAAGGTGTGGCCGACGAACTCCGGGAAGATCGTGGAAGCGCGGGACCAGGTCTTGAGGACCTTCTTCTCGCCCTTTTCGTTCATCTCGTTGACTCTTTTGATAAGCTCAGGAGCCACAAAAGGGCCCTTCTTGACACTTCTGCCCATATTACGTTAACTCCTTTCTCACTTACCGTTACGACGGCGCACGATCTGCTTATCCGTGCGGTGGTTCTTCTTGCGGGTCTTGTAACCCATTGCCGGCTTGCCCCACGGGGTAACCGGGGACGGACGGCCGATCGGGCTCTTGCCTTCGCCGCCGCCGTGCGGGTGGTCGCACGGGTTCATAACAGAACCGCGGACGGTCGGACGGATACCCATGTGACGGGTGCGGCCAGCCTTACCGATCTGTACGTTTGCGTGGTCCGCATTGCCGACGACGCCGATGGTCGCCTTGCACTCGAGGCGGACGTAACGCAGCTCGCCGGAGGGCAGACGGACCATTGCCTTGCCGTTCTCCTTTGCCATCAGCTGCGCGCCGACGCCTGCGGAACGGACCAGCTGCGCGCCCTTGCCCGGGTACAGCTCGATGTTGTGGATCATGGTACCGACCGGGATGTTCTCAACCGGCAGGCAGTTGCCCGGCTTGATGTCGGCAGACGCGGAGGAAATAACCTTGTCGCCGATGTTCAGGCCCTCGGGAGCGAGGATATAAGCCTTTTCGCCATCCTCGTATTGGACGAGCGCGATGTTCGCGGAGCGGTTCGGGTCGTACTCGAGCGTCATAACGGTTGCCGGCATATCCAGCTTCTGGCGCTTGAAGTCGATGATACGGTACTTTTTCTTGTTGCCGCCGCCGATGTGACGGACGGTGATGCGGCCGTAGCTGTTGCGGCCGGCGGTCTTCTTGACCTTTTCGAGAAGGCTCTTCTCGGGCTTCACCTTGGACAGGCCCTTGTAGGACAGCACAGTCATATTTCTGCGCGAGGGCGTCGTCGGGTTGAAAGTCTTAATAGCCATTTGGAATTTCAACTCCTTGATTCGTTATTATCGGGGTGGCTTCCCCATACACACGCGAACCTTGTTCGCGTCATTCAACCGCCCCGCAGGGGCGCTGCTTTGATCGAGCTTTGCCCGATCAAAGCTCCACTGCTTCGGGACACGTGTCCCGAACCTCCCTCGCCGTGCGAGGGAGAGGGGGGTATCGTGAAAAGTTTCTTCGGAACTTTTCACGTATATAGGGGGGACGGAGTCCCTCCTATACGCTTTTACATCATGTTCTCAAAAAGCTCGATGCCCTTGGAGTCCGGGGTCAGGGTGACGACCGCCTTCTTGATGTCCGGGCGCTTGCCGACGTGGACGCCCATGCGCTTCCACTTGCCCGGCAGCTTGATGGTGTTGACCTTCATGACCTTAACGCCGAAGATCTCTTCCACAGCCTTCTTGATCTCGATCTTGCCGGCATCGGCAGCGACCTCGAAGGTGTACTTGTTGTTCTGGGTGCCCATCATGGAACGCTCGGTGATGATCGGCTTCTTGATAATATCGTAAGCGAACTTCATTATGCGTACACCTCCTGCAGCTTCTCAACCGCTGCCTTGTCGATGATGAACTTGTCAGCGTTGAGGATTTCGTATACGTTGAGGGTAGACGCGATCGTCGTGCGCACGCCCGGGATGTTAGCCGCGGACTTGACGACGTTCGTGCGGACCTCGGGAGTCACGACCAGGCTCTTGCCGGTAGCCTCAACAGACTTCAGGAAGCCCGCGAAGGTCTTGGTCTTGATCTCGCTCATGTCCAGGCCGTCGATCACGATGATCTCGCCGGCAGCCGCCTTAGCGGACAGGGCGGAGAGCATTGCCAGACGACGGGTCTTCTTGGTCAGGCTGTAGTTGTAGGAACGCGGCTTCGGGCCGAGCGCGATACCGCCGTGGGTCCACTGCGGGGAGCGGATCGAACCCTGACGGGCGCGGCCGGTGCCCTTCTGGCGCCACGGCTTGATGCCGCCGCCGCGAACCTCGGCGCGGGTCAGCGTGGACTGGGTGCCCTGACGCTGGTTGGCCAGATAATTCTTAACCGCTGCGTGTACAACAGCCATGTTGGGCTCGATGCCGAATACGGCCTCGTTCAGCTCCATCTCGCCGGTCTTCTTGCCGGTCATATCAAAAACTGCTACTGTAGGCATTAGTTGCTCCTCCTTCCCTTACTTTCTCGCGGAAGCCTTCTGCGGGTTCTTGCTGACGCCAGCCTCGCCCTTGGCAACCTTGTTGTTCTTGACGGTGTTCTTCAGCACCACAATGCCGCCCTTCGGGCCCGGGACAGCGCCGCAAACGGCGATCAGGTTGAGCTCAGCGTCAACCTTGACAACGTCCAGGTTCTGAACAGTGACCTGCTCAGCGCCCAGGTGGCCAGGCATCATTTTGCCCTTCATGATCTTGGAAGGATCAGAGCAGGCGCCCATAGAACCCTGGTGACGGTGCATCGGGCCGGCGCCGTGGCTCATCGGGGAACGGCCAGCGTTGAAGCGCTTGATAACGCCCGCGTAGCCCTTACCCTTGGAGGTGCCGGTCACGTCGACATAGTCGCCGGCGGCGAACATGTCAGCCTTTACCACATCGCCAAGCTGGAAGGTGGAGCAGTCCGCGAAGCGGAACTCCTTGAGGTACTTCTTCAGAGAGTCGCCGGCCTTCTTCAGGTGGCCCTTCTCCGGCTTGTTGAGCTTGCGCTCCTTGACATCCTCAAAGCCGAACTGAACCGCATTGTAGCCGTCCTTCTCTTCGGTCTTGAGCTGGGTGACGACGCAGGGGCCTGCCTCGATAACGGTGCAGGGGATCACCTTGCCGTCAGCATTGAAGATCTGGGTCATGCCGACCTTCTTGCCGATGATTGCTTTCTGCAGCATTTGCATTTTCCTCCTTAAAGGTTATTGGTTGACGGCATTTGGCCGCCAACATGACCTCGCCGCGCGTGTCGCGGCAGGGCTTCAAGCAGCCGGTTGGGTTAGTCCGTCTGCCTGTTGACATAAGGAATATCGCGAAACCGCCATGCGGTTTCCATGAAATGGCCGAGTTTTGCCCGGTCATTTCACACCCCGACCCAGCGCCCTTGGGGCGCGTCGTTGGGGTATCGAAAACAGGTTTCAAGGGAACCTGATTTCGTATATAGGGGAATTCTGAATCCCCCTATACTTTTTAGAGCTTAACTTCGAACTCGACGCCCGCCGGCAGGTCGAGGGTGGTCAGCGCCTCGATGGTCGCCTGGTTCGGGTTGATGATGTCGATCAGACGCTTGTGGGTGCGGCGCTCGAACTGCTCGCGGGAGTCCTTGTACTTGTGAACCGCGCGCAGGATGGTGATGATCTGCTTCTCGGTCGGCAGCGGGATCGGGCCGGAAACCTTCGCGCCGTTGCGCTTTGCGGTCTCGATGATCTTCTCGGCGCTCTGGTCGATCAGCTCGTGGTCGTACGCCTTCAGGCGGATACGGATCTTCTGTGCGTTTGCCATGATGGTTTTTTCCTCCTCGTATGTGTGCCATACATTAAATAATGTTTTGACTCGCTACGGAGAGAAACTGCAACCCCGCCGTGTGTATCACGCGCGGGCATGAAAATAACCGGGCGCACTGATAGTGTAACGATCCGGTCACAATTAAGAAACGTAAGTGGTTCAGGCCATCGGCTTTGCGGCGCACGCGCCGCGAGTCCCGAATTTACGCAGGAACATTGCGTTTTTGCCGAGATAGGCGCAATGCCTTCCGGCTGATAGCAGTTATCTCAACCGCCCGATTGTCGGACCTACTCCGCCGAAGTTACCTGCCCTTGGCAGCAATCTCCGGCATCATCGCGTTTTACCTGCTTTGCAGGTGCCTTTATAGATTACTACAAGCATTTCCCAAAGTCAAGCGTTTACACAAAATTTCTGCAAAAATTTTGTGTAAGGCTCCAAAATTTCAGCAGCCGCGCAAATCAGCTCGACCGGGCATGCAAAATGGCGGCTTTCGCCGCCATTTTGATCTCTTCGCTTCAGCTGCCCACGACAGCCAGCAGCCAGGAGGTCGCCTTGCTGTCGATCGTCAATCCGGCACCCTCGTAGCCGGATACGGTAAAGCCCGCTTCCTCAACTGCGTTCAGGGTATCCTGCAGCGTGGACAGGTCGCTGTCCAGCAGGAACCACGAAGCCTTCCCATCGGTCGCCAGCAGCTTGCCGCCGATGTCCGGCAGCTCGCCGCCGCCCTGCGCAATGTAGCAATGCGATACGGCTACCGTGCGCAGCGACTCGGGCACGGTCACGGTTTTCGCCACGTTTTCTGATGTCATGGCCTGCGGCGCATTGCCGCCCGAGGGCTCGCTGCTGCCGCTCTCCGGATCGGCCGCCGCCCCATCCGCAGGCTCCTCCTGCGAGGGCTGGACCTCTGCCAGCTTGGGCTCACTCTGCGCCGCCGGGGCGGTGCTCCCGCCCGCGGCATCGCGCGGTTCAGCCTGCGGCTCGGGGGCTACCGAAAACGGCGCGCTGCTTGCTGCGCCTTCGGTCTGGCTTTCGCCCGCAGCTGCCGTGGCGTCCTCCTGCGCCAGACCGGCCTCGCCGGCGGCCTCCTGCACCTCGTCGCTCATATCTGTTTCCGGCGCAGCCGCGCTGCTGTCCGCAGTGCTCGCCGTACTCGCCGCCGTGCTGCCGCCGCTGACCGTGCTGAACATCGGCATCAGGCCGCCGCCCAGCACCACCAGCACCACCGCAGCCGCTGCCGCCACCATTGTGAACACCGGCATGCGGCGCACCGGCTTCTCCGGCTGCACCACCTTGAGCTTGCTTTCCTGTTCGAGGCGCTGCATGATGCTCTCATGCAGGCCCGCGGGCGGCTCGGCCTCCTCGGCAAACAGCGCCCGCATCTGTTCCAGATCCTCCTTGAGCGCGGCGCACGAGGGGCACTCCGCCAGATGGGCTTCCAGCTTTTCGCGCTCGGAATCGGTCAGCGTCCCGTCGATGCTGTTCGAGCAAAGCTGTTCAAAATATTCTTCATCACTCATGCGTCCCCGCCTCCTTTCGTATCTTTAGACGCGGCGGACGGCAAAAGGTTCCCTCTCCGCAGCAAAATTGTGCGCAGCGCAATACGCGCGCGCGACAGCCGCGATTTGACCGTGCCTTCGCTGATTTCAAGCACCTCTGCGATCTCGGTATAGCTCAGGCCGGACACATCGCGCAGCAGCACGATGCGGCGGTGCTCCTCGCTGACCTCGTCCAGCGCCGCGGCAAGCTCACGGCCCAGCTCGCTGTTTTCCAGATGCTCCTCGGGCGTGGGCGCCGTGTCCGGGATCGGGCGCTCCGCATCCTCCTCGCCCACCACGAGCGGCTGGGTCTGGGGCTGGGCATTCTTGTGGCGCGCATGATCCACGCACAGGTTCATGGTGATGCGGAACAGCCAGGTGGAGAACCCGCTGTCCCCGCGGAAGGACTCGATCGAGCGCCACGCACGCAGAAACACCTCCTGCGTGATGTCCGCTGCGTCCTCCGGCGAGCCGGACGAGCGCAGCGCGACCGCATATACCCGCTTTTCGTACTGACGCACCAGTTCCTCAAACGCATCCAGTTCGCCGCGGCGCGCCCGCGCCAGTATATGCTTGTCGTCCACGGCTCACGCCTCCCCTCATTGTTGTCCAGCCGGTCGTTCAGTCTGTGACCGCGCTTTTCAGTTCCTCCGCCAGCGCATACAGCTGCTCCATGCGCTCGAGCGCACAGATGCGCGTTTTAAACGCCTTGAGCCCGCGTTCGTATTTCAGATAGCAGTTGACATGGCGGCGCGCTTCCAGCATGGCGATGTGCTCGCCCTTGTGTTCGGCGGCCAACTCGATCTGCCGCACCGCAGTGTCGATCCGCTCGGCAAAGGGCGGCAGCGGCGGACAAACGCCGGTCTCGATCAGCGCATTGGCGCGCTCGAAAATCCACGGGTCGCCCAGCGCCCCGCGGCCGATCATCACCGCGTCCGCGCCTGTGTGCTCCAGAATACGCACCGCGTCCGCAGGCTCGGCCACGTCGCCGTTGGCAAACACCGGGATGGAAACCGCCTGCTTGACTGCGCGGATGATATCCCAGTCCGCCTTGCCGCTGTACTGCTGGGCGCGCGTGCGGCCGTGCACGGTGATCGCCGCCGCGCCGGCGGCCTCCGCCATACGGGCGAACGCGACACAGTTAACGCTGCTTTCGTCCCAGCCCTTGCGGAACTTGACCGTCACCGGCACGTCCACCGCCTGCACCACCGCTTCGATCACCTCAGCGGCGAGCGCAGGGTCGCGCATGAGCGCGGAGCCGTCCCCGTTATTTACGATCTTGGGCGCGGGGCACCCCATATTGATATCAATGATGTCGCAGCCCGATACCGCACGCGCGATCTTCGCGCCCTCGGCCATCGTCTCGGGCTCATGGCCGAAGATCTGCGCCGCCGCCGGATGCTCGTTCTCCGCGAGCGCGAGCAGGCGCGGCGTCTTTTTGTCCTGATAGCACAGCGCCTTGGTCGAGACCATCTCGGTCACCGTGAGCGCCGCACCGTGTTCCCGGCAGATCTGCCGGAAGGCGCGGTCGGTCACGCCGGCCATCGGCGCGAGCGCCAGACGCCCGTCAAGGGTTACACAACCGATTTGCATCGTTCTCCCCCACTGTGCTCGATTTAACAGTGAATATTTTACCATACGGCCCCACTGATTGCAACTTGCAATGTGGTGACAAAACCGCAGCACCTGTCTGCGGCCCCAAAACCGCTGTTCCGCAGGCGATTGACAAGCCCTGCGGGATGCGCTATACTATTAGTAAATTAGTAATTTAGTAAATATGAATGAAAGGAGAGCTGCACAATGGATAAGCAGCAGCGCCGCGAAGCCGCGGCGGCCTACAAGGCGCGCCGCATGCAGGGCGGGGTCTTCCAGATCCGCAACACCGGGACCGGCCGCATCCTGCTGCGCTGCACGACCGACCTGCGCGGCAGCCAGAACCGTTTTCAGTTCGCGCAGATGACCGGCTCGTGCACGGATTATGCGCTGCAGGCCGAATGGGGCCGGGACGGCAAGGCGTTCGTGTTCGAGGTGCTCGAAGAGCTGACACAGAAGGAGACCCAGACCGAAGCCGAGTTCAAGGCGGATATAGATGCGCTGTTCGAGCTGTGGCAGGAAAAGCTGGCGGATGCGCCGCAGTATTAAACCAGCAACAAAAAGGCTCCCCGCTTGGGGAGCCTTCTGCATACGTCAGAACATACTCAATATCTTGTCGCCGAAAAAGTATCCGCACGAGATCAGTGCGGTGTTCCACACCGCGATCCCCAGCGCCGACCAGCCGATGAACCAGCGCACCGGCATACGGATCAGCCCGGCGGGGATGGAGACGATCGTGCGCAGCACCGGGATGATGCGGCACAGCGCCAGCCCGCGGCCATGCTGCGCATCAATATATTCATGGCACCGCCGGACAAAGGAGCGGAACTTCTCGCTTTTGCCGAACATCTTTTCCATGATCGGCTCGCCGCCCCAGTAGCACAGCCCGTAGATCACCAGGCTGCCGCCCACGCCGCACACCACGCTCAGCACGATCGTCAGCAGCAGGGACAGTTCGCTCTGCGCGATCAGCACGCCGACGGCCGGCATGATGACGCCCGCCGGGAAGCCCGGCAGGTTCATGTATTCACAGAAAATGACCGCGCAGACCAAAATCAGCCCATATTGATGAAACAATGAAAAAAACTGGTCGGCTGTCATGCCTGCGTTCACTCCTAAAACAAGGTTGGTTTCTCTGTTTCATAGTATAACAAGCCTGTCCCGCCAAAACAAGTTTCCCGGCGCGCAATTTTCAATCTGTTTACAAAGGGGCTGCCCGCAGGCAGCCCCTTTTCCGGTATTTCCGATCAGGCCGGCTCGAATTCATCCTTGCCGACTGCGCACAGCGGGCACACCCAGTCGTCCGGCAGCGCCTCGAACGCCGTGCCGGGCGCAACGCCGTTGTCCGGATCGCCCTCCACCGGATCGTAGATATAACCGCATACCTTGCATACATACTTATTCACAGGAATTGCTCCTCTCTTTTAATTAGTAACTGATATTAATATAAACCAAATATCATATAAAGTCCATAGGAAAAATACACAATAATCGATCCGCTGTTTTTATCGTGTGCACGGTTTTCACAAAATCATGCTGACCACCGTCCAAACCGCGCTCGAAGCCAGCACCCCGGCAATAAACGCCAGCCCCAGTTTGCAGACCGTCGCGTTCCTGCGGCGGCGCGTCGTGCGCCCCATCAGGTAGCTGTTGGCGATCCTGCACGCCTCGCGCACCGCGTCGCTGCGCGGCACACTGTAATCCCGCACCAAAAAGATCGCCTGCTCAAACATCCCGTTCTCATCCGGCCGCACTACCACAACGCGCTGGCTCACGCCTTTCACCATAGCAAATCCCTCCCTCTTGCAGCAGTATTGCCCAAAAGGGAGGGATTTAACCATATAACAGGTGTCAGTCCGCCGCAGCGGCTTTCTTGTGCCTCGTGTACAGCAGCACCGCCAGCAGCACGGTTACCGGCACGCTGAGCACAATGCCGAAGCTGCCCGCCAGCCCCTGCATGATCGCAATGCCGATATTGTTCGAGTTGATGATCTGCTGATACGGCAGGTCGTAGGCATAATCCAGCACCAGCATGCTGATGCTGCCGCCCGCGAAGGCGAGGATGAGCGTGTTGGAATCCGTGCCCATCATGTCGCGGCCGACGCGCATGCCCGCCTTGAACAGGTCGCGCCGCGGCATGTCCGGCGTCTGCGCGTGGATCTCGCTGATCGCGCTGCCGATCGACATGGCAACGTCCATCGTCGCGCCGAGCGTGGAGATCAGCAGGCCGGAGAACAGCAGCCCGCCCACCTGCACGCCGTTGGTATTGGACAGCGTCAGCAGGCTTTCGATGTCGCTCACGTTCCAGCCGGTAATCCCGCTCGCGGCGCTGAACGCGGTCGCGGCCAGTCCTGCGATGCACACGCCCGCGACCGTGCCGCCCGTGGCGACCACGGTTTTCATGGTCGGCCCGCCGATCAGGTACATGGTGACAATGGTCGTGATCGTACACACAAATACAGACACCCAGAACGGCGAATGGCCCTGATACACCAGCGGCAGATAGACAAACAGGATGCAGAAAAAGGTGAACACCAGACCGGCCGCGCCCTTGACGCCCTGTTTGCCGCCCACAAGGCACAGCACGAGCAGATACAGCGCACCGAACACATAAATCACCATCTCGCGGTCCTGCGCATAGACGCTGGCGACCGTCGAGTCGCCAGCCACGCTCTGCATGACGATGACTTTCATGCCCACGGTGCAGGGCGCGCCGAACAGATAGCCGGACGCGCTGGTCATCTCGATCGTCTCGCCCGCGCGCACGCCGGTCGTCATCTGCACGCGCACGCGCTGCTCGCCCACGCGGGTGCCGTCCGGCTGCAAATTGTCCTGCAAAATCTCGGTCACGACGCCTTTTTCAAAGGTCTGCCCCTCGCGGGAGACCAGCTCGGTCTTGTCCACCATGTTGATGCGCACCACAAACACGGCGAACAGGAGCAGCAAAATGAGCGGCGGCGCCCAGCGCAGAAGCAGTTTGCGGATGGTATTACGGTCGGTTTGCAAAATGGATCACTCGTTTCTGTCAGAATTACATAAATTCTCCGCAGGCAGATGCCTGCGGAGAATCAGAAAGGAAGAATCGGATGGAAATCAACCGATTTTATCGGGTCGTGATGGCCAGCGTGCCGTTGGATACCGATGCGGCCACGCCCAGCTCGGCCAGCAGGCTTGCGGGCACATAGTTGTTGCCGTTGATCTCCGCCGCGGAAGTCGTAACCGTCTCGCCGTCGACCTCGATGGTCAGGCTGATCGCGGAGCCGGTCGCCTCAGCAGCCGGGGCAAGCGCTTCGGTCGTGTACGCCTCGCCGGTGATGACGATGACGCCGTTCTCCCACTCGACGTTGAACTGGTCCGCCGTGCCGTTTACCGCGGTCGCGAGGTCGCGCAGGCGGTAGTAGGTCTCGCCGCCGACATTCGCGGTCGCGACTTCTGCCGCTTCGCCGTCCACCGTTACCGCAGCGGTGTCCGCGGTCTTGCGGATGGTGAAGGTGTCGTCGATCTTCTCGACCGTGCCGTTATCCGTGATCTGGTAGGTGTCGATCGAGAAGCTGTCCGCGGTCAGGTTGATGACCGAGTAGCTCGGCAGCCAGTTCTGGCTGCGCGCTGCAACATAGTCCTGCTGGCTGGAGATCAGCTCGTAGAACTTGGAGCCCGAAGCCGAGTTCGCGGTCATGTACAGGATGCCCTGCGGGTTGGTCACGGTGTTGCCCTCGATGTCCTCGATGGTGTAGCAGTTGTTGTCCGCCTGGAACGCATCGTGCGCCGCCTGACCTGCGGTGTCGCCCTCTTCCGGATAGAGCGGGATCTGCTCATCGGTCTGGGTGTTGTAGGCATTGTCCCAATCGTAGTCCGAGCCGTCCTCGTTCAGGCGGAACTCGTAGGTGCCGTGGGTCTGGCCGTCGCCGTAGAGCAGCTTGGTGCGGCTGTAGGTGTGGTCATGGCCCTGGAGCACAACGTCGATGTCGCACTCGTCAAAGATCGGGGTCAGCTGGGTGCGGAGGATCATGCCGTCCGTATCCGAGTGGTCAAGGCCCGAGCCGTAAATATCCTGATGGATGGTAACGATGCGGAAGGTCGCATCCGGGTCGGAAGCGACTGCCTCACGGATCGCCTGCTCATGCTCGGCAACATTGTAGTTGTTGGTGTTGAGCACGATGAACAGGCCGGAGCCGTAGGAGTAGTAGTAGTCGCCGCCCGCCTCGGTCTCGCCGTAGCCGGTCTGGTTCGGGTTATAGAAGTGGTACATGTAGTCCGGGTTGAGCGAGTCGTGGTTACCGATCGTGGTCGCAACCGGCAGGGATGCCAGCGCGTCCGGCGCGAGGTAGCCCGCGTACTCCTCTTCCTTGGCCTGGCCGGTCTTGTTGACCTGGTCGCCTGCGGAGATCACAAAGTCAAGGCCCGGGTTCTGCTCCACCGCAATGTCGAGCGTGCGGTCCCATGCAAAGCCGTCGTTGCGCGCCGCGGTGTTGGCAGCGCCGCTGTCTGCAACCAGCTCCTCGCCGTTCTGCGGCTGGCCCTTGGATGCGCCGATCTGCGGGTCGCCGACGTACAGGATCTGCGCGGATTCGAAATCGCCCGTGGTGTAGGTCTGCACCTCGGTCTCGGCGCCGCTCTTTTCCACCGTGTAGTAGTAGGTGGTATTCGGCTGGAGGCCGGTCACGGTGACGTGGTTGTAAGAGTACGCCTCGCCGTCCGTCAGGCTGGAATCCACCGCCGCGGACGTGCCCTCAAACGAAGCGAGGTTGTTGCGGTCCGTGCCGAAGTGCACGACCGGGGTGGCTGCGCCGTCCGCATCCTTGCTGTACCACGCGAAGTTCAGCTGGGTCTCATCCGCGCCGGGGGTGAGCGATACCTGCGTGTAGTCAGCTGCCAGCGCAGCCCAGCCCTCGGTCCAAGCCTGCCAGGCTGCGGAACCGCCGGTCAGGCTGGAGTCGTTGTAGTCCGCCGCAAGCGCAGCCGGGCACGCGCCGAGCAGCAGCGTGCTGGTCAGAACGCCCGCGAGTACTCTTTTTGTCTGCATATTTGCATTACTCCCTCTGTGTCATATTGCAGGGCTTACTTTACTTTTCCCTGTTTCCAAAAGCGAGTATAGCACTGTCAAAAATCCGTCTCAAGCGTTCTTGCAAAAGCTTATTTTACATTTTACAAACCCGTTACTTTCCCTGCGCACCGCGCGGCGCAGACGAAAACAGTCTGTCGAAAAAGTCCTTCGCGCGTAGCGCGCGTCAAATAGGAAATTGCGGCTCGCCGCAATTTCCATAAAAACCGGGAGCAGGTATCTCGGTTTTTATACAAACCGCTGGCAAGTGCGCCTAAAAGGCGCGCGCAGACAGCGGCAAATTCGATCGAAAGCGTGGTTTCGATCGAGAGGCTGTTCGAAAAAATATGTTTTTCGAACAGCCTCAAAAATGCCCCTGCGCCGCAGCGCAGAGGCATCTTAATTCCTGCTTTATTCAGGCTTCATACGGCAGGGACGGCTGCAAGCCGACCGCCTGCGTCGTGGGATCGTAGGTCACGCCGCAGTCGAGCGCCTGCGCCAAATCGCGCAGCTTCACATAGTTCGCGCCGTCGATCATATAGGCGGTCAGCGAGAGCGGCGCGCCGTCCAGCGTGATCTGCTGCGAGCCCGCGCCCGCCTGCACGACCGCGGCGTCGCGCACGCCGGCAAGCTCGGTGCCGAGCGGGTCGTAAGCTGTCCCACTCGTCAGCGCAACGCTGTCGTTTTCCCCGTCATAGGCGACCGCAAACCCCTTTTCCGTGCCCGCGAGCATGGCCGCCATGTCGCGCAGCTTTACATAATTGCTGCCTTCGATCAGAAACGCGGTCGGCGCGGCGGCTTGCCCGTCCACCGTGAAGGGCGCGTGATTGGGCAGCGCGGACACGGTCGGGTCAGTAAGGCCGGGCAGCGCGCTGAGCGCCTTAAAGGTATAACCCTGTGCCTTCCAGTTCGCGATCAGGTCGTTCAGGATCGCGGCATTGGTCGATGAGACCACGTGCAGCAGCACGATCGCGCCGTTGTGCACCCGGCTGTTGATGGTCTGCCTGGCGCTCGCGTAGGAGGGCTGATTTTCCGGGTCCCAATCCGCGTAGGCGACGCTCCACAGCGTAGTGTGGTAACCCAGCTGCTGCGCCCAGCGCAGGGTATCATAGGTGTAGGAGCCTTCCGGCGGGCGGAAAAACGGGGCGATCTTCTTCCCGGTCAATTCCTTGTACTGCGCGGCAAGCCCGGTCAGCTCGCCGGCAAAGCGGTCGTAGCCGACCGTTGTCATGTTGGGGTGGTTATCCGAATGGTTGCACACCAGATGCCCCTCGTCCGCCATGCGCTTCACCAGCTCGGGCGCAGCGTCCAGATAGTGCCCGACCACGAAAAACGCACCCGGCACATGATGCTTTTTGAGGGTGTCCAGTATTTTGGCGGTGTTGCCGTTTTCATAGCCGCAGTCAAACGTCAGGTAGAGCACCTTTTCGTCGGTCTCGCCCATGTAGTACGCGCCGTACTGCGCGAGCGTCTGCACGGTGTCCTCGCCGTTCGGCGGCTGGTTCGCGCCGTTGCCGTACCACAGGCCCCAGTCGGTCGCGCCCGCGGCGGACAGCACCATGCCGCCTGCAAGCGCAGCGCAGAGCAGCTTTTTCCACAGTTTTTTCATAAAAATCCCCTCCTGTACCCTTTTTCCCAGTATACCAAACGCAATGCCGCTTGACAATCCGGCGGGGATGCAGTATATTCATTTTGTAAACAAAACGATTTGAGGTGGAAAGATGAAATAAGCTCTTCTTGCAGGAATCGTAAGGGCGGACGGACCGCTTTGGTCTGCCATGCCCGCTTGCAGGAAAAGCTCGTTTCTCTTTGCCGCCCTTTTTTGCGCCTTTCTGCGCGCAAAAGCGGTCTGCGTTTTCCTGCACCGTTTTTGCATGCGCAGGAGGTGCATTTTTATGTCTATGATCGAAATTTCAAACCTGACCTTTGCCTACGACGGCAGCTATGACAACATTTTCGAGAACGTCTCGCTCCGGCTGGACACGGACTGGCGGCTCGGGCTGGTCGGGCGCAACGGCCGCGGCAAAACCACACTGCTCAGGCTGCTGCAGCACAAATACGAGTACCGGGGCACGATCCGCGCGGATGTGCCGTTCGACTACTTCCCCTTTGCCATCCCCGACCCGGACAAGGACGCGATCGGTGTGATCGAGGACGTACAGCCGGATTACGAATACTGGCAGCTCGCGCGAGAGATGCACCGGCTGGACCTGTCGGACGAGATCCTGTACCGCCCGTTCCGCTCGCTCTCGGGCGGGGAACAGGTCAAGCTGCTGCTGGCGCTGCTGTTTGCGCGGGAAAACCGCTTCCTGCTGATCGACGAGCCGACCAACCATCTGGACGCGGAGGCCCGCGCGCTGGTCGCGGATTACCTGAAAACCAAGCGCGGCTTCCTGCTCGTCTCGCACGACCGCGCCTTTCTCGACGGCTGCGTGGATCACATCCTGTCGATCAACAAAACGAATATCGAGCTGCAAAAGGGCAATTTCTCGTCCTGGTTTGCAAATAAAGAACGGCAGGATGCGTTTGAGCAGGCGGAAAACGACCGCCTCCGGGCGGACATCCGCCGGCTGGACGAGGCAGCGAAGCGCGCCGCCCGCTGGTCGGACAAAACTGAGTCCGAGAAGCATGTGCGCAACAGTGGCCTTCGCCCCGACCGCGGCTACATCGGCCATAAATCCGCCAAGATGATGCAGCGCGCCAAATCGATCGAGGCGCGGCGGCTGGACGCGGCGGAGGAAAAGGCAGGGCTGCTGCACAACATTGAGCGCGCGGACGACCTCAAGCTGCACCCGCTTGCCTACCGCGCGGACGCGCTCGCCGAGCTGACCGATGTGGCGGTGCAGTACGGCGGCGCGCCTGTCGTCGAGGGCGTGCGCCTGACCATCCGGCGCGGGGCGCGCATCGCGCTTACCGGGCGCAACGGCAGCGGCAAGTCCAGCCTGCTGAAGCTCATCGCCGGGCAGGACATCCCGCACACCGGCACCGTGCGGCTGGGCAGCGGTCTGATCGTTTCCTATGTGCCGCAGGACGCGTCCTTCCTGTCGGGCAGTTTGAGCGCCTATGCGGAGGCCTGCGGCATCGACCGCACGCTGTTCTTCGCCATTTTGCGCAAGCTGGACTTTGCCCGCGTGCAGTTTGAAAAGGACATGGCGGACTACAGCGCCGGGCAGAAGAAAAAGGTGCTGCTTGCCCGCAGTCTCTGCGAGCAGGCGCACCTCTATCTGTGGGACGAGCCCTTAAACTATATCGACGTGTTTTCGCGCATGCAGATCGAGCAGCTGCTGACGGCCTGCCAGCCGACGCTGCTGTTCGTCGAGCACGACCGGACGTTCTGCGACAAGATCGCGACCGGGACTGTGCGGCTGTAGAACTTCATACCCCGAGTACCGCACAGACCTCCTCCATCCACGCGAGGTCAGTCTGATTCCCCCAATAGCCCACGCGATGCACGCATCCATTGATCAGAACCTTGCCGCATCCCATGCTGCTAATACTCTTGTCGCCTGCAAACAGCTGCAATGTGTAGCCTGACCATTCGTCCGCCCCGTCAATCGAATTGGCCTTTAATATTGTTCCCCATGTACGGTGATAGGTATAGTCCTCCAGCACCGCGCACAGCTGTGCCGCCTGCTCAGAGCCCGCGTCCAGCTGGAAATCCGTACTTTCCTGCAATGCCTCTCCATTTTCCGTCAGAATGTGTTTGATATA
>DGYFR06201__coassemble_519_pt1 | contig 96280 bp, 83 predicted proteins | sample DGYFR06201__metabat2_high_PE_040 | metagenome-assembled genome bin DGYFR06201 | reverse complement strand
TCGAGCTTGTTGCCCGTGCCCATCGAGCAGATGAGCGGCACGCCCAGCCGGTCGCACTCGGTGATCAGGTGCAGCTTGGCGGTCACGGTGTCGATCGCGTCGATCACATAGTCAAACTGCGACAGATCGAGCGCGGAGTCCGGGGTATAAAATTCCTGCCGCGCGTGCACGGTGCAGCGCGGGTTGATGTCCGCAATGCGGCTGCGCATGACCTCGACCTTGGGCTGCCCGGTGGTCGAGGCGAGCGCGATTAGCTGGCGGTTGCGGTTGGTGAGCGCCACCTCGTCGTTGTCGATCAGCGTCAGCTCGCCGACACCCGCGCGGGCGAGCGCCTCGCAGGCAAACGAGCCCACCCCGCCGACGCCGAACACCGCAATATGGGAGGCGGCGAGCTTTTCTATGGCCGCTGCGCCGAGCAGCAGCTCTGCGCGGGAAAATTCATGCAGCATGGGATTACCTCGCAAATCGTGTGATGGACAAAGTATAGCACGGATCTGCGGGGCGGGCAAGTGCTGTGCAGATGGGATGATTTCCCGCCGGGATTTTCCCCTGATGAGGGGAAGACCCGGGCGGAATCGCTTTGCTGCGGAACAACCATTGAATCAATTTAGCGGTTGTCGGCCTACGGCCTCGATTCCTGAGTCAGTAATGCCATTGCAAAAGATATCTGTAATGACTCTTGCAACGTAGTGTCTCCGGGCGGAATCGCTTTGCTGCGGCAAAGCCACGGCGGTTGAAACAATCCACTGGATTGTTTCTAAGAGCCGCCTTTCGATTCCGCCATGCAAAAAAGACAGCCCCATCCAAATGGATGGGGCTGTCTTTTTGGTGCCTCCGGGCGGAATCGAACCACCGACACGGGGATTTTCAGTCCCCTGCTCTACCGACTGAGCTACAGAGGCGTTTTCAGCACGCTCAAATAGTATAGTCGATTTATGGGGAAAAGTCAACCATGAATTTACGGGGATGGCAAAAAGTGCCGGAGGGCCCGGCGCTTGCGCACTTGTCCCGGGCATGGTATGATAAAAGCCAATGAGAGGGGAGAGCATCATGCGAATCTGGACCGGCCGCGCGGGCAGCGGCAAGACAACCGCAATCTTACAGGAGATCGCCGCTTTGTGCGCACGGGGCGAAGGACGGCAGATCCTGCTCGTGCCCGAGCTGAACTCACACCAGATGGAGCGCCGCCTTGCCGCCGCAACGGGCAACCACGGCGCGCGCACTGCGGAGGTGCTGACGTTTTCTCGCCTGGCCGACCGCGTGTTCTCCGAGGTGGGCGGGCTGGCGCAGCAGATGCTCACCCCGGCGGGACAGCTGCTGACCCTGCAGGAGGCCGCGCGCCGCGTGCAGGGCGGCCTTTCGGTCTGGAACGGCCTTGCGGACAAGCCGGAGCTGCTCCGCGAAGCGCTGCGGCTGGTGGACGAGTGCAAGACCTGCGCGGTCGCGCCGGAAGCGCTGTTTGCCGCCGCCGAGGAATGTGAGGACGCGGCGCTCGCGGGCAAGCTGGGCGACCTTGCGCAGCTGCTGACCGCCTACGAGCGCCTGTGCGACGAATCCCTGCCCGACCCGCGCGACCGGCTGACCCATCTGCGCGACCGGTTGGCGGACAGCCATGTGCTGGACGGCGTGGCGGTCTATCTGGACGGCTTCCTCGGCTTTACGCCGCAGGAGCTCGCGGTCGTGGACGCGATGCTGGCCGCGGGCGTGCCGCTCGCGGCGGCCGTTACCTGCGATATGGCATACCCCGAAATCTTCGTCACCGGCTGCAAGACGGTCAAGACCCTGACCCGCATGGCAAAGCGCCACAACAGGACCGCCGAGCAGATCGACCTCGGCGCGAGCAAGATTGAGCGGCCTGCAGGGCTGGCGGCGCTCGAGCAGGAAAGCCTGCTGCCCGTGCGCACCGTGCACGAGGATACGCGCGGCGTGCGCCTGTATGCGGCGGCGTCGCCCTTTGACGAGTGCGAGCACGCGGCGGCGTACATCCGCCGCAAGGTGCGCGACGAGGGCGCGCGCTACCGCGATTTTGTGGTCTGCGCGCGCGATATCGAGCCGTACAGCGCTGCGCTTGCGATGGCGATGGCGCGGTACGATGTGCCGGTGTTCCTCGCGGAAAAGCCCGATCTGCTCTCCCGCCCGCCGATGGCGCTGGTCACGGGCACGCTCGAGGCGGCGCAGTCCTATTTCAAATACGAAGATCTGTACGGCTGCCTCAAGACCGGGCTGACCAGCCTGACGCGCGACGAGGTGGACAAGCTGGAAAACTATGTGCTCACCTGGAACATCCGCGGCGGCGCGTGGGAGCGCGACTGGACCGAGCATCCGGACGGCTACGGCCTGCCGTTTGACGACCGCTCCCGCGCGCAGCTTGCCGAGCTCAACGAGCTGCGTGCGCGGGCGATCGCGCCGTTTTCCGCCCTGCGCGAAGCGCTGAAAGGCGAGAACCCCGCATCCGACTGCGTGCGCGCGCTGTATGACTTCCTGCGCGCGATCGATGCACCGGGGCGCATGTCCGCGCGCGCCGCGGCGCACGAGGCCGCGGGACGTTTGCAGCTCGCGGACGAATACCGCCAGCTGTGGGAGATCCTGGTCTCCGCAATGGAGCAGTTCGCGTGGGTGTGCGGGGACACGCCGCTTTCTGCCGAGCGGTTCGCGCAGCTGTTCCGGCTGGTGCTGGGCGAGTACGACGTGGGAACCATCCCGGTCTCGCTCGACCGCGTGACCTGCGGCAACATCGAGCGCGCGTGTCTGGAAAATGCGAAATACGTCATCCTGCTCGGCGTCAACGACGGGCAGATCCCCAAGGCGCCGGCAGCCACCTCGCTGCTCAGCGACATGGACCGCGATAAGCTGGATGCGCTCGACGTGGAGCTCAAAGCCTACGGCGCGGAGCGCCTGCTCATGGAGCAGGAGACGCTGTACCGCGCGCTCGCCTGCCCGACCGACGAGCTGCTGCTCTCGTGGCACCTGACCGATGCGTCCGGCGGGGAGACGCGGCCGTCGTACTTTGTCGGCACGGTGCAGGATCTGCTGCCCGGCGCGCCGTTTTCCGCCCACCAGACCGAGACCGTGCGCGACCGCCTGCAGGCCGAGCGCCCGGCGGTCGAACTCGCGTGCGCCTATCTGTCCGGCGACCGGACGGCAGCCGTGCGCGCGGCCTACGACTATTACAAAGACGACGAGCGCGTGCGCAACGCCGCGGCACAAAAACGCGGGCGCGGCCCGCTTGTGAGCCCGCACACGATCGACGGACTGTACGGCAAGAGCCTGAACCTGACCGCCTCGCGCGTGGATACGTTTTACTCCTGCCGGTTTGCGTTCTTCATGCAGTACGGCCTGAAAGCAAAGCCGCGCAAGGCGGCGCGGTTCGATGCGCTTGAGACCGGCACGTTCATCCACTATGTGCTCGAGCATGCGCTGGACGCGCTCGGCAAGCTGGAGGGCGGCGCGGCCGCGGCGGATGGACAGACCGTGAAGCGCGTCTGCCGCGCGGCGGTGCGGCAGTATGTGCAGGAGGAGCTTGGCGGGCTGGAGACCAAGACCGCGCGCTTCCGCTATCTGTTCCAGCGCCTCGTGCGCACGGTCGAGCAGATTCTGGACAACGTGCTCGAGGAGCTGCGCGTCTCCGACTTTGCGCCCATCGACTACGAGGTGGACTTTTCGCGCGGCGGCGACCTGCCGCCGGTCGAGTGCGCGGACGGCGACCTGTCGGTGTCCCTGTCCGGCAAGGTCGACCGCGTGGACGGATACATCAAAAACGGGCGGCTGTACCTGCGCGTGATGGACTACAAGAGCGGCAAAAAGTCGTTCTCGCTCTCGGATATCTGGTACGGGCTAAACATGCAGCTCATCATCTATCTGTACGCCCTCCAGCAGGAGGGGCTGGACCGCTACCGGCAGCGGCTTGAGGCGGAGCTCAACGAGATCGTGCCCGCAGGCGTGCTGTATGTGCCGGTGCGGGACGAGCTGCCGGACGCGCCGCGCGATGTGGACGAGGACGCCCTGCGCGCGATGCGCGACAAGGCGCTGCGCCGCAGCGGCCTGCTGTCGGACGACATGGAGCTGCTTGAGGCGATGGAGCACGGGCTTGAGGGCGACGGGCGGTTCATTCCGGTCACGATCAAGACCAAAAAGGGCGAGGACGAGCCGACGCTTGCAGCCAAATCCGCGGTGGCAGACCTCGCGAAATTCGGGCGGCTCGCGCGCTATACGCACGAAAAGCTGCTCGAGATGGGGCGCGAGCTGCGAGGCGGCAGCGTGACCGCCGACCCATGCAAAAAGGACAAAAATTCCAGCTATTGCGACTGGTGCGAGTTCCGCGCGGCCTGCCGGTTCGACGAGACGGCGGGCGACAAGGCGCGGTGGCTGAGACACTTATCGGATGAGGACTTCTGGCAGCAGGTAGGGGGTGAGCAGTAATGCCGCAGTGGACCAAAGATCAGGAAACCGCGATCCATAACCGGGGCGGCGCGCTGCTCGTCTCGGCGGCAGCCGGCTCGGGCAAGACCGCGGTGCTGGTCGAGCGCGTGCTCACGCGCCTGACCGACCCGGACGACCCGGTGGATATCGACCGCCTGCTGCTCGTGACCTTCACCAACGCGGCGGCGGCGGAGATGCGCGAGCGCATCGGGCGCGCGCTGGGCGAAGCGGTGGCGAAGAATCCGCACGATACGCGCCTGCGCCGCCAGCTGTTCCTCGTGCACCGCGCCAAAATCACGACCGTGCATGCGCTATGCCTGTCGCTCGCGCGCGAGCAGGCGGCGGCGCTCGGCATCGCGCCCGACTTCCGCCTGATGGACGAGAATGAGGGCAAGATATTGCGCGCCGAGGTGCTCGAGGAGGTGCTCGACGCGGCGTATGAACGCGGGAACGAGGGCTTTTTCGCGCTCTGTGACCTGCTGACCGCCGGGCGCGACGACAAAAAGCTGGGCGAGGTCATTTTAAGCACCTACGAAAAGATACAGGCGCATCCCGACCCGCGTGCGTTCCTCGCGGACGTGCGCGAGGGGCTGTACGCCCGCGGCATGGACACGCCGCACGGCCGCGTGCTGCTTGCGCAGGCGCGCGCAGCGGCCGCGCACGGCACGGCGTTCCTGAGCACGGCGGTGGACGAGGTGACCGGCATCGACGAGCTGGCGGACGCCTATCTGCCCGCGCTGACAAGCGATCTCAACCAGGCTGAACGCCTGCTGGACGCGCTGCACGGCGGGGACTGGGATACCTGCGTCGAGGCCGCACGGAGCATTACCTTCGACCGGCTCAAGGCCGCGCGCAAGTTTGAGGACAAGGCCTTCCTTGAGGAGATCAAGGCCATGCGCGAGGAGTGGAAAACCGTCGCCAAATCCATCCGCGACAAGTGGCTGACCGTCACAGCCGAGGAAGCCGAGTACGACCGCGGCCTGACTGCGCCCGCGCTCGCCGCGCTGTGCGACATGGTGGATGCGTTCGACGACGCGTTTGCCGCCGCCAAGCGCGCGCGCAATGCGGCGGACTTCAATGACCTCGAGCACTTTGTAGTGCGCCTGCTGTATGACAAGGGCGAGCCTTCCCAGCTCGCGAAAACCCTGTCCGAGGGCTTTGCCGAGATCGCAGTGGACGAGTATCAGGACACGAACGCGGTGCAGGACGCGATCTTCCGCGCGCTGTCCCGAAATGAAACCAACCTGTTCATGGTGGGCGACGTCAAGCAGAGCATTTACGGGTTCCGCTTGGCTGACCCGTCCATCTTCCTGTCCAAATACCGTGCGTTCGCGGACGCGGACAAGGCGCAGGACGGCGAGGCGCGCCGCGTGATCCTCGGGCAGAACTTCCGCTCGCGTGCGGCCGTGCTGGATGCGTGCAACTACCTGTTCTCGGCCGTCATGGGCGAGACCGTGGGCGATTTACAGTATACCGACCGCGAAGCGCTGCACCTCGGCGCGGACTACTACCCGGAGGCGGGCGACCCGCGCTACCGGACCGAGGTGCTGCTCGTGGATGCGGCGAATCTCGGCGAGGACGACGACGCGCCGGACAAGACCGCGCTCGAGGCGCGGCTCGCCGCGGGGCGCATCCGGCAGCTGCTGGACGAGGGCTTCCCGGTGACCGACAAGGGCACGGGCGCGCTTCGCCCGGTCACGCCGGGGGACATCGTCATCCTGCTGCGCTCGCCCAAGACCAAGGCGCGCACGTTCATCGCCGCGCTCGAGCAGGTGGGCGTCTCTGCGAGCGCGGAGGAGCGCGGCGGCCTGCTCGAGACCGCCGAGGTCGGCACGATGGTGTCGTTCCTCAGCATCATCGACAACCCGCGGCAGGACGTCGACCTGATCGGCGTGCTGCGCTCGCCGCTCATCGGCTTTACCGAGCAGGAGCTGGCGGACATCCGTCTGGTCGACCGCAAGGTGAGCTACTACGACGCGCTGCTGGCCGCGCGCGCGGATTTCCCCAAAGTGGAGGCGTTTTTGCAGCGGCTGGACTTTCTGCGCGAATTCGCCTGCGACCAGCCGGTCTATCGCCTGCTGTGGGAGATCTACGACGAGACCGGCGCACTGGGGCTGTACGGTGCGCTGCCGAACGGCGCGCAGCGGCAGAGTAACCTTTTGGCGTTTTTCGAGCGGGCGCGCGCGTTCGAGGGGCAGGGCTTCCGCGGCCTGTTCGCGTTCGTGCGCCTGCTGCGCGGCATGCAGGAGACCGGCGAGGACTTCCAGACCGTCGGCGCGGAGGCGACCGGCGGCGCAGTGCGCATCCTGTCCATCCACAAGTCCAAGGGCCTCGAGTTCCCGATCGTGATCGTGGCGGACTGCGCCAAGCAGTTCAATGAAGCCGACCTGCGCGAGCCGGTGCTCGTGCACAAGGAGCTGGGCTTCGGAAGCAAGTGCCGCGACAGAGAACGCGGCGTGCAGTATGACACGGTCGAGCGCACGGCGGTCGCGGTCCAGCAGCGGCGCGAGATGGTGAGCGAGGAGCTGCGCGTGCTGTATGTTGCGCTCACCCGCGCGAAGGAGAAGCTGATTATTACCTGCGCGAGCGGGACGCTGCAAAAATCGCTCGAAAAGTGGGCGCGGCTCGCGTCGCTCGACGAGCTGCCGCAGTACGCGATGGGCGCGGTGCGCGCGCCGCTCGCGTGGATCGTCGCGCCGCTGCTGCGGCACCCGTGCACGCGCGCGCTGCGCGAGGAATACGGGCTGGAGGTGCCCGAGCACGGCACGGACTGCGATGCGTTTGCCCTGCGCGTGTACCGGCCGGAGGAGCTGGCCGCGCCCGAAGCGGAGGAAGTGCTCCGCTTTGCGGAAACGGATACGGAGGGCTATGAGGTCAAGCCGTATCTGGACTATTCGCACGCCTACCTTGCCGACCTGCCGAGCAAGCTGACCGCAACCGGCGTCGGCCGCGGCTACCGCGCGGACGAGGCGGCGGAGGAGACCCCGCCCCCGCGCCGCGAACCCAAGCTGCGCGCGCCGCTGTTTGAGCAGGGGGAGCGCAGGCTGACGCCCGCCGAGGTCGGCACGGCGCACCATCTGTTTATGCAGTTCTGCGATTTTGAAACGGCGGGCGCGCCGGGCGGCGTGGAACAGGAACTGAAACGACTTGCGGACAAACGCATTCTGTCGCCTGCGCAGGCGGCGGCCGTGGACACGGCGAAAATCGAGGCGTTTTTCGCCTCCGACCTGTACCGCGGGCTGATGGCGAAAAACGAGGTGCGGCGGGAATTTAAGTTTTCCGTCCTCGTGCCGGCGGCGCAGTACTTCCCGGCCGCGGCGGACGCGCCCGAGGAAAAGGTGCTGCTGCAGGGCGTGATTGACTGCCTGATCGACACGCCCGAGGGCTATGTCATTCTGGACTTCAAGACCGACCGCGTTGCCGAAAACGGTATTGCCGCGCGCGCGGAACAGTACCGCCCCCAGCTCGAGGCGTATGCGCTCGCGGTGCGCGAGGTGTTCGGCCGTCCGGTCAAAAGCTGTATCCTGTACTTTTTCCATACCGGAAGCACATGGGAATGGTAGGAGTTAAGATTGCGTTAAAGAATGCCGCGAGCGGTTGACCGGGCGGTGCAAAAGTGATAATCTGATACCGGTAAAACAAAAGGGGTACCGGTAAGGCCGGACGATCCCGCAAGCCTGAACAACGCCCACGACATTCATTCCTCATTTCCAAAAGAAAGCACCCGGCTGTTTTTGCAGCCGGGTGCTTTCTATCTGACCCTGCCTGCGATCCGCTGCCGGGACGGGCGGCGCAGCGCGCTGCCGCGCAGTTTGCATAAGGGGCGACAGGCAAAATCCTACAAAATCAGTCATATGCCCGCTTTACTTTGGTACATAAAAAGGCTATAATAATTCATTATAGAATCTGGAAAAACAGGAACGGAGAAAAGGAGAAACGATATGGCGTATTACTTCAGCGAGCCCTCACACACCTTCAACGAATATCTGCTGGTGCCGGGCTATTCCTCCGCCGAGTGCATCCCGGCAAACGTCAGCCTGCGCACCCCGATCGTCAAGTACCGCAAGGGGGAGCAGTCGGCGCTCTATGCAAATATCCCGATGGTTTCGGCCATCATGCAGGCGGTCTCGGACGACCGCATGGCGATCGCGCTCGCGCAGGAGGGCGGCATCTCCTTTATCTACGGCTCGCAGACCATCGAGAGCGAGGCCGCAATGGTCGCCCGCGTCAAGAGCTACAAGGCGGGCTTTATTGTATCCGACTCCAACCTGCGTCCCGAGCAGACGCTGGCGGACGTGCTCGCGCTCAAGGCGCGCACCGGCCACTCCACGATGGCGGTCACCGAGGACGGCACGGCAAACGGCAAGCTGCTCGGCATTGTCACCAGCCGCGACTACCGCGTCTCCCGCATGGAGACCAGCGTCAAGGTTTCCGAGTTCATGACCCCGTTTGACAAGCTGATCACCGCCCCGGCGGATACCACGCTCAAGACCGCAAACGACATCATCTGGGACCACAAGCTCAACTCCCTGCCGCTCGTGGACGACGAGCAGCATCTGGTCTACCTCGTGTTCCGCAAGGACTACGACAGCCACAAGGCCAACTCGCTCGAGCTGCTCGACGAGCACAAGCGCTATGTGGTCGGCGCGGGCATCAACACCCGCGACTACGCCGAGCGCGTTCCTGCGCTGGTCGAGGCGGGCGCGGACGTGCTGTGCATCGACTCGTCCGAGGGCTTTTCCGAGTGGCAGAGCCGCACGCTTGCGTGGATCCGCGAGAACTACGGCGACAGCGTCAAGGTCGGCGCGGGCAACGTGGTTGACCGCGAGGGCTTCCGCTTCCTCGCAGACGCGGGCGCGGACTTTGTCAAGGTCGGCATCGGCGGCGGCTCGATCTGCATCACCCGCGAGCAGAAGGGCATTGGCCGCGGCCAGGCGACCGCGCTGATCGAGGTCGCTGCGGCGCGCGACGAGTATTTCCTCGAGACCGGCGTTTACGTCCCGATCTGCTCGGACGGCGGCATCGTGCACGACTACCACTGCACGCTCGCGCTCGCGATGGGCGCGGACTTCCTCATGCTGGGCCGCTACTTCTCGCGCTTTGACGAGTCCCCGACCAACAAGGTCAACATCAACGGCTCTTATATGAAGGAATACTGGGGCGAAGGCTCTGCGCGTGCCCGCAACTGGCAGCGCTACGACATGGGCGGCGAGCAGAAGCTCTCGTTCGAGGAAGGCGTTGATTCCTATGTGCCGTACGCCGGTTCGCTCAAGGATAACCTCGGCCTGACGCTGAGCAAGGTGCGCTCGACCATGTGCAACTGCGGCTCGCTCTCCATTCCGGAGTTCCAGAAGAAGGCCAAGATCACGCTGGTATCCGCGACCTCGATCGTCGAGGGCGGCGCGCACGACGTTGTGCTCAAGGAGACCTCGTCCACCAGCAAGTAAGCAAATCCATTGCCCCGTAGAAACCCTGCGGGGCAATTCTTTTCGGAAGGGGAGGCGGATATGGAGATCGGGAACTGGATGGACGGCTTTGCCGCTGCGGTGCGGCAGGCATTTGGGGCGCGCGTGTACTGCATCGGATTGCAGGGCAGCCGCGCCCGCGGGGAAGCAACTGCGGACAGCGACATCGACGTGGTCGTCATCCTGGACGAATGGCGGGAGGCGGACTGGCCGCGCTACGAGGCCGTGCTGGACAGCCTGCCCAAGCGGGACAAGGTGTGCGGCTTTGTCTCGGGCAGGCGCGAGCTGCTCGCGTGGGAGCCGTCCGAGCTGTTTGGGTTTTACTATGATACCGTCCCGTGGTACGGCGATCTGGAAGAACTCAAGACCCGCTTTCACATGGCGGACGCGCGCCGCGCGGTGCGCATGGGTGCGTGCGGGATCTACCACGCCTGCGCGCACAACCGCCTGCACGAAAAAGACCCCGCAATGCTGCGGGAACTGTACAAATCCGCGTTTTTCACCCTGCGCGCGGACTATTTCTGCCGCACGGGGGAATTCATCCGCGGAAAAAGCGAGCTGCTGCCCTTGCTGGACGGGGAGGCGCGCGCGATCCTCGCCGCGGGGATGGGGGACGCGGACGGCAGCTTTGCCGAACAGAGCCAGCGGCTGCTCGCGTGGGCGGGCAGCCTGATTCAGACTTACACAGAATAAGCGGGTTTGGAACCGCATGGAATGGAAATGGGGAAGTGTAAGAGATGGACGTGGGTTATTGGAAGAAACAGGCCAAAAACGCGCTGATCTTTGTCCGCTGGTGCGCGTTTGCGGTGATTATCGGCGTGGTGGTCGGCGCGGTGGGCGCGGTGTTCCACCATGCGCTCGAATGGGCGGGCGAGATGCGCGAGGCGCAGGACTGGCTGCTGTACCTGCTGCCGGTTGTGGGCGTGTTCATCGCGTTCTGGTACAAAAAAGCGGATATGCCGCTCGAGCGCGGCACCAACTTTATCCTGACCTCGGTGCGCGAGAACCATCCGGTGCGGCTGCGGCTCGCGCCGAGCATTTTTGTCACCTCGGTGCTCACGCACCTGTGCGGGGGCTCGGCAGGCCGCGAGGGCGCGGCGCTGCAGCTTGGCGGCGCGATCTCGGGCAACATCGGCCACTGGATGCGGCTGGACGACCGCGACTCGCGCACGATCACCATGTGCGGCATGGCGGCGGGCTTTGCGGCCCTGTTCGGCACGCCGCTCGCGGCGAGCGTGTTCGCGATGGAGGTCATCAGCGTGGGCGTGATGTACTACGCGGCGCTGTTCCCCTGCGTGCTGGCGTCCGTGATCGCGCACCAGCTGGCGCTCCGGCTGGGCGGGGAGACCACGGCGTTCGCCATCACCGGCATCCCGCAGGCCGTGGACGCGCTGCTGCTCGCAAAGCTCGTGCTGTTCGGCGTGGTGTGCGCGGTGCTGAGCGCGGTGGTGTGCATTGTGTTCCACCGCATCGGCCATCTGTTTAAGCACTACATACCCAACCAGTACGCCTGCATGGCGGCGGGCGGCGCGGCAGTCGTGATCCTTTCGCTGCTGCTCGGCACGCGCGACTACAACGGCGCGGGCATGGCGGTGATCGAACGTGCGGTCGCAGGCGAGGCGGAGTACGCGGCGTTCTTCATCAAGCTGGTGCTGACCGCGATCACGATCGGCGTGGGCTATAAGGGCGGCGAGATCGTGCCCGTGCTGTTCATCGGCGCGACCTTCGGCGCGGCCTACGGCGGCTTTTTCGGCCTCGCGCCCTCGTTTGCGGCGGGCCTCGGCATGACCGCGGTGTTCTGCGGCGTGACCAATTCGCCGCTGACCTCGATCCTGCTCGCCTACGAGCTGTTCGGCGGGCAGAGCCTGGCGCTGTTTGCGCTCGTGATCGCGATCTCTTACATGCTCAGCGGCTATTACGGGCTGTACAGCGAGCAGAAGATCCTGTATTCCAAGATGCGGCCGCAGTTCATCGACCGCAAGACCAAATAACACAGCATATAAGCATTTTCCCGGAAAGGACGACCTACAATGCACGAATTCAAAGGCGCGATCTTCGACATGGACGGCACGCTGCTCGATTCCATGCCGGTGTGGAAGCGGCTGACGCAGGGCTACCTCAAGCAGTTCGGCGTGCACATCACCGATCAGGACTACGCCGTGACCGAGGGCTTTTCCCAGCCGCAGGTGGCGCAGTATTTTGCCGACCGCTATCCGGAGCTGCCGGACGCACAGAGCCTGATGGACGGCATGGATCGATTGATCAGCGCGCGGTACGAGGCGATTGCAAAGCCCAAGGAGGGCGTGCTGGATTTTCTCGAAGGGCTGCGCCGCCGCGGGGTCAAAATGGCGATCGCCACGCTGACCGCCCGCCGCCACGCGGAAAAGGCGCTGCGCGATCGCGATATGCTGGATTATTTTGAATTCATGCTGACGATCGAGGACGTGGGCATCTCCAAGCGCGAGCCGGATATCTATCTGCAGGCCGCGGCGCGCATGGGTCTGGAACCCGCGTCCTGCGTGGTGTTCGAGGACGCGCCCTATGCCTGCGCGACCGCGCGCCGCGCGGGCTTTCGCGTGTGCGGCATGGTCGAGCCTGCCTACGCTGCGGGGGAGGACGAGCTGCGCGCCTCCAGCGACCTGATTGTAGAGCACTCTTTTGACGAATTAAGGGGGAAAATATAAGAAAAGGGTTGCAATCAGGCGGATAATCGCTTATACTATAATAGTAATAAAATCGACAGCTGCACCGGACAAGCTCCGGTGCGGCTTACTTATCGTTAGGGGGAAGAAAAGTGGAACAGAACAAAATGGGCACTGCGCGGATGGGCCCGCTGATCTTCTCGATGGCGCTGCCTGCGATGGTGTCCATGATCATCAACGCGCTGTACAACATCGTGGACAGTATCTTTGTGGCGCAGTATTCGCAGAGCGCGCTGGCGGCGGTGTCGCTGGTGTTCCCGCTGCAGACGCTGGTCGTGGCGATCGGCGTGGGCACGGGCGTGGGCGTTAACTCGCTGATTTCGCGCCGCTTGGGTGAGAAGCGTCAGTTGCATGCTGACTCCGCGGCGGAACACGGCATCGCGCTCTCGATCATCGGCGGCATTGTGTTCCTCGTGCTGGGATTTGGGCTGTCGGGCGTGTTTGTGAGCGCGTTCGGAGCGACGGAAGAGGTATCCGTGCAGGCGGTGCAGTATTCGCATATCGCGGTGGGCCTGAGTATTTTCGTTATGATCTCGATGATGTGCGAAAAGGTGCAGCAGTCGACCGGCAACATGATCATCCCCATGCTGCAGGGCCTGACCGGCGCGATCGTCAACATCATCCTTGACCCGCTGATGATCTTCGGCATCGGCCCGTTCCCGGAAATGGGTGTCGCGGGCGCGGCGTTGGCGACCGTCATCGGCCAGATCTTCGGCATGCTGATCGGCCTGTGGGGCGTGTTCAAGCATCAGAAGGTGCTGAAGCTCAATATGCGCAAGTTCAAGTGGCGTTTGCAGACGGTCAAGGATATCTACCGTGTCGGCCTGCCCGGCATTGTCATGCAGTCCATCACCTCGGTGATGACGGCAGGCATGAACGGCATCCTGATCGGCTTCTCGCAGACCGCGGTCAATGTGCTGGCGGTGTATTTCAAATTGCAGACCTTCGTGTTCATGCCGGTGTTCGGCCTCAACCAGGGCGCGCTGCCGGTCATGGGCTATAACTACGGCGCGCGCAATAAAAAGCGCCTGTTCGGGGCATACCGCATTGCGCTGGGCACGGCGGTTGCGATCATGCTGCTCGGCTTTGTGCTGTTCCAGCTGTTCCCGGAGCCCATGCTGATGATGTTTGTCGACCGCACGGACGCGGCAGCCATGCAGGAGATGCTGGATACCGGTGTGCCCGCGCTCAAGACCATCAGCCTGTCCTTTGTCGGCGCGGCATTCGGCATCATCAACTCGACCGTGTTCCAGGCCACTGCGCGCGGCCTGAACAGCCTGATCGTTTCGGTCTGCCGCCAGCTGGTTATCATCCTGCCTGCGGCGTGGCTGCTCGGCCGGTTCGTCGGCCTGAATGCGATCTGGTATTCGTTCCCGATCGCGGAGATCGCATCCTTCCTGATTTCGTATCTGCTGCTCTGGCGTGAGTACCAGACCGAGCTGAAATACCTGGGTTCGGGCCAGGAGGAGGCTAAGGCATGAAGCGTATCGCAAGCTTTGAGGTCAACCATGACAAGCTGAAACCCGGCATGTACACCTCGCGTATCGATGGGGATATCACGACCTACGATATCCGTATGGTCTATCCCAATGCGGGGACCTATATCGAGCCTGCGGCCGGGCATACGTTCGAGCACCTGTTCGCGACCTATGCACGCAACTCGCGCTTTGCCGATCAGATCATCTACTGCGGCCCGATGGGCTGCCAGACCGGGTTTTACTTCCTGGTGCGCGACATGCAGCCCGCGGACGCGATCGCGCTCGTGCAGGAGAGCATGGCGTTTATCGCCGCGTACGAGGGCGAAATCCCGGGCGCGAGCCGCATCGAGTGCGGCAACTACAAGCTGCATGATCTCGCGGGCGCAAAGCGGCTTGCCGCGTCCATGATCCCGGTGCTTGAGGGCTGGACAGAAGAAAAGCTGGTATATGAAAAATAATACTTGCATTTTGTCCCCTTGTGTGGTATCATAATTTTACGACTGTAAGAGATAATTAGTTTACTACCCGTGGAAAGAGGTGAAACAACATGAAACAGGGCATCCATCCCGAGTACAAGCAGACCACGATCCGCTGTGCCTGCGGCAATGTCATTGAGACCGGCTCCACCAAGGAGAACATCGTCGTTGACGTTTGCTCCAAGTGCCACCCCTTCTTCACGGGCAAGCAGAAGCTGGTAGACACCGGCGGACGTGTTGATCGCTTCAAGAAGCGTTTCAATCTGGACAAGTAACAACAAAGCCATCGAAACGTGTGTTCGATGGCTTTTTGTTTCTTTGCGGCAAACAGAGGAGGGAACCGCATGACCGAAAACCAAATCGAAAGCAAAGCCGAGCGCGCGGTGCTGGTCGGGCTGTCCTGCCCGGGCTTTACCGCCGAGCAGGACGCGGACGAGCGCACGATGGACGAGCTGCGCGCGCTCGCGGAGACCGCGGGCGCGGAAGCGGTCGCGATGACGCTCCAGCGCCGCCCGGCGCCGGAGGCGCGCACCTTCATCGGCGAGGGCAAGGCCGAGGAGGTCAAGCTGCTCGCGGAGGAAAATGAGGCCACGCTCATCCTGTTCGACAACGAGCTGTCGCCCTCCCAGACGAGGAACCTGGAAGAGCTGATCGGCCGTACGGTGCTCGACCGCTCGGCGCTTATTCTGGACATTTTTGCCCAGCGCGCCCGCACGGGCGAGGGCAAACTGCAGGTCGAGCTGGCGCAGTACCAGTATATCCTGCCGCGGCTCGCCGGCATGTGGACGCATCTGGTGCGCCAGACCGCGGGCGGCGGCAAAAGCCCGATCGGCACGCGCGGCCCGGGCGAGACCCAGCTCGAGACCGACCGCCGCCATATCCGCAAGCGGATCGACAAGCTCAAGGCGGATCTCGAGCAGGTGCGGCAGGTGCGCGCGGTGCAGCGCCGCCAGCGCAAAAAGACCGAGCTGCCGATGGTCGCGATCGTGGGCTATACCAACGCGGGCAAGTCCACGCTGCTCAACACGCTGACCGGCGCGGACATCCCGGCGAACGATCGCCTGTTCGACACCCTCGACCCGACCACCCGAAAAAAGCGCATCTCGGACACGCAGGAGATTTTGCTCTCCGACACAGTCGGCTTTATCCGCAAGCTGCCGCACCATCTGGTATCGGCGTTCAAGGCCACGCTCGAGGAGCTGGCCTATGCCGACCTGCTGCTGCATGTGGTGGACGTGTCGGACGAGGACTGGCGCATCCAGGCCGAGACCGTGGAGCGGGTCGTGGCGCAGCTCGGCGCGCAGGATATCCCGCGCGTTATGGTCTACAACAAGGCGGACAAGTGCGATCCGGACACGATCCCGTATTTCCGGCCGGACGAAGGCGTCGCCATCTCCGCGAAAACCGGGGAGGGCATCGACGAGATGCTCAAAACCATCGAGCGCGCGCTCGGCCGCGGCAAGCACAAGGTCAAACTGCTCATCCCGTACAGCGCGGGCGCAGTGCTCGATATGCTGCACCGCGAGGCGCAGATCGAATCGACCGACTACGCCGCCGAGGGCACGCTGGTCGAGGCGGTTGTGGACGACAAGACCTACGGCCGCGTGGCGGAATATCTGACAGAGGACTGAATGCGGGAACCGCAGAGCGGTTTGCAATTGAGGATGGAGAATGGAGAATGACGACACGATAGATGAACGCATTCTCAACTCTACATTCTACATCCTCCATTACCAGGAGGGGAGGTCAGAGCACTGGCTTCGGACTACTTTGTGCCGTTTCTCGACTACGGCGAGGACAAATTCGAGGAGAAACGCTCCAAGTTCACCGGGCGGCTGTGGCACGTCGAGACGCCCGAGCAGGCGACGGCAAAGATCAAGGAGATGCGCGACACCTACTGGGACGCGACGCATCACTGCTATGCCTACATCCTGCGCGAGGGCAACATCATGCGCTATTCGGACGACGGCGAGCCGCAGGGCACGGCGGGCATGCCGATTCTGGACGTGCTGCGGCACGAAAACCTTGTGGACGTGTGCTGCGTAGTGACGCGCTACTTCGGCGGCGTGCTGCTCGGCACGGGCGGGCTGGTGCGCGCCTACACGCAGGGCGCGCAGGTCGCGGTCGCGGCGGCGGGCGTGCAGCGCATGAGCCTGTACACGGTCGCGCTGATCGCCTGCCCGTACAACCTGTACGAGATCATCCTGCACCTGCTGCCGGACTACGACTGCTCGGTCGAGGAGACCGACTACGGCGCGGACGTGACGCTGACCGTCACCCTGCCCGCGGGGACGGAGGACCGGCTGAACGCGGCGCTCGCCGAGGCGACCGCGGGGCAGGTCTACGCCGAGGTGATGGAGACCCGGTTCATGGGCCGCCGCATCAAATAGCAGGACATAAAAATTTTTTCAAAAATAAAAAGGGTTTATCCGATCGACGCGGTATATATAAATTGAATGGTTTTCGACGCGGACTGGAGGGATGCCGGCATGACAATCCGGGAGCAGCAGGAAAAACGCGAGCGCGAAATGCTCGCCCCCTGGGCGACGTTTGCGGACAGCTCGGCGGGCAGATTGCGGGAGATGGAGCCCTGTCCCTACCGCACCTGCTTCCAGCGCGACCGCGACCGCATCATCCACTCCAAGGCGTTCCGGCGGCTTTCCAACAAGACGCAGGTGTTCATCTCGCCCGAGGGCGATCACTACCGCGCCCGCCTGACGCACACGCTTGAGGTCGCGCAGATCGCGCGCACGGTGGCGCGCGCCCTGCGGCTGAACGAAGACCTGACCGAGGCGATCGCGCTCGGGCATGACCTCGGGCATACGCCGTTCGGACATGCGGGCGAGCGCGCGCTCGCCGAGGTCTGTCCGTTCGGCTTCCGCCACAACGAGCAGAGCCTGCGCATGGTGGACATCCTCGAGGATCTCAACCTGACGCGCGAGGTACGCGACGGCATCGTGTGCCACACGGGCGCCAAAAAGGCGGACACGCCCGAGGGGCGTATCATCCACTATGCCGACCGCATCGCCTATATCAATCACGACATCGACGACGCGGTGCGCGGCGGCCTGATCAAGGCGGCCGACATCCCGCAGTACCTGCGCGACCGGCTGGGCGACAGCCACGGCAAGCGCATCGATACGATGGTGACCGCCATGATCGAATACGGAAACCGCCATCAGGAGATCGGCATGGACGAGCAGGTGCACGACGATATGATGGAGCTGCGCCAGTTCATGTTTGACCATGTGTACCACGGCACCGAGGCGCAGAGCGAGGAGCAGCGCGCCAAGGCCATGCTGCGCAGCCTGTATGAATACTTCGTTAATCATCCGGACGAGCTGCCGGGCGACTACTTCGTGCTGATGGCGCGCGGCGAGCCGCTCGAGCGCGTGGTGTGCGACTACATCGCCTGCATGACCGACCGGTACTCGATCTCGGTGTATAAAAAACTGTTTATCCCCAAGAGCTGGAACAAGATCGAAGGATAAGCGCTGCCGCCGGGCAGTATTACCGGCGGAAAACCCGGTTATCCTACAAAGGAGGTGGGCAAAATGCCGTTTGACCGCGTATTTCTGGACGAACTGTCCGCGCGGAACGATATTGTGGATATTGTGTCACAATATGTGCAGCTGAAAAAGAGCGGCGCGAACTATTTCGGCCTGTGCCCCTTCCACAACGAGAAGACCGCGTCGTTCTCGGTCTCGCCGGACAAGCAGATCTTCCACTGCTTCGGCTGCGGCGCGGGCGGGGGCGTGATCACCTTTGTGATGAAGGCCGAGGGGCTGGAATTCCCGGACGCGGTGCGCTATCTGGCCGACCGCGCGGGCATGCAGGTGCCCGAGCAGGGCGAGGCAGACCGGCAGGCGGCACGCCGCCGTGAGCGGCTGTACGCGCTCTGCAAGGACGCGGCGCGGTTTTACTATGATACGCTGTGGAAGCCGGAAAACCGCGCGGCGCAGCAGTATTTCATCGGCCGCGGCCTGCACCGCCGCACGATGAACCGCTTCGGCCTCGGCTATGCGCCGGACTCCTTCCATGCGCTCATGGACGCGATGACCGCCAGGGGCTATACGCGCGACGAGCTGCTGGAGGCCGGCCTTGTCAGCCGCAGCGAAAAGGGGCGCATCTACGACCGGTTCCGGAACCGCGTGATGTTCCCGATCATCGACGTGCGCGGCAACGTGATCGCGTTCGGCGGGCGCGTGCTGGACGACTCCAAGCCCAAGTATTTGAATTCGCCCGAAACGCCGATCTTCCACAAGAGCCGCAACCTGTTTGCGCTCAACCTTTCCAAGACGACAAAAAGCGGCTATTTTATTTTGGCCGAAGGCTATATGGATGTCATCGCCCTGCATCAGGCGGGGTTCGACTGCGCGGTCGCCTCGCTCGGCACCTCGCTGACCGAGGAGCAGGCACGCATCATCGCGCGGCACGTCAGCCAGATCGTCATCTCCTATGACGCGGACGGCGCGGGACAGGCGGCGGCGCAGCGCGCGATCGACATTTTGAAAAAGTGCGATTTGCAGGTCAAGGTGCTGCGCATCCCCGGGGCCAAAGACCCGGACGAGTTTATCAAGGCCAAGGGCGCAGATGCGTTCCGTAACCTGATCGAGCGCAGCGAGGACCACAACGCCTACCGGATCGAGCAGATCGCCGCGAAATACGACCTCGAGGACGACGAGGCGCGCGTGCTGTTCCTGCGGGATGCGGCGCGCATGCTCGCGGGCATTGACAGCAGCATCGAGCGCGAGGTCTATGCCGGCCGCGCGGCCAAGATGGCGGGCGTGACGGCGGAGGCGATGAACAACGAGGTGCGGCGCGAGCTGACCATCCGCCGCAAGCGGCGAAAGGCTGCCGAGCGGCGCGAGATCCGCTCGCCGGTCGGCCTGGCGCAGCCCAAGGACCGGACGCTTGCATACACGGACGTCAAATCCGCCAAGGCGGAGGAAAACGTGCTGCGGCTGCTGTTTTCCGACCAGAAGCTGATCGCGGGGCTGGAAAATACCCTGCCGCCGGCGTGGTTTTCCGCGCCCGTGCTGCGTAAGATATACGAGCGCGTGCTTGCGCTCGACCGGGACGGCCAGATCGTGGATATCCTATCCTTTGAAGGCTGGCTGGAACCGAACGAAATGAGCCTGCTCTCCGCCATACTCGAACAGGGCATCCCGCCCGGCGAGCACCGGCAGGAGCTGAAGGAATACATAAATACCATACGGATGCAGCGTGTTAAGGATGGCACGATCACCGAAGCGGGCGAGGACCCGCTGCTCACCTTTGGACGCATCAAAAAACAAAACGCGGGAGGACAATGATATGACGACCAAGGACAAGGCAAACACGCCCGAGCAGGCAGTAGACCAGCAGCAGGTGCTGCGCGATCTGCTGGCGCTGGGCAAGAAGAACGGGCGTCTGTCGCTCAAGGAAATTGCCGATGCGCTCGGTCAGCTCGAGCTGGAGAGCGATGATATTGATAAGCTGTACGAGACCCTCGAGACGATGGGCGTCGAGATCGAGACCGGCGGCGTGCTGGAAAAGGCGCTCGGCGATGACGACGATGAGGTATTCGAGCCGGAGGATGTGGAAGAGGTCCCGGAAGAGGAGCTGATCGACACCTCTGCGATGGCCGAGACCTTTGCGATCGACGACCCGGTGCGCATGTACCTCAAGGAGATCGGCAAGGTCGACCTGCTCTCCCCGGAGGAGGAGATCACGCTCGCCGAGCAGATGCAGAAGGGCAACGAGGCGACCGCCCGCATCGAGGCGGAGGGCGACGCGATCCCGGCGGAGGAGCGCGCGCTGCTCGATCAGGATATCAAGACCGGTGAAAAGGCGAAAAAGCGCCTGGCAGAGGCCAACCTGCGTCTGGTCGTATCCATCGCCAAGCGCTATGTCGGCCGCGGCATGCTGTTCCTCGACCTGATCCAGGAGGGCAACCTCGGCCTGATCAAGGCGGTCGAGAAGTTCGACTCGAGCAAGGGCTTCAAGTTCTCGACCTATGCGACCTGGTGGATCCGTCAGGCCATCACCCGTGCGATCGCGGATCAGGCGCGCACCATCCGCATCCCGGTGCACATGGTGGAGACCATCAACAAGGTCATCCGCGTCTCGCGCCAGCTGCTGCAGGAGCTGGGCCACGATCCCAGCCCGGAGGAGATCGCCCGCGAGATGAACATGCCGGTCGACCGTGTGCGCGACATCCTCAAGATCGCGCAGGAGCCGGTATCGCTCGAGACCCCGATCGGCGAGGAGGAGGACTCCCACCTCGGCGACTTTATCCCGGACGACGACGCGCCCGAACCGGCCGAGGCAGCCTCGTTCATGCTGCTCAAGGAGCAGCTGGTCGAGGTGCTCAAGACGCTCACCCCGCGTGAGGAAAAGGTGCTGCGCCTGCGCTTCGGCATCGAGGACGGCCACACCCGCACGCTCGAGGAGGTCGGCAAGGAGTTCAACGTCACGCGCGAGCGTATCCGCCAGATCGAGGCAAAGGCGCTGCGCAAACTGCGCCACCCCTCGCGCTCCAAAAAGCTCAAGGATTTCTTAAACTGAGACCGGAAGGCGCCCGAACGGGCGCCTTTTCTTATGCCGGAAAACAACACGGTGTTGACTTTAGGTGGATATCCTGATAAAATATCTTCGCCAAGGAGGCTGGTTTATGGCAGAACAAAAGACAAACCGCCGGGTGCAGCAGACCAAGACTGCGCTGCGCGAAGCACTCATCGACCTGACCGGGGAAAAGCCGCTCGCGGATATCACGGTCACGGACCTCTGCGCGCGGGCGGATATCAATCGGAGCACATTTTACCTGCATTATCAGGGCGTGCATGCGCTGCTGGGCGAGATCGAGGAGCAGATCATCGCGCGGATCGAGGAGCAGCTCGTGCAGACGCCTTCCCTGCAAACGCTGAACGCGCTCGTCAATTTCCTCAAGCATGTCAGGCAGTCCCCGCGGGAGATCCGGCTGCTCTATACGCTGGTAGGGGAGCAGGGCGACCCGCATTTCGTCCGCCGCCTGCAAAAGCTGACCTACGATGCGTTTCAGCGCGGCTGGGCGCACCGCATGCCCGCAGCCAGCGAAAGCCATAAGCGGCTGACCTTTTCGTTCATTGTCCCGGGGGTGATTTCCGTCCTGTCCGCATGGGTGCATGGCGATATGCCGGATATCCCGGCGGAGGAGGTCGTCGCGCTGCTGGAAAGCATCATCGAGAACGGGGTCAACGGCGTTTACGAGCATATCAGCGGCAAGTGACCGCCCCGTTTTCGCATGGCCCCTCTTGACAGTACCGCTGCGCCATGCTATACTAGGCATCGCTGTAAATTGATAAACCCTGTTTTTATCGCCGGATAAAAACCAGAGCGTCACACTTTCCATCGCAGGCCTTTGAAGATGGAAAGCATGGCGCTCTTTTCTTTTGAGGAGGATTGGTCAGATTGGAACAGACAGTGAGCCGGCAGGCGTTCGGCAAGTACGCCTCGCTCAACATTCTCGGGCAGGTTGGTATCTCCTGCTACATCCTTGCGGATACCTTTTTCGTCTCGCGCGGCACGGGCGCGACCGGCCTTGCGGCGCTCAACATTGCGCTGCCGCTTTACAACCTGATGAACGGCATCGGGCTGATGATCGGCGTGGGCAGCGCCACGCACTTTACCATCTGCCGCGCGCAGAACCAGCAGGAGGAGGCCGACCGCGCGTTTACCCATGCAGTCGGGCTGGGGCTCGTGATGGGGCTGCTGTTCCTGCTGCTGGGCGTGTTCGCGGCCGGACCGCTCTCCCACCTGCTCGGCGCGGATGCGGAGACCTTCCCGCTGACCAGCGTGTATCTGCGCACGCTGCTGTGCTTCGGCCCGTTCTTTATCATGAACAACGTGCTGCTGGCCTTTGTCCGCAACGACGGCGGCCCGGGCCGCGCGATGTGCGGCATGGTGGTCGGCAGCCTGTCCAACGTTGTGATGGACTACATTTTCATCTTCCCGCTGGGCATGGGCATGTTCGGCGCAGCGCTTGCGACCGGCGTGTCCCCGATCATCAGCATACTCATCCTGTCCGGCCACCTGCGCGCGCCCGGGCGCGGCTTTCGTCTGCTGCGCGTGCGCCTGCGTCCGCGGCTGGTGCCCACGCTCTGCACGCCCGGCCTGCCCTCGCTGATCTCTGAGCTGTCCTCGGGCGTTGTGCTGCTGCTGTTCAATCAGGTGCTGCTGCGTCTGGCCGGCAATACCGGCGTTGCGGCCTACGGCATTGTGGCCAACCTTGCGCTGGTGGCGGTGGCGATCTTCACCGGCCTGTCCACCGGCATGCAGCCGCTGGTCAGCCACAGCAGCGGCACGGGCGAGTCCGGCTCGCTGCGCCGCCTGTACCGCTACGGCGTCGTGACCGCGCTGGCGATCGCGACCGCGCTGTTCGCGGTGGTGTTTGTGTTCGCGGCCCCGATTGCGTCCGCGTTCAACAGCTCGGGCGACCCCGTGCTGGCAGGCTACGCGGTGACCGGACTGCGCATCTACTTCCTGGGCTTCTGGTGCGCGGGCCTCAATATCGTCTCCGCGGCGTTTTTCAGCGCATCCGGGCGGTCGGCGCAGGGCTTTGCCATCTCGCTGCTGCGCGGCGTGATCGCCATTCCGCCCGTCCTGCTGGCGCTGACGGCGTTTGCGGGCATCGGGGGCGTATGGGGCACCTTCCCGACGGTCGAGGCCATTGTCGCCGTTCTGACGCTCGTATGCGTGTGGCGCGTGTTCCGCCGCCCGGCAGCGGTAGACAAACAATCATAACAGACATAAAAAAAGAACCGCTTCAGCGGTTCTTTTTTATGTGACTTATTCGAGGTTGTTGACCAGAGTCTTGAACAGCTTGCCGCGTTCCATGAAATTCTTGAACCGGTCAAACGAGGCGCTCGCCGGGCTCATGATGACCACATCGCCTTCCTGCGCCTGCGCCTGCGCTTCGCGCACGGCGGTCTCGAGGTTTTCCACCTCGATGATCGGCGGGTGCTCGCCCTCCACCGCAAGCACACAGTCGCGGATCTTGGGCGCAGTCGCGCCGGTCAGGATGAGCGACTTGACGTGCGCGCAGATCGGCTCGCCGAGCACATCATAGGGGATGTGCTTGTCATAGCCGCCCGCGATCAGGATGACCTTCTGCTGGAAGGATTCCAGGCCGGCGATCGTGCGCGTCGGGCTGGAGGCGATCGAGTCGTTGTAATACTTGACGCCGTCGAGCTCGCGGACGAACTCGATGCGGTGCTCTACGCCGCCGAAGGTGGTCGCCACAGCGCGGATGTCGTCGTCCGTCGCATAGCCCTGTACGATCGCGGCCGCCATCATCATGTTGTATACGTTGTGCGCGCCCGGGATGCGGATGTCGGATGCGGGCATGAGCTCGCGCCGCACGCCGCCCTCCGCGATGTAAAGGATATCGTCCTTGAGGAATACGCCGTTGGCCAGCTCCTGCGTCTTGCTCGTGCAGAACAGGTTGCCCGAGGCGCGCAGCGAGCGTGTCACCGCGTCGTCCAGATTGAGCACCAGACGGTCGTCTTCCTTCTGGCTGCGGTAGATCGCGGTCTTGGCCTGCACATATTCGTCGAAATCCTTGTGGTAGTCCAGATGGTTGGGCGTCAGGTTGGTGATCGCCGCGATATGCGGCGAATGCTTCATGCCCATGAGCTGGAAGGAGGAAAGCTCGACCACCGCAAGGTCGCTCTCGGTCATTTCATTGACGCGCGGCAGCAGCGGCGTGCCGATATTGCCGCCCAGATGCACGGTATAGCCCGCGTGCTTCAGGATCTCGCTGACGAGCGTGGTCGTGGTGGTCTTGCCGTCCGAGCCCGTGATGCCGATGATTGGGCAGGGGCAGACCGAGAAGAACAACTCCATTTCGCTGGTGATCTCCGAGCCGTTTTCCCGCGCCTTTTCCAGAAAGCGCGGATGCACGCCGGGCGTACGGAAAATGACGTCCTCGTCGAGCGCGTCCAGATAATGCTCGCCGAGCACAAAGTCCACGCCGAGGGTCGCGAGCGTGGCATAGCCGTCGCCCAACTCGGTGGGCTGCTTTTTATCATGTACGGTCACTTTGACGCCCGCCGCGCGCAGCATGCGGATGAGCGGCATATTGCTCACCCCTGCGCCGATGACGCCGACCCGTTTATCCGACAGGCCCCCAAAATATTGTTCCAATGCTGTCATAAATGCGTAACACCGCCTTTTTCACAGGATACAGTATACAGGATTTTCGGATATTTTGCAAGTCTGGTTTGACGGGGGCGGATTTTTACGGTATACTGGTTTCTGTGACTGGTGCAGGCGGTCGCGTGCCTTTGGCATGAGGAAAGTCCGGGCTGCACAGGGCAGGGATAACGGATAACGTCCGCCGGGGGTGACCCCAGGAATAGTGCAACAGAGATATACCGCTGCCGCCCCGCGGCAGTAAGGGTGGAAAGGCGAGGTAAGAGCTCACCGCGCCCCGTGGTAACACGGGGGGCCTGTAAACTCTATCCGCAGCAACGCCGACAGGGACTATGGCTTGCCCGGCCGTCCCGACTGGCGGCTTGAGGCGCGCGGCGACGCGCGTCCCAGATAGATGACCGTCCACGACAGAACCCGGCTTACAGCACCAGTCATTCCTGAAAAGCAAAACGGAGGGATACCAAGGGGTATCCCTCCGTTTTATTGCTCCGGGGGATGCGGGCATGGCTGCCGCAGCCCGGGGAATAAAAAAGCGGGGCGCAGGCGTTAAGCCTGCGTCCCGTTTCGGTCGCAGAGGCTGGCGACCAGCATCTGCATTTCGCGCTTTGACCGGACGCTGTGCGTGCGCTCGAGGACGGCCTGCTTTTCGGTTTCGGACAGGGACTCGAACTGTTTCATGGCGGTCTCGTTCTGCGCCAGCGCCATACCAAAGCCCATCGGAAGTTCCATAATCATCACCCGGCGTTAGTGTGCCCGCAGGGCGGAGTGTTTTATGCAGAAAACAAGGAAGGGGAGGCAGAGCGGTTACCAGAGCACGCGGGGGCATCGTGGCACATAGGATGGATCGGGGGGAGCAGGCCTTCCCCCGAAAACCAGACAGGAGATATTCACGATGGATTTTTCAGAAGTAAACTGCTGCCATATGTGCGGCTGTGACAGCCGGCCACAGCGCCATGTGCATGAGATCGTGGGCAGCGTGGAGATCGCGGAGGAGAATACCGATCCGCACAACCACCGGTTCGCGACGGTGAGCGGCGAGGCGATCCCGCTGGGCAACGGCGATCATGTGCATGAGGTGTGCTTCCGCACGGATTTCTATGAAAACCATTTCCATGAGTTCCACGGCCGCTCCGGCGGCGCGATCGACGTGGGCGGCGGCAGGCATGTGCACTTTGCCGATGCGCAGACGACGCAGGAGGATGGGCACCGCCATCGTTTCCGCGTCGCGGCGCTGATCCAGGACTCGATCGGGGACTGATCGAATAGAACGCAAAAAAGACGCTCCAAAAACGGAGCGCCTTTTGCGGTTTGCAGCCCAAAGCGGCTGCGCCGCGTCCGGGAGCAATCGATTCTGCTGCCGGTTTGTCGTCAGAAAGCCAAGCCGGAAGTTCAGAAAAAAGAAAAAGTACTGAATTCTTTCGAAATCAGTACTTTTTCCTGGTGCGGATGGGGGGACTTGAACCCCCACGTCCTTGCGAACACTAGCACCTGAAGCTAGCGCGTCTGCCATTCCGCCACATCCGCATATTCGATTTTCGTTTGAGAAGGTGGTGCGAGTGACGGGACTTGAACCCGTACGTCGATTGACACACGCCCCTCAAACGTGCCTGTCTACCAGTTCCAGCACACTCGCATTCTGTCTCGTATCGAGTCGCCTCACTGTCAGCGACAAGTAGTATTATATCGAAAGAGGGGCGGATTGTCAACATGTTTTTTACAATTTTCTAAAAATTTTCTGATGCGCCTCAAACGGCCTGCTTTGCGGCGCGCCATGCGACCAGCTGGGCAGCGACCGAGACCGCGATCTCCGCCGGGGTCTGCGCCGCGATGTCCAGCCCGATGGGCGTGACGACCCGGCGGCGCGCATTCGCGAAGCCCTCCTCCGCCAGCCGGGCGAACATGGACTCGCGCTTGCGGCGGCTGCCCATCACGCCGATGTAGGACGCAGGCGTACCCAGTGCAAAGCGGACCGCCTCAGTATCGCCCTCGTGCCCGCGGGTCATGATGCAGAAGGCGTCCGCCGCGGTGGGGGCGAGTTCGCCTGCCAGCACTTTGCCGAGCGAGCGGAAAGGCGCGACCAGCGTGCGCTCGGCATCGGGGAACCGCTCGGGGGAGCAGAACGCGGCGCGGTCGTCAATGACGATGTGGCGGAATTCCAGCCGGTGCAGCAGCGCGGCCAGCTCGAACGACACATGCCCGCCGCCGAGCACAAAGACCCGCCCTTCGTCTGCCAGCCGCACGGCAAGCATCTCCTGTCCGTGCAGTTCGATCACAGCGGGGCGTGCCGGCAGAGTATCGTCCTGCGAGACAAGGGGTGATGCCCCGTCAAGCGGCAGGCACAGCCACGCAGGCGCATGGGCGCGCAGCGCGTCCAGTGCCGTCTCGAGCGGCGCGGCATGGGCAAGCGGGGTGAACAGCATCTCGCTCGTGCCGCCGCACACCATTCCGAGGCTGCCCGCCTGCCGGTTGTCCAGCACAAAGGTCTCCCGGTGAGGGACAGTGGGCTGCGCCGCGGCGATTTCCAGACAGCGGTGCTCGAGCAGGCCGCCGCCGACCGTGCCGCACAGCAGCCCGTTTTCCCCGGCGAGCAGGAGCGCGCCCGCCGCGCGCGGGGTAGACCCGGTCGAGCGCACGACCGAGACCAGCATCACCGGATGCCCGGCCTGCATTTCGTCCAGCGCGGTTTGCAGCAGTTGTTCGATCATCGTTGGTTCCTCCGTTGTCAGTGCAGCAGTAAGACGTTTTCCGGCGCGATGCCGAGCGCTTCGGGCATGGCCGACGGTTTTTTGTCCTTGGGCATGCGCCACCAGAGCGCGGGAGAGGCGGCGTCCTGCCCCTCATAGCGGAACAGCAGGATCCACTCGAATGGCTCCTCCAGCTCGCTGTCCAGCCGGACGGCAAAGCGGTTCGCCGCCGCGCGGGGGTGGAAGTAGTGCGCGCGCAGGCCGACCGCGCGGATGTCGTCCGGCACCGGCTTGGCAGCGGTCAGGCGGATGCCCCATTCGGGCACGTCCACCTCGTATTCGCCCGCCTTGACCGCGCGGGCGATGTTTTTGCAGCCGGTCAGCCGGGCGGCGGGTTCGCTGCCCGGGTCGGCAAAGACCTCCTTGGTGCCGCCGGTGCGCAGGATGCGGCCCCCATCCATCACACACAGGCGCGAGCACAGGTGATAGGCCTCGTCCCGGCTGTGGGTGACAAGCACCGCCTGCCGCCCGTACGAGCGCAGCAGGGACAGGAACTGCGGCTGCAGCTGGTCGCGCAGGTGGCTGTCCAGCGCGGAGAACGGCTCGTCCAGCAGCAGCAGGCGCGGGCGGCTGACCAGCATGCGCGCGAGCGCCGCGCGCTGCGCCTGCCCGCCGGAAAGCTGGGCAGGACGGTGCTTTTCCAGCCCTTCGAGCTGCAGCATGGCGATCATTTCGCGCAGGCGCTGCCGGCGTACTGCCTTGTCCTTTTCGCCGTGCAGGCCGCACAGGATGTTTTTCTCCACCGTCATGTGCGGGAACAGGGCATAGTGCTGGAACAGGTAGCCCACCCCGCGCTTCTGCGGCGGCAGGTTGATACCGCGCGCGGAATCGAACAGCGTTTCGCCGTCCAGCACGATGCGGCCCTCGTCCGGCGTTTCCACGCCCGCGATACATTTGAGCGTCATGCTCTTGCCGCAGCCGGACGCGCCCAGCAGACCGGTGACCGGGTCGTCGGTCTCAAACCGGGCGTCCAGCACAAAATCGCCCAGCCGCTTGCGGATCTCCACGAACAGGCTCATATGCCGCGTACCCCCTTGCGCTGATTTCTCTCAAGCAGGTTGACCGTGAGCAGCACCGCTGCCGAGATCGCGAGGTTGACCAGCACCCAGTAGAAGGCGTGCAGGTCGTCGCCCGTGCGCCAGAGCTGGTAAACCGTGGTCGAGATGGTCGCAGTGCGGCCGGGCGTATAGCCGATCAGCATGCTGGTCGCGCCGTATTCGCCCAGCGCGCGGGCGAACGCCAGCACGATGCCCGCGAAAATGCCCTGCCGGCAGGCGGGTATGCGGATACGCCAGAAGATATAGGTGTTGGACAGACCGAGCGTCTGCCCCGCCTGCGCGAGCGTCTCGTCGAACGCCTCAAATGCGCCGCGCGCGGTGCGGTAGAGCAGGGGGAAGGCCACGACCGCCGCCGCGACCACGCCGCCATACCAGGTCATGACAAACTTGACGCCGATCTGCTCGAGCGCCATGCCGAGCGGCCGCCGGGTGCCGAACAGCAGCAGCAGGAAATAGCCCACGACCGTGGGCGGCAGCACGAGCGGCAGGGTGAGCACGACGTCCAGCACCCCCTTTATCATACGCGGCAGGCGCACGGCGTAGTACGCCGCCGCGATGCCGGTGAAAAACACCAGCACGCTGCTGATCGCCGCAATGCGCAGCGAGTTCCAGAGCGGAAACCAGTCCACTGCTTGACCTCCTTTTCGCACAGGCAGGACAAATGCCCTGCCTGTGCAAACCATCAAATATGCGTATTATGCCACCGGCGAAAAGCCGACTTCCTCAAACACCGCCATTGCCTCGTCCGTAGACAAATAATCAAGAAATGCCTGCGCTTCCTCCTGGTGCTCCGAGGTGTTCAGCACCGCCGCCGGGTAGATGACCTGCCCGCACATCTCGGGGGTGGCCTCGTCCACGATGGTCAGGCCCGCGCTGAACGCATCCGTGCAGTAGATGACGCCTGCGTCCACGCTGCCCTCGCTGACCTGCGTGGTGACTTCCTTGACGTTGGTGCCGTAGGTGATGCAGCCCGCGTTTGCAAGCGCAGCTTCGTCCAGACCGTACCAGGTCAGGATCTTCTGGGTGTACTGGCCGACCGGCACGTCGCTGTTGCCCATTGCGAGCAGGATGTCGCCCGCCTCGAGGTGCTCGGCGAGCGCATCAAAGCTGTCGATGCCCTTGGGGTTGCCCTCGGGCACGGCAAGCGTGACCTTGTTCTCCAGCAGGTCAATGCGGCTGCCCTCGAGCACAAAGTCCAGTCCCTCGGTGTTGACCGACGCATCCGCAGAGGCGTCCAGCTGGTCCATCTGCTTCTGGCCCGCGGAGAGGAACAGGTCGCACACCGCGCCCTCCTGGATCTGGGTCTTGAGCGTGCCGGAGGAGTCAAAGTTGAAGGTCAGCGTCACATTGGGCGCGACGGTCTTGTAGTCCTCCGCGATCTGGTTCAGGGTTTCGGTCAGGCTCGCCGCCGCGAATACGGTCAGCTCGACCGGCTCGGCGGTTTCGCCGCCGCCCTGCGCGGCTTCGGGGGTGTCCGCGCTGCTGCCGCATGCGGTCAGGCCGAGCGCCATCGCCGCTGTCAGCAGCCATGCAAGTGTTTTTTTCATGTGGGTTTCTCCTTTGCCCCGTCTTTCAGGGGATGTATTTTCAACCCGCCGGTTTTACGGCGAGGTTGAAGCGGATGGGTGCCGCGCTGTCTGGCGCGAGGATGCCCTCGAAGGAAACGTGCGCAGAGAGGCGCTGAATATGGAAAATATGTGAAAATCACAGGTACAGCCATAATAAACATGCGGCATGAAGAAATGCCATCACAAATGGGCCGATTGTTCTGAAACGATTTTTCATATATATGCCGATTGCGCCGTCTATAGTTTGAACAATCAGCATTGCACAGGTGATGGCGATTAAAACATCAAGGCTTTGCAGCAATACTGGGGTTGCGGAAATCAGCACAAGTGCAATGCTCCGCGTAAGCAGATACAAAGCATTCGCTTTCGCTGTACCTTTGCTGGTTCGCACGGTGTGGAATGAAAACACCAGCCCCAAAAGGGCGCTGAAAAAGGTCGCACAACAAGTGAAGTAATATTCCACTGGCTCATTCTCCTGTTTTTCTGCGCGGGTTTACCGCCCGCAGTCCTGCGGCGTGCCGCGCAGCAGCGCAAGCGCGTGCGGGAGCTGATCCATGAACACGTCCATGCTTTCCATGCACGCCTTGGGGCTGCCGGGCAGGTTGATGATGAGTGTTTTGCCGCGGATGACTGATGCCGCCCGGCTGAGCATGGCGCGCGGGGTGATGCGCAGGCTTGCGGCGCGGATGGCCTCCGCAATGCCGGGCGCATCGCGCTCCGCGACCGCGCGCGTGGCCTCGGGCGTGATGTCGCGTGGGGCAAAGCCCGTGCCGCCCGTGGTCAAGATGAGGTCGAGCTGGCGCTGGTCGCACAGGCGGATGAGGGTGCGCTCGAGCGGTTCACGCTCATCCGCAAGCAGCAGCTGCTCGACGACAGCGTAGCCCGCCTCCGTCAGCCGCTTTGCGACCGCGGGGCCGCTTTTGTCCTCGCGCTCGCCCGCCGCGCAGCGGTCGGACAGCGTGATGACCGCCGCCTGAAAGGGGAAGGGCGCCGTGCGCGGGAGCACATGGATCTCGCCGCCCACGGCGATCTGTCCGTCCGTGACGACGCGCGCGAACACGCCCTCGCGCGGCATGATGCAGTCGCCCATTTTGTGATAGATCGCGCAGTGGCTGTGGCACTCCTTGCCGATCTGGGTGATCTCGAGCACTGCGTCCCCGCACCCGAGCAGCGTGCCGACCAGCAGGCGGCGCAGGCCGATGCCCTCGACCACGAGGTTTTCCCCAAACGCGCCGGGCTGCACGCCCGCGCCTTTTTCATTGAACGCCGCGATCTCCTCCGCAGAGAGCAGGCTGACCTGCCGGTGCCAGTGCCCGGCGTGTGCGTCCCCGCGGATGCCCCAGTCCTGATCCAGCCATGCGGCGTCCCGCGGCTGCTTCTGTACGCCGCGCACGTCGCTCGTGCAGATGGCGATGATCTTTCCCATGTTATCCTCCGATCTGGTTCATGCTTTTGCGCTCTGTGACCGCTTGCCGCTCGGCAAAGCAGTGCGCGGCGGGCTTGCCCTGCACGGCCTGCTCGATCGCATCGCGCAGCGCCGCGTCGTCCGCGCCGCCGCGCAGGAGCGGCTTTAAGTCTGATCCGGTCTCGTAGCACAGGCAGGGCTTTAAAAGCCCCGTGCTGGTCAGCCGCACGCGGTTGCAGCTTGCGCAGAACGCATGGCTGACCGCCTCGATCAGCCCGATGCAGCCGCGCAGCCCGGACGAGGCATAGTACCGCGCCGGGCCGTTGCCGCGCCGCTCCTGAACGGGCGCAAGGTCCGGCCAGACTGCGCGCAGGCGGTCGATGACTTCCCTGTGTACGGGTTCGGCGGCGCCAATATCAGCCGCGCCGAGCGGCATACGCTCGATGAACCGCACGTCCACCGGCAGCTCCTCCGCCAGCTGCGCGAGCGGGATGAGCTGCGCCGCGGTCTCGGGCAGCAGCACAGCGTTTATTTTTGTAGGCAGCCGTCCGGCGCACAGGCGCACGGCGTGCAGCACCTCGTCCGCGGTGTGGCTGCTGCGGGTGATAAACTGATACTGCGCGTTGTTCCGCGTGTCCAGACTGATGTTGACCGCGTCCAGCCCGGCATCCAGCAGCCCGTCCAGCAGGGAGGGGAGCAGCAGGCCGTTGGTCGTCAGCGTCACCTGCTTTGCGCCGGGGAGGGATTTCAGGCTGCGGATAAAGTCCATGATGCCCCGCCGCACGAGCGGCTCGCCGCCCGTGACCTTGAACCGGTCGATGCCGAGCGAGACCGCCGCCTGCGCCACGCGCAGCAGCTCTTCATACCGCAGAATGTCGGTGTGCGCGGTGGGCGGCACGCCCTCGGCGGGCATGCAGTAGCGGCAGCGCAGGTTGCACCGGTCGGTGACCGACAGGCGCATATAGTTGATCTCCCGGCCGAGCGCGTCACGCATGGCCCTGTTCCTCAAAGCGAAAATCCCCGCTCTTGCCGCCCTGCTTTTCGACCAGATGGATGTTCGAGATCACCATGCGCTTGTCGATCGCCTTGCACATGTCGTAAATGGTGAGCAGGGCGGTGGAAACGCCGGTCAGTGCCTCCATCTCCACGCCCGTCGGGCCGGTGCAGCGCACGGTGCACACGGCTTCGATGCTGTGCTCCTCCTCGTGCAGGATGAATGTGATCTCGCTTTTCGTGAGGTTCAGCCGGTGGCACAGCGGGATGAGGTCGGCGGTGTGCTTGGTCGCCATGATGCCCGCGACCTGCGCCACGCCGAGTACGTCGCCCTTTTTCGCCGTGCCGCTTTGCACGGCGGCAAAGCAGTCCGCGCTCATCGCGATGCGCCCGGCGGCGACCGCAGTGCGCTGGGTGGGCTGCTTTTCGCTCACATCCACCATCACGGCGTTGCCGTTTGCATCAATATGGGTAAACTCCATTGTAAATAACTCCTTTTTATACGCCTTATACGCCCTTGCCGAAGCCGCAGTTCGGGAAATGGCATTCCGGGCAGTTCAGGCACAGCCCGCCGTGGCCCAGCCCGGCGAGCCAGTCCGCCGTGACGGGCACGTCCGCCAGCAGGCGCGGCAGGACGAGGTCGAAGATCGTGCGCTTTGCATACATCACGCACCCGGGCAGGCCGCAGACCGGCCGCCCGTCCGGCAGGTAGGACACGAGGAACATCGCGCCGGGCAGTACGGGCGCGCCGTAGCTGACGATCTCCGCGCCTGCGTTGCGGATCGCGAGCGGCGTGCGGTCGTCCGGGTCGACGCTCATGCCGCCGGTGCACAAAATCAGCTCCACGCCCTCGTCCGCCATCTGGCGGATCGCGGCGGTGATCTGCTCGTGGTCGTCGCCGCAGACCGCGTGCGCTGCCATTTCGCAGCCGTATTCCGCCATTTTTTTCGCGAGGACAGGGGTGAACGCATCCTTGATCAGGCCCTTTGCGACCTCGCTGCCGGTCGTGACCACGCCGAACGAGCGCGCACGGAAGGGGAGAAGCTGCAAAAGCGGTTTGTCGCCTGCGGCCTGCCGCGCGGCCTCCATCTTTTCCTTTTCGATCACGAGCGGGATGATGCGCGTGCCGCACAGCTTGTCGCCCGCTTTGACCGGGAAACCGGAGGCGCGCGTGGCGATCATCATTTCGCCCAGCGCGTTGACTGCGCGCAGGCGCTCAATGTCCACGAGCAGCAAGCCGTCGGTTTCGGCGGTCAGCTCGATCTTGCCCTCCTTGGGCGCGGAGGCGCGCATGTGCTCGCCCTGACAGATCGCGCGCAGGATATCCGCCGCATCGTTCTCGTGCAGCATGTTTTCGTTATTTTCCCAGATGTAGATGTGCTCCTTGCCCACGCTGAGCAGCACGGGGATATCCTCCTCGCGGATGATATGCCCCTTGCGGAACACCGCGTCCTTGGTCACCCCGGGGATGATCTGGGTGATATCGTGGCAGAGCACCTGCCCGACTGCATCCTGTACGCGCATCAGTTTCATGGATAAAGCCTCCAGCCGTAAACTTACGGACTGCCGCAGGGGCAATCCTATTGTTTCCATTATAGCATATCCGAACATATTCCCGCAACAAATATGATATTCCAACAAACGACAAGGGTATTACAGGATATTTCGTTATATTTATAGATGATGAACGAAAATGCGGCGCATCCGTTGTGCGGCGCGGCGCAAGCTGGTATAATCATTTCAAGGCATAAAAAGGAGGGATCGTCGGTGGCGGGACAGATCAGGGTGCGCGCGAGCCTGCGTCTGGTGAAAGAGGACAAGCTGTTCGGCCCGGGCGCGGCGCAGCTGCTCGAGGGCGTGGACGAGCTCGGCTCGCTCAGGCGCAGCGCGGCGCGCATGGAAATGAGCTACAACAAGGCGTGGAGCGTGATCCACGGCTGCGAGGAACAGCTGGGCTTCGCCCTGCTCGAGCGGCGTATCGGCGGTGCGGGCGGCGGCGGCGCCGTGCTGACCGACAAGGGCCGCGAGCTGCTGCGGCGCTACCGCGCGTTTGACAAAGAGGCACATGAAATGCTCGACCGGCTGGCGCAGGAGCATTTCGTAGGATTTTTGGAGTGAGCAGGGGAGGACAGATGTTGGAATTGCAGAACAATCAGCCCTGGGTGCTGGTGCGCGGCGCGGGAGACCTCGCGACCGGCGTGATCGTGCGGCTGCACCGGTGCGGGTTCAAGGTCGCGGTGACCGAGTGCGCGAATCCCTCCGCTATCCGGCGCAGGGCCGCGCTGTGTGAGGCGGTCTGGCAGGGTGCGGCGCAGGTCGAGGGCGTAGCAGCGCGCCGCATTGCGGACGCGGCACAGGCAGAAAAGGCCTCGCAGGCGGGGGAGATCCCGCTGCTGGTGGATGAAAGCGCGGCGTGCATTGCCGCGCTGCAGCCCGCCGCGGTGGTGGACGCGATCCTTGCCAAGCGCAATCTTGGAACAAGCCGGGAGATGGCGCCCATCACGGTCGGCCTCGGGCCGGGGTTCACCGCCGGGCAGGATGTGGACGCGGTGGTCGAGACCATGCGCGGGCACCATCTGGGGCGCGTGATCCGGCAGGGCGCGGCGATCCCGAACACGGGCGTGCCGGGCGTGATCGCGGGCTACGCGGCCGAGCGGGTCATCCACGCGCCGGCGGGAGGCGCAATGCAGTTTGTCGCGGATGAAAGCGGAAACACCGTCGATATCGGCGCGCTGGTCAGGGCAGGACAGATCATCGCGCGGGTCGGGGATACCCCGGTGCATGCAACGATCGACGGCGTGCTGCGCGGGCTGATCCGCGAGGGCTATCCGGTGACCAAGGGGCTCAAGATCGCAGACATCGACCCGCGCCCCGAGCAGGCGGCCTACTGCGACACAGTTTCCGACAAGGCGCGCGCCATCGGCGGCGGTGTGGTCGAAGCGCTGCTCGAGATTGCACGGGAAAAACAGATCCGGCTGCTGTAAATAAAAAACGGGCTTTTTAGCCCGTTTTTTATATTTCGGATAGCATCCAGTCTATGAGCACGGCGGGTTCGTACCGCAGGCTGCCCACGCGGCAGCCCAGCCCCTCAGCGGACAGGATGCGCGCAAGCGGCGCAGCCTGTGCGTACAGGGCAGGCGTGTCCGCCTGATTGAGCCATACGCGCACCTTTTCGCGCGGCAGGCGGCAGGCGGCTGCCGCCTTGCGCACGCAGTACAGGATTTTGTCCGCGCCGACCCGCCGCTGGGGGTCGCGCGCCCAGTCCGGGTTGCAGTCGTACCGGTGCACGGCTTCGCACACCGGCTGCCCCCACGCGGATAGCCCGGCGACGATCAGGCACAGATCGGATTCCAGCGGCGCGACCGGCTCGTCTGCCCGGTGCAGCTTGAGCGGCAGGCGGTGCGCGCCGTCCGCCTCGCACAGGGTCACATCCGCTGCGCGGACGGCCTGCCGGAACAGGCCGGGCGCGAGCGCGCCCAGCTTGCCGTCGGAAGCGGCTATGCCCGCGCAGACAATGCCGGGCGCGGCGAGCGCATCCACAAGCGCGTCCGCGTCCGGGTCGATCAGCAGGGCGCGGCTGTCCGGCGGCGCGACCGGATAGATATGCGTCGAGGTGGTCAGCAGCACACGGCGGTCGGAAAGCGCCCGGGCCAGTGCCAGCAGTGCGGTGGTCTTGCCGCCCGCGCCGATAACAGAAATAATGGTGTGTTGCTCCATAGGGGTCATTCCTCATTTTGCCACAGCGGGCGGTACGCGCTGCCGTCCGCAGCGTACAGCGCCTCCGCGTCCCGGTCGAGCAGGGCGCGGCAGTCGCTTTCCGCCCAAAACCGCACGCAGGTGCCGCAGGACGAGCTGAGTGCGCGCGGCACGGGCTGCATCTTCGCGCGGCAGCCTGCGTCTTTCAGCGCCTGAAAGGTCAGCATGGCGCTCAAATGCGTGTGGAAGGTGGCGATGTACTCGTTCATGCCTTTTTCACCAGCGTGAGCGCAAACTCATCCTCCCCGGCGGGGCGGGAGGTTGTCTCGTAGCCGTTGTTGCTCGCAAAGCGCGTGATGTTTTCCACCGCGCAGGGGTCGTCTACCAGCACCTCGAGCGTCTGCGGTGCGTTTGCCTTGACTTCCTTCTGCACCATGACCACGGGCATGGGGCAGGAATAGCCTCTTGCGTCAATCATTTTGCCTTTTCCTCCTTGTGCAGGTTTGCAATCGAAATCACGAGCAGCAGCACCAGCCCGATGCAGATGCCGATGCGGCCGGACAGGGCAACGCCGCCCGCAGTGAACACGCCGTCGGTCATGGCGTCCGCGTTGCCCGCCATGCCGAAGTTGTGCGCGATCGCCGCGCCCACGATCATGCCGAGCACGGTCACCGCGCTGTCGCCGCTGCCCTCGCCCGCGAGGATGAGCTGGCGCAGCGGGCAACCGCCGAGCAGCACCGAGCCCCAGCCAACAAGGCCCATGCCGAGGAAGCTCCAGATGTAATCGTGGTGCGCCACGGGCTGCACCTCGAGCGCAGCGTGAAAGTTGCCCAGAATGAGGTTGCCGATCAGCACGGTGACGAAAATCGCGATAAAGCCGCTCACCAGATGAAAGTCGCGGAACAGGAACACATCGCGCAGGCCGCCCGCCATGCACAGGCGGCTTTTCTGCGCCAGCGCGCCGACGACCAGGCCGCCCGCGAGCGAGACCAGCCAGAACGCATGGCTCGCGCCCGGGCCCGCCTGCGAGAAATGGATGAACGCCGGCGCCGCGAGCAGCAGCGCGAGCACCGCGACCATGAAGCCGGGCAGAACGAAGCCGTCCGCCTTTTTGACTTTATACGCGCGGCCGAGCGAAAAGCCCTTTTTGAGGAAGAGGACGCCCGCGCCGATGCCCGCCGCAAAGCCCAGAAGGCCCGCAACTGCGGTCACGTCGCCGCCGCCCAGGCGGATGACCATGCGCAGCGGGCAGCCGAGGAAGGCGAGCGCGCCCACCATCACGATCATGCCCAGCACAAAGCGCGTCGCAGGCGCGGAACCCGCCCGCGCGCGGAACTCGCGCCCGGCAAGCGCCGCGATCATCGCGCCGAGCACCAGCCCGACGATCTCCGGGCGCAGGTACTGCACCTTTTCCGCGCTGTGCAGCCCGAGGCCGCCCGCAATGTCGCGCAGGAAGCAGGCGATGCAGAAGCCCATATTCGCGGGGTTGCCAGCCGCGGTGAGGAGGAGCGCCGCGAGGCCGACGACCACACCCGTGCCGATGACTAAGTACTTACTTTTACCCATGTGATTCTCCCTTTCCTTATGTAGAAATGGTTTTATATCGAACACCGCCGTTTTACATTTGCGCGGCGGTGTGATACACTGAAGAAAATGACGCGCCGGGAGGGACCGCCATGCACACCGTATATCTGGACAACGCCGCCACTTCGTTCCCCAAGCCGCCCGCGGTCGGGGCGCGCATGCGGGCATATGTGGACGAGGTGGGCGCGTCGGTCAGCCGCGGCTCGTATGAAGCGGCGCAGCAGGCCGAGCTCGTCACCCTGCGCCTGCGGCAGCGGCTTTGCGCGCTGTTCGGCTTCGCCGATCCGTCGCATGTGATTTTGACTCCGGGCAACACCTGGGGGCTGAACATGCTGCTCCTCGGCGCGCTGCGGCCGGGCGATCATGTGCTGGTCTCCGCGATGGAGCACAATGCGGTCATGCGGCCGCTCACCCAGCTGGCAAAGCGCGGCGTGGCCTTCGACCGTATCCCGTGCGACGCAGAAGGGCGGCTGCAAACCGACCGAATCGAGGTGATGCTGCGCCCCAACACCCGGCTGGTGCTGCTCGCGCATGCGTCCAATGTGTCCGGCACGGTGCAGGACGCGGCGGCTGTGGGCGAGATCTGCGCCGCGTGCGGCATCCCGTTCGCGCTGGACGCCGCGCAGACCGCGGGGCATATCCCGCTGGACTTTACGGCGCTGCGCCTTTCGGCGCTGTCCGTCCCCGCGCATAAGGGGCTGATGGGGCCGCAGGGCATGGGTGCGCTGCTGCTCCGGTCGGACTTTGCAAAAACGCTCGAGCCGCTCGTGAGCGGCGGCACGGGCAGCGTGTCGGACAGCGAGGACATCCCACTTTACCTGCCCGACCGCTTTGAGCCGGGCACGCCCAACCTGCCCGGCATTTACGGCTGGGAAGCCGCGCTTGAATACCTCGAGGGCGTCACGGTCGAGGCGGTCGCCGCGCACGACCGCGCGCTGTCCGCGCGGCTGCTGGGCGGCCTGCGGGACATCCCGGGCGTGTCGCTCATCGGGCCGGATACCACAGAGGGCCGCGTGGGTGTGTTCAGCCTGGACTTTCCGGGAAAGGACAACGCGGAGATCGCCGCCCGGCTCGAGGAGGAATTCGGCATTCTCACCCGCTGCGGGCTGCACTGCGCGCCAAATGCCCACCGCACGCTCAGCACCTTCCCGCGCGGCACAGTGCGCCTGTCCCTCGGCTGGTTCAACACGGAAGCGGACATCGACCGCGCCTTGCAGGCAATTAAAGCCCTCAGCGCAGGCTGATGCGCGCCCCGCCGGAATAACTTTCGACCGTTCCCACGCGCTGTGCGCTGGGGACGGTTTTTTGCAGCGCGGCAAACAGCGCGTCCGCGTCTTCAGGGTGCACGGCGATCAGCAGGCCGCCCGAGGTCTGTGGGTCATACAGCGCGTCCTGCACCTCGAGCGGGGTATCGCCCGGGTCGACAAACGGTTCGGCGTACCGCCGGTTGCGGTACATGCCCTCGGGCAGCAGCCCCATGCGGGCGAATTCCAGCGCCTCGGACGGGATATCGACCGCGCCGGCGTCGATCGTCAGGCATACATCGCCGCCCTGCGCCAGCTCGAGCGCGTGCCCCAGCAGACCGAAGCCGGTCACATCCGTGCAGGCATGCACGCGGAACTGCACCATCGCGTCGCGCGCCGCCTTGTTGAGCGTTGCCATGCGCGCGAAAACGCCCGCGAGCACATCCTCCGGGCATAGATCCGCCTTGGCGGCGGTGGTCAGGATGCCCGTGCCGAGCGGCTTGGTCAGCAGCAGCACATCGCCCAGCTGCGCGCCCGCGTTGGTGAGCACCTTGTCCGGGTGCACAAAGCCGGTCACGCACAGGCCGTACTTGGGCTCCTCGTCCAGAATGCTGTGCCCGCCCGCGATGACCGCGCCTGCCTCGTAGACCTTGTCATACCCGCCGCGCAGGATGTCCTGCACCGCGTGGTCGGGCATGGATTTGGGCACACACAGCAGGTTGAGCGCGGTTTTGGGCTCGCCGCCCATCGCGTAGACGTCGGACAGTGCGTTCGCCGCTGCGATCTGCCCGAACAGGTACGGGTCGTCCGCGATGGGCGGGAAAAAGTCCACGGTCTGCACGAGCGCGAGTTCGTCCGACACGCGGTAGACCGCCGCGTCGTCGCTTTTGTCGAACCCGACGAGCAGGTTGTGGTCGCGGTGCACGGGCAGCCCCTCGAGCAGCTGGGCGAGCACGCCCGCGCCGACCTTGGCCCCGCAGCCCGCGCAATTTGCCAGCTTGGTCAGTTTGATCTCCTGTTCCATGAACCCCTCCGTCTGCCTGTATGCTGCACCGCCTGCGCAGCATTTCGTTATACTATCAAAAAGATAACACATGCTCGCCCAATGGTCAAGCTGCATTCGCCTTTTGCATATCGCGCACGGTTGTGCTACAATAGGGAACGGAAAATTATTTGAAAAAGGGGAAAATACAGTGCTTTCCAAAAAGAGTAAGGCGATCGGCTTTATCCTGCTGTCCGCCTTTGGGTTTGCGATGATGAGCACATTCGTGCGCCTGGCGGGCGATCTGCCGTCCATCCAGAAGTCTTTTTTTCGCAACGTGGTCGCCATGATCGTGGCGGCTGTCGTACTGCGGCGGGAGGGCGTCGGCTTCAAGTGGGAGAAGGGCAACCTGCCGCTGCTGCTCCTGCGGTCGGTCTGCGGCACGCTGGGCATTTTCTGCAACTTCTACGCGATCGATCATCTGGTGCTCGCGGATGCGAACATCCTCAACAAAATGTCGCCGTTTTTTGCGATACTGTTCTCACTCGTGCTGCTGAAGGAGCGCGCGAATGTGCTGCAATACCTCGCGGTGCTCGCAGCGTTCGGCGGCAGCATGCTGATCGTCAAGCCGGGCTTTTCGTCCGAGGCATTCCCCGCGCTGATCGGCCTGCTGGGCGGCATGGGCGCGGGCGCGGCATATACCGCGGTGCGCGCCCTGTCCAAAAACGGCGAGAAAAGCGCGCGCATCGTGTTTTTCTTCTCCGCGTTCTCGACGATCGTCTGCCTGCCGTACCTGCTGCTGGATTACCACCCCATGACCTGGGGCCAGCTCGCCTGCCTGCTTGCGGCGGGCGCATCCGCGGCCCTCGGCCAGTTCGGCGTGACGCTGGCCTATGCGCACGCCCCGGCCAAGGAGATCTCGGTATTCGATTATACGCAGGTGCTGTTTTCCGCTATTCTCGGATTCTTCCTGTTCGGGCAGGTGCCGGACGGGCTGAGCTTTGTCGGCTACTTCGTGATCTGCGGCGTGTCCGTGCTGATGTTCTTCTATAACCGCACCCTGGAAAGCCGGGAGCAGGCGCGTGGCGGAAAGGTATGAGCTGCGGCGCTCGCGGCGCAAAACACTCGCGCTCGAGGTGACGCGCGAGGGACAGGTGATCGTGCGCGCGCCGCTGCGCGTGTCTGTAAAGCAGATCGAGCGGTTCGTCGCCGCGCACGCGGACTGGATCGCCCGGGCGCAGGCGCGCCAGCGCGAGCGGCTGGCCGCGCATCCCGAGCCGGATGATAAGCGCCGCGCAGAGCTGATCCGCCGCGCAAAGGCCGAGCTGCCGCCCAAGGTGGCGCACTATGCGCGGCTGATGGGCGTGCAGCCCACCGGGCTGACCATCACCTCCGCCCGCACGCGGTTCGGCTCGTGCAGCGGGAAAAACCGCATCTGCTTTTCCTGGCGGCTGATGGACTACCCCGAGGCGGCGGTGGACTATGTCGTGGTGCACGAGCTGGCACACATCGTGCACAAAAACCACGGGCCGCAGTTCTGGGCGCTCGTGGAGCGCTATATGCCGGATTACCGCGCCCGCCGCGCACTGCTGCGCGAATGACCACGCATGTATAAAGAGGAGGAAATAACCCCATGACCATTGCGGAGATCGCGTCCCGCGCGGGCGTTTCCAAGGCCGCGGTGTCGCGCTATTTGAATAACGGCTATGTCAGCTCGGAAAAGCGGGAGGCCATCCGCCGGGTGATCGAGGAGACCGGCTACGTCCCCTCGCAGCAGGCGCAGACGCTGCGCACCGGCAAAAGCCGGATGGTGGGTGTGATCGTGCCGCGCATCGACTCGGAATCCATCAGCCGGGTGGTGGCGGGCATCTCCCGGGTGCTCGAGGAGCAGGGCTACCGCCTGCTGCTCGCCAACACGGACAACCGCGTGGAAAAGGAGCTGGAATACCTCGAGGTGTTCCGCAGCGGCAATGTGGACGGTGTGATTCTGATCGCGACCATCCTGTCCGCGGCGCACAAGCAGGCGCTCGGCGCGCTGGGCGTGCCGGCTGTGCTGGCGGGCCAGCGCATGGAGGGCATGTCCTGCGTGTATCACGACGATGAGGGTGCGGCGCGCGCGGTCACCGAGCTGCTGCTGCAAAACGGCCGGCGGCGCATCGGCTACATCGGCGTCACCCCGCGCGACAAGGCGGCGGGCGCGGCGCGGCGCGCGGGCTGGCAGGAGGCCATGCGCGCGGCCGGGCAGGAGCCCGACCCGGCGTGGATGGAGCAGAGCGATTTCTCGATCGACGGCGGCTACGCGGCGGCTGAGCGGCTGCTCGCGCGCGTGCCGGATATGGAGGGCATCTTCTGTGCAACCGATTCCATAGCGATCGGCGCAAAGAAATGGCTGGAAGCGCATGGATGGCGCATCCCGACAGATATTGCCCTTGCGGGCATCGGGCACTCGCGCCTGAGCGAGCTCGTGCGGCCGCGGCTTGCGACTGCGCATTATTATTACCAGTCAAGCGGCGAGGAGGCCGCGCGCGACCTGCTTGAGATCATCGAACAGGGGATAGACCGCAAAAAACAGCTCATGCTGGGCTTTGCGGTGCATCGCGGCGAATCGGTCTGAGAAAAATACGGAAAATACAGTGAGCCGTCCGGGGTGTCAAAACGCGGGCGGCTTTTTTGTGTATATTGCAGGCTCTGTGCGAGGGAATTGGCGGATGTGCGCAAAACTGGCGGGAAAGGTTTGGGTAAAATTGCGGATTTACAAAAATGATCCAGCGGCGGTATAATACAGACAGAAAGTGAAATCGATTTCATAAAATATGTGAAAGGGCGGAACAAAAGGTGGATTACAAAAAGGCGGCCTCCGAGGTGCTGCAAAACATCGGCGGCAAGGACAACATCGTGTCCGCGGCGCACTGCGCAACGCGCCTGCGCCTTGTCATTGCGGACAACGGCAAGGTAAACAAAAAAGAGCTGGAAAATGCGACCGGCGTGCAGGGCGTGTTTGAGGCGCAGGGCCAGCTCCAGATCATCTTCGGCACGGGCACGGTCAACAAGGTATATGACGAGTTCATCGCGCTCTCGGGCGCGGCGGCGGTCAGCAAGGACGAGGCCAAGGCGCAGGGCGCGGCCAAGGGCAACTGGTTCCAGCGCGCGATCAAGACGCTGGGCGACATCTTTGTGCCGATCATCCCGGCGATCGTGGCGTCCGGCTTCCTGATGGGCATCATGGAGTCTTTGAACTTCATGGTTAACAACGGGTTTATCCAGCTGGACACCACAAGCTCGATTTACGTATTCGCGCAGCTGTTTTCCAACGTGGCGTATACCTTCCTGCCCATCCTGATCGCGTTCTCCGCGGCCAAGGTGTTCGGCGGCAACCCGTTCCTCGGCGCAGTCATCGGCATGATCATGCTGCACCCCGACCTGCAGAACGCATGGACGGTTGCAAGCGAAGGCGTGCAGACCTGGCAGGAAGTGTTCTTCGGCCTGTATAAAGTGCCGCTGGTCGGCTATCAGGGCCACGTCATTCCGGTTATCATTGCGGTGTGGGTGATGTGCTTCCTGGAAAAACGCCTGCACAAGATCGTGCCGGCGATGCTTGATCTGTTCGTCACCCCGCTGGTGAGCGTGTTCGTCACCGGTTATCTGACGCTCGCGGTCATCGGCCCGGTGTTCACCACCGTGGAAAACCATATCATTGACGGCGTGCAGTGGCTGATCGCCATCCCGTTCGGCATCGGCTCGTTCATCATGGGCGGCCTGTATGCGACGACGGTGGTCTCGGGCATCCACCATATGTATACCATCATCGACCTCGGCCAGCTCAGTGCCTACGGCCTGACCTACTGGCTGCCGCTGGCCTCGGCGGCGAACGTCGCGCAGGGCGGCGCGGCGCTCGCAGTCGCGCTCAGGACCCGAAACAAGAAACTCAAGAGCATGGCGCTGCCCGCTTCGCTCTCCGCGTTCATGGGCATCACCGAACCCGCCATCTTCGGCGTCAACCTGCGGTTTTTCCGTCCGTTCATCGCCGGCTCGATCGGCGGCGCGTGCGGCGCGCTGTATGCCTCGATCGTCGGCCTTGGCGCGACCGGCACGGGCGTGACCGGCATCTTCGGCATCCTGCTGCACCTGCACCATCCGGTCCAGTACATCATCACCATCGCGATCGCGACCGGCGTTGCCTTTGTGATCTCCTGGTTCTTCGGCCTGCCCAAGGAGGAGCAGCAGCCGGAAGAAGCCCCCGCTCCGGCGCAGCCTGCGGAACAGCCCGCCCCGGCGGCAGTCCCTGCCCCGCAGGGTGAGGTAAATATCGTTTCCCCGCTCACCGGCGAGGCGGTGCCGCTGAGTGAAACCGGCGATCCGGCGTTTGCCGCGGAGGCGCTCGGCAAGGGCATTGCGGTCAAGCCTTCGGAGGGCAAGGTGTTCGCGCCCTGCGACGCGACGGTTTCCGCGGTCATGGGGCATGCGGTCGGCCTCGAGTGCGATAACGGCGCAGAGCTGCTCATCCATGTGGGTATCGACACGGTAAACCTCGACGGCAAGCACTACACCGGCCACGTTGAGGAGGGCCAGCGCGTCAAAGCGGGCGATCTGCTGCTCGAGTTTGACATCGCGGCGATCGAAAAGGAAGGCTACAAGACCATCACACCCGTCATCGTGACCAATTCGGACGATTATGCCCAAGTGGAACGAATGACCGGTGCAGTGACCGCGTGCAGGGACACGCTGATGACCCTCACACGATAAGAGACAGGAGATAAATGAGTATGAGCAACGCATTGCAGCGCGATCTTGCGCGGCTGGTCAGCCGCATCGAGCGGGAGGACGGCGCGCGCGCCGCGGCCGATCCGTACCGCCAGCGGTTCCACCTGATGCCGCCGGTCGGCTGGCTCAACGACCCCAACGGCCTGTGCCGCTGCGGGGAGTGGTACCATGTGTTTTATCAGTACGGCCCGTTCGACCCCACGGGCGGGGTCAAACACTGGGGGCATTACCGCAGCCGCGACCTGCTGCACTGGGAGCAGCTGCCGCCCATGCTGTACCCCGACCAGCCGTGGGATATCCACGGGGTGTATTCCGGCTCCGCGCTGGTCGAGAACGGCACGATGTACCTTTATTACACCGGCAACGTCAAGCATGCGGGCGATTACGACTATATCACGGCGGGGCGCGGCCATAACACCGCGCTCGCCGTCTCCCGCGATGGGGTGACGGCCGCGTCCAACGAGCTGCTGCTGGAGAACAAGGACTACCCGGCGGACCTCACCTGCCATGTGCGCGACCCCAAGGTATGGGCGCAGGACGGCAGGTATCATATGGTGCTCGGCGCGCGCACCAAAGACGACCGCGGCGAGCTGCTGGTGTACGAATCCGCGGACAAGCGGCACTGGCGGCACATCAACACCCTGACAACGCCTGAGAAGTTCGGCTATATGTGGGAGTGCCCCGACCTGTTCGAGCTGGACGGACAATGGTTCCTTGTCTGCTCGCCGCAGGGCGTGACCCGGCAGGGCAATCAATACCAGAATGTGTATTCGTGCGGGTACTTTCCGCTGTACGGCGACTTCCGCAGGGACTACACGCTGGGCGAATTCCGCGAGCTCGACTGCGGCTTTGACTATTACGCGCCGCAGAGCTTCTCGGACGGCGGCCGCCGCCTGCAGTTCGGCTGGATGGGCATGCCGGACGCGGCGTATACCAACCCGACTGTCGAGCAGGGCTGGCAGCACTGCCTGACCGTGCCGTGCGAGCTGAAACGCGACGGCGACCGCCTGCTGCGCGTCCCGGCGCGCGAGGTCAGCGCCCTGCGCGGCGAGCGCATTCCGGCCGAGCGGGCGCAGGTGTTTGACATGGTGTGCCGCACCGAGGGCGCGGGCAGGCTTGTCATCCGCGGCGCGGCTGTGGTAGAATGGGACGGGCAGCAGCTTTCGCTCACCCTTGTACAGGGCGGCGAGGGGCGTACCGTGCGCTATGCGGACGTCGACGCCGTCAAAAATCTGCGGGTGCTCGCGGACACCTCCTCGCTCGAGATTTTCGTCAACGGCGGGGCGCAGGTGATGACCACGCGGTATTATCCCGACCCGGCCTCCTGCGGGGTGCAGATGAAAGGTGTGCAGGCGGAGATCTGGGCGATGGGCGCGCTGCAAATTCAGTAAAACCAAAGGTGGAACACATGGCAAAGTATAAACTGCTCGCACTCGATCTGGACGGCACTTTGCTGGATGAAACCAGCCGCATCACAAAAGCCAATGCCCACGCAGTGCGGCTGGCGCAGCAGGCAGGGGTGCAGATCGCTTTGTGCACCGGCCGGAATTTGACGGAAAGCCGTGTGTTTAACAGCCAGCTGGAAGCGCCGGCGGATTGGATTGTCATCGCAAACGGCGCGGCGGCTGAGCGCCTGTCGGACGGCGTACAGCTTACCTTCGACGGGCTCGACCGGCAGCGGTGCGAGGCGGTGTTTGCGATCTGCGCGCAGTTTGACACCGATCCCTGCCTGTATACGGGCGGCAGCCTGTATTACGGCAGGGAGTTCCTGCGTTTCCTGGAGGAGATCCGGAAACGCGGCACAACATCGCTGGACGAAACGGCAGAGGGGTATTTCTTCATCGACAGCTGGGACAAATGGCGCGCCCTGCTGGACAGAGAGGATGGCCGCATCCTCAAGGCGATTCTGCACGACCTCGACCCCGAAGTGGTCGATCGGATGATACAGACGCTCGAGCAGACCGGCCTGTTTGAGCTGGCGCCGTCCGTCATGTACGGCGGCGCGCTCAAAAACGTGGAGATCAACTGCAAGGGCGTGCACAAAGGACAGGGCCTCGCGCAGCTGGCGGCCCGGCTTGGCATCGGCATGGACGCGGTCATGGCGATCGGCGACAGCGATAATGACCTGACCATGCTGCGTATGGCGGGTCTGGGCGTGGCGATGGCAAACGCTGCGCCGCATATCCGCGCTGCGGCGGACGTATGCACGGGCAGCAATACCGAGGACGGCGTAAAGCAGGCAATTTACCAATATATTTTGGAGGAAAACGCATGAAAAAGGTGGTTGCGATCGGCGAGCTGCTGATCGACTTTGTCCCCCAGCAGAAGGGCTGTGCGCTCGACGAGGTGACGCACTTCGAGCGCGTGGCGGGCGGCGCGCCCGCCAATGTCGCGGCAGCGGTCGCGCGGCTGGGCGGAAACGCGGCAATGATCTCGCAGGTGGGCGAGGATGCGTTCGGCACGCATATCCTCAAGGTGCTGCGGTCAAACGGGGTGGATACGTCCTGGGTGTTCCGCACCGGGCGGGCCAACACCGGCCTTGCGTTCGTCTCGCTCGACGCGACCGGCAACCGCGAGTTTTCCTTTTTCCGCAACCCCTCGGCCGACCTGTTTCTCGAGGAGGGGCAGATCGTGCCGGAGATGTTCGCGGACTGCGCGGCGCTGCATTTCTGCTCGGTCGATCTGGTGGACTGGCCGGTCAAGGCGGCGCACCGCAGGGCGGTCGCGCTGGCAAAGCAGGCCGGCGCGCTGATCTCGTTCGACCCGAACGTCCGCCTGCCGCTGTGGGACAGCCCGGCGGACTGTCAGGCGGCGATCCGGGAGTTCCTGCCGCTGGCCGATCTGGTCAAGCTGTCGGACGACGAGGTCGAGTTTGTGACCGGCTGCACGGACGAGCGCGCGGCGGCGGAAAAGCTGTTCGGCATGGGCTGCCGCCTGCTGCTCGTGACGCGCGGCGCGGCGGGCTCGGCGGCGTACACGCCGCACGCGGAGGGCTTTGCCGAAACCATCCGCGTGCCGGTGACCGATACGACCGGCGCGGGCGATTCGTTCATCGGCTCGTTCCTGTACCAGCTCACGCGCGACGGCGTGGCCGCCGACGGGCTGGACAAGCTCACCGGACAGCAGCTGACGGACTATCTGGCGTTTTCCGCGCAGTATGCCTCGCTGACCGTGCAGCACAAGGGCGCGGTCATGGCGACGCTGGACGAGCTGCGCCGCGCCTATCCCCGGTGATAAGCAGCAACTATAACAGAAGAGAGAGAAGAAAAGGACCGCTCAACGAGCGGTCCTTTTGCCTTTTTGGGGGAGGTGCAAGGGCTGTCAGGCGTCGCATACCAACTGGTCGAGCTGGTCCTGTGCGGCCTGCTGCGCGGCGCGGCAGGCGTCCTGCATATCGTACAGCCGGCGCAGCGTGCTCCGGATCTGGTCGGCGGTGCCTGACACCTGAGACTGTGACTGATGGATGCGGTCGAGCACCATCCAGTCCACAAACAGTCCGTCGAAAAAGTAGTCTGCGAAAAGCAGGAAACCGTCTACCTGCGCCTGCATCTCCGCCTCAATGGTCACGTCGCTCAGCTCGGTGCGGAAGCGGCTGAGCTGGATCTGTAATTGCTCGATCTGATCCTGCGCGGTGTCGAGGTGGTTGTGTTTCGCCAGATCGGCGATCAGCCCGCCGCCGAACAGGTCGAATGTTCCCCAGTTATCCGCGCTGTCCAGACTGGAGAGGATGCTTTCCGCGGTATCGCGCGCCGCACTGCCGGCGTCGATGGCTTCCTCGATCTCGCGCGCCTGCGCCTGCTGCGCGGCGATCTCCTGCTCGAGCTGCAAAATGCGGTCGGCCTGCGCCGCGCCGCCTGCCTTGAGCGCTTCGCGCTTGTCCGCGAGCACCTGTTCGTACTGCGCTTCGCAGCCCTCGAGCGAGGCCAGCTCGCTTTCGTACCGGGCGATGTCCTGCCGGACGGCCTCCAGCTCGCGCACCGCGCTGTCGTGCTTGACCGCAGCGGCATAGGCCTCCTGCTGCTCCTTGTCCAGCTGCTCGTCCTTTTTGCCGAGCACACTGTAAAACAGCGCGGCAAGGCTGTGTCCCTCCAGCCGGTCGACGTCCTTCTGCTCGGCGGCGCGCACGGCGGCCAGCTCGCGCTCGCGCGCCTCCAGCTCGCCGCGGCGGGCGTACAGCGTGTCCAGCATGGCGCGCAGCTGCTTTTTGCGCGCGGCCTGTGCGCGCAGCGTGCGCAGCTTGTCGTCAAAATTTGTCATGTCAGATCCCTCCGATCCCTGTCCTGATAAGCCTATTATAGCATGGCGGACGCCGCTTTTCGAGGTTTTTCACAAAAACAGGACACAGGTGGGGCGGGAAACCGTATAAATTACTATTTTCCGCCGCACAGCGTTGAAAACAGGGGAGAATGTGTGCTATACTACGAATATCTGAAAACTTTTGGAGCGAATAGAGAATGGCTTATGAAAAAAACAGGCGCCGTCCCCCGCGGGAGGACGACGGCACGCTGATCGAGGGCCGCAACGCGGTGCTCGAGACCCTGCGTGCGGGGCGCACGGTCGATAAGGTCTTTGTGGCCGAAGGCGCGCGCATCGGCGACGTGGCGGCGGAAGCCCGCAGGCACGGGGTCCCGGTGGTCACCTGCGACCGGCGCAAGCTCGACCATATGAGCCCGACGGGCAACCATCAGGGCGTGATCGCGCAGGCTGCTGCGCAGGAATATGTCGCGCTGGAGGATATTTTCCGCGTCGCGCGCGAGCGCGGCGAAGCGCCGCTGATCGTGGTCTGCGACGGCATCGAGGACCCGCACAATCTGGGCGCGATCATCCGCTCGGCGGAGACCGCGGGCGCGCACGGCGTTATCATCCCCAAGCGCCGCGCGGTCGGGCTGACCGCGGCGGTCGCGCGCGCGGCAGCGGGCGCGCTGGCCTACATCGGCGTACACAAGGCAAACAACCTCGCCGCCACGCTCGACGAGCTCAAGGAGCGCGGCGTGTGGCTGTTCGGCGCGGAGGCGGACGGCAATGCACCGCTCTATGAGGCGGCGTTCGACCGCCCGACCGCGATCGTCATCGGCTCGGAGGGGCAGGGGCTCAGCCGCCTGACACGGGATAAGTGCGACTATATTGTCAGCATCCCGATGCGCGGCAGGGTCAACTCGCTCAACGCATCCAATGCCGCGGCTGTGCTGCTGTTTGAAGCGGTGCGCCGCCGCACGACAGCCGACTAAAGGAGGCAAACGGATAAAGCTATGGACAGAAAAGACGAAACCATGAATCTGGACGACCTCAGGGATCTGCTGAGCGACGTCCCGGATACGGATGAATTCGATCTGGATTCGATCATCGCTGAGGTGGAGGGCGGCGCGTCCACTGCGCCGCGCGAGACGCCGCGCTATGAGGTGCCCGAACCCCAGCCGCGCAACCAAGCGCCGGAACCGGCCGAAAAGCCGCGCACCGCGCCCAAGACCCGTCCGGTGCGGCAGGAGGAGCCCGAGCAGTTCCCCGATCCGGCTGTGTTCGAGGATGAGGAGAACGAAGAGGACTATGATCCGCGCGCTGCGCGCATCGCGGCGCGCGAGGCCGAGGCGGCTGCAAAGCGCGAAAAAGCCGCGGCCAAGGCTGCCGCAAAGGAGGCGCGCCGCGCCGCCAAGCTGGCTGCGCGCGAAGCGGACGAGGAAGAATATGACGATGTCCCGCCTATGCCGGCGGACATGGCGCAGGAGACGCCTGCGGAAACCGGGCGCGCTGCGCGCGGGGAGCGCATGAGCCGCAAGGAGGCGCGCGCGGCGCGCATTGCGGCCGAGCAGGCGGAGGAAGAGGAAGAGATCGAGCTGCGCGACCCCGCGCAGGCCGCGCGGGCGTTCAAGCGCCGCGCGCAGGGGCTGAGCGTGCGGTCGGTGATCGTGCTGATTCTGGCTGCTGCGGCGGCGTACCTGAGCATCGCGCCGAGCTTTGACGTGCTGCCGCTGCCGATCATTCTGGACGTGGTGGAAAACCCGGCCATCGGCATCGGCGTGCTCATGCTTTTGCAGTTTATCGCGCTGTTCGTGGGCATCGACGTATTCGGCAAGGGCTTTTACAACCTGCTGCACGGCATGCCCGACCGCGCCTCGCTGGTCTCCTTTGCGGTGGTCGCGGCGCTGCTGCACGGCGCGTCCATTATCGTGTTCGACAATCAGGCGGGCGTAGATGTGCCGTATCTGGCGGTGAGCATCCTGCTGCTGTATGCGGCCATGCGCGAGGAGCGCAACCAGTATGCTGCGCGGGCGCGCGCCTATCAGGCGATCTGCTCGGCGGAGCAGCCGATGGCGGTATACAGCCATTTTGACCGCGAGGACGATGCCTGCCGTGCGGTCAAAGGCCCGCTGTTCGACAAGAAAGCCTTCCTGATCGAGATGGAGCGACCGGACACGGCGGACCGCTTCTCGATGATCTATGTGCCGATCGCGCTGGCGGCGTCCATCATCTTCGCGCTGGTGGCCTCGGTCGGCCGCGACGAGCCGGTGCGCTTTTTCTGGGCGTTTTCGGCGATCTTGTCGGTATCCGCGCCGCTCGGCCTGATCTGTGCCTATGGCGCGAGCTATAAGAACATTTCCCGCCGACTGCTCGCCTCGGGTGCGGCGATCGCGGGCGCGCGGCAGGCCAACCAGCTGCGCGGCACGGAGGAAGTCGTGCTGGCGGAGAACGACCTGTTCCCGTCCGGCTCGGTCAGCCTGGAGTCCATGCAGAACATGGGCATCCTGTCGGATGACAAGGTGCTGGCCTGCGCGGCGGCGCTGGCGGACGCGGTGGGGCTCGAGCTCGGCCGCGTGCTGAGCGACGCGACGCGCGAGCGCTACGGCGTGACGCTGGCAGCCCGCAACGTGCAGGAGATCGAAGGCGGCCTGAGCGGCGAGATCGGCACCAGCCGCGTGATCCTGGGCACGGCGGCGCTCATGGTCAAAATGGGCGTGCGCATCCATTCGGGTCAGGGCGACCACACCTGCGTATATCTGGTGGTGGACAATGCGCTCGCGGGCGTGATCACGCTGCGCTACCAGCCGACCAAGAACACCTATCAGGCGATGCGCCTGATGCGGCGCATGCACATGAACGCGGTGCTTGCAGTGCGTGATTTCAACCTTTCGCCCGCGATGGTCGAGGCGGAGTTCGATCTGCGCCGCGGCTTTGCCGACCAGCCCGACCCGGCGGGCGTCGAGCGCCTGCTCGCCCCGCGCTACGCTGCGGGCGATGCGCCGGCGGCGATCCTGACGCGCGAGGGCGCAGGCCCGTTTGTGCAGGTGCTGCGGTGTGCGGATAAGCTGGCGGGCGCGGTGCGCTCGGCGCTGACGCTGGGCGCGTTCGCGGGCATCTGCGGCATGCTGATCGTGTTCTATCTGGTGTTCCAGAATGCGGCGAACGCGCTGCCGGTGCTGCACCTGCTGCTGTATTTGCTGCTGTGGTACATTCCGGTGTTCATTATTACATTGCAGACGCATTAAAAACATCGATCGGAACGTACAGTTCCGATCGAACAACGCCCTTGACAGGCTGCGCCTGTAAGGGCTGTTGCAGAGGACGCCCCTCGGAATTTGATTCCGGGGGGCGTCCTCTGTTTGATAAAAAAGTCAGGCACATGTCCTGACTTTTTTGTCATGCCAGCGCGCGGCGCTGTCATTCCATTGTGCACAAACAAAAAAGTGCCGCAGGCGCAGAGCCGCGGCAGAGGGGGAAGGAGAGAGAACAGCATCAGACCGGCAGAATGGACACCACGGAAAACACAGCCATCGCCAGCGCCAGCACAGCGGCAGCGGTGATCAGATAAGCATGCGTCATGGCGGGGACACCTTCTTTCGGCCTGTGGAAAAAGTCCTTACATTTATATAAACGTACGAGGGGCCGATTTTGTGACAGGAAAACCGAAAAAAATAAAAATTTTTTTTGCGCGCGCATCCTGTCGGATGGAAAGGAATGGCTACAGAAAAATTGCACAAAAAACAGCTTGCATACACCTGCACAGTAGTGTATAATAACAAAGAAGGGAATTTGTTCCCGCTAACAAAGCGCCCGTAAACAAGGCATGGGCAGGGGAGTGTTTATAAAGTATGGCCAATTACCCGGTTAACAAGATCCGCAATGTATGTCTGATGGGGCACGGCGGCGACGGCAAGACCTCGCTCGTCGAAAGCCTGCTCAATATCGCCGGCGTGACCGACCGTGTCGGTAAGATCACGGACGGCAACACGGTATGCGATTTCGATCCCGAGGAGATCAAGCGCAAGTTCTCGATCTCGACGGCCGTCGCGCCGGTCGAGTTCAACGGCTGTAAGATCAACCTGCTCGATACCCCGGGCTTCTTCGATTTTGAAAGCGAAGTCAACTGCGCGCTGCGCGTGGCCGAGTCCGCGCTGATCATCGCGACCGGCAAGTCCGGCCCGGGCGTCGGCACGGAGAAGGCGTGGGAGCGCTGCGAGGCGCGCTCGATGCCGCGCATGTTCTACATCTCCAAGATCGACGAGGAAAACTCGGATTACTACACCTCGCTGCATAAGCTGCAGAAGCAGTTCGGCGTATCGGTCGCGCCGGTCGTTGTCCCGATCTTCGAGGGCAACCGCGACACGGTCGGCGTCGTCGACTGCGTCATCCGCAAGGCCTACCGCATGGAAGGCAACAAGCGCGTCGAGATCCCGATCCCGGACGACATGAAGGACCGCATCGACCAGCACCGCGCGGCGCTGTGCGAAAACGTGGCCGAGCTCTCCGAAGAGCTGATGGAGCGCTACTTCGCGGGCGAGGAATTCTCGGACGACGAGCTGATCGCGGGCATCCGCCAGGGCGTCAAGGATCTGGTCATCGCGCCGGTATTCTGCGGCACCGCGGCAACCGGTATCGGTTCCTACGCACTGCTCAAGGGCATCGCGGACTACATGCCGTCCCCGGACGAAAAGCCGGTCGAGATCTGCGAGGACGAGAAGGGCGAGCTGATCGAGATCAACTGCACGCCCAACGGCTCGACCTGTGCGTTTGTATTCAAGACGGTCGCCGACCAGTACGGCCGCTTCTCTTACTTCAAGGTGATGTCCGGCGAGGTCAAGCAGGACATGACGCTGGTCAACAAGCGCGCGGACGCGAACGAAAAAATGGGCCACATCTACACGGTCTGCGGCAAGAAGACCACCGAGGTGCCGGTCGTCGGCTGCGGCGACATCGGCGCGGTCTCCAAGCTGGTCACCACCAAGACGGGCGACACTCTCTCGATGAGCGTGCGCAAGGTCGAGCTCGAGCCGATCGAATTCGCGCCGCCGTGCTACACGCAGGGCATCCAGCCCAAGGTCAAGGGCGCGGAAGAGAAGATCTCCTCCGGTCTGGCGCGTCTGCATGACGAGGACCCGTCCTTCGAGACCGAGTTCAACCCGGAGACCAAGCAGCACACCATTTCGGGCGCGGGCGATATCCATCTGGACGTCCTGTGCTCCAAGCTCAAGGATAAATTCGGCGTCGAAGTCGAGCTGACCCCGCCGATCGTGCCCTACCGCGAGAAGATCCGCAAGGCGGTCACCGTGGAAGGCAAGCATAAGAAGCAGTCCGGCGGCCACGGCCAGTACGGCCACGTCAAGATGGAGTTCGCGCCGTATCCGGAAGGCGACTACCTGTTTGAAGAGAAGATCTTCGGCGGTTCGGTGCCGAAGAACTTCCATCCGGCGGTCGACAAGGGCATCCGCGAGGCGATGGAGCACGGCGTGCTCGCCGGCTATCCGATGGTCGGCCTGCGCGCGACCCTGCTCGACGGCTCTTACCACGACGTTGACTCGAACGAGCTGTCCTTCAAGATGGCGGCGCGCCTGGCCTACAAGGCCGGCATCCCGCAGGCCAGCCCGGTACTGCTCGAGCCCGTATGCTCGATGAAGGTCCTGATCCCGGACGCCTACATGGGCGACGTCATCGGCGACCTGAACAAGCGCCGCGGCCGCATCATGGGCATGAACCCGGTCGACGGCGGCAAGCAGGAGATCGTGGCTGAGTGCCCGATGGCGGAGCTGGCGGATTACGCGATCACGCTGCGTTCGATGACGCAGGGCCGCGGCTCGTTCGTCTCCAAATTCGAGCGCTACGACGAGGCGCCCGTACCGGTGCAGGAGAAGGTCATCGCCGAGAACAAGGCAAGACTGGAAGCGCTGAACAAGGAATAAAAATTGCGATTTTTAAAATATCGTCAAAAACCGGCTGTTTTTACAGCCGGTTTTTTTGTAAACACGAGCGGCGCGACAGGGTAGACGCATCTGCAAAAATATGTTACAATTTTCACAGATAATATTACACGGAGGTGTCGTGCGATGCACAGTACCAGAAAGATCAAAGAGGATCTTATCTATGTTGGCGGCAGTGATCGCCGCCTGAGCCGGTTTGAAAATCTGTTCCCCATCCCGCGCGGGGTATCGTATAACAGCTATGTGCTGCTGGACGAAAAGACCGTGCTGCTGGATACGGTGGATGACTCGATCAGCCGCCTGTTCTGCGAGAATGTCACCTATGCGCTGGGCGGGCGCGCGCTGGACTATCTGGTCGTCCAGCATATGGAGCCGGACCACTGCGCAATGATCGAGGAGATGCTGCACCGCTATCCGGAGGCCAAGCTCGTGTGCAGCGCCAAGGCGCTGGGCATGCTGCAGCAGTTCTACGGAATGGACGCGAAGGAGCGCGCGCTGGTCGTTGCCGAGGGGGACAAGCTCTCCACCGGCCGCCATACGCTGCACTTTATCATGGCGCCGATGGTGCACTGGCCCGAGGTCATGGTCACCTATGACGAGCTGAACAAGACCCTGTTTTCCGCGGACGCATTCGGTTCGTTCGGTGCGCTGGCGGGCAATATCATGGACGACGAGATCGACATCGACAGCGTGTGGATGAACGACGCGCGCCGGTATTATACCAATATTGTCGGCAAGTATGGCGCGCAGGTGCAGGCACTGCTCAAAAAGGCGTCTGCGCTGGATATTGAGACCATCTGCCCGCTGCACGGCCCGGTCTGGCAGGCGGATCTGGGGCTGCTGCTGGACAAGTACCAGAAGTGGAGCACCTACGAGCCGGAGGCCAGAGGCGTTCTGATCGCCTATGCGACTATGTACAGCAATACGGAGAACGCTGCGAACGTACTGGCGGGCCTGCTCGCGGAGCGCGGCGTGCGCAACATTGCGATGTATGACGTTTCCGAGACCGATGTATCCGAGCTGGTGGCGGAGAGCTTCCGCCTGAGCCATCTGGTGCTCGCGGCGCCGACCTATAACGGCGGCCTGCACCCGCGCATGGAGTCCTACCTCGCGGATATCAAGGCGCTCAATTTGCAGAAGCGCACGGTCGCCCTGCTGGAGAACGGCACCTGGGCGCCGGCCTCGGCGCGCCACATGCGCACGATGATTGAAGGCATGAAGGAAATGACCGTGCTGGAAAACACGGTCGCTGTCAAGTCCGCGCTGGCGGACGGCCAGCGCGCAGCGCTCGAGGCGCTTGCCGACGAGATCGCCGCGCAGGTCAAAGCGTAAAGCAGAATATCCCGATTAAGAGCAATACCGCCGCATCTGCGGCGGTATTTGAGGCTGTCGAAAAACATAGTTTTTCGAACAGCCTCTCGATCGAAACCACGCTTTCGATCGAAAATTCCGCTGTCTGCGCGCGCCCTTCGGACACACTTGACAGCGGTTTGTATAAAAACCGAGATACATGCTCTCGGTTTTTATGGAAATTACGGCTCGCCGCAATTTCCTATTTGATGCGCGCTACGCGCGAAGGACTTTTTCGACAGACTGCAATACCGCCGCATCTGCGGCGGTATTTTTTTATTTGATGCAGTTCTACGTTGTCTGCGCTGCGCATAGGATAGAGCAAAAGCAGGAGGGGACAATGCGATGATCGTTTTTGCAGCCAAGGTATCGGTGAAAAAAGTGGTGGCAGGCGTGCTGGCAGTCGGCGTGGTGGCCGCAGGGGTGGCGCTGCTGGCGCCCGGGGCGGCGGAGACGGTAAACACCGGGGCTGTTCAGGCGGAGATCGATCTGGACAGCAAGCTGCGGGACAACGAACAGCGCGTGGCGCTGCTTGAGAGCTACGGCTGGAAGGTCGATCCGGAGCCGCGCAGCGAGCGCGAGGTGCAGATCCCCAAGACCTTTGACGACACCTATCAGGCGTACAATGCCATCCAGCTCGAGCAGGGGCTCGACCTCGTGCCCTACCAGGGCAAGCGGGCGACGCTGTACACCTATGAATTGACCGAATACCCGACCGGGGAGGAGGGCGTGACCGCCAATCTGCTGATCCGTCGCAGTCGGCTGATCGCCGCAGACATCAGCTCGGCGGACGCAGACGGATTTGTGCACGGCATCACCGCGTACCCGGAAAACAGCACAGCCGGGCAGGCCGATCCGGCCCAGTCGGCGGAACCCGAACCGCAAAGCGCGCCGTAAAGGCGCGTTTTTTGCGCACCTGTGCAATTTCACGAAAAAATGCCGAGCAAATTATGGTTTCTATTGGGCATTTTTAGGGGATTGCACTTTTTTTGTATTTCCCTATTGTGCAAAATGTGAAAAAGTGATATGCTAGTAGCAGTAATGAATTGTCGGGGGAGACAAAATGCCACGAATGCGACTGGACAAATTGCTCTCGCACCTGAACTGCGGCAGCCGCAAGGAGGTGCAGGCCATGATCCGTGCCGGCCGCGTGACCGTGGACGGTGCGGCCGAGACCGATCCGGCGGCCAAGGTGGACCCGGATACGGCGTGCGTCGCGCTGGACGGGCAGGTGCAGCGCTACCGCGCGCAGCGGTACTACATGCTCAACAAGCCCGCGGGCGTGATCACCGCCAGCCGCGACGAGCGGCACGAGACCGTGCTCGACCTGTTTCCGGCGGGCGAGCGGCGCGGCCTGTTCGCAGTGGGCCGGCTGGACAAGGACACCGAGGGCCTGCTGATCGTCACGGATGACGGCGCGCTCAGCCATGCGCTGATGAGCCCGGCGCGCCATGTTTCCAAAGTATATGAGGCTGTGGTCGAGGGAGAGCTCGCGCGCGACGCGGCAGAGCGCTTCCAAAAGGGGCTGGCGCTGTGCGACGGCACCGAATGCCTGCCCGCGCGGCTGGAAATCCTGTCCGAGGGCGCGGAGACCCGGGTGCGCGTCACCCTGCGCGAGGGAAAGTACCATCAGGTCAAGCGCATGGTCGCTGCGGTCGGCGGCACGGTGGTGCAGCTGCGGCGCGTGCAGCTGGGCGGGCTGTTGCTCGATCCCAACCTGCCGGCGGGCGCGTTCCGGGAGCTGACCGGGGAGGAGCTGGAACTGCTCCGGCAGCCCGGCGTAAGCCTCGGCTAAAAATCGCCAAAAAAATTTGAAAATTTTTGTACAAAAATGTAGAAGAGTATGATATAATAGCATAAAATGCACAGGGAAGAAGCTGCGTTCTTGTGGAGAATGATGATAGGACGCGGCGAAGGGCTCAGCCAGACGGGCGCGCGCTGCGTCCGGGGAATACGGTAAAGAGACGGGAAAGGTGATGGAAATGGCTTCAAGATTGTTCCAGTCGATTGTTTTGCAGATGAAGGATACCGTGGATCGCACCATTGGTATCGTGGACGCGAGCGGTGCTGTGGTTGCGTGCACCGACCTGCCCCGCATTGGCGAGATGCGGGAGGAAGCGATCACGGAACTCGGCTTTGCCGGTGACATCGTGCGCTTCGGCGGCTATACCTACCATACAACGGGCGACCGCGCCTCGCGGCTGGAATACGCCGTTTTCGTACAGGGTGAGGATGAACTGGCGCGCAGCATCTGTTCGCTGGTCGCGGTAGCGATCAACAACATCAAGACGCTGTACGACGAAAAGCACGACAAGGCGACGTTTGTCAAGAATATCATTCTGGACAACATCCTGCCCGGCGATATTTACATCAAATCCCGCGAGCTGCATTTCGGCAACGATGTGCCGCGCGTGGTGTTTCTGGTGCGCCAGCAGATGCCGGCGGACGTGGCCGCGATCGACGTTGTGACCGGCATGTTCCCGGACAAGCAGAAGGACTTCGTGCTGCACATCTCCGAGACCGACATCGTCGTGGTCAAGGAGGTCAAGGCGGGCAGCGAGGTCAAGGACCTGATCAAGATCGCGACCTCGATCGAGGAGACCCTGCTCAGCGAGCTTTCGGTCAAGTGCCTGATCGGCATCGGCTCGGTATCCTCGCAGATGAAGGACATCGCCAAGTCCTTTAAGGAAGCGCAGACCGCGATCGAAGTCGGCGCGGTATTCGATACGGAAAAGAACATCATCAGCTTTGAAAACCTGGGCATCGGCCGCCTGATCTACCAGCTGCCGATCACGCTGTGCGAGATGTTCCTGTCCGAGGTGTTCAAGAAGGGCTCGATCGACTCGCTCGATCAGGAGACCCTGTTCACCATCCAGAAGTTCTTTGAGAACAATCTGAACGTCTCCGAGACCTCGCGCAAGCTGTTCGTACACCGCAATACGCTGGTCTATCGTCTGGAAAAGATCAAAAAGCTCACCGGCCTTGACCTGCGCGAATTCGACCACGCGATCGTGTTCAAAGTGGCGCTCATGGTGCGCAAATATCTGGCCAGCCGTGAGGAAGGCGTGCGCTGAGTTACAGCTTGTTCACAAAAACTTCACGAAAAAAACCAAAGCGCGCAGTAGTTTGACAGTTATTGTCGTCTTGCGCGGCCGGGGAATATCTGCTATAATAAGCGAAGGTGCAGACAAATGCGCCTTCGCTTTTTATTTGCTTTTGCATTTTACTACGGCACCGGGGAGGATTGCCTGTGATACGGATGAATGATGTCACTGTCGTGTATGATAACGGCATACGCGCGGTGAATAAAGCCAGCCTGCGTGTGGACGAGGGCGAATTTGTCTTTCTGGTCGGCGCGTCCGGCTCGGGTAAGACAACGATCATCAAACTGCTGACCGCCGAGGTGCGCCCGACCGAGGGCCGCGTGCTGGTCAACAACTATAATATCGGCGAGATGAAAAAACGCCAGATCCCGTACCTGCGCCGCACGCTGGGCGTGGTGTATCAGGATTTCCGCCTGATCAAGACCAAGACCGTGTATGAAAACGTGGCGTTCGCCATGCGCACGATCGGCGCCAAGGGCAAGGCCATCAAGGAGCGCGTGCCCTATGTGCTCGATCTGGTCGGGCTGACGGACAAGGCGCAGGAAAAGCCGATGAACCTTTCGGGCGGCGAGCAGCAGCGCGTCGCGATCGCGCGTGCGCTGGTCAACAACCCGCGCCTGATCATCGCAGACGAGCCGACCGGCAACCTCGACCCGGCCCGTTCGCTCGAGCTGATGACCCTGTTTGAGAAGATCAATGAGCTGGGCACCACCGTGCTGATCGTCACACACGAAAAGGGACTGGTGGACGAGTTTGAAAAACGTGTCGTGATGATCGACCAGGGCGAGGTCGTCAGCGACCAGACAGGTGGGTACTATCAGCTATGAGACGATTTGGTTACTATTGGAAGGAAGGCTTCCGCAATATTTTCAAACACGGCTTCATGTCGATCGCAGCGGTGCTCATCATGGTCGCCTGCCTGCTTTTGACAGGAACCGTGACCCTGATCGCGTATAATATTGATCTGAGCATCACGGAGCTGCAGCAGTCCAATGAGATCGTCGTCTGGATCGATGAGAACCTGACCACGCGCGAGGCGCGTGCGCTCGGCTCGGAGTTTGATCAGATCGACAACATTGCGACCATTGAGTTTATCGACCGCGATGAGGCGCTCGAGGATTACCGGCAGGAGCTGGGCGAGGATGCGGATATTCTGGAGGATTACGACTCCAGCAACAACCCGCTGCGCAACAGCTTTGTGTTTACCATGAAGGATCCCGCGCTGGCAGACGAAACGCTCGAGCAGATCGAAGCGGTGGACGGTGTGGCCGACGTCCGCGCGGACGAGGCGGTCATTTCCCGCCTGATCCAGGTTCAGCGCGTGTTTAACATTGTCGCGCTTGCGATGGTGGTCGGCCTTGCGGTCATCTCGATCTTCATCATCTCCAACACGGTCAAGCTTGCGATGTTCGCGCGGCGTGAGGAGATCTCGATCCAGAAGATCGTCGGCGCGACCAACTGGTTCATCCGCTGGCCGTTTGTGATCGAGGGCATGGTGCTCGGCCTGCTGGCCGGCGGCCTGGCGTTCCTCGCGCAGTGGGGCCTGTATACCGAGCTGCACGGCATCGTCAGCGGCGTGATCCCGTATTTCCAGATCGTGCCGTTCGAGAGCGTGCGCTGGCTGGTGCTCGGCGTGTACTGCGGCGCGGGCGTGCTGTTCGGCATCGGCGGTTCGGTGACGAGCATCCGCAAGTTCATGAACGTATGATCCATCGGCAGCAGACAAAGGAGCGAATACCACTATGATGAAAAAGAAAACCGTGCGCCTGATCTCGTGTATCGTGGCGGGCATTCTGGTTATTGCGATGCTGGCGTCCATGCTGGCATCCGGCCTGGTCTATGCGGCCGCAGCGGAGGACGATGCGGATGAGGCGTCGCTGAAGGACCAGCTGAGCCAGCTGGAGGAGCAGAAGTCCGCAGTGCAGGAGCGCATCGCGGATCTGACCGCGCAGGCCAATGACGTGCAGGCGACACGCGAGGCGCTGCAGCAGGAGATCGACCTGACCAAGCAGGAGATCGCGACGGTCGAGCAGTATATCGAGCGCCTGCAGCAGCAGATCGACGTCAAGACCACCGAGCTGGAGGCGGCGGAAAAGGCGCTGGCGGAAAAGGAAGAGCAGTTTGCACAGACCGTCCGCACCACCTATGAGCAGGGCGACGTCAGCTATCTGGAGGTCGTGCTCAATGCTTCGAGCTTTTCTGACCTGCTGACCCGCATGGAGATCGTCTCCGCGATCATGGAGGACAACCAGAAGACCGTGGACGAGTACACCGCGGCCAAGGAAGATATCGAGCAGAAGCGCGACGACCTGCAGGATACGCAGGACGAGCAGAAGGACTATCAGGAGAACCTGAGCTACAAGGTGGACGATCTTGCGGCGAGCGAGGCCGAGCAGGCCGCGCTGCAGGAGAGCCTCGAGGCCTATAAGGCGGAGAGCGAAGCCGAATACGACCGCATCGCCAGCGAGATGCAGGACGTCAGCAACCAGATCGCGGCGCTGTCCGCGCAGGCGGCGGCGAACGGCTCGGTACCGATGGGCGACGGCACGCTGATCTGGCCGACCCCGAGCTGCACGACGACCAACTCGGCATACGGCTACCGTGTGCACCCGATCTACGGCACGGTCAAGTTCCATGCGGGCGAGGATATCCCGGCGGGCTACGGCGCGGAGATTCTGGCGGCGGCTTCCGGTACGGTTGTCACCGCGGGCTGGGTTTCCGGCTACGGCAACTACACGGTTATCGACCACGGCGGCGGCCTGATGACGGCTTACGGCCACCAGAGCTCGTTTGCGGTTTCGGTGGGCGACGTTGTCACGCAGGGGCAGGTCATCGGCTATGTCGGCTCGACCGGCAACTCGACCGGCCCGCACCTGCACTTCGAGGTGTACGTCAACGGCGCAACGGTCGACCCGAAGAGCTATTTCTAAGCATCTGAGGCAGAGATACATAAAAGGGGAGGGCGGATGACCCTCCCCTTTGCTATGGAGGGATGGCATTGAACAGACTGAGGGAAACAAAAATCACGCTCGCAACCGCGCTGGCGCTGTGCATTGCGGTCGCTGCGGCGGCGGTGCTCAGCTGCTATGCGGTGCTGCGGTGGAGCAGCCCGGCGGTGGAGACCAAGCTGCGCGAGATCGACCGCATCGCCGCCTCGCGCTATATCGGCGATCTGGACGCGGAGGCGGTGGCGGATTATGCGGCGGTCGGCTATGTGGCCGGGCTGGGCGACCAGTGGTCGTCCTACATCCCCGCGGACCAGTATGAGCAGTACCGCATGAACAGCGAAGGGCAGGGCTGCGGCATCGGCGTGGCGGTCATCAGCACGGAGGACAGCATCCGCGTCAATCTGGTGTATGACGACTCGCCCGCGGCGCAGGCCGGCATCGAAAAGGGCGACTACATCGTGGCTGCGGCGGGCCTGACGGTCGAGGCGGACGGCGCGGATGCGGTCATTGACGCCATCCGCGGCGACGAGGGCACCGAGGTCAGCGTGTCTGTGCGCAAGGACGGGACGGACGAGGTGCAGGAGCTGACCATGCAGCGCGCGGTCGTCACGCAGAAGATGGCGTGGGGGCAGATGCTGGACGGCAGCGTGGGCTATATCCGCATTGAGAACTTCCATGACGGCGCGGCGGCGCAGTTCCAGAGCACGCTGGACGGCCTGATCGCGGACGGCACGCAGGCGCTCGTGATCGACGTGCGGCACAACGGCGGCGGCCGCGTCAAGGAGATGAGCGAGGCGCTCGACCCGCTGCTGCCCGAGGGCACGATCATGACCCTGCGCACGAAAGACGGGGACGAGACCGTGTATTCCTCGGATGCGGACATGATCGACCTGCCGATCGCGGTGCTGATCGACGACCAGAGTATCTCGGCCGCGGAATTTTTCGCCGCCGCCCTGCAGGAGTATGACCGCGCCACGCTGGTGGGCACACATACCACCGGCAAGGGCCGCGCGCAGCAGACGTTCGAGCTGAGCGACGGGTCAGCGGTCAACCTGTCGGTCGAGGAGTATTTCACCCCGAACGGCAACAGCCTTGCGGATGTCGGCATCGCGCCGGACATCGAGGTCGCGCTCACCGAGGAGCAGCAGGCGGACTTTTATTTCCTCACGCCGGAGGACGATCCGCAGTTGCAAAAAGCGGTCGAAAGCGTGCGATAATCCGGCCCGCGGCAGAGTAAAATTCACCGAAAATGAGAATGTGCGCTTGACACGGCGCGCATCCTTACCTATAATAAGTTGTACTGTACGGCAGGAACGCCGATCAACGATGAGTAAGAAGGGTTTGCAAAACATGGCAAAAGAAATCAAGCTGACACAGGAAAGTCTGGACGCTTATAAGGAAGAACTCGAATATCTGAAGACCACCCGCGCGGACGAAGTGGCCGAGCAGCTGAAAGAAGCGCGCTCGTTCGGCGACCTGTCCGAGAACGCCGAATATGATGAGGCGAAAAACGAGCAGGGCAAGCTGTACTCCCGCATTGCGGAGCTGGAAGAGATCATCAAGGTGGCGGTCGTCGTGACCGGCGACACCTACGCTGCGGACGAGATCTCCCCGGGCTGCCGCTTTGTCGTCAAGGACCTCGAGATGGACGAGGAAGAGGAGTATCACTTCGTCGGCTCGCAGGAGGCTGACCCGATGGAGGGCAAGATCTCGGACGAATCGCCGTTCGGCAAGGCGATGCTGGGCAAGAAGGTCGGCATGGTCGTCGAGGTCGAAGCGCCGGTCGGCATTGTCAAGTATCAGGTCATGGATATCAAGAAGTAATTCTGCGGCGGGGCATTCCCGCGGCGGAACGGCTGGCGGCGCAGGCGCGCCGCGGCTGCATGGGACAGTATAAATAATGAAGTTAGGTGGTAAATAAATGGCAGAACAGCATCAGGCGCAGGAACAGCACGAGCAGACCGCAGAGGAGCTGCACGAGCTGAAGCGCATCCGCCGCGAAAAGCTGGCGGATCTGCAGGCCGCGGGCGCGGACCCGTACCAGCAGGTGCGCTTCGAACGCGACCATCACACGATCGAGATCCACGAGCATTTTGACGAGCTGGAGGGCAAAACTGTCCGCCTTGCGGGCCGCATGATGAGCAAGCGCATCATGGGCAAGGCATCGTTTTCCGACCTGTCCGACCGCTACGGCCGCCTGCAGCTTTACATCAAGCGCGATAATGTGGGCGACGAGGTCTACAAGGGCTACAAGAAATTCGATATCGGCGATATCATCGGCGTGGAGGGCGAGGTGTTCCGCACCCAGAAGGGCGAGATCTCGGTTGCGGTGCATGAGCTGACGCTGCTCTCCAAAAACCTGGCGCCGCTGCCCGAGAAGTGGCACGGCCTCAAGGACACCGATATGCGCTACCGCCAGCGCTATGTTGACCTGATCGTCAACCCCGAAGTGCGCGACACCTTTGAAAAGCGCTCGGCGATCGTGCGCGAGATCCGCAACTTTATGGATGGCCGCGGCTTTATGGAGGTCGAGACCCCCTGCCTGAATACCATCCCGGGCGGCGCGGCGGCGCGTCCGTTTATCACGCACCACAATGCGCTCGACATCGACATGTACATGCGCATTGCGACCGAGCTGCACCTCAAGCGCCTGATCGTGGGCGGCTTTGAGCAGGTGTACGAGATCGGCCGCATCTTCCGCAACGAGGGCATGGACACCAAGCACAATCCGGAGTTCACCACCATCGAGCTGTATCAGGCGTATACCGACTACCACGGCATGATGGACATCACCGAGGATATGATCGTGCATGTGTGCGAAAAGGTGCTCGGCACCACCAAGGTGACCTATCAGGGCACTGAGCTGGACTTTTCCAAGGGCTGGCGCCGCATGACGATGGCCGAGGCCGTCAAGGAGTATTCCGACCTGGACTTCATGGCGATGGACGAAAAGCAGGCGCTCGAGGCGGTTAAGGCCAAGGGCGTAGAGATCGAAAAGGGCAAGGAGAGCTGGGGCGACCTGCTCGCGCAGTGCTACGACGAGTTTGTCGAGGAGCACCTGATCCAGCCCACCTTTATCATGGACTATCCGGTCGAGATCTCGCCGCTGGCCAAGCGCAAGGCATCCGACCCGCGCCTGACCGAGCGCTTTGAGTGCTTTGTCGCGGGCCGCGAGCTGTGCAATGCGTTCTCTGAGCTGAACGACCCGATCGACCAGCGCGAGCGTTTTGAGCGTCAGGCGGCGATGCGCGCGGCGGGCGACGACGAGGCCAACATGATGGACGACGATTTTGTAAACGCTCTGGAATACGGCATGCCCCCCACGGGCGGCATGGGCATGGGCATCGACCGTCTGGTCATGCTGCTGACCGATTCCGCTTCCATCCGCGATGTTCTGTTGTTCCCCACGATGAAGCCGCTCGGAAGCGACCAATAACACGCCGTGCAAAGCCTGGACGCTAGCGTTCAGGCTTTTGGCATATGGCATAGGGAGAGAAAACGGTGATCCTCCACACAAATCTGTTCCGGCGCCGCGTGCATCGGCCGATGCACGCCAGCATGGTGATCGCGCTGGGCTTTCTGATCATTATCCTGACCGGCGCGCTGCTGCTGACCCTGCCGGTCTCGTCGCGGAGCGGCGCGCCGACCGCGTTTCTCGACGCGCTGTTCACCGCGACCTCGGCCACCTGCGTGACCGGTCTGGTCACGGTCGGCACGGCAACGCACTGGTCGGGCTTCGGGCAGGCGGTCATCCTGCTGCTCATCCAGATCGGCGGACTGGGCTTTATGACGCTCGCGTCGATCGCCTCCTTCCTGCTCCGCCGCACGATCACGCTGCGCGAGCGGCTGGTGATGAGCGCGGGGCTTAACCTGTCCGACAATGCGGGCATCGTCCGGCTGACGCGGCGCGTGCTGTTCGGCACCTTTGCGTTTGAGGCCGCGGGCGCGGTGCTGCTTTCCTGCCGCTTTGTGCCGCAGTTCGGCTTTTGGCGCGGGGTGAAGATGGGCGTGTTCCATGCGGTGTCCGCGTTCTGCAACGCGGGCTTTGACCTGCTGGGCACGCCGGACAGCCCGTTTTCCTCACTCGTCGGGTATGTGGGTGACCCGCTCGTCAACCTGACGATCATGGCGCTGATCGTGATCGGCGGCCTGGGCTTTTTCGCCTGGGGCGATATCTGGGACAAGCGGCGCTTTTCGCACCTGACCCTGCACACCAAGCTCGTGCTGACGACCACGGCGGTGCTGCTGATTTCGGGCTTTGTGCTGACGCTGGTATTCGAGTGGAACAACCCCGCGACGCTCGGCGCGCTGCCCGTGGGCGACAAGCTGCTTGCGGCGGCGTTCCAGTCGGTCACGCTGCGCACGGCGGGCTTCAACACCATCGACCAGGCTGCCTTGACAGGGCCGAGTCAGGCGCTGGCCTGCCTGCTGATGATGATCGGCGGCTCGCCCGGCTCGACGGCGGGCGGCATCAAGACGGTTTCCGCGGCGGTGCTTGTGCTGAGCGCAGTCTCCGCGCTGCGCGGGCGCATCTCTGTCGCGGCGTTTGGCCGGTCGATCGGCGTGCGCGGCATTATGAACGCGGTCACGATGATGATCGTGGGCGGCGCGCTCAGCCTGACCGGCGCGTGCGTGATTGCCGTGATCGAGGGCGCGCCCTTCGGAAAGTGCCTGTTTGAGGCGGTTTCGGCGTTTGCGACCGTCGGCGTGACGATGGGCCTGACACCCGGGCTGCATGCAGCGTCGCATCTGATTTTGATCGCGCTGATGTATCTGGGGCGCGTGGGTGTGCTCACGCTCGGCGTCGCCGTGCTGATGCGGCATCGAGAACCGCCCAAGCTGCAGTACCCCGAGGGGAATGTGATGGTAGGATAAGGCCGGGGCCTTATGATTGGACGCCGCGCAGTGCGCGGCCAGCAGTAACGATTGATGAGGAGCTTTGTGATGAAATCCTTTCTGGTAATTGGGCTGGGCCGCTTTGGTGCGGCGGTCGCGCAGGAGCTGTCCGCACTCGGGCAGGAGGTGCTTGCGCTCGATATCGACGCGGAAAACGTCCAGCATATTTCGGATCAGGTCACGCAGGCCATTCAGGGCGATGCGCAGGACGAAGCGGTGCTGCGCTCGGTCGGCGCGCGCAACTTTGACTGCTGCGTGGTCGCGGTCGGCGCGGATATGGAGGCCAGCATCCTGATCACGGTGATGCTCAAGGAAATGGGCGCGAAGTATATCGTCGCCAAGGCGATGACGCCCATCCATGCGCGCGTGCTTGAGCGCGTCGGCGCGGACCGGGTGGTGCTGCCCGAGATCGATATGGGCCAGCGTCTGGCGCAGCGGCTCGCGCGCACCAACGTGGTGGACTACATCGGCGTGTCCGATGAGTTCTCCATTGTGGAGATCCATCCGCCCAGAAGCTGGGTCGGGAACTCACTCGGCAAGCTGGGCGTGCGCGCCAAGCACCAGATCAACGTGCTGGCGATCCGGCACGGCGAGGGCGGGCAGGTGGACGTCAACCCGCAGCCCGACAAGGTGATCGGGCCGGACGATCTGCTGATCGTCATCGGCACAAACGAACAGGTGAACAGTGTGGTGGAACTGAATTGATCGAGATACAAAGCCGCCAGAACGCCGCGCTCCGGCATCTGGCGCGGCTCGGGCGCGAGCGCAAATACCGCCGGAGCACGGGCGAAATGCTGTGCGAGGGCGGCAAGATGCTGTATGAGGCAATTTCCTCGGGCGCGCAGGTAAAGACCCTGCTCGTGCGCGCAGGGCGGGAGAATCAGCTGCCGTCCGGGCTGCTGGAGCGCGCCGAACAGATGGGCGCTGCGCTGTATACAGCGCCGGACGCACTGTTCCGCCTCGCCAGCGAGGTGGAGACCCCGCAGGATGTGATCTTTTCCTGCCGCCAGCCAGTATGGACGGCGGAGGCGCTGGACGGGAAAAAACAGGTGCTGCTGCTCGACGGCTTGCAGGACCCGGGCAACCTTGGCACGATCTTACGCACCGCCGAAGCGTTTGCGCTCGGCGCCGTTGTGTTGTGCGAGGGCTGCGCCGACCCGTTTTCGCCCAAGGTCGTGCGCTCGACGATGGGGGCGGTGTTCCGCCTGCCGTGCGTGGCGCTGCCGCTGCTCGAAGCGATGGAGCGCCTGCGGCGAAACGGCCTGCCGGTGTATGCGACCGCGCTGCATGAGGACAGCGTGCCGCTGGGCGACGTGCCGCTCGGCCGCGCGGCGGTCATCATCGGCAGCGAGGGGCGCGGTGTGTCGCAGGACGCGCTGGCGCTTTCCGACCAGCGGGTCATCATCCCGATGGCGGGCCGCGCGGAATCGCTCAATGCGGGCGTTGCGGCAGCCATCGTGATCTATGAAATGACAAAATAAGGAGGCGGTCATATGCCGTCACGTCTGAGTTATGTTTGGCTGTCCCAGCGGCGCGGGCTGACCCCGTTTAACATGGCGCAGCTGCTGCGCGCGTTCGGCTCGCCGGATGCGGTGTTCGCCGCGGACCGGCAGGCGCTGACCGCCGCACCCTGCGCTCTGCGCAAGGCGCAGGTGGATGCGCTGTGCGACAAGGACACCGCAGAGGCGGAGGAGATTATCGAGCGCTGCGCCCGGTCGGATATCCGGATCATCACGCTGGGCGACAGCGCCTATCCGGACCGGCTGCGCGCCATTGAGGACCCGCCGGTCGTGCTGTATGTGCGCGGCCGCTGGCCGGACTTTGACGTGATGCCCGGCATTGCCGTGGTCGGCACGCGGGAAGCGACCGCCTACGGCCTGAGCACCGCGGAGAGCATCGGCGCTGCGCTGGGCCGCGCGGGGTTTGTCACGGTCAGCGGCATGGCGCTCGGCAACGACGGTGCCGCGCACCGCGGCGCACTGCGCGCGGGAGGTTTGACGGTCGCCGTGCTGGCGGGCGGCGCGGATGTGTGCTATCCGCCGCAGCACCGCAGCCTGATGGGCGATATCCTGCTCTCGGGCGCGATCGTCAGCGAGTACCCGCCCGGCACCGCGCCCAGGGGGACGCATTACCACAACCGCAACCGCATCATCAGCGGCCTTTCGGTCGCGGCGGTGATCGTGGAAGCCGGCGGCTACCGCTCGGGCGCGCTCATCACCGCGCGCCATGCGCTCGATCAGGGGCGCGACGTATACGCTGTGCCCGGCTCACTGGACGCGCCGCAGTCCAAGGCGTGCAACGAGTTGATCGAAAAGGGCGAGGCCGCACTGCTGCGCAGCCCGGAGGCGCTCGTGCGCGAATACCGCGGGCTGCTGCCCGCAAAGCCCGAGCAGCGCGTCCGGCAGGCGTTTGCCCGCCAGACCGGGGAGCGGCCTGCCCCCGCCGCGGGAAGCGCATGGGAGGATATCCGCAAGCGCGAGGCGCTGGCCGAACAGCGCCGGAAGCAGGCGGAAGAAAAGGCGTCTGCACCGTCAGAGGAAAAGGCGTCCCCGCTGCCGGAGGGACTGCGCGAGGATGAGCGCCGCATCGCGGAGCTGGTGCAGCAGGGCGTCAGCACCCCGGAGGAGCTGATCGAGCGCTGCGGCCTGCCCGCGCCGCGCGTGATGAGTCTGGTCACCATGCTCGAGATGGATGGTATCCTGCGCCGCGAAAAGGGCAGACTGGTGATGGGACGGAAATAAGTCCAGCCGAAACCGTACAATAAACCACTATCCGCGCCGCAAGGCGCGTATGAAATAGCCGCTCTGTGAGCGGCCTTGCAAAACCGAGCTTTGCCCGGTTTGGCAAAACCATCCGGCGGGAAGCCGCGCCTGCGGCGCGGGCTCCGGCCGGCATTCTCGGGCAGCGGGGCTGCCTGAGAATCAGAACTCGATTGCAAACAAGTTTGCAATCGAATCTTTGGAGGTTTTTATGTCAAAATTAGTTATCGTGGAGTCGCCTGCCAAGGCCAAGACCATCGGCAAATATCTCGGGCCGGACTATGTGGTCAAGGCGTCTATGGGGCATCTGCGCGATCTGCCGAAAAAGAAAATGAGCGTCGATATTGAGCACGATTTCAAGCCGGAATATGTGCCGATCGAGGGAAAAGATAAAATCATCAAAGAGATCCGCAGCGAGATCCGCAAAAGCGATTTCGTCTACCTTGCAACCGACCCGGACCGCGAGGGCGAGGCGATCTCGTGGCACATCAAGGAACTGTTTAAGCTGGGGGACAAGGATTCCAAGCGCGTCACCTTCAACGAGATCACCAAGCAGGCGGTCAAATACGGCATCGACAACCCGCGCGACATTGACATCGATCTGGTCAACGCGCAGCAGGCGCGCCGCATCCTCGACCGCATCGTGGGCTACGAGCTGTCGCCCTTCCTGTGGCGTAAGGTCAAGCGCGGCCTGTCCGCGGGCCGCGTGCAGAGCGTCGCGACCCGTCTGGTCGTGGACCGCGAAAACGAGATCCGCGCGTTTGTGCCCGAGGAATACTGGACGATCGAGGCGCTGCTCCAGACCGCGGACGGCGGCCGGTTCACCGCGCGCTACTACGGCGACCAGACCGGCAAGGTCGAGCTGAAAAACGAGGAGCAGGCGCAGGCGGTCGTGAACGCGGTTTCCGGCAAGCCGTTCACCGTGGGCGAGATCAAGCGCGGCAAGAAAAAGCGCAGCCCTGCGCCGCCGTTCATCACATCGACCCTGCAGCAGGAAGCCAGCCGCAAGCTCAACATGACCCCGCGCCGCACGATGAGCATCGCGCAGGAGCTGTACGAAGGCATCGAGCTGGGCGAGTACGGCCTGACCGGTCTGATCACCTATATGCGTACCGACTCGCTCCGTCTGGCCGATGAGGCGACCGCCGCCGCCGCGGGCTTTATCCGCGGGCGCTACGGCGACGAGTTCTATCCCGGCAAGCCGCGTGTATTCAAGACCAAGGGCAATGCGCAGGACGCGCACGAAGCCATCCGCCCGTCCGACGTTAAGCTGCTGCCGGATGAGATCCGTCAGTACCTCACGCCCGACCAGTATAAGCTGTACAAGCTGATCTGGTCGCGCTTTGTCGCGTGCCAGATGGCGGACGCGATTCTGGATACGGTTTCGGCGGACATCCAGTGCGAGGGTCAGGTGTTCCGCGCCTCCGGCCATACGGTGGCCTTCCCGGGCTTTACCGCGGTTTACGAGGAGGGCACGGACGACGAGAAAAAGGGCGAGGCGGGCAAGCCGCTGCCGCGCTTTGACAAGGGCGACACGCTCTCGGTCGAGAAGCTCGACCCGGCGCAGCACTTCACCCAGCCGCCTGCGCGCTACACCGAAGCCTCGCTCATCCGCGCGATGGAGGAGCGCGGCATCGGCCGCCCGTCCACCTACGCGCCGACCATCTCGACCATTTTGGACCGCGACTATGTGACCAAGGAGAACAAGGCGCTGCGCCCCACGCCGCTCGGCGAGGGCGTGACCGGCCTGCTGGTCGACGAGTTCAAGTCGGTCGCGGACTATGAGTTCACCGCCAACATGGAGGAGCAGCTCGACGAGGTCGAGGCGGGCAAACTGGACTATATCCAGCTGCTGCACAACTTCTATGACGGGTTTGAGGCCGCACTCAAGCAGGCCGAGATCGACCTTGAGGGCAAGCGCATCAAGATCAAGGACGAGGTCACGGACGTGATCTGCGAAAAGTGCGGCCGCAACATGGTCATCAAGTCCGGCCGGTTCGGCAAGTTCCTTGCCTGCCCGGGTTTCCCGGAGTGCACCAACACCAAGCCGATCACCGAGGACACCGGCGCGGCCTGCCCCGTGTGCGGCGCAAAGGTGGTCAAGAAGAAATCCGCGCGCGGGTATGTGTACTACAGCTGCGATAAATACCCCGCCTGCCAGTTCATGACCTGGGATAAGCCGCTCAAAACCAAGTGCCCGAACTGCGACTCCTCGCTGTTCCGCCACACCGACCGCGACTCCAAGGAGGTCACGGACGTGTGCCTGCGCGAGGGCTGCGGCTACAAGGAGCTGGTCAAGGAGGGCCTGCCGCCCGAGGAGGCGGAGAAGAACCGCCAGCGCCGCGAGGCGCGCGCCGCAAAGGCGGCTGAGCGCGCAGCGGCCAAGGCTGCGGCGGAAGCCGCGGGCGAGGGCGAGGATAAGCCCAAAAAGGTGACGAAAAAAGCGTCCGCGTCCAAGAGCACCGCGGCGAAAAAGACCACGACAGCCAAAAAGACCGCTGCGAAAAAACAGGTGCCGTGGATGACCAAGACCACGAACCGCTTCAAAAAGCTCAAAGAAGAGGACGTGCAGGCGCTGACCAAGACCCAGCAGGCGCAGTACGCCAAGGCGCTGGCGAAGTATGAGGAAGAAAAGGCGGCGGAGAAGGCGAAAAAGGCCGCCGAAAAGGCCGCAGCAAAGGAGGCCGCCGGTGAATAATACGATTGTAACCGTTGTAGGCGCGGGCCTTGCGGGCTGCGAGGCCGCGTGGCAGCTCGCGCAGCGCGGCGTTAAGGTGCGCCTGGATGAGATGAAGCCCGCGCAGCACAGCCCGGCGCACCACTCGGACGACTTCGCCGAGCTGGTCTGCTCGAACTCGCTGCGCTCGGACGAGCTGACCAATGCCGCCGGCCTGCTCAAAGAGGAGCTGCGCCGTTTGGACAGCCTGATCCTCGCCTGCGCGGACGCAAACCGCGTCGAGGCAGGCGGCGCGCTCGCGGTTGACCGCGAAGCGTTTGCGCGCGCGGTGACCGAGAAAATCAAGTCCCATCCGGACATCGAGGTGGTCTACGGCGAGGTGACCGAGATCCCGGAAGGGAAGGTGGTCATCGCGTCCGGCCCGCTGACCTCGGACACGCTGTTTGACGCGATCCACCGCAAGGTGGGCGGTGAGTTCCTGCACTTTTTTGACGCGGCTGCGCCCATCGTGACCGCGGAGAGCATTGATATGGACTCCGCCTATGTCGCCTCGCGCTACGGCAAGGGCACGGCGGACTACATCAACTGCCCGTTCACCAAAGACGAGTACGACGCATTCTGGAACGCGCTGACCACGGCCGAGGAAGCGCCCGTGCACGGGTTCGAGGATTCCAAGGTGTTCGAGGGCTGTATGCCGATCGAGGTCAACGCCCGCCGCGGGTACGACACCATGCGCTTCGGCATTCTGAAGCCCATCGGCCTGCCCGACCCCAGGACGGGTAAGGACCCGTATGCGGTTTTGCAGCTGCGCCGCGACAACGCGCAGGGCACGCTGTACAATCTGGTCGGCTGCCAGACCCACCTCAAGTGGGGCGAGCAGAAGCGCGTGTTTTCCATGATCCCGGCGCTCAAAAACGCCGAGTTCGTGCGCTACGGCGTGATGCACCGCAACACCTTTCTGGATGCGCCGCGCCTGCTGGACGCGACCTACGCGCTGAAGGCTGACCCGCGCATCCGCTTTGCGGGCCAGATGACCGGCGTGGAGGGCTATGTCGAATCCACCGCCTCCGGCTGGGTGGCGGGCGTTGCGACCGCGCTCGAGGTGCTGGGCAAAAATATGCCCGCGCTTGACCGGCAGACCGCGACCGGCGCGCTGGCGTGCTATATCTCCGACCACACGGTCGCGAAATTCCAGCCTATGAATATCAATTTCGGCATCATCGACCCGCTGGGCTATAAGATTAAGGGCAAGCGGGAGAAAAACAGGAAGATTTCCGAGCGGGCGCTCGAAAAGATCGAAAGTCTGAAAGGGGAGCTTTGATATGAAGATCATTGTGGACGCAATGGGCGGCGACAACGCGCCGGAGTCCGCCGTCTGGGGCGGCGCACTGGCCGCGAAGGAATACGGCGAGCAAGTGCTGCTCGTCGGCGACCCGGACAAGGTCGCGGCGATCCTTAAGGATAAGGGCATGGAGCACACCCCGGGCGTGACCATCATGCCTGCGTCCGATCTGGTGGACATGCACGATGACCCGGCGACCGTGCTGCGCCGCAAGCCGGATTCTTCGATGGCGGTGGCGTTCAAGCTGCTCAAGTCGGGCGAGGGCGATGCACTTGTCTCCGCGGGCAACACCGGCGCGCTGCTGACCGGCGCGACACTGTACGGCGGCCGCATCAAGGGCATCCGCCGCGGCGCGCTCGCGCCCGTCATGCCCTGCAAGGGCGGGCAGGTCATGCTGTGCGACGCGGGTGCGAACACCGAATGCACGGCTGAGATGCTGCTGCAGTTCGCCTTCCTCGGCTCGCTGTACGCAGAGAAGATCAACGGCATCAAAAACCCGCGCGTGGGTCTGGTCAACAACGGCACCGAGGACACCAAGGGCGACCCGCTGCGCAAGGAGGCCTATGCGCTGCTCAAAAAGGCGGGCGACGAGGGCCGGCTCAACTTTGTCGGCAACGTCGAGGGCAGTATGGTGCCGCTCGGCGCGTGCGACATCGCGGTATGCGACGGCTACTCGGGCAACGTCATGCTCAAGACCATCGAGGGCGTCGCCAAGTTCATGGCGGGCGCGATCAAGGATGTGTTCATGCGCAATACGGCGACCAAGCTGAGCTATCTCGCGTGCAAAAAGGGCATGGACGAGTTCCGCGACCTGTTCAATCAGGACAAGATCGGAGGCGCGCCCTTCCTCGGCATTGCAAAGCCGGTCATCAAGGCGCACGGCTCGTCGAATGAGATCGCGGTGATGAACGCGGTGCGGCAGGCGATCGCCTACACGAAATCCGGTATGATCCAGGCGGTTTCGGAGAACATAAAGTACATGACGATCGAGGAATGAGGCGCAGAGCGCGTGTTCGTTCCCACAGGGCATAGCGCGACAGGGGCTGCGGCTGTGCCCGATCCCAAAAGAGGAGGTGAAACTCACACATGCTGAACATTGACTATCAGTTTAAGGACAAGACGCTGTACCAGACCTCGATGACCCACTCGTCCTATGCCAACGAGCACCGCGGGAACCACCTGCACCACAACGAGCGGCTGGAGTTCCTTGGCGATTCCGTACTGGGCTTTGTCACGGCGGATTACCTGTTCACGCACTATCCCGAGCTGCCCGAGGGCGACCTGACCAAGCTGCGCGCGGCGGTGGTGTGCGAGGGCGCGCTGTGCGAGATCGCGAGGGAACTCGGCATCCCGCAGGAGATCCGGCTGGGTCACGGCGAGGAGACCGGCGGCGGGCGCGAGCGGCCGTCCATCCTCGCGGACGCGACTGAGGCGCTGCTCGGCGCGATCTATCTGGACGGCGGTATCGAACCCGCGCGCGCGTTCGTGCTGCGGTTTATCCCGCATAAGGTGGACGTTGCGATCGCGGGCGGCGCGTTCAAGGACTACAAGACCATGCTGCAGGAGATCGTGCAGAAAAACAAGCAGGAGACGCTGGAGTACCGGCTCGCCGGGCAGTCCGGCCCGGATCACGACAAGCGCTTTACGATGGAGCTGCTGCTCAACTCCAATGTGTTTGCGTCCGGCACCGGCCGGAGCAAAAAGGAAGCCGAGCAGATGGCGGCCAAGCAGGCGCTCAAGACGATGGGCGTAGAGTAAAGAAAAATCCCTCGGGACAAAGTCCCGGGGGATTTCAGCATGTCAAAAAAGTTCTTCGCGCCGCAGCGCACATTAAATAGAAAGCGGGCGCTATTGCGCCCGCTTTCATAAAATCCGAGAGCATGTATCTCGGATTTTATACAAACCGCTGGCAAGTGTACTCATTAAAATGCCGCAAGTGGCAAATAAGGTTAGTGGCCTACGGGCTTCCTGAAAGGCGCGCGCAGCCAGCGGAACTTTCGATCGGAAGTGTGGTTCCGATCGAGAGGCAAATCAAAACCAGCTTATCTTTTCGTCCCGGAAGCGGGGGATGGGACCGTCCGCATACGGGTCGTAGGTGTGTATATTGCAGCCGAACTCCTTGAGCGCGGCGATTTTACCATCTGCCGTCCAGCGGATGAGCGAAATGCCGTCGAATTCCTCCACCCGGACGTCCTGCATCCGGTTTTTGAAGTACCACTCGACCGCAGTTTGATCGCCTTGGTGGAAAAACTGCCGGATGTCCCAGACGAGCACGCGGCCGCGCGTGTTCCATTCTTCAAACCAGTGCTTGACCTGCGCGGCGCCGTGATATTCCGGCCCCCAGCTTTCCGTGTATACGCAGTCCGGCGCAAAAATGTCCAGGATGCCGCTGTCCTCGGCCCGCAGCCACATATCAAACCACTGCCGGATGATCCGCTCGCGCTGTTCCATCTTGCCTTCCTCCTGACAGATATGGATTACTGCCTCCATTATAGCACGGCGGGCCGGATTTGTGGACAGGGTGTAAATTCTGGGTTTGCGGATTGAAAAGAACGGCCGGCGGTGGTAAAATAAAATCATATATACGTTAGAGGTGTTACATGGTTCTCAAGAGCCTGATCTTACAGGGCTTTAAGTCATTCCCGGACAAGACCGAGATCAAGTTTCTCGGCGGCATGACGGCGATCGTTGGGCCGAACGGTTCGGGCAAATCCAATATATCGGACGCCATCCGCTGGGTGCTGGGCGAGCAGTCCTCGCGCTCTCTGCGCGGCGCCAAGATGGAGGACGTCATTTTCGGCGGCACCGCGAGGCGCGGGCCGGTCGGCTTTGCCGAGGTCTCGCTGATTCTGGACAATTCCGAGGGCGTGTTCCGCTCGGAGTTCACCGAGATCATGGTGACCCGCCGCTATTACCGCTCGGGCGAGAGCGAGTATTTCTTAAATAAAAAGCACTGCCGTCTGCGCGACATCCACGAGCTGTTCATGGATACCGGTCTAGGGCGCGACGGCTATTCCATCATCGGGCAGGGCCGCATTGACGAGATCCTGTCGCTCAAGAGCGAGGACCGGCGCGAGATCTTCGAGGAAGCCGCGGGCATCACCAAGTTCCGCTACCGCAAGGAGGAGGCCGAGCGCAAGCTCGCCGCCACCGAGGAAAACCTGACCCGCATCCGTGACCTGTACGATGAGCTGGAGCGCCAGGTCGGGCCGCTCGGAAAGCAGGCGGAAAAGGCAAAACAGTATCTGCTGCTGCGCGACGAGCTGCGCGTGCTCGAGATTTCGCTCTGGCTCATCTCGCTCGACCGCATCAAGGCGGACAGCGCAAAGCTCGAGCAGGATACCGGGACCTGCACCAATCAGCTCTCCGCCGCCAGGCAGACACAGGAGGCGCTGTACCAGCAGTCCGAGCAGCTTTCCGAGGATATGCGGAACATCGACCGCGAGGCTGACCGCCTGCGGCAGCAGCTGCGCGAGACCGAGCAGCGCGCCGCCGAGCAGGCGAGCCGCGCAGCGGTCCTCAAAGCCAATATCCAGAACAACAAAGACAACATCGACCGTGCGCAGCGCGAGAGCGCCCAGCGCGCCGAGCAGGCGCAGAATTTGGGCGCGCAGCTTGCGGAGCGCCGGTCGCGCATCGAATTGCTGGACGCCCAGCATGAGGGACTCTCCGCGCGGCTGGACGACCTTGCCCGACAGGCGGCGGCGCAGTCCGAAACCCGCGCGCAGGCCGAGCGCGACCTGAAACAGGCCGAGCAGGCGCGTATGGAGCGGCAGAACGAGCTGCACGCGCTCGCGCTCGACCGCACGGCGGCCGAGACCGGCCTTGCCAGCATGGATGGGCGGCGCGATACGATTGCATCCGATATCGGGGCTGCGGGCAAGCGGCTGGAAGCCGAAAAGCAGGCGCATGACGAGCTGGAAGCGCGTATGCGCGACTGCCTCGACACGCTCGCGGGCGCGAAAAACAAGGTGCAGGGCGTGGCGCTCAAGGCGGACAGCCGCCGCAAAAAGGTCGAGACCCTGCAAACCGAGCTGGCGAAAGCGACCGCAGCGCTGACCGATGCGAAAAACCGCGTCAAAATGCTGTCCGATATGCAGCGCGACTACGAGGGCTTTTCGCGCTCGGTCAAGTCGATCATGCAGCAGGTCGAGCGCGGCGCGATGCACGGCGTGCACGGCCCGGTGTCTGCGCTGATCGCGACCGAGGACAAGTTCGTGACCGCGATCGACACGGCGCTCGGCGCGTCCGCATCCTCCATTGTGGTGGACACGTCGGCGGACGGCAAGCGCTGCATTGAATATTTAAAGCGCACGGACGGCGGCCGCGCGACCTTCCTGCCGGTCGATACCATCCGCCCGAATTCCCTGCGGGAAACCGGCCTCGAAACGCAGAAAGGCTGCTTCGGCACCGCAGACCGCTTGGTCACTTTTGATAAACGCTACACGGCCATCGTGCAGAACCTGCTCGCACGCACGGTCGTTTCGGAAAATATGGACACCGCGCTGGCGCTCGCCAAAGCGTACGGCCACCGCTTCCGCATTGTCACGCTGGACGGCCAGATTATGCAGGCCGGCGGCGCGATGACCGGTGGTTCGGCCTCGCGCGGGACGGGCGCGCTCGCGCGCGCGGGGCGGCTCAAGGCCGCGCAGGAGCAGGTAAAAACGCTGGAAGCACGCAAGGCAGAAGCCGAGCAGTCGTTCCACACGGCGAAGGAAGAACTCGCCGCGCTGGATTACGACCTCAAGGCCATCGAGGCCGAGCGCATCCGCGCCGAGCAGGACGAAGCCGGGCTGCGCGCCTCGGTTTCCCAGCACGGGCTGCTGCTCGAGAGCCTGCAGCACCAGTACGACGGGCTGGTGCTCGAGCGGGACAACCTCGCTGCGGCCAAGCGGCAGTATCAGGACACCATCGCCGGGTGCGAGAGCCGCGAGGCCGCGGCGCAGCAGGCGTATGACGCAGCGGAAAAACAGGTCGCGGACTGCCGCGTTGCGCTGGACGAATTGGACGCCGGGGCGGCGGAGCACACCGCGCAGGCCGCATCCGTGCAGACCGAGATCGCGGAAAACCGCTCAGAGGCTGCGAGCGAAGCGCGCGCACTGGCCGACCTTGAACAGCTCAAGGCCGAGCTGGACGCGGGCGTATCCGGCACAGCGGAGACCATCGCGGGCTTTGAAGCCGAGATCGCGCGCCTGACCGACGAGCTGGCGCACGCCGAGACCTCACGCGAGGACACCGGCGCGGTCACCGCCCGCCTGAACGAGCAGATCGCCGCGCAGATGAACCAGCGCGAGCGGGTCGAGGGCGAGCGCGCCCGGATCGACCGCGAAGCGCAGGGCAAAAACGATGAGATCCTGCACCTCGAGCGCGAGGCGGCGCGCCTGGAAAACCGGGCGGTGCAGCTGAAAAACGAGGAAGCGCAGATTCTGGATAAAATGTGGGAAAACTACGAGCTGACGCCCACGCCTGCGGCCGAGGTGGCAAAGCCGCTCGATGACGTGCCCGCGGCAAAGGAGCAGGCGCAGAGCCTGCGCACGCAGATGCGCGCGCTCGGCAACGTCAATCTGGACGCGGTCGAGGAATACCAGCAGGTGCTCGAACGGTACACGTTCATGGGCGAGCAGAAGGAAGATCTCGAAAAGGCGCAGAAGGAGCTGTACAAGGTCATCGAGCAGCTGACAGTCAACATGAAGGAGATTTTCGCCTCCGAGTTTGCCAAGCTCAACGCCTATTTCGGCCAGACCTTCCGCGAGATCTTCGGCGGCGGCCATGCCGAGCTGTCGCTCGCCGACACCTCGGATATCCTAAACTGCGGCATCGACATCCGCGTGTCCCCGCCGGGCAAGTCGGTCAAGACGCTGACCCTGCTCTCGGGCGGCGAAAAGGCGTTCGTGGCGATCGCGCTGTATTTTGCGATCCTCAAGCTGCGGCCCACGCCGTTCTGCGTGCTCGACGAGATCGAGGCTGCGCTCGACGATGTCAACGTCGCGCGGTTCGCGCAGTACATCCGGCGGCTGACCGACTCGACGCAGTTCATCGTCATCACGCACCGCCGCGGTACGATGGAGGAGGCCGACATGCTCTACGGCGTGACCATGCAGGAGCAGGGCGTGTCCAGAATGCTCATGCTCAACCTTGCGGAGGCGGAAAAGCAGCTGGGGAACGCGATCCGGTAAAAGGAGGATGCTTTATGAGCGACATCTGGTTTGCGATCGTATGGATCGGCGGCTATATCCAGTGGATCTGGCCGTTCGTGCTGGTGTTTGCCATGCTCAAGGCGCAGCTCGCCCTGCGGGCAGACAGGCTCCGTGCCATGTGGCTGTGGGGGCTGCTGGCAGCGTGTGCGCTGTTGTTCCTCTGCGTTGCCGTGATCAACGGCGGCGCACCGCTTTCGTATTACTTTACCATGCCGGCCTGAGCCGTCGGGAGGGATAGAGATGCTGTTTGACCTGTTTTTTCAGCTTTTTGGAGCGATCGGCATGGTCTCATGGTTTGTCTGGCCGTTTGCGTTCGTTTTCGGCCTGAAGCGCACGATTTTCTATATGCGTCCGCAGGATGAGGAAGATGCAGCCGCTCAGGAGAAGCGGGAAAAGCGGGCGCTGCACTGCGAGATCCTCGCAGGGGCATCCCTGCTGATTATGTTCTGCACGGCGGTGTCGCTGCTCATTTACTGATCGGAAATTTGAGATTTAACACAATCGGGAGAAGAATATGGGATTATTTGATAAGATTAAGCAAGGTTTACAGAAGACCAGCGACGCGGTCAACCGCTCGCTGGACAACGTGTTTGCGGCGTTCGTCAAGATCGACGCGGATCTGCTCGAAGAACTGGAAGAAGCGCTCATCCTGTCCGACGTGGGCGCGGAGACCTCCGCGAAGATCGTCGCCGAGGTGGAAAAGCGCGCCAAGCTCCAGAAGATCACCACCGCGCCCGAGCTGCGCGACCTGCTGCGCGAGGTGTTGACCGACAACATGCTGGACAACCAGCCGCTGGACGTTTCGGGCAAACCCGCGGTCATTCTGGTGATCGGCGTCAACGGCGTGGGCAAGACCACGTCCATCGGCAAACTGGCCGCCCGCTATGTCAGCGAGGGCAAAAAGGTCATGCTGAGTGCGGCGGATACCTTCCGCGCGGCGGCGGCCGACCAGCTCGAAATCTGGGCCAAGCGCGCGGGCGCTGACATTGTGCGCCACGGCGAGGGCGCCGATCCGGCGGCGGTCGTGTTCGACTCGATCTCCGCGGCCAAGGCGCGCGGCAGCGATATCATCATCGTGGACACCGCGGGCCGCCTGCACAACAAGGCAAACCTGATGAACGAGCTGGCCAAGATCGACCGCGTCATCAGCCGTGAGCTGCCGGACGCCTCGCGCGAGACCCTGCTCGTGCTGGACGCGACCACCGGCCAGAACGCCGTACACCAGGCGGAGGAGTTCAACAAAGCCGCGCATCTCACTGGCATCATCCTGACCAAGCTGGACGGCACCGCCAAGGGCGGCATCGTCATTGCGATTTCGGCAGGGCTCGGCGTGCCAGTCAAGCTGGTCGGCGTGGGCGAGGGCATCGACGACCTGATCGACTTTGACCGCGCGTCCTTCCTGGAAGCGCTGCTGCCCGAACAAGGAGGAAACGAATGATGCAGAGACCGGACGGAAGAACCCCCGGCGCGATGCGCCCGGTGAAAATCACAACGAATTATACCATGTATGCCGAAGGCTCGGTGCTGGTCGAAATGGGCAACACCAAGGTGATCTGCACCGCTTCGGTCGAGGATAAGGTGCCGCCCTTCCTCGAGGGCAAGGGCCTCGGCTGGGTGACGGCGGAATACGCCATGCTGCCCCGTGCCACGAATACGCGCAAAAAGCGCGACATCAAGAGCCTCAAGCTGGACGGCCGCTCGAGCGAGATCCAGCGGCTGATCGGGCGCAGCCTGCGTGCGGTGGTCGACCGCGCGGCGCTCGGCGAGCGCCAGATCACGATCGACTGCGACGTGATCCAGGCGGACGGCGGCACGCGCTGCGCGTCCATCACGGGCGGATTTGTCGCCCTGTGGCTCGCGTGCAAAAAGCTGCTGGACGAAGGCGTGATCGAAAAAATGCCGCTCACCGCGCAGGTCGCGGCGGTGTCGGTCGGCATTTTTGAGGACGAGGCAGTGCTCGACCTCAATTATGCTGAGGACAGCCACGCGATCGTGGACTGCAACGTCGTCATGACCTCGGCGGGGCAGTTTATCGAGGTGCAGGGCACGGGCGAGGGCCGTCCGTTTTCGGATACCGAGCTGAAAAAGCTGCTCGGCCTCGGCAAACGCGGCTGCGCGCGCCTGTGCAGGGCGCAGAGCAAGGTGATGGGGGAGAGTCTGTAATGCAATTCGTACTCGCCTCCCACAATAAGAAAAAGATGGCGGAAATGGCAGCCATCCTGAGCGGGCTGGATATCGAGGTTGTCCCGCTGCCTGAAAACGCGCCCGAGCCCGAGGAAAACGGCGCGACCTTTGAGGAAAACGCCCTGATCAAGGCGAAAAGCGCGGCGGATTTCACCGGCCTGCCCGCGATCGCGGACGACAGCGGCCTGTGCGTGGACGCGCTGGGCGGCGCGCCGGGGATCTACTCCGCGCGCTATGGCGAGGGAACCGATCGCGACCGCAATACGTTACTATTACAGAACATGTCGAATCAGGACGACCGCGCCTGCCGGTTTGTGTGCGCGATCGCGTGCATCCTGCCGGGCGGCGAGACGCTTACCGTGCGCGGCGAGTGCGAGGGCGAGCTGCTCCGCGAGAGCCACGGCGAGGGCGGCTTCGGGTACGACCCGCTGTTCTATGTACCGGCATACGGCTGCACCTTCGGCGAGCTGCCGCCGGAGACCAAAAACCAGATCTCCCACCGCGGCCGCGCGCTGCGCAAGCTGCGCGAGGAACTGGAAGCGCGGCTGTAAGACAAAATATGAAAAACCAACAAGGAGAATGTATTTTATGCTGACAACCAAACAGCGCGCCCAGCTGCGCGCTTTGGCAAACCCGCTGGCCGATACGCTGATCATCGGCAAGGAGGGCGTGACCGACGCGGTCGAGCGCCAGCTCGACCAGCTGCTTGAGGCGCACGAGCTGGTCAAGGGCAAGGTGCTCGAGAGCGCCATGCTCACCCCGCGCACGGTCGCAGAGGTGCTGAGCGAGGCCACCGGCGCGGATACCGTGCAGTGCATCGGCTCCAAGTTCGTCCTGTACCGTCAGGCGCGGGACAAGGACAAGCGCAGGATCGTGCTCGTCAAATGAGGACGGGCATACTGGGCGGGACGTTCAATCCGCCGCATCTGGGGCACCTGCACGCCGCGCATCTGGCGAAGGATGCGCTCGGGCTGGACCGGGTGCTGTTCATCCCGACCAATATCCCCCCGCATAAGGCGCTGCCCGAGCACACCGCCACCGCAGCGGACCGCTGCGAGATGGTGCGCCTGCTGACCGCGGATGCGCCGTGGGCGCAGGTCGACACGATCGAGGTCGAGCGCGGCGGCGCAAGCTACACGGTCGATACGCTGCGCGCGCTGCACGCGCGGGGCGAGGACGACCTGTATTTGATCGTGGGGACGGATATGCTGCTCTCGTTCGACCGCATCTGGCGCGCGCCGGACGAGATCGCGCGCCTGTGCACGCTCGCCGTGTGCGCGCGCGAGGACGAGGACTGGTCGGCGCTGGAGCGCAAAGCGGCCGTGCTCCGCAAAAAAATGGGCGCCAGGATCGAACTGGTCCGGGGGGAGAGCCTTACCATTTCATCGACCGAGCTGCGGCAGGGCGGCGCGCTGCGCCGTTATACCGCGCCCGCGGTCGCGGATTATATCGAGCAAAATCACCTGTATGGGTATTGACAAAATAAAATCGGTATAAAAAAGAAAGGCGGGTCAAGGTTATGTTGTGCAACGAGGAAATGAGGAAAGGCATACTGTCGAGGCTGAAGGGATACCGCTATCCGCACTCGCTGGGCGTGGAGCGCGCGGCGAAGTGGCTGGCGCAGCAGTATGGCGGGGACGTGGAAAAGGCCGCCGTCGCCGGCATATTACATGACATAACCAAGCATCTTTCTCCGCAGGAACAGTTGAATTTATGTGAAAAATACGGTATAATACCCTGTGCCGTTGAAAAAAGCGAGCCGAAAATGCTGCATGGCAAGACGGCTGCGGCCATCGCCCGGGCGGAATACGGCATGCCTGAGGACGTATGTGACGCGATCGCCTGCCATACCACCGGTAAATACGGCATGACAACGCTGGATAAGATCCTCTATCTGGCGGATTACATCGAAGAGACACGCGATTTTCCCGGCGTGGACAAGGCACGAGAGCTGGCCAAGGTCAGTCTGGACCGCGCGCTGCTCTACTGCTATGATCAGACGCTGATCGAGCTGGTAACACGCGGGAAGCTGATACACAGCGACACCATCGCCGCGTATAACGATATGATACGGCAGGGCGTCCGCTGGCGGGACGAATAAGCACTGGAGGAAAAAAGCATTTGAAACTTTTTGGAGGCAGCGGCGGGCATAACAGCCGGAAACCGAGCCGCAAGGAGCAGAGCAAGGCGGCACCGGCCGCACCGCAGCAGGTGCGCGCGGCAAGCGAGGCGCCGAGAACCGCGCCCAAGCCCGCCGGGAAAAAGGGCGGGAAGGTCAAAAAGCAGCTGACAAAGCAGCAGAAGCGCCGCCGGATCATCATTACGGTGGCCGTCGTTATTGCGCTGATCGCCGGACTGGCGGCAGCGGGTGCGATGTTTATCCGCCCGCCGCAGGTGAACGACCCGACCATCAACGATAAGGAAAACGGAGATAAAATGAACGTCAACAGCCTGCTCAACTCGGGCACGCGCATTGACGACGTATTCACCTTTGTGATCGGCGCGGTGGACGAGGACGAGACCCGTACGGATGCGCTCATGGTCGCGACGATGGATATCAATGCAAAGACCATCAATATTATGAACATCCCGCGAGACACCATGTGCAATAATGGTGAAAGCGGCGCATGGCGCAAGATCAATGCGGCCTACGGCATGAGCAGAGGCATTGAGCAGACCAAGGACGAAATCGAGCGACTGATGGGTTTCCGTCCGGACTATTATGTGATCGTCAATTTCGACGGCATCGCGGCGGTCGTGGATGCGATCGGCGGCGTGGATTATGAGATCCCGTTCCGCATGGAGTATGACGACCCCTCGCAGAACCTGCATATCGACCTGAAGGCCGGCATGCAGCATCTCACCGGCGAACAGGTCGTGCACTTCCTGCGCTGGCGCCACAATAACGACTATTCGGTGCAGTACCCGAACGGCGACGAGGGCCGCGTAGCGACCCAGCAGGAGTTCCTCAAGGAGCTGGCGAGCCAGGTGCTGACGCTCTCGAATATCACCAATATCCCGAAGATCGCGGATGCGGTGTTCCAGAATGTCAAAACCGACCTGACCGCGGGCAATCTGCTCTGGATGGGCATGCAGGCGCTCCAGATCAACAACGACAGCATCCAGTTCTTTACCCTGCCGGGCTACGGCGCGATGAGCTATGCGGGCAGCGACCCGTACCAGTATTCCTTCTTCTTCCCGTATTACCAGCAGACGCTGGATCTGGTCAACCAGTATTTCAACCCCTATGAGGAGGAGATCACCACGCTCGATATGGTCAGCGGACCGGAGGGCGGCAGCTCGTCCGGCTGGGACGGCGGCGTCAGCTCGGGCGAGGAAAATTACGTCTGGGGCGACACCTCGGAGGATTACGAGGAGCCGTCGGGCGGTTATGAAGAGCCCTCCGGCGGCAGCGAGACCGGCGGCGGCACGACCGATCCGGAAACGGGCGGCGGAATCGGCGGAACCAGCGGCGGCACGACCGACCCGGGAACGGGCGGCGGCGAGACCGGCGGCGGCACGACTGACCCGGGAACGGGCGGCGGCGAAACCGGCGGCGGCACGACTGACCCGGGAACGGGCGGCGGTGACGTGCCGGTCGATCCGGAAGCATAAGAAGTAGAAAAAAGGAGTTTGTGAATTTGACTGCGAAACAGACTGTAAAAGCCATCTGCGAGGCGCTGCTTGAGAAGAAAGCGCAGGATATCCAGGTTTTGCAGGTCGAGCGCCTGACCGAGCTGACCGAGTACTTCGTCATCTGCTCGGCGACCTCGACCACGCAGGTCAAGTCGCTGGCCGACAATGTCGAGTGGCGGCTCAAGTACGACCATGAGACGGTCGTGCACCATACCGAGGGCTACGAATCCGCGCAGTGGATGCTGCTGGACTACGGCTGCGTGGTGCTGCATGTGTTCATGCCGGAGGCGCGCAAGTTCTACAATCTGGAGAACCTGTGGAAGGACGGCACGCCCGTCCCGCTGGCCGACCTCGGCATCGAAGAATAATATATAGTGGGAAATGGAGAATGGAAAATGCAGGTGCAGCACGGCCTGTGGCATTCCATTTTCCGTTTTCTGCTGTCATCGCATGAAAATCAGGAATGGGAACGGAACGTGTGGAAAGGACAAGCGCCCTTGATTTTCCATCTTCCATTCTTCATTCTCCATTATATTTAGGGGGAAATTCCGTTGAAGTACGATCATAAGCAAGTAGAAAAGAAGTGGCAGGGCATCTGGGACGAAGCGCACTGCTTCGAGGCGGAAAACGGCGGCGACAAGGAGAAGTTTTACGCGCTCGTCGAGTTCCCGTACCCGTCCGGCCAGGGCCTGCACGTCGGCCATCCGCGCTCCTACACTGCGCTCGATATCGTCGCGCGCAAAAAGCGCATGCAGGGCTACAACGTGCTCTATCCGATGGGCTGGGATGCGTTCGGCCTGCCGACCGAGAACTACGCCATCAAGAACCACGTCCATCCGGCCGAGGTAACCAAGAAGAACATCGCGCGCTTCAAGAGCCAGCTCAAGGCGCTCGGCCTGTCGTTCGACTGGTCGCGTGAGATCAATACTACCGACCCGAACTACTACAAGTGGACCCAGTGGATTTTCCTCCAGCTCTTTAAGAAGGGTTTGGCGTACAAGAAGGAAATGAACGTCAACTGGTGCACCTCGTGCAAGTGCGTGCTGGCGAATGAGGAAGTTGTCGGCGGCGTATGTGAGCGCTGCGGCAGCGAGGTCGTGCACAAGACCAAGAGCCAGTGGATGCTCGCCATCACCAAGTACGCGCAGCGCCTGATCGACGATCTGGACGATGTGGATTTCATCGAGCGCGTCAAGGTGCAGCAGAAGAACTGGATCGGCCGCTCGACCGGCGCAGAGGTGGAATTCAAGACCACCGAGGGCGACACCCTGACCGTTTACACCACCCGTCCGGACACCCTGTTCGGCGCGACCTACATGGTCATCTCGCCCGAGCATCCGGCGGTTGAGACATGGGCAGACAAGCTCGCGAACATCGACGCGGTGCGTGCGTACCGCGAGGAAGCGGCGCGCAAGTCCGACTTCGAGCGCACGGAGCTGAACAAGGACAAGACCGGCGTCAAGCTGGACGGCGTTGCCGCGATCAACCCGGTCAACGGCCGCGAGATCCCGATCTTCGTGTCCGACTACGTCCTGATGGGCTACGGCACGGGCGCGATCATGGCCGTGCCGGCGCACGACGACCGCGACTGGGCGTTCGCCAAGAAGTTCGGCTGCGAGATCATCGAGGTCGTCTCGGGCGGCGAGGACGTGCAGCAGGCGGCCTTCACCGCGAAGGACGAGACCGGTATTCTGGTCAACTCGGATTTCCTCAACGGCAAGACGGTCAAGGACGCCATCCCGGCCATGATCGCATGGCTGGAGGAAAAGGGCATCGGCCGCGCCAAGGTGCAGTATAAGCTGCGCGACTGGGTGTTCTCCCGCCAGCGCTACTGGGGCGAGCCCATCCCGATCGTAAAGTGCGACAAGTGCGGCTATGTGCCGCTGCCGGAGGACCAGCTGCCGCTGACCCTGCCGGATGTGGAGAGCTACGAGCCGACCGAAAACGGCGAATCCCCGCTCGCGAAGATCACCGACTGGGTGAACACCACCTGCCCGTGCTGCGGCGGCCCGGCCAAGCGCGAGACCGACACCATGCCCCAGTGGGCTGGCTCGTCCTGGTACTTCCTGCGCTATATGGACCCGCATAACGACAAGGCGCTCGCCTCCAGGGAAGCGCTCGAATACTGGTCGCCGGTCGACTGGTACAACGGCGGCATGGAGCACACCACGCTCCACCTGCTGTACAGCCGCTTCTGGCACAAGTTCCTGTATGACATCGGCGTGGTGCCGACCAAGGAGCCGTACGCCAAGCGCACCAGCCACGGCATGATCCTCGGCGAGAACGGCGAGAAGATGTCCAAGAGCCGCGGCAACGTCGTCAACCCGGACGAGATCGTTGACACCTACGGCGCGGACACCATGCGCCTGTACGAGATGTTCATCGGCGACTTTGAGAAGGCCGCGCCGTGGAGCCCGAAGTCGATCAAGGGCTGCCGCCGCTTCCTTGAGCGCGTATGGGCGCTGGCGGAAAAGGTGCAGGATGGCGACGCGTACTCTAAGGAGCACGAAGTGCTCATGCACCGCACGATCAAGAAGGTCGGCGAGGATGCGGACAGCCTCAAGGCCAACACTGCGATCGCGGCGCTGATGACCATGCTCAACGAGTTCTATGACAAGGGCGTCAATAAGGCCGAGTATATGACCTTCCTGACGCTGCTCAACCCCTTTGCGCCGCATATCACCGAGGAGCTGTGGCAGCAGATGGGCGGCGAGGGTCTGCTCTCGGTTGCGCCGTGGCCGGTTTACGACGAGGCCAAGACGGTCGAGGATACGGTCGAGGTCGCCGTGCAGGTCAATGGCAAGCTCAAGTGCACCATCAAGCTGCCGGTGGACTGCGACAAGCAGGTCGCCATCGATACCGCGCTCGCTGAGGAAAAGGTTAAGAACGCGGTCGAGGGCAAGCAGATGGTCAAGCAGATCGTCGTACCCGGTAAAATCGTGAATCTGGTCGTCCGCTGAACTTTGTAGTTGACACGGACGGTAAAAACAGATATAATATTCTTACGGTTTTTTGTGCCGCGGTACAGAGAGCCGTGCAAAGTGTTCCTCCATAGGGGAACGCGCGGAGGGAGGGAAAACTGTGTCGGAGATCCGCATCAAGGAAAACGAGTCTATTGACAGCGCGCTGCGCCGTTTTAAGCGTTCGTGCGCCAAGGCGGGTACGCTTTCCGAGCTCCGCAAGCGTGAGCATTATGAAAGCCCGAGCGTCAAGCGCCGCAAGAAGTCTGAGGCTGCGCGCGCGAAGAAGAAAAAGTTCCGCTAAAGAATTCGATTCCAAAAAGAGCAGATGCTGTTGCATCTGCTCTTTTCATTTGTCCGGAGCCGGTGATCGGGCGGTGCGGCAGAAGTGTTTACAGTTCCTTCAAAGATTCGCCAAACTTTTGACATATTGGTATTGTATTCTATAGTCACAGCAAGGGAACAACCCCTTTTCATCATAGAACTTCTTCATGGGAAGCATATAAAAATCTGTTCGGCCCTGTGGGACGGAATACCGCGCAGGCTCCCGGACAGTCCAAAAGCAAGAGGCGGTACCGCCCATTATCATAAAAGCGCGCTTTGCATTGCAAAGCGCGCTTTTTGCGTGCGGTTATGTGAGCAGGTCGATCCGCCCGGCCTGAATGGCGGGGATATTGCGCGCGATGCGCTCGCGCGGCCAGTCCCACCAGCGGAGCCGGAGCAGGGCGGCGATGGTGCTGTCGTCGAACCGCTTGCGGATGGGTCTGGCAGGTACGCCGCCGACAATGGTATACGGCGGCACATCCTTGGTGACCACCGCGCGGGCGCCAATGACCGCGCCGTCGCCGACCGTCACGCCGGAGAGGATCACGGCCTCGTAGCCAATCCACACATCGCTGCCGATGACGATGTCGCCTTTGTTGTCCCAGGCGTCGGCCACGTTTGCTTTGTCCAGCCCCCATTCCTCGAAAAACAGCGGGAAGGGATAGGTGGAGAGCGAACGCATGGTGTGGTTGGCGCTGGTGAACAGGAAACGCGCGCCGCAGGCGATCGAGCAGAATCTGCCGATCACCAGCCGGTCGCGGTTGACCGGGTAGTGGTACAGCACGTTGTTCCGCTCAAACTGCCGCGGGTCGTTTACAAAATCGTTGTACATCGTCCAGTCGCCGACTATAATGTTCGGGTCGGTGACGACGTTTTTCAGATAGACCGTTTCGCGGTCGCCCGTGCGGGGATAGATTTGGTTTTCCGGAATAGACATAGGGGATACCTCCTGATGAAATATGATCCGTTTGCTATTCCGGTGACTGCAATACAGCGCTTCACAGCATACCACCTCTTTTATCTGCTGTTATCATAGCACAGCCGGCCGCTGCCCGCAAGACGCCGCGGGGCGGCGGACGCCGTGTGAAAATAATTGATATGGCGCGAAACGGCATCGAACAAAGGAAACAATTGAAAAAATCCCGAAAACAGCGTATAATATATTAGTTATGGAATTCAGTAAGCTGCTGCAACAGGAGTTTGAAGATATATGAGCAAAGCAAAACCGTCATACGGCAACGAGAGCATTTCCTCGCTCAAGGGCGCGGACCGCGTGCGCAAGCGCCCGGGCGTCATCTTCGGTTCGGACGGGCTGGAGGGCTGCGAACACGCGGTGTTTGAGATCCTGTCCAACTCGATTGACGAGGCGCGCGAGGGCTACGGCACCGAGATCGTCACCACCCGCTATGCGGACGGCTCGATCGAGGTCGCGGACCACGGCCGCGGCATCCCGGTCGAGTGGAACGAGAACGAGAAGCGCTACAACTGGGAGCTGGTGTTCTGCGAGCTGTACGCAGGCGGCAAATATAAGAACGACACGGGCGAAAACTATGAGTTCTCGCTCGGTCTGAACGGCCTCGGCACTTGCGCGACCCAGTATTCCTCGGAATACATGGACGTGACCGTGGTGCGCGACGGGTTCGAGTACACCCTGCACTTTGAAAAGGGCGAAAACAAAACCGGCACCAAGGAGGGCTTTGTCAAAAAGCCAACAAACAGCAAAAAGACCGGTACCACCATCCGCTGGAAGCCCGACCTTGAGGTATTCACGGATATCAACATCCCGGTGGACTACTATCTGGACACGCTCAAGCGGCAGGCGGTGGTCAACAGCCACATCAAGTTCATCCTGAAAAACCAGTCGGGCAGCAAGTTCGAGACCACCGAGTTCCTCTACCAGAACGGCATTGTGGACTATGTGACCGAGCTTGCGGGCGAGAATCCGCTGACCACGGTGCAGTTCCTCGAGAGCGAGCGCCGCGGCCGCGACCGCGCGGACAAGCCGGAATACAAGGTCAAGCTGTCGTGCGCGTTCTGCTTCTCGTCCGCGGTGTCGCAGATCGAGTATTACCACAACTCGTCGTGGCTCGAGCACGGCGGCGCGCCGGACAAGGCGGTGCGCTCGGCGTTTGTCTCCGCGATCGACGCGTACCTCAAGCAGAATAACAAATATACGAAGAGCGAGAGCAAGGTCACGTTCCAGGACGTGATGGACAGCCTGGTGCTCGTGACCAACTGCTTCTCCACCCAGACCTCGTACGAGAACCAGACCAAAAAGGCCATCACCAACAAATTCATCCAGGAGGCGATGACCGACTTCCTCAAGCAGGGGCTGGAGATCTACTTCATCGAGAACAAGGCCGAGGCGGACAAGATAGCCGAGCAGATCCTCATCAACAAGCGCAGCCGCGAGCAGGCGGAAAAAGCGCGCCTCAACATCAAAAAGAAGCTGTCCGGCAACATCGATCTCGCCAACCGCGTGCAGAAGTTCGTCGACTGCCGTACCAGGGACGTGACGCGCCGCGAGCTGTACATCGTGGAGGGCGACTCCGCGCTCGGCTCGGTCAAGCAGGGGCGGGACAGCGAGTTTCAGGCCATCATGCCGGTGCGCGGCAAGATCCTCAACTGCCTCAAGGCGGATTACGACAAGATCTTCAAGAATGACATCATCACCGACCTTTTGAAGGTGCTCGGCTGCGGCGTCGAGGTGCGCGGCAAGGCGGCGAAGGACTTAAATGCGTTCGATCTCGAGGCGCTGCGCTGGCGCCGCATCATCATCTGCACGGATGCCGATGTGGACGGCTTCCAGATCCGCACGCTGATTTTGACCATGCTGTACCGGCTGGTGCCGACGCTGATCGAGCAGGGGTATGTGTATATCGCGGAGTCCCCGCTCTATGAGATCACCTATCGGGATAAGAGCTATTTCGCGTTCGACGAGAGCGAAAAGGCTGCGATCCTCAAAAAGCTCGAGGGCAAAAAGCTGCTCATCCAGCGCTCCAAGGGCCTTGGCGAGAACGAGGCGGACATGATGTGGGAGACCACGATGAACCCCGAGACCCGCCGCCTCATCCGCATCACGCCGGACGACGCCAAGGCGACGAGCGAGATGTTTGACCTGCTGCTGGGCGACAACCTGTCCGGCCGCAAGGAGTATATCGCGGAGAACGGGGCGCAGTATCTGGAGCTCGCGGACATTTCATAAAGGCAGGGATGCAGGTGGAGAAAAAATGGTATCCGCAGATGGACGGCCTGCGCGCCGCTGCGGCTGCGGCGGTCGTGATGATCCATGTTTCCGCAGGCAGGGCAGGGGACATTGCGCCGGTATGCAACGTGCTTTCGCGCTTTGCGGTGCCGCTGTTCATCATGCTGTCCGCCTTTGGGCACGGGGGAGGGGATCAGGATGTCAGCGCGCCGCTGGGGCTGTTCGGCAGACGGATGAAGCGCATCCTGCCGCCGTTTGTGCTGTGGTCGGCGCTGTACCTCGTCGTGGAGGCCATATTCGGCAAGCCGCATGCGCGGCCGCTGTGGGATCTTGTCAGCGGGGGCGCCTATATCCACCTGTACTTTATCATTGTGCTCATCCAGTTTGAGATTTTGTATGTGCCGCTGTACCGGGCGGTGCGGCGCGCACCCAACCTTACGCTGGCGGTGTCCGCGTTGATCACGCTTGTCATGCAGCTGGTGATCTGCGGCGAGCGGATGGAGCTGTGGACGCTGCCAGAGCTGCCGCTGCCCTATACCCGGACCTTTGTGCCATACCTGCTGTTCTATGTCGCCGGGCTGTGGATGCGCCGGCGGGACAGGCTGCCCGTTCGGGGCAGCCTGCCGGGGCTTGCCGCCGCGTCGCTTGTCTGTGCAGGGAGCGGGGCGCTGGCGATATGGGTCGCGGGGCGCTTCCCGGCGCTGGGCAGCCTGTCCCTGCGGCCTGAGCTGACGGTTTACGTATTTACAACCGGCTTGCTGCTGTGGCTGCTGTGCAGCCTGACCGGAGGCGTGCCGCGCCCGGTGCGCGCGCTCAGCCGGCTGTCCTTTGCGCTTTACTTATCGCATCCGCTCATCATGCGCCTGTGGAACGAATGGACGATCCGGCAGGACCCGGTGATCTACCTCAGGCTGTGGCAGAGCTACCTGATGACCTTTATCGGCGGTCTGCTGATCGCTTTCCTGCTGTCCCGGCTGCCGCATGGTGAACTGCTGGGCGGCGCTGCAAAACAAACGAAACGGAAAAACAACGGAGGGTAAGAATGCCGAAAAAACCCGAGACAAAAGTATATAAGGAGCATCCCTCGGTCGACCAGCGCATCACGGACACGCTGCGCGAGAACTATATGCCGTACGCGATGAGCGTCATCGTGTCGCGCGCGATCCCGGAGATCGACGGCTTCAAGCCGTCGCACCGCAAGCTGCTCTACACCATGTATAAGATGGGTTTGCTGAACGGCAACCGCACCAAGTCCGCGAACATCGTCGGCTCGACCATGAAGCTCAACCCGCACGGCGATGCAGCGATCTACGAGACAATGGTGCGCCTGACGCGCGGCAACGAGGCGCTGCTGACGCCGTTCGTGGACTCCAAGGGCAACTTCGGCAAGGTGTATTCGCGCGATATGGCGTACGCCGCGCCGCGTTACACCGAGGCCAAGCTGGATGCGTTCTGCGCCGAGCTGTTCCGCGACATCGACACGGACGCGGTCGATTTCATGGACAACTATGACGGCACGATGAAGGAGCCGGTGCTGCTGCCGACCACCTTCCCGAACATCCTCGTGTCCGCGAACACGGGCATCGCGGTCGGCATGGCGTCCAACTTCTGCGGCTTCAACCTCGGCGAGGTGTGCCGCACGACGATCGAATATATCAAAAACCCGGAACATGATTTGATTTCGACCATGCCTGCGCCGGACTTTTCGACCGGCGGCGAGCTGATTTACGACGAGGCCGAGATGCGCGCGATCTATGAGAGCGGACGCGGCTCGTTCAAGGTGCGCGCCAAATGGGCGTACAGCAAAAAGGAAAACCTCATCGAGATCACCGAGATCCCGTACACGACCACGATCGAAGCGATCATCGACAAGATCGCCGAGCTGGTCAAATCTGGCAAGGTGCGCGAGATCGCGGACGTGCGCGACGAGACCGACCTTTCCGGCCTCAAGATCGCGATCGACCTCAAGCGCGGCACCGACCCGGATAAGCTGATGGCAAAGCTGATGAAGATGACCCCGCTGATGGACAGCTTTTCCTGCAACTTCAATGTGCTGATCGGCGGTATGCCGCGCGTACTCGGCGTGCGCGAGCTGCTGGACGAGTGGACGGCCTGGCGCACGGAATGCGTGCGCCGCCGCGTGTTCTTCGACCTGAACAAGAAGAAGGACAAGCTGCATCTGCTGCACGGTTTGCGCAAGATCCTGTTGGATATCGACAAGGCGATCCGAATCATCCGCGAGACTGAGGAGGACGCCGAGGTCATCCCCAACCTGATGATCGGGTTCGGGATCGACGAGATCCAGGCCGAATTCATTGCGGACATCCGCCTGCGCAACATCAACAAGGAATATATCCTCAAGCGCACGCAGGAGACCGAAGCGCTTGAAAAGGAGATCGCAAAGCTCGAGGAGATCGTCAAATCCAAGGCGAAGATCCGGAACATCATCGTCAAGGAGCTCGAGCAGGTCATCAAAAAGTACCCCTCCGAGCGCAAAACGCGCATCGTGACCGCGGAGGCAGTGCCCGAATTTGACGAGGAGGACCACATCGAGGACTATCCGGTGCTGCTGTTCCTCACGCGCGAGGGCTATTTCAAGAAGATCACGCCGCAGTCGTGGCGTATGTCGCAGGAGCACAAGCTCAAGGAGGGCGACGAGGTGATCTGGCAGGCCGAGGCGACCAACAAGACCGAGATCATCTTTTTCACCAACATGCAGCAGGCGTACAAGGCGCGGCTGTATGACTTTGACGACTGCAAGGCGTCCGTATTGGGCGACTACCTTGCCTCCAAGCTGGGCATGGACGAGGGCGAAATGCCGGTCTATGCGCTGCTGCCGGGCGACTACAAGGGGAATATGGTCATCGTGTTCCAAAACGGCAAGGCGGCGCGCTTTTCGCTCGAATCCTTTGAGACCAAGACCAACCGCCGCCGCCTGACGGGTGCGTACTCGGGCAAGTCGCCCGCGATCGCGTTCTTCCATCCAGTGGACGAGAAGAGCGAGATCACCATGTTCTCGACCGCGAACCGCGCGCTGACCTTCCGCGCGAACATGCTGGACATCAAGGCCAGCCGCTCGACGCAGGGCGTGCAGACGATGGTGCTGCGCGGCAAGCACACGATCACGCGCGCCTGCCGCATGGAGGAGGCGGGGCTGTCCGACAACGGGCGCTACCGCTGCCGCAGCATCCCTTCCATCGGCGCGCTGCTGACCGACGACGATCTGCCGGAGAAGCAGATGAAGCTGGAATAAGTGATCGCCTGACGCGGATAATGCGTGTGCCAGTTCACAACTGGCAGGGGATTTCGCCGCCTGCGGGCGGCGGGAACAGTGCGGCTGTGCGCCGCGGGCACACAAGAGGAGGGGGAACCAACTGGTTCCCCCTCCTCTTGCGAATCACCACCCCCTCCTTCAGGGCGCGCTGCGCGCGTAAAGGTAAGTGACGCTTTCTGGCTGCCGCCCAATTGCGTGGACAGGGTAAGCGAAACTGCTGCCACACCATAAGCGGGCGCGCACTGCGCGCCCCTACGGAAAGGGATACGGCAGCGTTACCGTGGGGTGACAATTTCCCTTCTTGTCCGCAGTGCGGCCGCGTAGGCCGCGAATACACAGTTATGAGTAATTGCGCGTAAAATTCGCGTCAGCGTGAAGAAGGGCGCGCAATGCGCGCCCCTACGGATCGAAACCGCCACGCAGGCCGCCAAGCAGTAAACCTTGTAACCCCTTTTGCACTGTGCTATAATAAATCACAGCAGAAAGGAG
>DGYFR06201__coassemble_517_pt1 | contig 144616 bp, 145 predicted proteins | sample DGYFR06201__metabat2_high_PE_040 | metagenome-assembled genome bin DGYFR06201 | reverse complement strand
CCGCAGGCACACAAGAGGGGAGACACGAAGTTTCTCCCCTCTTGCGAATCACCCCATTTCCTATGGGTGAGAGCAGGTGTTTTAGTCGCTGCCCCGAAGATTTGCGGCATTTGCTGCCGCAAATAAGGGCGCGCTGACGCGCGCAAGGTGCGTGACGCCAAAGTTTCCACCGCCCGTTTGCCAAAAACAACAAGAAGGGCGGGTTCCACTCCACGAGGACGCGCCGTTCAGCCCGTCGTAGGGGCGCGCAGTGCGCGCCCGGAGAACGATGCGGCTATGCGCCGCAGGCACACAAGAGGAGGGGGAACCAAGGTTCCCCCTGCCTCTTGCGAATCACCACCCCTTCCTTCAGGGCGCGCTGCGCGCGCAAAAGTAAGTGTTCCTTTCCGGCTGCCGCCCGTCCGCCCCAAAGGGTAAGCGGAACGGGTGCCACCCCAGGGTGCGGCCGCGCAGGCCGCAGGAGTGGAAGCTGTTTTATGGAAGCGCCACCTCTTGAACAGCAGAGGTCGGACCGGGCAGTTCCATTGGAGGCACGCCGTCGATCTCGGGGGACGGCAACGGGACGGGCGATGCGCCTTTCGCCTGGGGCGCAGGCATTTCCAAGGGGCTTGGCATACCGGACTGTGCAGGCAGGGCCGCCGCGCCCGGGACGGCGAGCAGAAGCAGTCCGGCGGCAAGCGAAATAAGCTGTTTCATCACGATCCCTCCTTGATTTTGCAGACGGAATAAATTGTGAAAAGTTCCCTTTACGAAACCGCTCTATGCCCTTATAATAGTAGAGTCATTTGGAACGATAAGGCGGGGATAGGATATGCAGCAGGCGGAAACGCCGCTCGGCACAGCGCCGGAAGGCAAATTGGTCTTGCAGCTTGCGATACCGGCGATGCTGGCGCAGTTTGTCAATATTTTGTACAGCGTGGTCGACCGCATGTATGTCGGCCATATTGCGGGCTCGGGCGCGGACGCGCTCGCGGGCGTGGGCGTGTGCGCCCCGGTCGTCACCATGATCACTGCGTTCGCTGCGCTGGTCGGCTTCGGCGGCGGGCCGCTCATGAGCATCCGCATGGGGCGGCGCGACATGGACGGCGCGCGGCAGATCGTCGCCAACAGCTTTTATCTGCTGCTGGCGCTCTCGGCGCTGGTGACCGTCCCGGTGCTGGTGTTCCGGCGGCCGATCCTGTTTGCCTTCGGCGCGAGCGAGCAGCTCTGGCCCTATGCGGAGGCATATTTCACGACCTATGTCGCGGGCACGGTGTTTGCGCTGCTCAGTGTGGGCATGAACCAGATCATCATGAGCCAGGGGTTCTCGGGCACCGCGATGCGCTCGGTCATGCTGGGCGCGGCGGTCAACATCGCGCTCGACCCGGTGTTCATTTTCCTGATGGATATGGGTGTGCGCGGCGCGGCGCTGGCGACCGTGCTGTCGCAGGCGTGCTCGACCGCGTATACCCTGCGCTTCCTGTTCGGCAAACGCGCGCTGGTCGGCATCACGAAACAGCCGGTGAACGCGGGCTGGCTGCGGCGCATCGTGCAGGTCGGCCTGTCGCCCGCGCTCATCATCGCGCTGGACAACGTGCTGCTGATCGCGGTCAACGTCATGCTGCGCAGATACGGCGGGGCGGACAGCGATATGCTGATCGCGTGCGCGGCCATTTTGCAGAGCTTCATGCTGATCATCACCATGCCGCTCGGCGGCATCACGGCGGGCACGCAGTCCATCCTCGGCTATAACTACGGAGCGGGGGATACCAAACGAGTCGTCCGCGCGGAAAAATATATTGTGCTGCTGTGCTTGATCTTCACGGTCATCCTGTTTGTCATCGCGCAGACGCTGTCCGGGCTGTTTGTCCGCATTTTCACCGCTGAGCCTGCGCATATTGAAATGGCGACGTGGATGATCCGCACCTATACGCTGGGCGTGATCGGCCTTGCGATCCAGTACCCGTTTGTGGACGGAATGACCGGCATGGGGCTGGTCAAGTGGGGGCTGACGTTCTCCATGCTGCGCAAGGGCGTGTTTTTTGCCGGCGTTTTCATCCTGCCTGCGGTGTTCGGCGCAACCGCCCTGCTCTATGCGGAGCCAATCTCGGATATCCTGTCCGCGGTGCTCTCGGGCGCGGCATACCTGATCCTGTTCCCCAGGCTGATGCGCCGCCGGGAGGCGGAGGACAGATAAAAGACGGGAGGGGATAGAGCTGCGGTTATCCCTTCCTGCGCGTCAAAACAGCGCCAATGACCGCCGCGATCAGAATGAGCGGCGCGAAACGGATAAACAGCCACTCAAACGCATGCAAGGCGGCGCCGGCAACGGCGGTCTCCGGGTCACTGTAATCCCAGATCAGATAGGTGCTGCCACATACGGCTAGAAACGCAAACATGGCTGCTATGGCAATACATAATGCGATCAGCAGCCAATGAAGCGCCTTCCTTCTGGCGGCCTTGCTTTGCGCAAGCTGCAGGTTTATGATCTCCAGCTTTTCAGAGATCGCCTTCAGGTCGTCAGCCTGCGGCTCCATGACTGTTTCCCCAAGCAGAATGCTGACGGGCGTTTCCAGCACTTCCGACAGGGAGAGCAGCATCTCGGAATCAGGAACAGACAAACCGTGCTCCCATTTCGAGACGGTCTGCCGCACCACATTCAGCTTGACGGCGAGCTCTTCCTGCGAAAGCCCTTTTGCTTTTCGGATTGCTTTAATGTTTTCGTTTAACATCGGGGGTAACCTCCTTTTGCCCTTTGTCGTTGCCACCATTGTAGAGCAATCTGTCCGTTGCCGCAAGCAACGCATGATAACATGCCGCAATCATGGAGGGCGGATCGGAGATTTTGCCATCCGATCCGCTTTTTTTGGCCTGTTTTGCATGGGCGCGGCGAAACGGCACTTTACGAAATGCGGAACGGCCGGTATAATAAAGAGATGAAAAAGAAATACTGCGCCGCCCCTTTCCGGCAGGCGGTGCACAAATGTAACGGAGGAAACCGATATGGACTTAAAAGAACGCGCGCTCAAGGCGCATGAGGACTGGGGCGGCAAGATCGAGGTCGTCGCGCGATGCGAGGTCAACAGCAAGGACGATCTGTCGATCGCCTATACGCCCGGCGTGGCTGAGCCCTGCCTCAAGATCAAGGATGACCCGTCCCTGAGCTACACCTACACCCGCCGCCACAATCTGGTCGCGGTCATCACGGACGGCACGGCCGTGCTCGGTCTGGGAGATATCGGCCCGATCGCGGGCATGCCGGTCATGGAGGGCAAGTGCGCGCTGTTCAAGGCGTTCGCGGACGTGGATGCGTTCCCGCTCTGCGTGGCGTCCAAGGACGTGGACGAGATCGTGCGCACCATCCAGCTGATCTCCGGCTCGTTCGGCGGCATCAATCTGGAGGATATCGCCGCGCCGCGCTGCTTTGAGATCGAGCGCAAGCTCAAGGAGGTCTGCGACATCCCGGTGTTCCACGACGACCAGCACGGCACGGCGGTCTGCTGCGGTGCGGCGCTCATCAACGCCTGCCGTCTGACCGGCCGCAAGGTGGAGGACATCAAGATGGTGGTCAACGGCTGCGGCGCAGCGGCGATCGCGGTCACCAAGTTCCTGATGTTCCTCGGCGTGCAGCATATCACGATGGTCGAGCGGTTCGGCATCGTGTGCGAGGGCGACGAGCGCCTCAACCCCGCGCAGGCCGAGATGGCCAGAGTCACCAACCGCAGCCACATGACCGGCACGCTCGCGGATGCGGTCCAGGGTGCGGACGTATTTTTCGGCATGTCGGCGCCCCAGGTGCTGACGAGCGAGATGGTCGCCACGATGGCGGAAAACCCGATGGTGTTTGCAATGGCCAACCCTGTGCCTGAGATCTGGCCGGAGGACGCGAAGAAGGGCGGCGCGGCGGTCGTCGGCACCGGCCGTTCGGACTACCCGAACCAGATCAACAACGTGCTCGCGTTCCCGGGCATTTTCCGCGGCGCGCTCGACGTGCGCGCAAGCGATATCAACGAGGAGATGAAGCTCGCCGCAGCTAAGGCGATCGCCTACTGCGTATCCGACGAGGAGCTGAACCCGGAATACATCATGCCGATGGCGTTTGATAAGGCGGTCATCCGCGCGGTTGCGGACGCGGTCGCGCAGGCTGCCCGCGATTCGGGCGTCGCCCGCATCTGAGATGGACCGGGCAAGCCGCAAGCGGCTCGCGCGTCTGCAAAAGCAGGAGGCGCGCACCGCTGCCAAATATGAAAAGGCAAAGCCTTCGGTGTTCGCGTCCGTGCAGGACAAGATCCCGGACGGCCTGCGTGGCAAGCTGGAGCTGGCGTTCTGCAAGGGTTTCCGGCTGGTGTTCGAGAAGGGCGACAGCCTGATCGGGAAAACCTACAACGCGGAAAGCCTGCGGCAGGAATACGAGGAAAACGAGCAGGCGCTGTCCGACCGGGTGACCGGCAGGCGGCTGCGCCGTTTTACCGCGCGCTCGCGCGCCGCGGTGCGCGGCGGCACGGGGATCGCCCTCGCAGAGGGCGCGGTGCTGGGCGTGCTCGGCGTCGGACTGCCGGATATCCCGCTGTTTCTGGTCGGACTGCTGCGCGGGCTGTACCGCATTGCGCAAAGCTGCGGCTTTGCCTGCGAAAGCGAGGGCGAGCGCTGCTATCTGCTGCTGCTCATTGCGGCGTCGCTCAGCAGGGGCGAGGAACGCGAACGGCTGTCTGCTCTTGCGGACGATGCCGCGCAGGCGCTCGACCGCGGCGGGGCATGCCCGCTGTCGCTCGGCGAGTGCATCGACACCGCAGCCGCACGGCTCGCGGACGAGATGCTGGCGGCAAAATTTGTGCAGGGCCTGCCGGTGGTGGGCATCGCGGGCGGATTGCAGAACGTGCCGGTCTACCGGCGGGTCACGTCGTATGCCGCCCGGGCCTATGAAAAACGCGCTCTGCTGCGCCGCGGCTGAAATACAAATAAAACCCGCTCATTTCGAGCGGGTTTTTCTGTTATTCCTCAAAGGTGAAGGACACGTCGCGCGGCAGCGCGAGGCCGCACTCCGCCTCCGCGCACTTGACGATGCCCGCGAGCACCGGGCAGGCCGCGTGCGGCGGGAAGTGTTCCGCGGCGAACTGATACAGCTCGTTTTTGCCCGGCCGGGAAAGGCAAAGCGCGAAGCTGTCGAAGGTGTCGCCCAGCGTGTCCATCATCTCGCGGACGTGCTGGCAGCCGGAATCGACGCGCAGCGTGACCTCATCCTCATCTTCGTCGTACACCGCGGTCACGAGCGTGCGGAAGCCGCAGACGCCCGGGTCGATCAGCAGTTTTTTCATGGCAGGAACCTCCTCGGTGCTCATATTTTGCTGATTCCAGTATAACAAAAGCGTGCGCAGCGCGCAAGGAAAAAGGGCGCAGCGTGCGGGCGAAGGATGTGCCGGCTGTAAATTGTGCAAAATCTCTAAAAATATTTTTGCACAGTGTCTTTCTGTGCAAAAATGCGTTTGACTTTTAGGGTATATTTGGTTAGAATAAGAGTAAGAGTTGTGCATATTCCAATGCATGATAAAGCATGTGAGAAGACAATGGAGGGAATAACATGTTAGATCCGAAGAAAGTAAGACTCGGCATCTGCCCGATCGGCTGGTCCAACGACGATATGTGGGACCTTGGCGACGAGAATACGTTCCAGCAGTGCATCTCTGAGATGAAGCTGGCGGGCTTTGACGGCTGCGAGGTTGGTCATAAGTATCCGGAGGATAAGGAAGTCCTCAAGCATATGCTGGACGTCCGCAACATGACCATCGCGTCCAAGTGGTTCTCCTCTTTCCTGGTTGATAAGCCGTACGAAGAGGTAGAGGCCGAGTTCATCAAGGAACTGGACTACCTGTCCTATGTTGGTGCGACTGCAATCAACGTTTCCGAGCAGTCCGGCTCGATCCAGGGCCAGCTCGACACCGCGGTTCTCGATATGGAGAACAAGCGCGTGCTGACCGACGAGGAGTGGGACCGCTTCACCACCGGCCTGAACAAGCTGGGCAAGCTGTCGATGGAGAAGTACGGCATCCGCACCTGCTTCCATCATCACATGGGCACGGTCTGCCAGACGGTTGAGGAGACCACCCGCCTGATGGAGAACACCGATCCCAAGTACGTATTCCTGTGCTTCGACACCGGCCACTTCACCTTCGCGGGCGAGGATCCGGTCAAGATGCTCGAGAAGTTCGCTGACCGTGTCGGCCACGTTCACCTGAAGAACATGCGTATGCCGCTGGTCGAGAAGGCTCGTCAGGAGCACTGGTCCTTCCTCGACGCTGTCCGCGCCGGCGCGTTCACCGTACCGGGCGATCCGGACGGCTGCGTTGAGTTCGACAAGGTATTCGACCTGCTCGACAAGGCCGGCTACACCGGCTGGATCATGGTCGAGGCTGAGCAGGATCCGGCGAAGGCCAATCCGTTCGAGTACGCCAAGATGGGCCGCGAGTACATCACCGCGCACACCGGTCTGGGCGGCGAGGTTGTCCTCAAGTAAGCTGCTTGCTATCGATAAGAAAAATCCCGTTCCTTTCGGAACGGGATTTTTTATGCGATCGTGCGCAGGTAGGCGCGGGTCGATACCTTGTAGCAGAACAGATAGAACACGCAGAACACCAGCATGGCCGCGGCCACGCTGCCGATCAGCACAGACGGCGCATTGATCGAGATCAGCCCCATGAACGTGGCGAAAAATGGGAAGGCAAAGGCGATGTGCAGCAGCGTGCCGCCGAGCGGGAGCAGGAACACCACGCGCAGCTGCTGCCGGGCCGTGCGGCTGGTCATCTCGTCCGACAGGCCGACCGCGCGCAGGATGCGGAAGCGTCCCGCGTCCTCCGCCCCCTCGGCGAGCTGCCGGTAGTACAGCACGAGCGCGGTGCAGGCGAGGAACACCAGCACAAAAAACACCCCGAGGAAGGCGAGTGTGGTGAACATAAGCGAGATCTCCTGCGCGTCCACCGCAGCGGTGTTCAGGCCGATCTGCCCCTCTGCGAGCGCCTGCCCGACACGGGCGATGACAGCGTCCTGTCCGAACAGCACGCTGAACGAGCAGCAGAGTGTGAACAGGGCGGCGCAGCTGAACAGGCAGATGTTGGTCAGTCCGGCGGCATTTTTGCGCATGCGGTGCTGCAGGCCGGAGACCACAACGAATTCCGAGGCGTCCTCGTAGAACCGCGCCCCTTTGCGCAGGCGGCGCAGCACCTCGGCGCTCACGCCGGTGAACACACCATAGGTGCCGAGGATGACCAGCAGCAGGGCGAGCATGAAGCTGGTCAGCGCGGCGCTGTTGCCGCTCGTCGCGGAGAGCAAATAGGCGGCGATCAGGCAGCCCGCACCCATCACGGCGATGACCGCGCGGCTGCGCATAGGCTTTTCACCCTGCATCTGCTCGCGCAGCAGGGAGGCAGGCTGGGTGCGCGCGGCGCGCCACACGCCCATCACGACCAGCACCGCAAAGCACACGGCGAACACCTTGACCACGCCGAGCACCGCGCCTGCGGAAAGCGTCCACACCAGCCCGGCGGGCTGGCCGAGCGCGGCGAGCAGGCCGCAGAACACCAGCGGGCAGAACACCATGCCGGCTCCGAGGCCGAGCAGCAGGCAGATCGCAAAGCACACCGCGTTTTCGATCAGCAGGATAACAGCGATGTGCCGCCGCCCCAGCCCGAGAATGGCGTACAGCGCCAGCTCGCGGCTGCGGTTTTTGAGCAGGTAGCTGTAAATATACACGAGAAACGGCACGAGCACGACCGGCATCAGGAAATAGCCGACGCTCATCAAAAGCTGGATGTTGCCGCCGTTCGGGATGCTCTGGGCGAACGACTGGTTGTAAACAAGTGCCGCGATCACAAAGTAAATCATCGCCATAAAGCTGGTCGCCAGAATAAACGGCAGGTACAGGCGGCGGCTGCCGCACAGCCCGCGCAGCGCGAGGCGGGGGAGCAGGCGGTTACGCAAGGCGGGCACCTCCCTGCTGCAAAACGGTCAGGCGCGCGGCGAGACGCGGGTAAAAGTCCGCGCGGGACAGGTTTTCGCGGCTGGCCTCGTCCGCGATCAGCCCGTCGCGCAGGAACAGCACGCGCGAGGCGTGGCTGGCTGCTTCCAGGCTGTGCGTGACCATGACGATGGTCTGCCCGTCCGCGTTGCACTCGTCCAGCATGCCGAGCAGCTGCGCGGCCGAGCCGGAATCGAGCGCGCCGGTGGGTTCGTCCGCGAGCAGCAGGGACGGCTCGGTGATCAGCGCGCGGGCTGCAGCGGCGCGCTGGCGCTCGCCGCCCGATACTTCGTACGGGAATTTGGCCAGCAGCGGCGTGATGCCGAGCCGCGCGGTCAGCGGCAGCAAGCGGGCCTCCATCTCCTCGCGCCGCAGCCCGGCCAGCACGAGCGGGAACACGATGTTTTCGCGCAGCGAAAGCGTATCCAGCAGGTTGCAGTCCTGAAAGATGAAGCCCAGCCGGTCGCGCCGGAACGCGGAGAGCGCGCGGTTCGGGATCGCAGCCATGTCCTCGCCGTCCAGCAGGATGCGGCCGTCAGTCGGGCGGTCGAGCGCGGCGAGCAGGGTGAGCAGCGTGGTCTTGCCGCTGCCGCTTTCGCCCATCACGGCGACAAATTCGCCTTGCTCTACCCCGAAGCTGACCCCGCGCAGCGCGGGTACCCGGCGCCCGCCGAAGCGCGTTACATATTCCTTTGTCAAACCATCTACCTGTAGCAGCATGGGGATACCTCCTATATTGATGTATTAAGTGAACAATACAATAATACGACTGCGATCGTGAAATGTCAAGCTGTATTTGAAAGAAAAACGGACAGCGGGTGTGTTTGGCGGTGATTTCCGGCGAAATATGCGCCATATACCTGCATTTTACTGGGAATACGGCGGAAAAGTGTGTATGACGCGGCAAAAGGGCACGCGGCGTCCGGCTGCCGGATGCAGGACGAGCTCGGCCTGTATTTGGCGGTTTTGTTTGAAATCTGATAAAACCCTTTGCAAAAAGGGCGGTAATAGGGTAGAATAGAAAGCGGGAATAAGTAGCAAGGAGTGTGGAGAGCATGGAAACACGAAAGTACAAGCGCGTGCTGATCAAGATCAGCGGTGAGGCGCTTGCGGGAGACAAGCATTTCGGCCTGAACTTCGATGTGATCGGACCGGTATGCGATGTCATTAAAAAATGCAATGAGGCAGGGTGCGAGATCGGCGTAGTCGTCGGCGGCGGCAATTTCTGGCGCGGCGTCAAGGACGGCGGAGGCAAGATGGAGCGCACCCGCGCAGACCATATGGGCATGCTGGCGACGACGATCAACGCGCTGGCGCTGGCGGACGCGCTCGAGCAGCGCGGCGTGCCGGTGCGCGTGCAGACCGCGATCGAGATGAACCGAATCGCGGAGCCGTACATCCGCCAGAAGGCGACGCGCCACCTGGAAAAGGGCCGCGTTGTGATTTTCGGCTGCGGCACGGGCAACCCGTTCTTCTCGACGGATACGGCGGCTGTGCTGCGCGCGGCGGAGATCGGCGCAGAGGTCATCCTGCTGGCCAAGAACGTGGACGGCGTATATGATTCCGACCCGGCAAAGAACCCGGATGCAAAGAAGTACGACCATCTTACTTATATGGACGTGCTCAACCAGGGGCTCGGCGTTATGGACACGACTGCGACCTCGCTGTCGATGGATAACCATATCCCGATTCTGGTGTTCGCCCTGTCCGACCCGGAGAATATTTATCGCGCCGTATGCGGCGAAAAGATCGGCACGATAGTAGAGGAGGAAAAATAAATGAAAGCTCAGCTCAACGCTTACGAAGAGAAAATGAAAAAGACGCTCGACGTGCTCGGCAAGGAACTGGCGGCAGTCCGCGCGGGCCGCGCGAACCCGGCGGTGCTGGACAAGATCACGGTCGAGTACTACGGCGCGCCGACGCCGCTTAATCAGGTGGCGGCGATCTCGACGCCCGACCCGCGCTCGCTGTCCATCCAGCCGTGGGACGGCTCGATCCTCAAGGCGATCGAGAAGGCGATCCAGGTATCCGATCTGGGCATCAACCCGCAGAACGACGGTAAGCAGATCCGCCTGAACTTCCCGCCGCTGACCGAGGAGCGCCGCAAGGAGCTGATCAAGGGCGTATCCAAGACCGGCGAGGAGGCCAAGGTCGCGCTGCGCAACATCCGCCGCGACGCGATCGACAAGTTCAAGGCTGCGCAGAAAAAGAGCGAGATGACCGAGGACGAGCTGCACGACGGCGAGGAGAAGATGCAGAAGCTGACCGACAAGTACGTTAAGCTGATCGACGAGATGGTCGCGAAGAAGTCCAAGGAATTGGCAGAAGTATAAACAGGTCTAAGGGGGACGCTGTCCCCCTTAGATACGAAAAAAGTTCCGGAGAAACTTTTTTCGATAACCCCCTCGCCCTTGCACGGCAAGGGCGGTTCGGGACACGTGTCCCGAAGCAGGGGAATAAAAGCCCGGCAGAGCTGGGCTTTTATAGGGGGATTGGATCGCAGATGCTGCGGCATCTGCGGTAAGTGCCCGTTTCCGGATTGGACGGTCGCGCCACAGGCGCGATTCGCCTGCGGACGGAGAAACAATAGTTCCCGTTACAGTAAAAAAGATTGGGGGGCGGCGGGATCGCCGCCCCTTTGCATGGGGGAAGCAGTTTGGGTCTGTTTACACGAAAAAAGAAAAATACGCCGGCGGCGGACCGCCCGGTGCCGCGGCACATCGCGGTCATCATGGACGGCAACGGCCGCTGGGCGAAAAAGCGAGGCCTGCCCCGGCAGGCGGGGCACAAGGTCGGCGCGGAGACCTTCCGCACGATCGCAACGTACTGCAAGGACATCGGCGTGCAGTATTTTACGGTCTATGCCTTTTCGACCGAGAACTGGAAGCGCCCCAAGGAGGAAGTGGACGCGCTGATGAACCTGTTCCGCAGCTATCTCAAAGAGGCGGCGGAGACCATGTTCCAGCGCGGCGTGGCGGTGCGTGTGCTGGGCGACCTGACGCCCCTGCCGGACGACATCCGCGCGCAGATCCGCGAGGTGGACGAGATCGCGGACCGGCTCGGGCCGGACGCCGCGACCGCATCGCTGTGCATCAACTACGGCGGACGCGACGAGATCAAGAACGCGGTCCGCGCGATCGCGCAGGAGGTCAAAAGCGGCACGCTCGCGCCGGAGGAGATCACCGAGGACACCATCGGCGCGCACCTGTACACCGCGCACATGCCCGACCCGGATCTGATTATCCGGCCGTCCGGCGAGATCCGCACCTCCAACTTCCTGCTGTGGCAGTCGGCCTACGCGGAATATTATTTTACCGACATTTTGTGGCCGGATTTCAAGACCGCCGACATGGATGCGGCGATCGACGCATTTAATAAAAGAAACCGCCGGTTTGGCGGCGTATAGTCCGAAAATCGGGGTGTGAAGATATGAAAGCAAGAGTGTTGTTCGGCGTGATCGGCTTTGTTGCGGTGCTGCTCGCGCTGTATGTGTTCCCGCCCATTGTGCTGGAGATCGCGGTGGCGCTGCTGTGCCTGTTTGCGACCTATGAGGTGCTCGGCTCGACCAAGCTGGTGCACAACCGGCTTGAGCTGCTGCTGTGCCTGCTGGTTTCGGTGGGGCTGGCGGTCGGGCATTTTTCCGTGCTGCCGCTCGATCTGCAGGACGTGGTGCAGGGCCTGATCTTTGTGCTTCTGGTCGGCTCGTTTGCGGTCGAGCTGAAATTCCACGACAGCATGAATGTCTCGCAGGTGTCGTGGGGCTTTTTCGGCGCGCTCATCGTGCCGTACCTGATGCTCAGTCTGGTGCGCATCTTCCAGATGGATTTCCTCCCGATCGGGGACACGGATTTCCAGATCGGACAGTTCATCGTGCTGCTGCCGCTGCTCGCGGCCTGGGGCGCGGATACCTGCGCGCTGTTCGCGGGCATGTTCTTCGGCAAGCATAAGCTCGCGCCCGTGGTCAGCCCGAAAAAGACGGTCGAGGGCGCGGTCGGCGGCGTGGTCGGCGGCGCGGTGCTCGTGCTGCTGGCGGCGCTGCTGATGAATACCTTCCTCGATCTGGATATGCCGATCTGGGCGGCGCTCGTGCTCGGCGGCGTCGGCGCGGTGCTGGGCGAGATCGGCGACCTGTCGTTCTCGATCATCAAGCGCCAGACCGGCATCAAGGATTATGGGCATATTTTCCCCGGGCACGGCGGCGTGCTCGACCGCTTCGACAGCGTACTGTTTGTCGCGCCGTTTGCGGAGATTTTGTTTCGGATCATTTGGTAAGACTGTTCTAAGGGGGACGCTGTCCCCCTTAGATACGAAAAAAGTTCCGAAGAAACTTTTTTCGATAACCCCCTCGCCCTTGCACGGCAAGGGTGGTTCGGGACACGTGTCCCGAAGCAGGGGGATAAAAGCCCGGCGGAGCCGGACTTTTATGGAGAATTGGATTGCAGACGCTGCGGCGTCTGCGGCAGGCGGCCATTTCCGAATTGGAATCATCATGGCGCGGGCTTCGATGATGCTGCAAGCTGCACCGGGAGCGCACGCTGCCGGTGCGTATCCTTTAAACTGCCGCGGACCGCAGGTTCGCGGGATTTGGGAGAACTGATATGAAAAAAATTGCGATTTTAGGCTCGACCGGGTCGATTGGCACGCAGACTGTCGATATTTTACCATCGGTCGATGCCGAAGTGGTTGCATTGACGACGAATAAACGCATAAACTTACTCGAAGAGCAGGCGCGCGCGCTGCACCCCAAGATGGTGTGCGCGTTCGACGAGGACGCAGCGCGCGAGCTCAAAATCAAGCTCGCGGACACGGATATCCGTGTGCTCTCCGGCATGGACGGCCTGACCGCCTGCGCCGCGGAGAGCGGCGCGGATATCGTCGTGACCGCGGTGGTCGGCATGGTGGGTCTGCTGCCCACGCTCGCCGCGATCGACGCGGGCAAGGACATTGCGCTCGCGAACAAGGAGACGCTCGTGTGCGCGGGCGAGCTCGTCATGCGTGCGGCGCGCGAGAAGGGCGTCAGGATCCTGCCCGTGGATTCCGAGCACTCGGCGATCTTCCAGTGCGCGCAGGCGGCGCAGGGCAACCGGCTGGCAAAGATCATCCTGACCGCGTCCGGCGGCCCGTTTTTCGGCAAGACCGCGGACGAGATGAAGCACGTCACACGCGAGCAGGCGCTCGCGCACCCCAACTGGAACATGGGCGCGAAGATCACGATCGACTCCGCGACCATGATGAACAAGGGGCTCGAGCTGATCGAGGCCATGTGGCTGTACGACATGGCGCCCGAGGATATCGAAATTGTCGTCCACCGGGAGAGCATCGTGCACTCCGCGGTCGAGTTTGACGACGGCGCGATGATCGCCCAGCTCGGCCTGCCGGATATGCGCCTGCCCATCCAGTACGCGCTGACCTGGCCGGCGCGCGTTGCCTGCAAGGTGCCGCGCCTCAGTTTGGCGGAGGCCGCGCGGCTTACGTTCTATGCGCCGGACTACGAGGCGTTTCCCGCGCTCGGGCTGGCGCGGCGCGCGGCAGCGGAGAAGGGCGACCGCGGCGCGGTGCTCAACGGCGCGAATGAGGCGGCGGTCGGCCTGTTCCTTGCGGGCAAGATCGACTTTACCGACATTGCCGCGCGCGTGGCGTATGCGCTGGATAACATCCCGTATCAAAAAGAGATCACACTGGACGGCGTCCTTGCGGCGGACGCCGCCGCCCGCGAGCTGGTGCTCGCCTGAAACCAATCTGACCCCTTGAAAGGAGAACGGCTTTGCTGCAAATCATTCTGGCGATTTTAGCGTTTGGCATGCTGGTTATCGTGCACGAATTCGGGCATTTTATCACCGCCAAACGCGGCGGGGTACAGGTGAATGAGTTTTGGATCGGTATGGGGCCCACGCTCCTCAAAAAGGAGCATAACGGCACGCTGTATTGCCTCAAGCTGCTGCCCTTCGGCGGCGCGTGCGTGATGGAGGGCGAGGACGAGGATAGCGAGAGCGAACACGCCTTCGGCAAGGCGAGCCTGCCGCGCCGCATGCTGATCGTGGCGGCGGGCGCGCTGATGAATTTCCTCGTCGGCTTTTTGATCGTGCTCGCGGTCATCCAGCCGAACGGGCCGAACGGCGGCTATATTGTCTCGACGATCGACAGCGTCGACCCGGCGAGCACCGCCGCCGCAGCGGGCGGCCTGCAGGCCGGGGACGAGATCCTCGAGGTGGATGGCTACAACATCCTGATGCGCAGCGATTTCGAGATCGCGCTCGCGCGCGGCGCGGATACGACCTATGAGGTCGTGGTGCGCCGGGACGGGGAGAAGATCACCCTGCCCGCGGTCACGCTGGAGCCCACGATCGAGGGCGAGGACGGCCGCAAGATGATCGGACTGACCTTTGCCGAGCAGCCGGACAGCATCGGCATGCACATCAATATGGCGGTGCGCACATCGGTCAACTACGCGCGCATGGTCTGGGCGAGCCTCGGCATGCTCGTGACCGGTCAGGTCGGCGTAGACCAGCTTTCCGGCCCGGTCGGCGTGGCGGAGGTCATGGCGACCACGGCAAGCTACAGCATTTCGGCATTTTTGCAGCTCGTGGCGTTTATCTCGATCAACCTCGGCGTGATGAACCTGCTGCCGCTGCCCGCGCTGGACGGCGGACGGCTGGTGTTCCTCATTCTGGAGGGCATCCGCCGCAAGCCCGTGCCCGCCAAGTATGAGGGTTATATCCACGCGGCAGGGCTGATGCTGCTGCTCGCGCTGATGGTATACGTCACCGGACAGGATATTCTGCGCATTGTTGCGGGCGGATAAAGAAAGGGACAGGATATGAAACAGACCAAACAGATCAAGGTGCGCGATGTGCTCATCGGCGGCGGCGCGCCCATTGCAATACAGTCCATGACCAACACGGACACGCGCGACGCGAAAGCGACCCTCGCACAGATCCGCGCGCTGGCGGATGCGGGCTGCGACATCGTGCGCTGCGCGGTGCCGGACGCGCAGGCGGCCGAGGCGCTGCGTGAGATCTGCGCAGGCTCGCCCATCCCGGTCGTGGCGGACATCCATTTTGACTACCGGCTCGCGCTCGCGTCCATCGAGGCGGGCGTGGACAAGATCCGTCTCAACCCGGGCAACATCGGCGGGGCGGATCGCGTGCACGCGGTTGTGCAGGCCGCCAAGGCGCGGCACATCCCGATCCGCATCGGCGTCAACTCCGGCTCGGTGGAAAAGCATATCCTCGAGAAGTTCGGCGGCCCGACGCCCGAGGCGATGGTCGAGTCCGCGCTCTATCACGTCGGCCTGCTGAATGACTGCGGGTTTGACGATATCTACATCTCGATCAAGTCGTCCTCCGTGCCGGACACCATGCAGGCCTACCTGCTGGCGAGCGAAAAGACCGACTACCCGCTCCACCTCGGCGTGACCGAGGCGGGCACCGAGTACATGGGCACCATCAAGTCCGCGGCCGGGATCGGCGGTCTGCTCGCGCTCGGCGTGGGCGACACCATCCGCGTGTCGCTGACCGACGACCCGGTCAAGGAGATCTACGCGGCAAAGGCGATCCTCAAAGCGGTCGGCCGCGCGGAGGAGGGCATCAACGTCGTGTCCTGCCCGACCTGCGGGCGCACGCGCATCGACCTGATCGGCATTGCCAAGGAAGTCGAGCAGCGCTGCATGGCGATCAAGGGCAAACGTCTCAAGGTCGCGGTCATGGGCTGCGCGGTCAACGGCCCGGGCGAGGCGCGCGAGGCCGACCTCGGCATCGCGGGCGGCGACGGCGTCGGCCTGATCTTCCGCAAGGGGGAGATCATCAAGAAAGTGCCGCAGGAGCAGCTGGTGGACGCACTCATGGACGAAATCGCGCATTTTGAAGGAGAGTAACAGTGGCTGGAAAGCTCATTGATATTTTCGGAAACTGCAAAGGCATCGCAGAAGAACAGCACCTCGCCGCGGGCGAGGTGCGTTCTCTCGCTTTTGGGGATAATAACACGGTGATGGTGGTCGAGCTGGGGCTTTCCCATGTGGTCAGCCGCAAGACCATCGCCAAGGCGGAAAAGCAGATCGCAAAGCAGTACGGGCTTGACCGCGTGTGCATCGAGCCGCGCTATACCATGCCGGACGGGCTGACAGACGAGTACATCCGCTCGCTGTATGATGACATGGCGTACCGCATGCCGTCCGCGCGTGGTCTGCTCGACTGCAAAAAGTGGAAATACGAGGGGAATGCGCTGTACATCCCGATGGACGAGGTGAGCGAAAAGCATTTTGCAAACGCCCTGCGCCATCTGGAGGCGCGCATCCGCCGCGAGCTGGATATCGTTTGTCCCGTGCATGCGGTGCGCGCCGAGGCGGACGACTACGCCCCGCCGTCCGACGCGCCCGACCGCGAGGAGATTTTGCAGCAGGCGGTCGCGGAAGCGGCTGCCGCTGCGCCGGCCGAGCCCAAGCCGAAAAAGCCGCGCCCTGCGCCCAAGCCGGAGCACACCGGCTATCAGCGCCCGCGCACGGAAAAGGTGCGCGAGGACGACCTGATTTTCGGCAAGCTGATGCAGGACCCGATCGTATCGGTCAACGAGGCGATCGCGGCCTACGATATGGTCACCATCCAGGGCGAGGTGTTCTTCACCGACAACAAGGATATCCACAGCAAAAAGACCGGCAAGGACTATGTCAAGATCGCATTCGACATGACCGACCGCACGAACTCGGTGCGCGTGTCCAAGTTCCTCGCAGCGGACAAGGCGGGCGACACGGCCTCCAAGATCAAAAACGGCCTGTACTGCACCGTGCAGGGTAAAATGGTGTACGACTCCTACGCCAAGGAGATGGTTTTGGAGCCGACCGGCATCGTCAAGGCGAAAAAGCCCGTGCGGCAGGACAAGGCCGAGGGCATGAAGCGCGTCGAGCTGCATCTGCATACCAACATGAGCGCGATGGACGGCATGAGTTCCACCGCATCTCTGCTGTGCCGCGCGGCGCAGTGGGGCCACCGCGCGATGGCGATCACCGATCACGGTGTGGCGCAGGCCTTCCCCGAAGCGCTGCACGCGCAGGAGGGCAAGCAGAAGGATATCATCGGGGATATGAAGATCATCTACGGCATCGAGGCGTATTACGTCAACGATGCGGACAGCCTTTCGGTCGTGCGCGGGGGGTCCACCGAGCCGCTCGACGGCACGTTCATCGTGTTCGACCTCGAGACCACCGGCCTCAACCCCGCGAGCGAGGAGATCACCGAGATCGCGGCCTGCCGCGTGGTGGACGGCGCGATCCAGGACAGTTTCCAGACCTATGTCAACCCGCACAAGCCCATCCCGGAGGAGATCACCAAACTGACCGGCATTTCGGATGAGACGGTCGCGGACGCGCCCAACCTCGACGAAGCGGTGCCCAAATTCCTCGCGTGGGCGGGGGAGGGGCAGTACCCGCTCGTCGCACACAACGCAGGGTTCGATATGGGCTTCCTGCGCACGGCGTGCAAACGCCTGTCCATCGAGTGGGACTTCACCGCGATCGACACGCTGGAAATGTCCCGCCTGATGCTGCCGCATCTGCATAAGTTCAAGCTGAACATTCTGGCCAAAGAGCTGCAAGTCGGCCCGTTCGAGCACCACCGCGCGAGCGAGGACGCGGCTGTGCTGGGACGCATCTTTGTAAAGCTGCTGGCACGGCTCAAAGACGAGATGCACGCGGTCACGGTGGCGGATATCAACCCCGTGCTCGCTGCGACGACCGACCGCAAGAACAAGCTGAAAAACCTGCCGCGCTACCATTTCATCATTCTGGTGAAAAACCAGGCGGGACTCAGGAACCTGTATCAGCTGATTTCCAAGAGCTTTCTCGAATACTACAACAAGCGGCCGATCATGCCGCGCTCGGAGCTCATCCGCCACCGCGAGGGGCTGATATTCGGCTCTGCGTGCGAGGCGGGCGAGGTGTTCCGCGCGCTGACCAGTAACGCGGAGTGGGACGAGCTTAAGCGGCTGGCATCCTTTTACGACTATCTCGAGATCCAGCCCATCGGCAACAACCGATTCATGATCGAAAAGGGGATGGCCCGCGACGAGGAGCAGCTGCGCGACTGGAACCGCGACATCCTGCGTCTCGCGGACGAGCTGGGCAAACCCTGCTGCGCGACCGGCGACGTGCACTTCCTCGAGCCAGAGGACGAGGCGTTCCGCCGCATCCTGATGGCGGGGCAGGGCTTTGGCGACGCGGACAATCAGGCGCCGCTGTACTTCAAGTCCACGGACGAGATGCTCCGCGAATTTTCCTATCTGGGCGAGGACCGCGCCTATGAGGTGGTCGTTAAGAATACCAACATGATCGCGGATATGTGCGACGTGATCCGCCCCGTGCCGCGCGAAAACTACCCGCCGCACATCGACGGCTGCGAGGACGACCTGCGCAACATGTGCTACGAAAAAGCCAAGCGCATCTACGGCGACCCGCTGCCCGAGATCGTGCAGGCGCGGCTCGACCGCGAGCTGAACTCGATCATCGGCAACGGCTACGCGGTCATGTACATCATCGCGCAGAAGCTGGTGACCAAGTCGCTCGCGGACGGCTATCTGGTCGGCTCGCGTGGGTCGGTCGGCTCATCGCTCGCGGCGTTCATGTCGGATATCACCGAGGTTAACTCGCTCGCGCCGCACTACCTGTGCCCGGATGACAAATACGTCGAGTGGCACGAGGAATACTCCTGCGGCGTGGATCTGCCGGACAAGATCTGCCCCAGGTGCGGCAAGCCGCTCACCAAGCAGGGCTTCAACATCCCCTTCGAGACCTTCCTCGGCTTCGAGGGTGACAAGGTGCCGGATATCGACCTGAATTTCGCGGGCGAGTACCAGTCGCGCATCCATTATTACACCGGCGAGATATTCGGACACGACCATGTGTTCCGCGCGGGCACGATCGGCACGGTCGCGGAAAAGACCGCCTACGGCTACGTCAAAAAATACATGGACGAGCGCGGCATCGAGTGCTCGCGCGCGGAGGAAAACCGCCTCGCCGCGGGCTGCACGGGCGTGCGGCGCACCTCGGGCCAGCACCCGGGCGGCGTGGTCGTCGTGCCGAAGGAAATCGAGATCTACGACGTCTGCCCGGTGCAGCACCCGGCGGACGACCCGGATTCGGATATCATCACCACCCACTTTGAGTATCACTCGATCGACGCGAACCTTTTGAAGCTCGACGAGCTGGGGCACGATGATCCGACCATGATCAAGCACCTTGAAAATTTGACCGGCGTCAACGCGCAGGAGATCCCGCTCGACGACCCGGACACCATGAGCCTGTTCCATTCGTGCAAGGCGCTCAAATACACGGGCGAAAACCCGGACACCGACCCGATTCTGGGCGATCTCGGCTGTCTGGCGGTGCCTGAGTTCGGCACCAAGTTCGTGCGCGGCATGGTCAAGGAGACCCATCCCTCGACCTTCGCCGAGCTGGTCTCGATTTCCGGCCTGTCGCACGGCACGGACGTATGGCTGGGCAACGCCGCCGAACTGGTGCGCAAGGGCATCCCGTTGTCCGGCTGCATCTGCTGCCGCGACGATATCATGAACTACCTGATTTTGCAGGGCGTGCAGCCCAAGCTGTCGTTCAAGACGATGGAGTCCGTGCGTAAGGGCAAGGGCCTGACCGAGGAAATGGAGGCCGCGATGCGCGAGCAGAACGTGCCGGACTGGTACATCGATTCGTGCAAAAAGATCAAGTACATGTTCCCCAAGGCGCACGCGGTCGCGTACGTTATGATGGCGTTCCGCATCGCGTGGTTCAAGGTGCACCGGCCGCTCGCGTTCTACTCGGCCTACTTCTCGGTGCGCGCCAAGGGCTTTGACGCGTCCTGCATGATCAAGGGCGACAAGGTCTGCATCGACAAGATCAAGGAGCTGCAGATGAAGGACCGAGAAAAGACCATCACCGCGGCCGAAAAGGAAATGATGACGACCCTCGAGGTGTGCCATGAGTTTTACCGCCGCGGCTTCGTGTTCGAGCCGATGGATATTTACACCTCGGACGCGGTCAACTTCATCGTGACCGAAAACGGGCTGATCCCGCCGTTCACCTCCATGCCCGGCATCGGCGAACAGGCGGCGCAGAACATCGTCGAGGAGCGCAAAAACGGCAAGTTCCTGTCCGCTGAGGAGATGGCGGTGCGCTGCCCCAAGGCGTCCAAGGCGGTCGTCGAGCTGCTCGACCAGATCGGCGCGCTCGGCTCCATGCCCAAGACCACCCAGATCAGCCTGTTTGCGTGACGGATAGGAGGATAGAGACATGTACTGGATCTGCTTTGGCGACAGCGCAAAGGGGACGCTCCGGCAGGCGCGGCATGATTTCGCGCCCGAGGTGGCGTATGACCATATCCTTGCGCTGTATGACGACTACGCGGAAGGCGATATTACCGACGTGACCAACCGCGCCACGCGGGAAGCGATACTGATGCCGTGGCGCGGCGACCCGGAGCTGGACGGCAGCTGGATGGACGAGCTGATCGAACGGCATTTCGAGACGCTCACTCGGCTGGACGAGATCGACGAGACTGTGATCTGGTACAGTAAAAGCAACGCGCTGGAACAGTGCGGCCTGCGGTATGTGGTCAGCCGACTGTACGAAAAGCGCATCCCGGTGTGGGCTGCGGAGGTCGATCAAATCCCTGTCAGCGAGTTGAAAGAGCCGGACGATGTGATCGGCAGTGCGTCGGCAGTCGGCGTGATTACAGACAGCCGGTTATTGAACTCCCTTCTGCGCTTTGCGCCGCAGCCGCTGCTCCGGTGGTATGCGAAAAGGCTGGAGCGCCGCGACCGGGAGAAACGTACAAGCGGCGGAATCGTGCAGTACGGCAGCGTGGGCGAGATGGAATCGGGTGCGGCGTGGTATTTTTACAAACACCGCCGCCTGCTGACCGAAACCGAGCAGGCGCAGCTGCTGTCCGACTGGAAGCGCCTGCGGGAGGAAAACGCGCCCCTGCGCGCGATGGTGGACGGCAAGGTGCAGTCCGTGCCCGTGGATTTCTACGACGAAGCAATCCTGTCCGGCATCACGGAAGCAGAGATGCCCGCTGCGCTCGCCGTCGGCCGCGCGATCGGGGAGCTGGACACGAAAACCGGCAACCGCGTGGGCGATATGTTGATTTTCTTCCGCATCCGCGCGCTGGCGCAGGCGGGTAAAATCGAAATCGTACAGGACGCGCCGACCTACCGGGACATGACCATCCGCAAAATCGGGTCTTGACAGATCCGGGCGGGGCATGGTATTATTTTAACGCGATAAAGTGATAAAGGAGCTAACCGGCCATGAACCGTTTTCGTATTTCCACTCCCGAGGGGACCCGTGACCTGCTGTTCGCCTCCTGCCGCGCGCTGCGGCAGACCGAAAACGCCGTGCGCGATGCGCTCGAGAGCTGCGGCTACAGTGAGGTCATCACCCCTGCGGTCGAGTATTTCGATGTGTTCGCGCAGGCGAACCCCGAGCTCGATCAGGAGAACATGCTCAAGATCATCGACCGGTCGGGGCGTATCTGTGTCGCCCGGCCGGATAACACCACCCCGATCGCCCGCATCGCGGCGACCCGTCTGGACGACGCGGCGCTGCCCGTGCGGCTGTATTACAGCCAGAAGGTGTTCCGCTCGGTTGCGGGCGGCCACGGGCACAAGGGCGAGTTTTTGCAGGTCGGCGCGGAGCTGATCGGCGCGGACGGACTGGAAGCCGACAAGGATATCCTGTCCGCTGCGTTCAGCGCACTGACCGGCACCGGGGCGGATAACTTCCGCATCGAGCTCGGCCATGCCGAGATCTACAAGGCGCTGATCGAGGAGCTGAGCGTGGACGGACAGACGGCGGAGAGCATCCGCCGCCTGATCGAAAACAAGTCGTTCGCCGCGCTGGGCGACGCGCTCGCGCCCTTTGGTGACCGCCCGGCGGCAAAGGCGCTCCGCGCGATGCCGCAGCTGTTCGGCGGCATGGAGGTGCTCGACGAGGTCGAGGCGCTGACCGGCAACGTGCGCGTGCTGGGGGCGGTGTCCTATTTGCGGCGGCTGTACAAGGCGCTGGACGAGGCGGGCTACGGCAGCCGCATCATGATCGACCTCGGCCTTGTGCACGAGATGGATTACTATACGGGTGTGATGTTCCGCGGCTATATCGGCGGCGCGGGCGCGGCGATCCTGTCCGGCGGGCGGTACAATTCGCTGTGCGCCAAGTTCGGTAAGGATATGCCCGCAGGCGGCTTCGGCATCGACGTGGAGCGCGTCGCGGAGAGCCTGCAGGGCGCCGGGCGGCCGGAGGCGGCGACCCGCCGCGATACCGTGCGCATCGCGCTGACCAAGGGCCGGCTGGAAAAGAAAACGCTCGCCCTGCTGAAGGATGCGGGCTACGATATCTCCGAGCTGGAAGCGGGCTCGCGCAAGCTGATCTTCACTCTGCCGGACTCCGGCGTGGAGATCGTGCTCGCCAAGGCGGCGGACGTGATCACCTATGTCGAGCACGGCGTATGCGACATGGGCGTGGTCGGCAAAGATACGATCATGGAGAAGGGCGGCAGCTTTTACGAAATGGTCGACCTCGGCTTCGGCAAGTGCCGCTTTGCGCTGGCGACCAAAAAGGGCAAGGATGTATACGGCGGCTACAAAACGCCGGTCATTGCGACCAAGTACCCGGCGGTCACCAAGGCGTTCTTCAACCGCAAGAACATGGACGTCGAGACCATCAAGATCGAGGGCTCGGTCGAGCTCGCGCCGCTGCTGGAGCTGGCGGACGCGATCGTGGACATCGTCGAGACCGGCACAACGCTCAAAGAGAACGGCCTCGAGGTGATCGAGGACGTTGCGCCCATCTCGGCGCGCGTGATCGTCAATCTGGCAAGCGCCAAGCTGAAAAAAAACGCCATCCAGAAGGTCATCACTGAGCTGGAAAACGGGCTCGAAAAATGATATAATATAGAAATCCGGGAAGATGCTGCTTTCATTTTCCATCCGCTATTCATTGATAGGTAAGGTGTTACAGCCATGTTTCTGAAAACCGTCCTCGCGGACGGGCAGGCCGAGCAGGCGGTCATCCGCGAGATGAAAGCCCGCGCCGAGGGCGCGCGGGGCGATATTGAGAAAACCGTCCGCGCGATCATGGACGACGTCAAAGCCCGCGGCTTTGACGCGGTCTGTGAGTACGCGGAAAAGTTTGATAAAAAGGCGCCTTATGTGGTCGAGCCGTCCGTGCTGGACGAGGCCTATCAGGCCTGCCCGCCGGAGCTCATCCGCGCGCTGGAAAAGGCCGCGGCCAACATCCGTGATTACCACGAGCAGATGCTCGCGAAATCGTGGGAGTGGAAGCGCTCGGCAGGGGAGACTCTCGGCCAGACCGTGCGCGGGCTGGCGCGCGTGGGCATCTATGTGCCGGGCGGCACGGCGGCATATCCGTCCAGCGTGCTGATGAACGCGATCCCCGCCAAGGTCGCAGGCGTGGGCGAGATCATCATGGTCACCCCGCCGACCGACAACATGAGCCGCGAGGTGCTTGCGGCGGCGACAATTGCAGGCGTGGATAAGGTGATCGCGGTTGGCGGCGTGCAGGCGATCGCCGCGCTGACCTATGGCGCGGGCATCATCCCGCAGGTGGATAAGATCGTCGGCCCGGGCAACGCGTTTGTCGCGGCAGCGAAAAAGCTCGCCTTCGGCACGGTGGATATCGACATGATTGCCGGGCCCTCCGAGGTGCTGGTCATTGCTGACCACACGGCCAACCCGACTTGGGTCGCGGCCGATCTGCTTTCGCAAGCGGAACATGACAAACTCGCTTCCGCCGTCCTGCTGACCGACTCGATGGCGCAGGCGCAGGCGATCTCGTGCGAAATGGAGCGGCAGGCCAAGGCGCTGCCGCGCTGGGACATCATCCGCGAGAGCGTGCAGAACTACGGCTGCGCGATCGTGTTTGACGATCTCAAGGATGCGTGCAGGATGGCGGATGTCGTCGCGCCCGAGCATCTCGAGGTCGTGACCGCGAACCCGCGCGAGCTGCTGCCCTACCTGCACAACGCGGGCGCGATCTTCCTCGGGCAGTATGCGCCCGAGCCGCTTGGCGACTATATGGCGGGGCCGTGCCACGTCCTGCCGACCTCGGGCACGGCGCGGTTTTTCTCGCCCCTGTCCACGGACACGTTTTTGAAGAAAACCAGCATCATTGAATACACGCGCGACGCGCTCCAGGGCTACGCGCAGGATATCATCGCGCTCGCCGAGAGCGAGCATTTGGACGCGCACGCGAACTCGATCGCGGTGCGCTTTGCGGAGGATGTGCAGGATGAGAAAAGCTGAAATCAAGCGCAGAACCAAGGAGACCGACATCGCGCTCACCCTCGACCTCGAGGGCGGCGAGCGCAAAATCGACACCGGCATCGGCTTTTTTGACCATATGCTGAACAGCTTTGCCGTGCACAGCGGCTTCGGCCTGACGCTCACCTGCAAGGGCGACCTCGAGGTGGACGGCCACCACACGGTCGAGGACTGCGGCATCGCGCTCGGGCAGGCGCTCAGCCAGTGTCTGGGCGACAAGGCGGGCATCGCGCGGTTCGGGCAGGCATTCGTGCCGATGGACGAGGCGCTGGGCTTCTGCGCGCTCGATATCTCGGGGCGGCCGTATCTGGTGTTTGACGCGCCCATGCCGCAGCCCATGTGCGGGCAGTACGACACCTGCCTGACAGTCGAATTCATGCGCGCGCTCAGCGTAAACGCGGGGCTGACGCTGCATCTCAAGGCGGAATACGGCGACAATGCCCACCACATCACCGAAGCGCTGTTCAAGGCGCTCGCGCGTGCGCTTAAGCAGGCGGTCGCGCAGACGGGCGGCGGCGTGCTGAGCGCTAAAGGAGTGCTGTAAATGACGGAAATGGAGCTTTTGACCTGGCTGTGCATCATTGGCATCTGCGTGGCCGGGGTGATGAACCTGCGCCATACGGAGAGCACGCTGGTCATCCGGCAGGACTTCCGTGAGAAGCTGGATAAGGAGCAGGCGGATAAATACCAGAGCCTGATCGGCGTGGTGTATCTGATCACGGGTGTGCTGGCCTGTGCGGTCAACCTGTTCGCAGATGGGAAGATGTACATGGCAGGGATGCTCGCCGCGGTGCTGGTGCTGGTGCTCGGCTCGATTCTCTGCAACCGGAAATTCCTGCCGAGTGAGAAAAAGTGAGGACGCGCCGCGTGTTCCCATCAAACGGACGGGGAGGACATCCATGAGCAGTTTTCTTGCCGTCGGCTTGGGCGGCGCTTTGGGCGCGATGGGGCGGTACGGCATCAGCCTGCTGCCGCTCAAAAGCGCGTTCCCGTGGCTGACGCTGCTGACCAACGTGCTGGGCGCGCTGGTGATCGGCTTTGTCGTGGGCGTGACGGCGGATAATACGGCTTCGCCGAACACGGTGCTGTTCTGGAAAACCGGCGTGTGCGGCGGGTTTACGACGTTCTCGACCTTTTCGCTCGAGACCCTGCGGCTTTTTGAGGACGGGCAGACAGCGTCCGGCCTGCTGTATGCGGGCGCGAGCGTTGTGCTGTGCGTCGCGGGTGTGTGGATCGGGGAAGCGCTGGGCCGCACGCTGCTGCGCCGCGGCGGCTGACGCGACCGGATAGACAAAGGATGGTTTCATGAGCTATATTGCAATTGTAGACTACGGCGCCGGGAATCTGATGAGCGTGCATAATTCGCTCGATTTCCTGGGTTATGAAAATAAAATCGCCGCCTCGCCCGAGGTGATCGAGCAGGCGGCAGGCGTGATCCTGCCCGGCGTGGGCGCGTTCCCGGATGCGATGGACGCGCTGCACGCCTCCGGCCTGACCGACGCGGTGCTGGAAGCGGCAAAAACGAAGCCCTTCCTCGGCATCTGCCTCGGTATGCAGATGCTGTTCGAGGAATCGGACGAGGTGCGCCCCTGCAAGGGGCTCGGGCTGCTGCCCGGCCGCATCGAGCGCATCCGGACCCGCCTCAAGCTGCCGCAGATCGGCTGGAACGCGCTCGATATCCTGCGCCCGAACGCCATGACCGAGGGCGTGCAGCAGGGCGATTATGTGTACTTTGTGCACAGCTTTATGGCAGTACCCGCGGAGGAGGGCGACCTCGCCGCGGTGACGGATTACGGCGCGCGCGTGCCTGCGATGGTGGCGCGCGGAAACCTGTTTGGATGCCAGTTCCACCCGGAAAAAAGCGGGAAAGTGGGGCTGGCGATGCTGAAAAACTTTGCAAAACTGACGGAGGTGGAGATGTGAGGGTTATCCCGGCAATTGATCTCAAAGGCGGACAGTGTGTGCGCCTGCAAAAGGGCGACTACAACACCGTGCACAAGGTGGCGGAGGACGCGGTCGAGACCGCGCGCCGGTTCCAGAGCGCGGGCGCAACACTCATTCATATGGTCGATCTGGACGCGGCCAAGGACGGCACGCACGCGAACTACGACGTGGTTGCGCGCGTCATCCGCGAGACCGGCGCGAGGGTCGAGCTGGGCGGCGGCATCCGCACCATGCAGGACATCGAAAATGTGCTGGGTCTCGGCGTGTGGCGCGTGATCATCGGCTCGGCAGCGGTCAAAAATCCCCCGTTCGTGGTCGAGGCCGTCAAGAAATACGGCGACAAGATCGTCATCGGCGTGGATGCGAAGTCCAAAACCGTCCGCACGGACGGCTGGCTGGGCGACAGCGGCGAAAACTACATCGCGTTCGCCGAGCGCATGGAGTCCTACGGCGTAAAAAACATCATTTTCACGGATATTGACAAGGACGGCATGCTCGCCGGCCCGAACTTTGACCAGCTCGCCGCGCTGCGCGCGTCGGTCGCGTGCAAGCTGATCGCATCGGGCGGCGTGTCCACCATCGAGGATATCCGCCGGCTGAAAAAGCTCGGCATCGAAGGCGCGATCGCGGGCCGCGCGGTCTATACCGGCACGCTCGATCTTGCCGCGGCGATCCGCGAAGCGGAAGCTGACTGACACAGGCAGAGGAGGGGACATTCCCATGTTGGCAAAACGTATCATCCCCTGTTTGGATGTAAAAGACGGCCGTGTGGTCAAGGGCGTCAACTTTGTCGGACTGCGCGACGCGGGCGACCCGGTGGAGCTGGCGAAGTTCTACTCGCAGGAAGGCGCGGACGAGATCGTGTTTCTGGACATCACCGCGACCAGCGATAACCGCGATACGATCGCGGACGTGGTGCGCCGCACCTGCCGCGAGGTGTTCGTGCCCGTGACGGTGGGCGGCGGCATCCGCACGGTGGATGATTTTCGCGACATCCTGCGCGCGGGCGCGGATAAGATCTCGGTCAACTCTGCGGCGGTCAAAAACCCCGGCCTGGTGGACGCGGCGGCGGAGAAATACGGCAGCCAGTGCGTAGTCGTCGCGATTGACGGCAGGCATACGGGCAAAACGCCCTCGGGCTTTGAGGTATACGTCGCGGGCGGCCGCACGCCGACCGGCATTGACGCGGTCGCGTGGGTCAAAGAGGTCTACGAGCGTGGCGCGGGCGAAATCCTGCTCACCTCGATGGACAAGGACGGCACCAAGTCCGGCTTTGACCTCGAGCTGACGCGCGCGGTCGTGGACACAGTCAGCATCCCGGTGATTGCGTCGGGCGGCTGCGGCTCGCTCGACCATTTTTCCGAGGTGTTCGAGCAGACCGGGTGTGACGCGGCGCTCGCCGCGAGCCTGTTCCACTACCGTGAGCTGACCGTGGGCGAGGTCAAGGCGCATCTGCGCGAAAAAAATATCCCGGTGAGGTTGTAATCATGGATCTATCGAAATTTTTCGTCAAAGCGCCGCTCATCCCGGTCATCTGTCAGGATGAACGGAACGGCGAGGTGCTTATGCTGGGCTATGCCAACGAGGAGGCGCTGCGCCTGACGATGGACACCGGCACGGCGTGGTTTTTCTCGCGCTCGCGGCAGAAGCTGTGGAACAAGGGCGAGACCTCGGGCAATTTCATCTTTGTCAGCAAAATTTTGTCCGACTGCGACGACGATACGCTGATTTATGTCGGCACGCCCAAGGGGCCGGTCTGCCATACGGGCAACCGCACCTGCTTCTACACGACGCTGTGGGAGAAAGGGGCGCCGCAGTAAATGGCGATGCTACCGTTGACCGTCCTGCTCGGCGGCGTGCTGGCGGTGATCGCGGCCATCGCAGTGATCGTACTGCTGGTGACCCGCCGGTGAAAGGATGAAATAGATGCGCAGTTTATTGGAGGGCCTGATTGCAGGCCTGGCCGCGCTGGGCGTGGGTCTGATTGGCAAGTACCGCGGCTGGAGCCCGCTGCAAGCGGCGGCGGCAGCCGCAGCGACCGCATTTGCCGCCGCCCTGGCGCTCAGGCAAATCGGTGATACACAAAGCAGGGAGGAAACAAGCAGATGAATTCCTTTGAACAGATGGAGTCCGTGATCGCGCAGCGCAGGGCTGAGCCGCAGGAAGGCTCGTACACCTGCTACCTGTTCGAAAAAGGGCTGGATAAGATCCTCAAAAAGGTCGGCGAGGAGTCCGCCGAGACCATCATCGCCGCGAAGAACGGCGATAAAAAAGAGCTGGTCGGCGAGATCAACGACGTATTTTATCACATCATGGTCATGATGAACGCGTGCGGCGTGACGCTTGCGGACGTGTGCGAGGAGATGGATATCCGCGCGCAGAAGATCGGCAATCTCAAGCAGTTCCATGTGTCTGACCACAACACCTGAAAAACAGAACAATATCTTTTCCTGCGCCGTGTTGGTTGCAGGAGGGCTAAGGCAATGCCGCACAATTGTGTCTGCGGCGCTTTGCGGAAATTTTACACCCGGATTTTGTTCCGTTTTCTTGCAATACATCAAGTATTGCCGCGAAAACGCGCCGCATCCGGATGCAAAATATTCTCGCAAATCGCTCTTGCCAAATGATGCGGTATTGCCCTGAAAATCCCCCGGCTGTTTGCAGATTTTCTGCAACGGATCGGGGGCTTTTTGCCTCTTACAGACAGAGGGCTTCAGAATATCTTAAGAAATCCCATGCGGGAATCTTAAGAAAGCCCTGCTATACTGAAAATACGGTACGGCGGACGCCCTGCGTGGTGCACGCCGGGAAAGGAAAAAGATATGACGACGCGCTATATCAATATGCAGGGAGAAAACGTACACAGGGCTGCAGCGGCTGCACCGGCCCGCACCGCGCCCAAGCCTGCGGGCAAAACCGCGCCGCGGCGCCGCAGGAAGACGAAGAAACGCCGCCATCCCATCCGCACCCTGCTCCTGCTCGCGCTGCTGGCGGCAGCGGTCTGGGGTGGCCTGCGCCTGCTGGACGGCGCCCGCGCAGAAGCCGATTGGGCGTCGCGCGGCATCGCAGTGCAGGACGGCACGGCCTTCGCGATCGCGCGGCTCGCGCATCGGGACAGCCGCGCGCAGGCGATTTTGGACAATCCGGAGGCCTATCCCGCGGATTATCTGGACATGCTCGCGCGCAACAGCGAAACGCTGGACTTCGTGCTGGGCTATCCCGAACACCACGGCGACGCGCCGGCGCAGAGCCTGAGCGAATCGCTGGACACCGTGCCGCTGCTGCTGCAATGGGATGCGCGCTGGGGCTACCAGCCGTATGGCAGCAGCACGGTGGCGGTGAGCGGGTGCGCGCCCGTCTGTCTGTCGATGGCGGCGAGCTACCTGACCGGGGACGCCTCGATCACGCCATACCGCGTGGCGCAGTATGCGGCAAACGCAGGCTACTATGTGCCCGGGCAGGGGACGAGCTGGTCGCTGCTGACCGAGGGCGCGGTCGCGTTCGGCGTCAACTGCCGCCAGCTGGCGCTGGACGAGGCGCAGATCAACGCCGCGCTGGACGCCGGGCACCCGGTGATCTGCTCGATGTCGCCGGGCGACTTTACGACCGAGGGGCATTTCATCGTGCTGTACGGCCGCACGGCGGACGGCTATCTGGTGCGCGACCCGAACAGCATCGCGCGCAGCGAAAAGACGTGGACCTATGACCGGCTTTCCGGCCAGATCGCGGCGCTGTGGGAGTTCACGGCGATGTGACCGGAGCCAAAAGAAGGGGGAAGGGGGATGAAAAAAGCCATCCTGCGGGCGGCGGCGATGCTGCTGGTTTCCGTTTTGCTCGTGAACGTGACGTGGTACTGGTGGCGGGCGGAGAAATACCGCCCATACACTGCAGGAATGGAGCCGCAGGTGTTCTATACGGCGCTCGACCCCAGCTATTATGCGGTCGATGCGGAGGGATATACTTTCAGCGTGGCGTATCCGGGCTATCTGTCTGCAACGGGCAACTTGTGTGTCGGCGCGCCGATGGGAGCGGACGGCAACCCGTTTACCGATGCGCTCATCATCTGGCCGCGCGCGGGCGGCGGCTATGATTATGGGCTGCTGCTGTATGACGGAGAGGACGGGTACCAGTACCAGATCATGGCGGACAGCCGCGGGCATGCGCTGGACAGCGCGCTTGAGCCGGTGGTGCAGGCGCATGCGCCGTCGGTCGCGGCGCTGTTCCGGAAGGCAAACGCATGGTGGGCGCTGGCATGAGCGTGCATTTTGCCCGGATGCCTCTTGCGGCGGGCGGCAAAACATGCTATGCTTGTCCCGAGGTGATACAGGAATGCGAAGAAAAGACAGGGAAATCTCCGGACGGGAGAATATCGAGCCGATTTTGCAGGCGTGCAGGACCTGCCGCCTGGCGATGATCGCGGAGGGCGCGCCCTATGTGATCCCGCTCAACTTCGGCTATACATGGGACGACGACGGCTTGACGCTGTACTTCCACAGCGGCGTCAAGGGCAAGAAGATCGACGCGCTGCGCGCCGACCCGCGCGTGTGCTTTGAGATGGACACCGAGGAGGGCGTGACCGGCGAGGGCGACCTCGCCTGCCGGTACAGCTTTGCGTTTTCCTCCATCGTAGGCTATGGGAGCATCGAGTTTGCGCAGAACAACGAGGAAAAACGGCGCGGCTTTGACGTGATCATGCAGCACCAGACCGGCCGCGGCGGCTGGTCGTATACCGATGCGGCGCTGTCGGTCGCGGAGGTGTTCTGGGTGCGCGCGGACTCGTTCGAGGCATCGCGCAAGTCGCTCAAATAAGCGAAACGGCCGAACAGGCGCAGGGAAACCTGCGCCTGCAGCTTATCGAAAAAGTCCTCGCGCCGCAGCGCGCATGAAATAGGAAATTGCGGCTCGCCGCAATTTCCATAAAAACCCGCGACATGCGCGTGGGTTTTATTCAAACCGCTGGCAAGTGTGCCTGAAAGGCGCGCGCAGACAGCGGCAGATTCGATCGAAAGCGTGGTTTCGATCGAGAGGCTGTTCGAAAAACTATGTTTTTCGACAGCCTCCAGGCGCAGGGAAACCTGCGCCTGTTTTTCTGTGTGCGGGTAAAATGCCGCCAAGCCGGTAAAACTATCCCTGCGGGACATTCTGCGACGGATGCAGAGCAGGCAGGTCGCGCGGGGAGGGGATACGCCATGAAAGCAGGTGCGCGGAGCGGATGGGCATATGATCTGGCCGCCGACCTTGCGGGCGGCGTGTGCTACGCGGTGGGCATGTATGTATTCGCCATGCACGCGGATTTCGCGCCGGGCGGCGTGTCCGGGCTGGCGCTGCTGCTGAACCGCCTGCTGGGGCTTCCGGTCGGCCTCGGGACGCTGCTGCTCAATCTGCCGCTGTTTGCACTCAGCTACCGCTTTGTCGGGCGGCGCTTTCTGGCGCGGACGCTGCGGAGCACGGTGATCTGCGTGCTGTTTCTCGATGTGGTGTTCCCGCGCTTCCCGGCCTATACGGGCGAGCCGTTTCTGGCGGCGCTCTACTCGGGCGCGTTCCTCGGCGCAGGGCTCGCGCTGTTTTATATGCACGGTTCGTCCTCCGGCGGCATGGACCTGCTGACCATGACGATCAAAAAGCTGCGGCCGCACCTGTCGGTGGGGGCGGTGATGATGGCCATTGATATGGTCGTCATCCTGCTGGGCTGGCCGGTGTTCGGCAATGTGGATGCGGTGCTGTACGGACTGACCGCGGTTGCGGTCACCGCGTTCGTGCTGGACAAGATCATGTACGGTGCAGGCGCGTGCAAGCTGGTCATCATCATAACAGACGCGGGGAGTGAGGTCGCGGGGCAGATCGCCGCGCGGTGCGCGCGCGGCTCGACCTTGCTCCGGGCATCCGGCGCGTATACCGGCGCAGAGCGGCATGTGCTGCTCTGCGCCTGCGGCCGGGCAGAGGCCTACCGTGTGCGCGCCGCCGCGCACGAGATCGACGAGGACGCCTTTGTGGTGGTCACCGAAGCGGGCGAGGTATTCGGCGAGGGCTTCGCCGATCCAAGGGGGACCATCCCCCTGCCATAGCACGAAAAAAGCCTTCCGGTAAGCACCGGAAGGCTTTTATGTCGTTATGCCTCGTCCCAGAAGGATTGCGCGAGGCGGTCGGCCTCGGCTTCGGCATCGCGGAGCAGCGCCTCTGCGTCGTTGCCCTGGATATCCAGTCCCTCGGCGGCGAGGGTGTCGAACCGCGCGTTGGTCAGCAGCTTGCAGATGGACAGCAGATAAGCGGAAGCGTGGTCGGCGAGCGCGGGATCATCATTTTTTACAATGCCGCCGCGCGTGGTGACATAGACAAAGCGCTGCGGGCGGCAGTCGCCGACCGGGTAGCATTTGTCATTGTAGTGGAAGGTCAGGCCGGTGACGCACAGGCGTTCCAGATAGTTGCGCACCATCGAAGGCACGCTGAGATCCCAGAACGGGCAGGCGAGCACAATTGCATCCGCGTTCTTAAACTGGTTGGCAAGCGCGAAAAACGGCAGGCTGAATGCGCCCGCGGCGGAAAGCGCGTCGCGCTCGGCGATGTCCTTGGCGTCATACGGGGTCAGGTGCAGCGCGGGCAGCGCGAGCACCTCGATATCCGCGTCCGGGATCTGGCGAACCAGGCGCTGCGCGAGCCGCAGCGTGCGGGACTGGGCGCCGCGGATACAGCCGTTGACAAACAATACTTTTTTCATCTTTGCTTACTCCTTTGGAAGCTCCCTGCCGCATTTGCGGCAGAAGGCGAAATCATTTTGCACCGGTGCGCCGCAGTACGGGCAGAAATGCGTTTCGGCAGAGGGGGCATCGGTCGGGGCGGATGCGCTGCCGAAGCGCCCGTTCAGCGGGTCGGGTTCCTCGTCTTCGTCCGTGATATCGAAGGCGGAATAGCGGTTTTTGCCGGAGGCGTTTTTGAAGTGGTAGATGGCATTGAAAACCCCGATGATAATGAACAAAACACCGAACAGCGGGAAAATGATACCGATCAGTCCGGTCCCGCGTGTCATGGATGCGGCGAGGATCGTCCAGAAGATACCGAAAATCACGCTGAATACAGAGCCGAAACCGCCCATCATGGATGGGCCGCGGCCGGGCTTAATACTTTTCATTTGTTCCACCTGCCTTTTTCTCATCATAGCACAGCGGTGCGGCAAAGGCAAGACAAAGCGCGCCCTTATCGGGCGCGCTGTTGTGTATGGGGGAGAGAGGGTTACGCCTCGCTGCGCTTGACAAATTTGCTGCGCGGGGCGCGGCAGATCGGGCAGATGAAGTCGTCCGGGATGTCCTCGGCCAGACGGACGTAGCCGCAGACCGTGCATTTCCAGCCCGCATCCGCGGACAGCTCATGGTAGACCGGCGCGACCGGTGGAACATCCTCGCCGCGCTTTTCAAATTCCTTGACGGTCAGGCAGTCGCCGCTGCCGAGCACCTCAGCGTCCAGCAGGTCGCAGATAAACAGGGTGTACGAGCCGATGGCGACCGTTTCAGTTACCTTAAAGCTCAGGCGCGAGACCATGCCCTCCTTGAGGTAGGGGCAGCCCTGACTGTCGGTCTCAAACGGGAAGGCGGCGAATTTGTCGATCGCGCGGCCGGACTTGTAGCCGAACTCGTTGACGATCTTGTCTTCCGCCTCCTTGGCCAGCAGGGTGACCGCGGCGGCGCCGGTCTTTTTGAGCGCCGCACAGGTGGCGGAATCGTTATTCAGCGACAGGGTGAACTTGGGCGGGCGGGAAGAGGTGACCTGATGCAGGGAGTTGATGATGCAGCCGTAGTTTTTGCCGCCCTCCGCGGTGGAAACCAGCGCAAGGCTGTAGTCCAGCTTTTTATATGCAGCGTTATTCATAATGTCCATCCTTTCGTGTTTGGCATTTTATTGAAAATAAATATTATTTACAATTTAATACTAACATAATTGAAGGACAAAAGATACAGCAAAATAGACAAGAATGAATATTCTTTTTTGGAATTTACAGCAGGTTGCGGACCGTAGGACACTGCAGGTCGCGGAGATGGGAGATCTGGGCGAGCAGCTCTGCGCGTTCGAGCTGAAAATCAACCTCGCTGCCGGCGGCTTTTGCGGCGAGGACGCGGTCAAACAGGCGGTCGGCCTGATCGACCTCGGTGTGCAGCAGGAGCGAGCCGAGCAGAGTCTGCGCCTGCTCCCATTTTTGGTGCGCCTGTTCGACCGCACCTGCCTCGATATCGGTTTCGACCGCGCCGAGCGCGTCGTCCACCGCGCGTTCGCTCCACACGCTGCCGAATGCGAGCGCCCCGCACAGAAGCAGGGCAATCAGAATCCGCTGCATGTTACCGGCCCTCCTTCCGCTGCAAAAAGGTGTTGCCGCAGTCGTCCAGCGTCATCAGGAATACGTCGGACAGCGCAAGGCTCTGGTTTTTCAGCCGGTTCTCGATATTGCGCGGGTCGAGGTGCAGCAACTGCAGCGAGCGGTGCACCAGCTTGCCGTCCGAGACGACAACGAGCGGCAGGCCGATGTCCTTGGGCGTCAGACCGAGCATCTCCGCCGTGACCGGCTGCTGGGGCTGCTTGAGGACGACGGTCAGCGAACCGTCCGGCTCGATCACGCCGTACTTCACATCCGCGACCGAGGAGACGTTTTGCTTGCGCAGCGTCTCGACCACCTCGTCGGTCGTCAACCGCATCTGGCGCAGCTTCTGGATATCGAGTTTGCCGCTGCGGATGATGATCGCAGGCTGGCCGTTGAGCAGCCGCCGGAAAACCCGGCTCTTGAGCGCGAGCCAGCTCAGCAGGATCTCAAGCACGATCAGCGTCGCGATCGGGATGATTCCCGAGGCCATTGGGATGCCGAGATCCTGCATGGGCACAGCGGCAAGGTCGGAGACCAGAATCGTGACCACCAGCTCGGACGGGTCGAGTTCGCCGATCTGCCGCTTGCCCATCAGGCGAACCGCGGCGATCACGGCGAAGTATAGGATCAGTGTACGCAGCAGCGGGACTGCCATGATTTCACCCCATTTATAACGATTTTGTTGGTAGTATGGCACATTTTCGGGCATTTATTCCTGCGACAGGAATTTAACAAACTAATATGCGAAAAAGTGTTGACAATCGCCGGATGCGACATTATAATAGGAAGTACATTTTGAATATCGCAATCAGGTGATGACCGGAAAAGTAGCGTCTGGAATCCAGTGAGAGAGCCGTCGGTTGGTGCAAGACGGTGGAGGAAGGAAAGGGCGAAAGTCCTCCGCGAGCCGAGCGTCTGAAATTGGATGAAACAGGGCCTTGTGTAAGGCGTTCCGCGTGATCTGCGTTAAGGGATCAAGGTGAGTGGTCGCGCTGTGCCTGTGCGCGCGCGGCAAAAAGAGTGGTACCGCAGAGTGATAGTCTTTGTCTCTTTGATGAGATAAAGGCTTTTTTATTATTTGTTTTTCAGAAGAAAGGAGGCGGATCCGCATGGTAAAGAACGGCTCAGAGATTTTGGTGGAGGCACTGGTCGAGCAGGGCGTCGATACGATTTTCGGCTACCCGGGCGGCGCAGTCCTCAATATCTATGATGCGCTTTACAAAAACAGCGACCGCATTCGACATATTTTGACAGCCCATGAGCAGGGCGCCGCCCACGCGGCGGACGGCTATGCCCGCGCGACCGGTAGGGTCGGCGTGTGCCTCGCCACCTCCGGCCCGGGCGCGACCAATCTGGTCACGGGCATTGCCACAGCTTACATGGATTCCATCCCGATGGTTGCCATCACCGGCAACGTCGGCACCAGCCTGATCGGGCGCGACTCGTTTCAGGAGGTCTATATCGCCGGTATCACCATGCCGATTACCAAGCACAATTTCGTCGTGCGCCATGTGGAGGAGCTGGCGGACACCATCCGCAGCGCGTTCCGCATTGCGGCATCCGGACGTCCGGGCCCGGTGCTGGTCGATATCCCCAAGGACGTCACCAGCGCGGAGTGCGAATACATCCCCGGCGAGAAGGTCGAGGTCCATGAGACCTACGACGTGACCGAGGAACAGCTCAAAACGGTCGCCGATCTGATCGCGCAGGCAGAGCGGCCGATGATCTACTTCGGCGGCGGCGTAGAGACCGCGAACGCGGGCGAGGCGCTGCTCGAGCTGATGAAAAAGGCGGATATCCCGGCCGCGCACACCATGATGGCGATCGGCTGCATCCCGGATGCCGAGCCGCTCAGCCTTGGGCTGGTCGGCATGCACGGCACGGTTTCGGCCGACTGGGCGGTCGAGCGCAGCGACCTGCTGCTCTGCATCGGTGCGCGCTTCTCCGACCGCGTGGCGACCAATACATCGCGTTTTGCGCCCAAGGCCAAGCTGGTCCATATCGATATTGACGCCGCCGAGATCAACAAGAACATTGGCGTGGATTATTCGGTGGTCAGCGACGCGGAGAATTTCCTGACGAGGCTCCTGCCTTATGTGCAGCCCGCGAAGCATGATGCGTGGCGTGCGCAGATCGCCGAGTGGCAGGAAAAGCTCGATTATGTACCCAAAGACGACGACAGTGTTATCCATCCGCACCAGCTGCTGCGCACGCTGTACGACATGATCGGCGACGACGCGATCGTCGCGACCGACGTCGGCCAGCACCAGCTCTGGTCGGCGCAGTACAACCGCTGCACCAAGGTCCGGCACTTCCTGACCTCGGGCGGTCTGGGTACGATGGGCTTCGGCTACGGCGCGGCGATGGGCGCGCAGATTGCCTATCCGGATAAGACGGTCGTCCACATCACGGGCGACGGCTCGTTCCACATGAACCTCAACGAGCTGTGCACGGCAGTGACCTATAACCTGCCGATCATCACCATCATCATGAACAACAACGTGCTGGGCAATGTGCGCCAGTGGCAGACCATGTTCTACGAAAAGCGCTATTCCCAGACCGACCTGTACCGCAAGACCGACTACATCAAGCTGGCCGATGCGTTCGGCGGCCGCGGCTACCGCGCGACCAATATCGCCGAGCTGCGCGCAGCGCTCAAAGAGGCGCTGGCGCACCGCAGCGGCCCGGTGCTCATCGAATGCACGATCGACAAGGACGAGCGCGTCCTGCCCATGATCCCGGCGGGCGGCACGATCGACGATCTGGTAGCGGACTGAGAAAGGAGAGAGACCATGCAGAAATATATCCTTTCCGTGACCGTGCAGAACAACGCGGGCGTTCTGGCGCGCGTGTCCAGCCTGTTCGGCCGCCGCGGCTACAACATCGATTCGCTGACCGTTTCCGCGACCACCGACCCCCAAGTCTCGCGTATGTCGATCATCGTGCAGGGCGACGAGCCCATCCTTGAGCAGATCATCAAGCAGCTGCTCAAGCTCGAGGAAGTCATGCGCGTCGACCACCTGCAGGAGGAGGATTCCTGCTGCAGCGAGCTGGTCTTTGTCAAGCTCGAGGCTGCATCCGGCAGCATGCGCGACGATATCCGCCAGCTGTGCGGCCTGTATGACGCGCACATCGTGGAGAGCACGGAGAACTCGATGATCGTCGAGCTGTCCGACGTGCCCAGCCGCATCGACGCCTTCCTCGACGTCATCTCGAACTTCAAGGTGATCGAGATGAGCCGCTCGGGCGTGACCGCGATCCAGAAGTGAGCGCGGCGGTATTCAACTTGTTTTCCTAATTCACATTATATATATTTAGGAGGTCATTCAAATGGTAAAGATGTACTACGATTCGGACTGCAACCTGTCCCTGCTGGACGGCAAGACCGTTGCCATCATCGGCTTCGGCTCCCAGGGCCATGCGCATGCGGAAAACCTGCATGATTCCGGCGTTAACGTTGTTGTCGGCCTGCGTCCCGGCTCCAAGCACGCAGAGAAGGCAAAGGCTGCGGGCCTGACCGTTATGACGCCGGCTGAGGCTGCTGAGGCGGGCGACATCGTTATGATGCTGGTTCCGGACGAGAAGCAGGCGGATATCTATAAGGAATCCATCGAGCCGCACCTCAAGCCCGGCAACTGCCTCGCTTTTGCGCACGGCTTCAACATCCACTTCAAGCAGATCATCCCGCCGAAGGATGTCGACGTTATCATGATCGCGCCGAAGGGCCCGGGCCATATCGTCCGCCGCACCTACACCGAGGGTCAGGGCGTTCCGGATCTGGTTTGCGTACATCAGGATGCGACCGGCAAGGCGATGGACATCGCGCTGGCTTACGCCTGCGGCATCGGCGGCGGCCGTGCGGGCATCCTCGAGTCCACCTTCAAGACCGAGACCGAGACCGACCTGTTCGGCGAGCAGGCTGTCCTGTGCGGCGGTGTCTGCGAGCTGATGAAGGCTGGCTTTGAGACGCTGGTTGAGGCTGGCTACGCGCCGGAGAACGCTTACTTCGAGTGCGTGCACGAGATGAAGCTGATCGTTGACCTGATCAACGAGGGCGGCTTTGCCAAGATGCGTTACTCGATCTCCGACACCGCGGAGTACGGCGATTACCGCACCGGCAAGCGCATCATCACCGAGGAGACCCGCAAGGAGATGAAGAAGATCCTGCGCGAGATCCAGGACGGCACCTTTGCTTCCGAGTGGATCCAGGAGAACAAGGCCGGCGGCCGTGCCCGCTTCCTGGCAACCCGCGAGCTCGAGGCGAACACCCAGCTCGAGGAGACCGGCAAGAAGCTGCGCAGCATGATGAGCTGGCTGAAAAAGTAAAAAAACTTCGTTTGAAACGTACAGTTTCAAACGAGGGGACGTGCCGCGCAGGGCGCGGACACGTCCGGGGCTGCGAAAAGTTCCGACAAGCGAAACTTTTCTCCGCTCTTGTGTAAAAAGTCAGGCGCATGTCCTGACTTTTTACGAAAAACAATGCGAGCATTGTTTTTCTATTAAAATGCGCCTGCGGCGCAGTTTGACAGCAGGTGCAGACGATTAACAAGCGCACAGGCGGGCGGGTTTCCGCCCGCCTGTTTCGCAAAAAGGAGGAATCCCCGTGTCCAAGAGAAGCGATAACATCACCGCGGGCGCAGAGCGCATGCCCAACCGTTCGCTGCTGCGCGCCTGCGGTTTGACCGAAGAGGAGATGAAAAAGCCGATCATCGGCGTTGTCTCCGCATACAGTGAGATCATCCCGGGCCATATCAACCTCGACAAGATCGCGGACGCCGCCAAGGCGGGCGTGCGCATCGCGGGCGGCACCCCGGTCATGGTGCCGGCCATCGGCGTGTGCGACGGCATCGCGATGGGCCACATCGGCATGAAGTACTCGCTGCCCAGCCGCGAGCTGATCGCGGACAGCGTCGAGACGCTGGCGCAGGCGCACCAGTTCGACGGCCTCGTGCTCATTCCGAACTGCGACAAGATCGTGCCCGGCATGCTGATGGCCGCGGCGCGCCTCAACATCCCGTCCATCATCATCTCGGGCGGCCCGATGCTCGCCGGCCACTACGACGGCGAGGAGATCTCGCTCTCCAAGACCTTTGAGACGGTCGGCGCGTACAAGGCCGGCCTGATCGACGACGAAAAGCTGATGGAGTGCGAGTGCGGCTCGTGCCCGGGCTGCGGCTCGTGCTCGGGTATGTACACCGCAAACTCCATGAACTGCCTGTCCGAGGCGATCGGCATGGCGCTGCCCGGCAACGGCACGATCCCGGCCGTACACGCGGCGCGCATCCATCTGGCCAAGCACGCGGGCATGCAGATCATGGAGCTGATCGCGCGCGACATCAAGCCGCGCGACATCCTGACCCCGGCCGCGTTCCGCAACGCGCTGACCTGCGAAATGGCGATCGGCTGCTCGACCAACTCGGTGCTGCACCTGCTCGCGCTGGCGAACGAGGCGGGCGTGCCGCTCGATCTCGCCATGCTCAACGAGCTGTCCGCCAAGGTGCCGAACATCTGCCACCTCGCGCCCGCAGGCCCGCACCACATCGAGGAGCTGTACATGGCGGGCGGCGTCCCGGCCATCATGAAGGAACTGACCAAGCGCGACCTGCTCGACCTGTCGCTCATCACCGCGACCGGCAAGACGGTCGGCGAGAACCTCGAGGGCGTAGTCAACAAGAACCCCGAGGTCGTGCGTCCGCTCGAGAACCCGTACTCCGAGACCGGCGGCATCGCCGTGCTGTGGGGCAATATCGCGAAGAACGGCTGCGTGGTCAAGCGTTCGGCGGTCGCACCGGAGATGATGGTGCACGAAGGCCCGGCGCGCGTATTCGACTCCGAGGACGACGCGATCAAGGCCATCTATGCCGGCGAGATCCACAAGGGCGATGTGGTCGTCATCCGCTACGAGGGCCCGAAAGGCGGCCCCGGCATGCGCGAGATGCTCAACCCGACCTCCGCGCTGGCGGGCATGCAGCTGGACAAGGACTGCGCGCTCATCACGGACGGCCGCTTCTCCGGCGCGTCCCGCGGCGCGTCCATCGGCCATGTGTCGCCGGAAGCCGCAGCGGGCGGTGAGATCGCGCTCATCGAGGAGGGCGATATCATCTCGATCGATATCCCGAACAGCAAGGTGAACGTCAAGATCTCCGACGAGGAGATGGAGGCGCGCCGTGCGAAGTTCGTCCCGCGCGAACCGAACGTCAAGTCGGGCTGGCTGTACCGTTATTCGCGGCTGGTCACCTCGGCGGATCAGGGCGCGGTGCTCAAATAATCAGAAAAGACCCGGACTGTGTTCCGGGTCTTTTTGCATGGCTGGGCATCCCGGGGCGAAGGGGGGCGCTCTCAGCAGGCGGGGGGTCGCCTCCTGTGGGCAGCGGGAACATGCGCCTGCGCGGCGCGGGCGCACAAGAGGGGAGAAACCTTGGTTTCTCCCCTCTTGCGAATCACCCCTTTTCCTTTGGGCGGGAGCAGGCCTTTAAGCGTCAGCCCGAAGATTTGCAGCATTTGCTGCCGCAAATAAGGGCGCGCTGCGCGCGCAAGGGTAAGTAACCGTTTCAGCGCTTCGCCCGGTTGCTATGACCGGGTAAGCGGAACTGCTGCTACCCCAAGGGGCGTATGGGTTTCCCGGCAGCTCCGCTCTGTGGTGGCTACTATTCCCTCCATGCTGTAAAGGGCGATTGGGTGGCAGATGGAAGGCGTCACCCACTTTTGCGCGCGCAGCGCGCCCTGAAGGAAAGAGGGTGATTGACAAGAGGGGGAAAACCTTCGGTTGTCCCCCTCTTGCCCGCCCGCCGCGCGCAGCGGCATTTCCCGCCCACTTAAGAAGTGAGCTCACACCGGGCGCGCCGAGGTCGTCGCGCCCTACGGTGCAGGCGGTGCGGGATGGCCTACAATATAATCAATAGAAGATCAGCCAAGGTAATCAGCGCCTCAAATGCGGCCTGATGCTGGCCGGGGAGCTGTTTTTTCGCAAAACCTTGTAGCGCGCGCATGTATCTGGTATAATAAACCTAACTTAACAGATAAAAGGACGGTATTATTATGCTGACAGCAGCGAAAAAGGAATTTATCGAATTTATGATGAGCGCGGACGTGCTCCGCTTCGGCGACTTCACGACCAAGTCCGGCCGCAAGACCCCGTATTTCGTCAACACCGGCAATTACAAGACTGGTTTGCAGAACTCCCATCTGGGCGAGTTCTACGCGGCGATGGTAAAAGAGACCATCGGCGACAACTTCGACGCGATGTTCGGCCCGGCGTACAAGGGTATCCCGCTGGCGACCTCGGTTTCCGGTGCGCTCGCCCGCAACTACGGTATCGATAAGCCCTTCTTCTTCAACCGCAAGGAGGCCAAGGACCACGGTGAGGGCGGCAGCATCGTCGGCTACAAGCCGGTCGACGGCGACCGCGTCATCATCATCGAGGACGTGATCACTGCGGGCACTGCGATCCGCGAGACCATGCCGGTGCTGTTGGGCTGCGCAGACGTCAAGGTGACCGATATGTTCATCTCGGTCAACCGCTGCGAGGTCGGCACGACCCCGGGCAAGACCGCGGTCATGGAGGTCGGCGAGGAGTTCGGCATCCAGGTGCACGCGCTCGTCACCGTGCAGGACATCCGCGAGTATCTGGCGGACAAGGCGGAGTATGCGCATCTGCTGCCGCTGATGGACGCCTATATGGAGCAGTACTGCGTATTCTGAGCAAAACAGCATAAAAAAGCCTGTCCCACTGGGACAGGCTTTTTGTTTACAGCGTTTGCAGGAATTTGCGCATGCGGGAGCAGGCTTCGCGCAGGTGGTTCATCGAATAGGAATACGAGATGCGCACATGCCCTTCGCCGCTCTGGCCGAACGCGCTGCCGGGTACGACTGCGACCTTCTGCTCGCGGAGCAGGCGTTCGCAGAATTCCTCGGAGGAAAGCCCGGTCGAGACAATGGACGGGAACATATAGAACGCGCCCTGCGGATCAAAACATTCCAGCCCCATCGAGCGGAGCTCGCCGAGCAGGAAGCGGCGGCGCACGTCATACTGGGTGCGCATGCGCTCGATATCGTCCTCGCCCGAGCGGATGGCCTCGATGCCCGCAAACTGCGCGGTGGTCGGCGCGGACATGATGCCGAACTGATGCACCTTGCAGATGTGGCGCATCAGCTCCTTGGGGCCCATTGCCCAGCCGAGACGCCAGCCGGTCATCGCGTAGGACTTGGAGAAGCCGTCCACCACGATGGTGCGCTCCTGCATGCCGGGCAGCTCGGCAAAGCAGACGTGCGGGTCCTTGCCGTAGGTCAGGCTGCAGTAGATCTCGTCCGACAGCACAACGATGTTGGTCTCGCGGATGACGGCCGCAATGGCTTCCAGCTCGTCCCGCGTCATGATCGCGCCGGTCGGGTTGTTGGGGTAGGGCAGGATGAGCAGCTTGGTGCGCGGCGTGATCGCGGCGCGCAGCGCCTCGGGGGTGAGCTTGAACTCGTCCTCCACCCGGGTGGGCAGCGGGACGGGGACGCCGCCCGCCATCTGGGTCAGCGGCGTGTAGCAGACAAAGCTCGGCTCCGGGATGAGCACTTCCTCGCCCGGGTTGACGAGCGCGCGGATGGCGTTGTCGATCGCCTCCGAGCCGCCGACGGTGACCAGGATCTCCTTGTCCGCATCGTAGCACAGCTGGTATTTGCGGCGCGTCAGCGCTGCGATCTGGCGGCGCAGCTCGGCAAGGCCCCAGTTGGACGTGTAAAAGGTCTGTCCCTTTTCCAGGGACTGGATGCCCGCGCGGCGGATCTGCCACGGGGTCTCAAAGTCGGGCTCTCCGACGCCGAGCGAGATCGCCTCGGGCATGGTGGCAACCACGTCAAAGAACTTGCGGATGCCCGAGGGTCTGACCTCCTTTACCCGGTCGGAGAGCAGCTGTTCGTAGTCTACCATGCGATCATGACCTCTCTTTTATCCTTTTCTGAGGGGTCAAATTCCACGCCGTAGTCCTTGTACTTCTTGAGGATGAAGTGCGTGCCCGTGGAGAGGACATTCTCCATCGGCGCGAGCTGCTCAGAGACAAAGCGCGCGACCTCGCGCATCGAGCGGTCCTTGATGATGACGGTCAGGTCAAAGCCGCCCGACATCAGGTAAACGCTTTCCACCTGATGATGGGAGTAAATCTGGCGGGCGATCTCGTCAAAGCCCATGCCCTTCTGCGGGGTGATCTTGACCTCGATGAGCGCGGTGACGCTCTCCTTTGCGGTTTTGTCCCAGTCGATCACGGTCTTGTAGCCGAGGATCGTTCCGTTTTTCTCAAAGACGCCGAGCGCCTCGTTTACTTCCTCTTCGCTGGCGCCGGTCATGGCGGCGAGCTGCGCGGGGGTCAGGCGCGCGTCCTGACTGAGCAGATCAAGCAGCTTTTCAGGGTTTTCCATTATAACGACCTCCTGTTTAGATAAAGAATGAATCTATTATAGCACAGCGGCAGGGTTTTGTTAAGTGTAAAATGCAGCGGCGGGGAAGGGAGACGCGGGCGGACGGAAGGCGGGCCCTCCACAATATTTTGCGTTTTCACCGCGGGAAACAGCAAAATCCTGTTGCGCAAACCGGGAAAACGCGGTACAATGATAAACAGAAAGGTGGTGCCCTCTGTCATGGCATTCACAGGCTTTCATGCCGCGGGCATCGACCTGCTGCAGCTCAACCGCCTGCAAAACAGCAAGGAATTTTACGAAGCAAACAAAGATGAAATCAAACGGCTGGTCATCCAGCCTTTCCATGAGCTGATCGCGGAGATGACGCCCGCGATGCTCGAGATTGACCCGCAGTTTGTGGTCACGCCATCGCGTATGATCTCGCGCGTGCGGCGCGACACCCGCTATACCAAGGACAAGACGCTGTACCGCGCGAACCTGTGGTTCTTTTTCCGCAGGCCGCGGCGCGAGCGGGAGTCCGTCCCGTGCTATTATTTTGAGATCCATCCCGAATACTGGGGCTACGGCTGCTGGGGCAGCTGGGATCGCAGCGAGATGGAGGCCATGCGCGAGATGATCCTGCGCGAGGACCAGATGTTCCTCGAAGCGTACCGCGCGGTGAACGCCTGCCCGCAGGTGCATCTGGCGGGCGAGGAATACAAGCGCCCCAAATATCCGGACGCAAAGCCGGAATACCAGAGCTGGCTGAACCGCAAAGAGCTGGGCGCGGATTTTCGCGAGTACCATGATTTTGCCCCTGTTCTGGACGGCTCGTTCGTCCAGCCGATGATTGCGGCCATGCAGCAGCTCGCGCCGCTGTACCGCTTTTTCCTCGCTGCGAAGGAGCGCGCGGAGGCCGCGCACCGGGAGGCGCTGCAATGAGATATGTCGCGCTGGATTTTGAAACCGGAAACGCCTCGCCGCTCAGCGCGTGCGCGCTGGGTGCGAGCATTTTTGAGGACGACGTGCTCGTGCGCGAGCAGGTGTCGCTCATCCGTCCGCCTGCGGGCGTGCGCAAGTTCCACTGGGGCAATGTGCGCGTCAACCACATCACAGAGAAAATGGTCGCAGACGCGCCCGCGTTTGACGAGGTCTGGCAAGGCCTCGCAGCGGACGCAGAGGGCAGCGTGATCGTCTGCCATAACGCCTCGTTCGATACCGGCGTGCTGGGCGCGTGCCTCGCGCATTACCATCTGCGCGCGCCGGAATGCCGCTTTCTCTGCACGGTGAAGGTCGCGCGGCGCGTATGGCCGGGGCTGGACAATCATAAACTGGATACGGTATCCGCCGCGCTCGGCATCGAACTCGACCATCATGAGGCCGGTTCGGACGCGCGTGCCGCCGGGCTGATTCTGCAGGCCGCCCTGCGCGAGACCGGCAGCGCGGATGCAGACGAGCTGGCAGAAAAGATCGGCATGCGGCTGGGCCGCATTTCCTGCATGGGCACTGTGCCGTGCAGCATCGCCAGGGAAGCAAGGGACAAAGCGCCCGTTCATATCTCTAAATGAATGAAAAAGGAGAGAGCACACTATGAAAAACTATCTGGAAAACATCGACCGTGAAGCCCTGCGCGCCCGCGCGGAGCAGATGCTGGGTTATGCGGATGACGCGCGCAAGCAGGCCGGCCGCTGGACGGATTACGCTGTGACCAAGGCACGCGGCTTCTCGCTGTTCGATTTTGCGATTTTTGAAGCCTGCCTGCTTTCGCTCGGCCTGTGGCTGGGCAGCTGCTTCTCCAAGTTCTTCAAGAAGTTCCGCAGCGTGCTGTTCGTCGCGTTTGCGGCAAGCTGGCTCTACCTGTTCTGGCGCGTCTTCTTTGACTGCGACGACGAATAATCCCGGAACCACGCGGCTGCGCGCAGGCGCAGCAGGAGAGGAGCATGCCTGTGCAGGACCCAATCGGGCAAAATAAAAAGAAAATAAGCGAACAGCCCCACTATTTTCAGTGGGGCTTGACCGCGTTCTGCGTGGTCGTATTGAGCGTTGTACTGGTGTTCCTGCTGCAATGGCTGCCGGGCATCTGGTCGATGCTCAAAAAGCTGGCAGGCATCCTGAGCCCGTTTATCTATGGCTTTGTGATGGCGTATCTGCTCATGCCGGTGTTCAATGCGCTGTATAAGCGCATCCAGCCGCGGCTTGCGCAGCGCATGAAAAACGGCACGCGCATTGCCAAGGGGCTGTGCAGCATCCTGACGCTGCTGATCGGCATTGCCGTGGTCGGCATCCTGCTGTGGATGGTGCTGCCGCAGCTGGTCGTGAGCATTTTCTCGCTGCTGGAATCGATGGATACCTATCTGGACGAGATCTCCGGCTGGGTGGGGGCGCTGCTGCAGGATAACCCGGTGATCGAGCGCAATTTCATGCAGATCTACGACCAGTTCTCGCAGCAGATCGTGGACTGGGTGCAGAACATCGCGCTGCCGCAGCTGGTCGAGCTGATGACCGGCGTCGTGACCACGGTTTCCGTGCTGTTTGATATCCTGATCGGCATCATCATTGCGCTGTATATCCTCAACAGCAAGGAGACCTTCTGCGCGCAGGCCAAAAAGATCACCTACAGCCTGTTCTCGATCGACCGCGCCAACCGCATCATGGGGCGCGTGGCCTATGTGCATCGCGTGTTCGGCGGCTTTATCACCGGCAAGCTGATCGACTCGCTGATCATCGGCGTGCTGTGCTTTATCGGCCTGCGGCTGATGATCAATTTCGGCCTGATGACGATGGACCCGTCTTTTGCGCTGCTGATTTCAGTCATCGTGGGCGTGACCAATATCATCCCGTTTTTCGGTCCGTTCATCGGCGCGATCCCCAGCACCATCCTGATCATGGTGATCAGCCCGGTGCAGGCGGTGTACTTTGTGCTGTTCATCCTCGCTTTGCAGCAGTTTGACGGCAACATCCTCGGCCCAAAGATCCTGGGCAACTCGACCGGCCTGTCGAGCTTCTGGGTCATGTTCGCGATCCTGCTGTTCGGCGGCGTGTTCGGCTTTGTGGGCATGGCGGTCGGTGTGCCGCTGTTCGCGGTACTGTACAGCGCGGTGGCCGAGCTGGTCAACAGCCTGCTGAACAAGCGCGGGCTTTCCGAGGATACCAACGACTACCGCGGCAGCAAGCGGATCGATCCGGAGACAAAGGCTTTTGTTGAGGTGCAGCAGGAAGCGCCTCCGGTTTCTGCGAAGGAGCGCCGCCGCGCGGCGGAAAAGGCGCGCGCCGCGCGCGAAAAAGAGAATGACAAAAAGGACTGACCGATCGGTCAGTCCTTTTTTCAGCGCAAAGCCGCAGGCGGGATGCCTGCGGCTTTGTTTGATTGCATTTCAGGGAGATTACTTCAGGCCGGCGGTGATGATCGCCATCTGGTAAACCTCGTCCGCGTTGCAGCCGCGGGACAGGTCGTTGATCGGCGCGTTCAGGCCCTGAAGGATCGGGCCGTACGCCTCGAAGCCACCCAGACGCTGCGCGATCTTGTAGCCGATGTTGCCGGCGTTGATGTCCGGGAAGATGAAGGTGTTCGCCTGACCGGCAACCGGGGAACCCTTGCACTTGGTCGCCGCAACGACCGGGGAGAACGCCGCGTCAAACTGCAGCTCGCCGTCTACCGCGAGGTCCGGCGCAGCAGCCTTGGTCTTTTCGGTCGCGTTCTTCATCATGTCGACCGTCTCGCCCTTGCCCGAGCCCTTGGTCGAGTAGGACAGCATCGCAACCTTGGGATCGATGCCGAAAGCCTTGGCGGTCTTGGCGGTCTCGATCGCGATCTCAACCAGATCGTCCTCGCCCGGGTTGATGTTGATCGCGCAGTCGCCCATTGCGTACATCTCGTCGCCGCCGTCCTTCGCGTCGCGGCGCAGGATGAAGCAGGAGCTTACGATCTTGTTGCCCGGCTTGGTCTTGATGATCTGCAGTGCGGGACGGACGGTGTCAGCAGTCGAGTAAGTAGCGCCGCCGAGCAGGGCGTCCGCCTTGCCCATCTTGACCAGCATGGTGCCGAAGTAGTTGCCCTTGGCCAGCGCCGCGCGGCACTGCTCCTCGGTCATCTTGCCCTTGCGCAGCTCAACCATCTTGGCGACCATTTCGTCCATCTCCGGATAGGTCGCGGGGTCGATGATCTCCATGCCTTCGATGTCGAAGCCGCCGGCCTGCGCCGCCGCCTTGACCTCGTCCACATTGCCGACCAGGATGGAATCCAGCAGGCCGTCCTTCTTCAGGCGGGAAGCCGCCTCGAGGATACGGGGATCGGGACCTTCGGTGAATACGATCTTGCGCTTGTCAGCCTTCAGCGTTGCAATCAAATTTTCAAACATTGTTGCACTCTCCTCTAATTTTCTCTCGTCCGCCCGGCCGCATGCTGCATGGCAGAGGGCAAACCTTGTTATTCTCATTATACACCCGTACATAAAACACGACAAGTGTTATTTTGGGCAGATTTTGGGTAAATTGTGCACGACTTCGGAAATTGCTCGTGGGAGATTGACAGCGCGTCAAACCGGGCACAATAAAAGCGGAAAGGAAGTGCATTCATATGCAAGTGATCCGCTATCTAAACGGCAAGCGCCTGCACGGGGCCATGCCGCCGCTGCTGCTCGATCGGGACGGCGTGGGTGCGCTGCTCGGCGCAGCGCGGTACCGGCAGCAGCTTCCATTGCCGGACACCGCCCCCTCTGCTATACTGGAGGCGGAGGGACGCGGTCTGGGGAAGGACCAGACATGAAACACACGGCATTATATCTGCGCGTATCGACCGAAGCGCAGGCGGACGAGGGCTACTCGCTCGCCGCGCAGGCGGAAAAGCTCGAGGCCTACTGCCGCATGAAGGGCATTGCGCACTTCCGGCGCTATGTGGACGGCGGCTTTTCCGGCTCCAACCTGACCCGCCCGGCGGTGACCGAGCTGATCGAGGCGATCCGGGGCGGCGCGGTCGAGCGGGTGGTGGTCTACAAGCTCGACCGCCTGAGCCGCAGCCAGAAGGATACGCTCTACCTGATCGAGGACGTGTTCCTGCCGCACGGCGTGGACTTTGTTTCGATTAACGAGAACATCGACACCGGCAGCCCGTACGGCCGCGCGATGATCGGCATCCTGTCCGCCTTTGCTCAGCTCGAGCGCGAGAACATCTTTCTGCGTACGCGCATGGGCATGGTCGAGCGCGTCAAGCAGGGGTTGTGGCCGGGCGGCGGCAAGATCCCCTTTGGCTACGACTACGATGCGGCCAAGGGCATTCTGGTGCCGAACAGCGATGCGGACACGGTGCGCGAGATCTACGCGCGCTATCTGGAAGGGCAGTCCACCGGGCGGATCGCCCGCGAGCTGGGACTGAAATACGAGCATCTGGTGCGGCAGATCCTCCTGCGGGAGAGCAACACGGGCGTGATCGTCTACAAGGGCGAGCGCTACCCCGGGCGGCACGAACCGCTGGTCGACCAGCAGACCTTTGCGCGCGCCATGCGCCGCCTGAACAGGCGGGACAAGCCGCGCGCGGCGGAGGGCGGCAAGCTGCTCACCGGCCTGCTGGTCTGCGGCCACTGCGGGGCGAAAATGCGCTACCAGAAATGGGGCAACGCGGGCGATAAGCTGGTCTGCTACTCGCGGGACAAGTCCAAGCCCCATCTGGTGCACGACGAAAACTGCCCCAACCGGGGCGTGATGGCGCGTGAAGTCGAAGCGGTCGTCATCCGAGACCTGTCGCGGCTTGCCGCCGCGCCTGCGCCGCCGCGCACCGGACAGGGGGACGAGGCGGCCTGCCGCCGCGCGCTCGAGCGCGCACAGCGCAAGCTGCGGAGACTGTATGAGCTGTACGCCGAGGGGGAGGACGACACCCTGCGCGAAGCGATCGAGCGGGCCAAGCGCGAGCGCGTCCGCGCGGAGCGGGCGCTGGAAGATGCAAAGCAGGCGGCACAGCGGCAGGACACGACCGAAGCATACAGTGCGCTGCAAACGATCGGCTCCAGCTGGGACAGGCTGACCGCACACGAGCGGCAGAGTCTTGTGCGCGCCTGTGTGCAGAAAATCGTGCTGCAAAACGGGAAAATAGAAATATATTACGCGATCGAAGGCGCGCAGCCGCGCGCTGCGGAAGCGGGATAGCTGTTTTTCGACTGTGTACGTTCATGCCGATGATCATTGGGGAAATCCGGCGCTATCTGCGGGACAACAGCGCGCTGCGCGTCTCGCGCAGCCTGCGGGACACGGCATACAAGGCCATGCAGGCCAAGGAGGCGTTTATCCGGGAGCACCAGCGCGAGCCGGACATCATGGAGCTGGCCAAGGCGATGGGCGTGCCCAAGGAGGAGGTCGTGTTCGCGCTGGACTCCGTGCTGGACCCGGTCTCGTTGTTTGAGCCGGTATTCCATGACGGCACGGACACGGTATGCGTGATGGATCAGGTGGGGGACAACAAAAACACGGACGAGCAGTGGCTCGCGCGCATCGCGCTGCGCGAGGCGATCGACAGCCTGAACGAGCGGGAGAAAAAGATCATCCGCCTGCGCTTCTTCGAGGGGCGCACGCAGATGGAGGTGGCGGAGGAGATCCACATCTCGCAGGCGCAGGTCTCCCGTCTGGAAAAGGGCGCGCTCGACCATATCCGCAAACGGATCTGAATACGAAAAAGGGACTTGGGAAAATTCCCAAGTCCCTTTATTTTTTAGCGCCAGAAATATTGTGCTTCTCCGGTCAAAGGCGGTCAGTCGACCTTGACCGTCCAGCCCAGCTCGTCCGGCAGGGTGCCCCACTGGATACCGGTCAGGGTGTTGTACAGCTTGTGGGTGATCTCGCCGATCTCGCCGCCGTTGATGTGGGCGACCTCGTCCTCGTAGCGCAGTTCGCCGACCGGGGAGATGACCGCCGCCGTGCCGGTGCCGAATACCTCTTCGAGCTTGCCGTCGCGCGCTGCCTGCATGACGTCCGCGATCGGCAGGCGCCCCTCAGATACCGGGATGCCCCAGTGCTTCAGAAGGTCGATGCAGCTCATGCGGGTGACGCCCGGCAGGACCGTGCCAACGCAGGGCGCAGTGTAGACCGTGCCGTCGATCTTGAAGAAGCAGTTCATCGAGCCGACTTCCTCTACATACTTGTGCTCCACGCCGTCCAGCCACAGGGTCTGCTCGTAGCCGAGCTCGTGCGCCTTGACCTGGCTGATCAGGCTGGCCGCGTAGTTGCCGCCGCACTTGGTAAAGCCGGTGCCGCCCGGGCAGGCGCGGGTGTATTCGTCCTCAACAAAAATCTTGACCGGGTTGATGCCGGTGGAGTAGTACGCGCCGACCGGCGAGCACACGATGATGAACTGGTGGGTCCGGGACGGGCGCACGCCGAGGTGCGGCTCGGTGGCGATAACAAACGGACGGATATACAGGCTGGTGCCCTCCTGGTGCGGCACCCAGTCCTGATCGACCGAAACAAGCGCCTTGACTGCCTGCACAAAGTCCTCTACCGGCAGGCTGGGCAGGCACATACGGTGGTTGGTATTGATCATGCGCTCGGCATTTTTATCCGGGCGGAACAGCTGGATCGAGCCGTCCGGCGTGCGGTAAGCCTTGAGGCCCTCGAAGGATTCCATCGCGTAATGGAACACCATTGCCGCGGGATCGAGCGTCAGCGGCGCATACGGGACGATGCGCGCATCGTGCCAGCCCTGTTCCTCGTCGTGGTCAATAATCAGCATGTGATCGGTGTAATATATGCCGAAGCCAAGGTTGTTTTCGTCCGGCTTGGGCTTTTTGTTGGTTGTGAGCTGTGTTTTGATCTGAAGCATGCTGGTTTCACTCTTTCTATAATGGTTTTGTTGCAAAAGCAGGAGGTCAATACCCGGCTGGGGACGACCCTTCGCTTTCTTTTTATTATAGCACTTTGCCAAGATAAAGCAAGGCGTTTTTGCGTGCAAAGGGTGACAAACCCGCCGCGGTTTGCTATAATATGTTCGTATGATTTGCTGAAAGGAGTGACCGTGTATCCGAAACGCTTTGAAAAAACTGGCGAGCGCTTTGCTGTGCGCGGCACTCGTGATCCTGATGATGCCCGCACCTGCCCGCGCGCTGACGCTGACCGCGGTCAACGACACGCTGCTGCCGCTCGATGACAGCACCATGCCGCAGCGGCTCGGCGGCGAGCTGTATGTGCCGTACAGCGTGTTCTCCTCGCTGGGCGTGTCCTCGTCGATCGAGGACAGCGTGCTGAACATGTCCGCCAACGGGGAAACGCTGAGCTTTTCCCTGAACGAGGGCTATGTATATGACCAGAACCTGAACAGCTATCCCTCCCCGGCTTACGATATGAATGGCACGGTGTACGTTCCGGTTACGCTGTGCTGCGGCAAATTCGGGCTGGGCTACTCGACGATCTCGGTCGCGGGCGAGACCGTGCTGCGCGTGACCGACGGCACGGCGCAGAGCGATTCCAGCTTTACCGCCTCCAAATCCGGGGAGATCGAAAGCGCGATCAATACATACCGCGGCGTTCCGGATCAGCCGGAACCCCCGGTGCAGCCCGACCCGCCTCCGCAGCCGGTGCAGCCGGAGGAGCCGCCCATCCCCGAGGTCGAGGAGGAGCCGGCGCAGCGCCCGGCCTATGTCTATCTGACGTTTTACGGCGCGCCGACCAGCTATACTCCGGCGATTCTGGACGCGCTTGACAGCGCGAACCGGCAGGCGACCTTTTTCCTGCCCGTGGACACCGCGGCATGGACGGACGACACCGTGCGCCGCATCGTGGCGGAGGGGCACGCGCCCGCGCTCCTGCTCGATGCGTCAAGCGAGACCGATCCGGATGCGCTGGTTGCAAGCCTCACGTCTGCGAATGAGCGCCTTGCGCTGCTGACCGGCGTCACGACCCGCATTGTCTCCAACCAGAGCGGGTGCAAGGCGCTGACCGAAGCCCAGCGTGACGCATTGGTCGCTGCGGGCTACCGCCTATGGGACGCTGCGCTCGACAGCGGCGATGCGACCCAGTCCGCCGCCCGGGCCTATGCCACGACCGCGCAGCAGTTCGCCTCGACCAGCGGGAATCTGGTTGTGCAGCTGCACCACAGCCGCGAGACCGCGCAGACCGTACAGTTGCTGACCGCGTATATGTCGCGGCAGGGCATCCCGTCGCCGCGCATCACGATCAGCACTGCGCCGATCAACGGCGCGTCCGACACGCGATGACGCTGCGAAGTATCCTGTGAGAAGGAAAGACAAAACGGAGGAAGCCGAATGGCTTCCTCCGTTTTTTACGTCTTGGGATTCAAAACAGTTTGAGCTGCCCGTCCGCGAGGTTGAAAATGGAAAGACCGGCCTTTTGCGCCATGTGCACGGTCTGCGCCGTGCCGCCGGGCTGCCCGTCGAAGTAGCAGATCAGGAGCGAGGAGGCGTCCACCATGAAGCGGTTGCGCGCCGCATAGCAGCCTGCATAGAACCGGGGGGACAGGGCGTATACCTTGTCCGCGGCGAGCAGGCAGTGGTTGAAGCGCTGCTTCCATTCCGGGGGATAGGCATCCGCCTGCCGGTCGAACGGGACCGCGCACAGCAGCTGGATGTGCAATGCCTCGCGCAGACGCAGCACGGACGCCGCGGCCCACAGGTCAAAGCCGGTGGACATGCCGGAGATAAAGCGCGTGTAGCCGAGCAGGGCTGCTTCGCGCACCGCATGGTCGAGCGAGGCTTCGAGCGCATGGATCCGGTCAGTATCGTCCGCGCGGAACGGCATTTTTTCGATCCGGTATCCGGAAAAGCAACAGGTTTCGCTGCGCTGGTCAGACATGGCCATCCCTCCAATCAGAACAAATGTTCTATTTCTGTCAGTATACACCCGCTGCGGGCAAAACGCAAGTTGTAAATATGCCGAAAAGCTGGTACAATATCCGTAACAGAAGGTGGGGGGAGGAGGATGCCATGAACGGACAGAACCGGGTCGCCTATCTGGTCAAGCGCATGGTCTATCGCTACTTTGCGGATGGTATCCCGCAGGCGGCGGCAGAGCTGTCTTATTTTCTGCTGTTTTCCATGTTTCCGCTGCTGATGTTCGTCAACTCGATCCTTGCGCGGCTGGATATTTCGATCGAAGGGATCACCCCTGTGCTGGAGATGCTGCCCCGCACGCTGCGGCAGCTGATCACCACCTATCTCAACCAGCTTTCCGGCACGCCGTCCTTCAGCCCCATGCTGATCGGCATCGGTCTGACGTTGTATTTCCTGTCGCGCGCAGTGCGCTCCATGATGCGCACGGTCAACGACATCTACCATGTCGAGGTATCGCGCGGCATGGTCAAGGATGTACTGATCTCGCTGGGCATTACGGCGGGCTTTCTGGTGTCGGTCGTATGCAGCTTTGTTCTGGTGGTCGCGGGGCGCGCGCTGATCCGCCTGCTGCCGCAGATCGTCCCGGTGCCGCAGGCGGTGCTGGACGCCACGCATGATGCGAGCTTCTGGGTGATGATCGCGTTTATTTTCCTGTTCCTGATGCTGTTCAACTGCGTTGTTCCCAATTTGCACCTCAAGTTCCGTGAGGTGTGGCCCGGGGCGCTGTTTTCGCTTGTGGCGTGGATTCTGGTATCGTGGGTGTTTTCGTTTTATGTGGACAACATGGCGCGCTATTCCGTGCTCTACGGCTCGCTGGCGGCGATCATCGTGCTCATGCTGTGGCTGTATATCGTCAGCATCATCCTGCTGATGGGGCCGCAGCTCAATCATACGCTGGTGGTCATGCGCCTGTACCGGATGGAGACCGAAAAACACTTCGACTGACGGCGCAGTGTGCAGGAAAACCATATTTTGCTGTTCCCATCCTGCGGGATGAAATAGAAACATAGGAGGACAAGAAAGATGAAAGTAGTAGCAATCAACGGCTCGCCGCGCAAGGGCGGCAACTGTGCGCAGATGCTCGAGGTGCTGGGCAAGGTACTCGAGCAGGAGGGGATCGAGTTCGAGGTGTGCCAGCCGGGCGCAAAGGTGCATCCCTGCATGGCGTGCTATCACTGCCTGGACAATAACACGCTGCGCTGTGTCCAGAATGACGACGGCGTCAACGAGATCATCGAAAAGTGTATTGCCGCGGACGGCATTGTGCTCGCCTCGCCGGTGTACCACGGCGGCATCGCGGGCGGCATGAAGTGCGTGCTCGACCGTCTGATGCTGGCGGCGGGCTGCGGCGACAACCAGCTGCACCACAAGGTCGGCGCTGCGCTGTGCACGCTGCGCCGCACGGGCGGTCTGGAGACCTACCAGCAGCTGATGGCGACCATGAACTGCATGGAAATGGTGCTGGTCACCTCGGATTACTGGAACGCGGTCCACGGCGCGGACCCGGGAGAGGTTCAGCAGGATGTTGAGGGCGTGGAGGTCATCGAGAAGCTCGGCCGCAACATCGCCTGGATGCTCAAGGTGATGGACAAGGCGGGCATCGAGCCGCCGGAGACCCATCATCGTACGATGTTTAACTACATCCGATAACTTCGATCGAAAGGCACGCCTTTCGATCGAGTGGGACGCACCGCGGCAGCGCCGCGGATGCGTCCCAAGCTGCGCGAAGTTCCGACAAGCGAAACTTCGCTTCGCACTGGTATAAAAAGGCAGGCGCATGTCCTGCCTTTTTATGAACCCGGACACAGGTCGTGCCCGGGTTCTTTTTTATGCGCGCGGGGCGCGGACAGGGGAAGGGTGATAAGTACAGATTGCATTATAAAAAAAATATTTTCTAAAATGTAATATATACTTGACATAATGGAAGGGATATCGTATACTGTAGGCACAAAGAGAGGTGAGCGCATGAAAAACAAAAAGCTCAAACTCGCGCGGGTGGAAAAGGACCTGTCGCAGGCCGAGCTGGCGGAAATCGTCGGCGTGACGCGGCAGACCATCGGCCTGATCGAAGCGGGCGGCTATAACCCGACACTCAATCTGTGCATTGCCATCTGCAAGGCGCTGGATAAAACACTGGACCAACTTTTCTGGGAGGAAAACTGAGATGAAACAGATCAGAACATGGGTACAGAACATCAACCGTGAGCGGCAGGAGCAGATGCTGCTGCTGGCTGGCGCTGCTGCAGCTGTCATGCTGCTTTTGTAAGGAGGAGAACACAATGAAGCTGTTTCCCAAATCAAAGGATGAGCGGGTGGTCGCCGAGATCAACCGCATCTATAAGATCGGATTTTTCTTTTTGACGTTCGGCATCCTGCTGGATGTGGTGCTGCAGGCAATCGGTATCCGGCTGGAGGGCACGACAATGGGAGATTCGTCGATCAACCTGCTGGAGTTTGGCATCCTGCTGGCTGCGCAGCTCATTACCCTGCTGATGATGAACCGTAAGGGCCTGATGGATGACAACGCCTACGCCGAGGCCGACCGCTATCCGTGGAAGCATTACCTCCTGCAGGGCGTGCTGGCGGGCGCGGGCGCTGCTGCTGTGGTGTGCGTAATACAGTTTTTCAGCGGTGCGGCTTGGGCGTCCATGAGTGTGCCGTATATCCTGCTGGTTTTTGCAGCGCAGCTGATGTTCATGGTGCCGATCACAACCGTGCTTGTGCTGCTGCTGACCTATGTATCCTTCCGGTATGCGGCAAAGCGCCGCCGCGATACGATGGAGGAGCAAACCGGGGACGATTGAGCATAGTTCACAAAAATTCACAGTTTTTTTACAGGATGTTACCGAATTGTCGTTGAAGCCCTGCACCTTTCCAGATAAAATATACTTATGGGATAGTATATTTTATCTGGAAAGGGAGGAGACAAGGTGACGATGGAAAAGAATGTTTTACAGATTACGCCGCGCGTGGAAGCGCTGGCAGAGCTGTGCCGTCAGCATGATAAGATCGACAGCCAGCTGTATAAAGAATTTGATGTCAAACGCGGCCTGCGCGACTTAAACGGCGAAGGCGTGCTCGCGGGACTGACCAATATATCGGATATCATCTCCAAAAAAGAAGTGGACGGCAAGCTCGTGCCGTGCGACGGCGAGCTGTACTATCGCGGCATCCGGATCAATGAGCTCGTGCAGGGCTTCATGAAAGATGGCCGCAAGGGCTATGAGGAGGTCGCCTATCTGCTGCTGTTCGGCGAACTGCCGGACGCCAAGCGGCTGAGCGAGTTCAAAAACCTGCTGGCGCAGGGGCGCACGCTGCCGACCAATTTCACGCGCGACGTGATCATGAAGGCGCCCACGCGCGATATGATGAACAGCCTGTCGCGCAGTGTGCTCACGCTGGCCTCTTATGACAACAATGCGGACGATATCAGCCTGCCCAACGTGCTGCGCCAGTGCCTGATGCTGATTTCGGTATTCCCCATGCTGGCGGTATATTCCTACCATGCGTACAACCATTACGAATGCGGCGGCAGCATGTACATCCACTACCCGTCGGACAGCCTGTCCACCGCGTCCAACTTCCTGCGCATGCTCCGTCCGGATATGCAGTATACGCCGCTCGAGGCGACCGTGCTCGATCTGGCGCTGGTGCTGCACATGGAGCACGGCGGCGGCAACAACTCGTCGTTCACCACGCACGTGGTCACCTCGTCCGGCACGGATACCTATTCCGCGATTTCGGCCGCGCTCGGCTCGCTCAAGGGCCCCAAGCACGGCGGCGCGAACTATAAGGTCGTGCAGATGTTCGAGGACATCAAAAAGAACGTCACGGATACGGCAGACGAAGAGGCGGTTGCGGACTATCTGGGCCGCATGCTCCGCCGGGAGGTATTCGACCACAAGGGTCTGATCTATGGTCTGGGCCATGCGGTCTACTCGATCTCCGATCCGCGTGCGCAGGTGTTCAAATCGTTCGTCGGCCAGCTCGCGCATGAAAAGGGCAGGGATGCGGATTTCGCGCTGTATACACTGGTCGATCGCCTCGCGCCCGAGGTCATCGCAAAGGAGCGGCATATCTACAAGGGCGTTTCTGCGAACGTGGATTTCTATTCCGGCTTTGTGTACTCCATGCTCGGCCTGCCGCCCGAGCTGTATACGCCGGTGTTTGCGATCGCGCGTATCGTGGGCTGGAGCGCGCACCGGCTGGAGGAGCTGGTCAACACGGACAAGATTATCCGTCCGGCTTACCGCTGCGTGCAGCCCGCAGCAGGGTATGTGTCCCTCAAGGACCGGTAAAGAATCAGACAAAGCGCAGGCACGGCCTGCGCTTTGTGGCATAAAAGGAAAATCAGGAGGGAAAGCGGCGTGAAAACGATAGGTTTTATCGGCGTGGGCGTGATGGGGCGCCCGATGGTGAAAAATCTGCTGCAGGCGGGCTATGCGGTGGCGGTGTATTCGCGCACCAGGTCCAAGCTGACGGATTTCCTCGCGGAGACCGGCGTGCAGTGGTGCGACACGGCGGCAGAGTGCGCTGCCGGGCGGGACGCGGTCATCACAATGGTCGGCTACCCGCAGGACGTGGAGCAGGTCTACTTCGGCGAAAATGGCATCCTGTCTGCGGCCAGAGAGGGCGCGTACCTGATCGATATGACGACCACCGACCCCAAGCTCGCGGTGCGCATCGCAGCGGAAGGGAAGGCGCGCGGCCTGCATGTGCTGGATGCACCGGTCTCGGGCGGGGACACAGGCGCGAAAAACGGCACGCTGTCCATCATGGTCGGCGGCGAGGAGGCGGATTTTGCAGCCTGCCTGCCGCTGTTTCAGGCGATGGGCAGGCAGATCGTATATGAAGGCCCGGTGGGCGCGGGCCAGCACACCAAAATGGCAAACCAGATCGCGATCGCGGGCACGATCGCAGGCGTATGTGAGGCGCTTTTCTACGCCGAGCGGGCGGGACTCGACCCGGAAAGGCTGCTTGCGAGCATTTCCAAGGGTGCGGCCGGTTCGTGGCAGATGGAAAACCTGATGCCCAAGATGGTGAAGGAGGACTATGCGCCTGGCTTTTTCCTCAAGCATTTTATCAAGGATATGAAGATCGCGCAGGCGCAGGGCGGCGCGCTGCCCGTTTTGGAGCGCGTGTGCGCGATGTACGGCGATCTGGAAGCCGAGGGCATGGGCGACCTCGGCACACAGGCGCTCATCCGCCACTATCGCGGCGAATAAAAGTGCATAGTAAAAGCCGCAGGCGGTCGCCTGCGGCTTTTTTGTGTATTGCGTATTGGATTAATATTCGACCTTGACCGCCTTGCCGGTGTGGAACGAATCCGTGATCGCGTAGGTGACCACGGTCGCCTTGGTGCCGTCGTATACGGTCAGCTCGGGCTTGCGGCCCTTCTGGATGCAGTCGATGAAATCAACCATCTCGAGCAGATAGGCTTCCGCAAAGCGCTGCGGGAAGTTCTCGACAATCTCCTGCCGCGCGCCGTACTGGTCGTATACCATTACGCGGTCCTTCCACGGCACACCCGCCACGCGGATATGGCCCTCGGTCGCGACGATCTCGGTCTCCGTGTGGTAGCCGTGCGGTGCGGTGCGGCCGACGTGCAGGAAGGCTACCGTGCCGTTGTCGAACTTGAGCATGGCCATGCCGGTCTCAGTGTCGCCGTTTTCGGTGAATTCGGGATGCTTGAAGGTCGTGCCCGCGGCGTAGACCTCGGTCACCTCGCCGCCGAGGAACCAGCGCATCAGGTCGATGTCGTGCGAAGCGGCGTCGATGAAAATGCCGCCCGAGGTCTTGGAGAACTTGATGCAGCTCTCGACCAGCGCCTCAGGATCGAGACCGGTCGCCTTGACCAGATAGGGCTTGCCGATCTTGCCTGCGTCGATCTGCGCCTTGGCGTCCGCATAGGACGGATCGTAGCGGCGCATAAAGCCGAGGAAGAACAGCTTGTCCGGGTGACGCTCTACCGCGGCCTCGGCGCGCTTGCACTCCTCGAGCGAGCAGCCGAGCGGCTTGTCGGTGAATACGTGCTTGCCGGCGTCGAGCGCGTACTCGATCATCCAGCAGTGCTCGGGCGACGAGGACACGATGACAACCGCCTCAATATCCGCCTCGTCCACCATCTGCTTATAGTCCTTGGTGACGAAATCCACCTTGAGGTAGTCCTTCGCCCAGTCCAGCTCCTTCTGCTCGAGCGAGCAGGCAGCCATCAGCTTGCAGCCGGGGATCTTGAACGCCAGATTTTCTGCGTGGACAGAGCCCAGACGGCCCAGACCGACAATGCCGACTTTGACTTCTTTCATGTGTTTTTCTCCTTCTCTGGAAATAATTTTTCTCTCTTGCAGCCGGTTTGCTGCATTTCTTCTCCGTCGATAATCATACCACCCCGGCAGGGGAAACGCAAGCAAAACTGACCAAATACCGGGCGGCAGATACCCGCTTTTATGGCATCTTAGCAGTCGGCCGGCGCGTGTGACAAAATCCTCGCGATCATTTAACAAAATATTCATAAACGGCACTTGACTTTGCCGTCCAGCGGTGGTAAATTAAGTTTAGCACTCGGGGGAGTGGAGTGCTAACACCCTTCGGAAAGGAGTCCGCTTCGGTGGAGCTGTCAGAGAGAAAAAAACAAATACTGAAAGCAATCATCGGCGACTATATCCGCACGGCTGAACCGGTCGGCTCAAAAGCGCTGACCGAGGGCCACGCCCTCCCGTTCTCCTCGGCGACCATCCGCAACGAGATGAGCGAGCTGGAGGAAATGGGCTATCTGGAAAAGCCGCACACCTCCGCCGGCCGCATCCCCTCGCCGCGGGGCTACCGCCTGTATGTCGACGAGCTGATGGAGCAGCCGCAGGACACCGGCGAGGAGGATCCCTCGCTGCAATCCATGATGCAGACCAAGGTGCGCGAGCTCGACCGCCTGATTCAGGAGGCCGGCAGGCTGATCTCCAGCCTGACAAACTATGCGTCGGTTGCCGTCACCCCGGCAATGACGCAGATCTCCATCCGGCAGTTCGAGATCATTGCGGTCGACAAAATGAATTTTGTTATCGTCGTGGTCACGGATTCGGGTACGGTCAAAAACAAGATGGTGCGCACGATTGCAAACGTCTCCAAGGACGAGGCCGAGCTTTTGACCTACGTGCTCAACCAGACGCTGACCGGTCTGCCGCTCAGCCACATCACCGCCGAGCGATTCGACATTGTGCGCCGCGCCGCCGGCCTGACCGCGCTGCTCGCGCCGGTCGCCGAGTATATCGCGGAGCTGATCGAGGAGCTGAGCGACCAGAAGGTCTTCCTCGAAGGCACGAACAAGCTGCTGCGGTTCCCGGAATACCGGGATATGCACAAGGCGCAGGTGCTGCTCGATTATATGGAGGACGACCGCAGGCATCTGCTGCCGGCCACCCGCAAGATCGACGGCATCCAGTTCTTCATCGGGCCGGAAAACGGGGAAAACCCGCTGAGTGATACCTCGGCGATTTACGCAAAATATGATATCGGCAAGATCGGGCAGGGTGTGATCGGCATCGTGGGGCCGACCCGCATGGATTACGCCAAGCTGTCCGCCCAGCTCAGCCGCTTTGCCAAGGGGCTGAACAAGCTGATCGCCGAAACATTTTTGGATGAAAAAGACGGGGACCGCTGATTCCCGTGCAAATGGAGGCATGAAACAACATGAGCAAGAAGAAACAGCCGGAAGCGGCCGAGGCCGAACAGAAGGCCGCGGAACAGGCTGCGGAGGCCGCCGCAGAGCAGACCGAAGCGGCGCAGCCGGCCGACGAGTGGAAGGCCAAGTTCGATGAGTTAAACGACCGCTATCTCCGCATGGCGGCGGAATATGACAATTTCCGCAAGCGCAGCCAGCGCGAGCGCGAGCAGGCGTATACCGACGCGGTCAGCCGCGCGGTGACCGCCCTGCTCCCGACCTACGACAATCTCGAGCGCGCGATCAAGGCGGAGACGGCGGATACCGAATATAAAAAAGGCGTGGAGATGACCATGACCCAGCTGACCGAAAGCCTCAAGGGGCTGAACGTCACGGTGATCGAGGCTTCCGCGGGTACCACCTTTGACCCCAACTTCCACAATGCAGTGATGCACGTGGAGGATGAGGCGCTGGGCGAGAATGTGATCGCCGAGGTGTTCCAGCAGGGCTTCCAGATCGGCGACAAGGTCATCCGTCACGCGATGGTGAAGGTCGCAAACTAAACGTAAGTATAGGGGACTTCGAAAGTCCCCTATATACGAAAATCAGTTCCTGAAGAAACTGATTTTCGATACCCGAACGATAAGGTGAATTGCCCCGCAGGGGCAAGAGAAGATGCCCTGGGGCACGCCGCCCAAGGCGGCTGAGTCGAGGAATAAAAACCGAGAGACGCTCCCGGTTTTTATGGAAAATTTCAATATTTGAAATTTTCCTGATAGATACGCGCTTTGCAGCGCGCATCCCCCAATCGTAATACAGTATCTGAATCATATAAAGGAGTGCAATCAATCATGGGCAAAATCATTGGTATTGACCTCGGTACGACAAACTCTTGTGTATCGGTTATGGAGGGCGGCGAAGCCGTCGTCATCCCTAACGCGGAAGGCGCGCGCACGACCCCGTCTGTTGTCGCGTTCTCCAAGGACGGCGAGCGCATGGTCGGCCAGGTGGCAAAGCGTCAGGCTGTGACCAATGCGGACCGCACCATCATTTCCATCAAGCGCCACATGGGCTCTGACTACCGTGTAAACATCGACGGCAAGCCCTACTCCCCGCAGGAGATCTCCGCAATGATCCTCCAGAAGCTCAAGGCGGACGCGGAAGCCTACCTCGGCCAGCCGGTAACGCAGGCGGTCATCACGGTTCCGGCTTACTTCTCCGACTCCCAGCGTCAGGCGACCAAGGACGCGGGCAAGATCGCGGGCCTCGAAGTGCTGCGTATCATCAACGAGCCGACCGCAGCTGCGCTGGCGTACGGCGTAGATAAGGAAGCCGAACAGAAGATCATGGTCTACGACCTCGGCGGCGGCACGTTCGACGTTTCCATCCTCGACATCGGCGAGGGCGTTCTGGAAGTGCTGTCCACCGCAGGCGATACCCACCTCGGCGGCGATGACTTCGACCAGCGCATCATCGACTGGATGGTAAGCGAGTTTAAGAAGTCCAACGGCATCGACCTGTCGGGCGACAAGATGGCCATGCAGCGCTTGAAGGAAGCTGCTGAGAAGGCCAAGATCGAGCTGTCCGGCATGGCGCAGACCTCGATCAACCAGCCGTATATCACTGCAGACGCTACCGGTCCGAAGCATCTCGAGCTGACGCTGACCCGCGCGAAGTTCAATGAGCTGACCGCTGATCTGGTCGAGCGCACGATGGGCCCGGTCCGTCAGGCAATGTCGGACGCCGGCCTGTCCGCATCCGATCTGTCCAAGGTCCTGCTGGTCGGCGGCTCGACCCGTATCCCGGCCGTGCAGGAAGCGGTTAAGGGCATCACCGGCAAGGACGGCTTCAAGGGCATCAACCCGGACGAGTGCGTTGCCATCGGCGCGTCTATCCAGGGCGGCGTCCTCGGCGGCGAAGTCAAGGACGTCCTGCTGCTCGACGTTACCCCGCTGTCCCTCGGCATTGAGACGCTGGGCGGCGTATGCACCAAGCTGATCGAGCGCAACACCACCATCCCGACCAAGAAGAGCCAGATCTTCTCCACCGCGGCTGACAACCAGCCCTCGGTTGAGATCCACGTCCTGCAGGGCGAGCGCGAAATGGCAGCGGGCAACAAGACCCTCGGCCGCTTTACGCTGGACGGCATCGCGCCGGCGCCGCGCGGTGTACCGCAGATCGAGGTTACCTTTGATATCGACGCAAACGGCATCGTAAACGTATCCGCAAAGGATCTGGGCACCGGCAAGGAGCAGAAGATCACGATCACCGCGTCCACCAACCTCTCGCAGGAGGAGATCGACAAGGCCATGCACGAGGCCGAGCAGTACGCGGAGCAGGATAAGAAAAACAAGGAAGCGGTTGAAGTGCGCAACAGCGCAGAGCAGCTCGTGTTCCAGTCCGAGAAGGCGCTGACCGATCTGGGCGATAAGCTGTCCGCCGACGAGAAGGCGGGCGTGCAGGCCGAGATCGACAAGGTCAAGGAAGCGCTCAAGGGCACGGATACCGAGATGATCAAGATGGCGACCGACGGCCTTTCCAAGAAGTTCAGCGATCTGGCGGGCAAGATCTACCAGCAGCAGGCGCCGCAGGGCGACCCGAACATGGGCGGCCAGCCGGGCGCAGGCGCGCAGTCCGGCCCGCAGGGCGACTTCGTCGACGCAGACTTCACCGAGGTCAAGGACGACGACAACAACAAGTAATCAGCAGGGTAGGGCGGAACGCTTCATGGCCGCCGCGTTTGCGGCAGGCCGGGGCGTTGCCGCCCTACGGCACTGTAATTTCATTACCATTTGAGGGATCATAATGGCTGACAAAAGAGATTATTACGAGGTGCTGGGCGTACAGAAGGGCGCAAGTGAGGACGAACTGAAAAAGGCCTACCGCCGTCTGGCGCGCAAGTACCACCCCGATTTAAATAAAGATAATCCGGAAGCCGCGGACAAATTCAAGGAAGTCAACGAGGCGTACGAGGTGCTGTCCGATAAGGACAAGCGCGCCAAGTACGACCAGTTCGGCTTTGCAGGCGTCGACCCGAGCTATGGCGGCGGCGCAGGTGCGGGCGGCTTCGGCGGGTTCGACATGGGCGACCTCGGCGACCTGTTCGGTTCGTTCTTCGGCGGCGGCTTTGGCGGCGGGCGCTCACAGCGCCGCAACGCGCCGCAGCGCGGCGAGTCCATCCGGCAGAGCGTCATCCTGTCCTTTGAGGAAGCGGCGTTTGGCTGCGAAAAGGAGATTTCGGTCAATCGCATCGAGAACTGTGACGAATGCGGCGGCACGGGCGCGGCGCGCGGTACGAGTCCGGAGACCTGTCCGAACTGCCGCGGCACCGGCACGGTGACCCAGACCCAGCGCACGCCGCTCGGTATGTTCCAGACGCAGTCTGCGTGCCCGAACTGCCGCGGCACGGGTAAGATCATCAAAAAGCCGTGCGCCAAGTGCGGCGGACAGGGCCGCGTGCGCAAGACACGCAAGTTCAAGGTCAATATCCCCGCCGGCATCGACGAGGGACAGTCCATCCAGCAGCGCGGGCAGGGCAACGCGGGCGTCAACGGCGGCCCGGCGGGCGACCTGTTCGTGACCGTGTCCATCCGTCCGCATCCGATCTTCACCCGCGAGGGGCAGGACGTTTACGTTGAGATCCCGATCTCATTTACGCAGGCAGCGTTGGGCGATACGCTCCAGGTGCCGACGATCGACGGCCGTGTGGAGTACAAGGTGCCCGAGGGCACGCAGACCGGCACGATGTTCCGCATGAAGGGCAAGGGCATCCAGAACGTGAGCGGCCGCGGCCGCGGCGACCAGTATGTGCGCGTCAACATCGAGGTGCCGAAGAACCTGTCTGAAAAGCAGAAGAAGCTGCTGCGCGAGTTCGAGGAAAGTGCGACCGACGAGAACCAGAGTAAGCGCAAGGGCTTCTGGGATAAGGTCAAGGACGCATTCAGCGAAAAATAATCGGAAATACAGCAGATCATAGAACCCCCGTATTCGATGAATACGGGGGTTTTGTTCTGATTTGGATTGCACGGTAAAGCAATCAGGTTGACAGGAAATATATGGCGTGTTATGGTTGTGGTAACAGAATGCGAATACGGTGTGGGGCGAAAACAGGTGAGCGGACGGATGCCGTTTATCCGGCAAAGGAGGATGCGGGATATGAAAACGCTGCAAAAGATTTTTGTGCTGCTGGCCGTGGTTTTGGTGCTGCCGAGTACATCGCACGCGGCTTCCGACGGGCTGGTGCGTCTGTCCGAAACCGGGGACTATGAGCCGATTCAGGCGGAAATCCCGGAGCTTGTTCCTGTGCTGAATGGCCTTTTGCAGGAGGAAGGTTTGCCGGCGATCGATGAGGCGGATATCGACCTGTCGAAGGCTTATCCGTTTTATCCGGCCAATGGATTTTTTGCCCCGGAGATCACGACCGCAGAGGCGCTTGAGGCACAGATCCGCGCACAAAAGGAGTTTGTCTGGTATGTGCCGGTCGAGGTGTCCGGGCGGCTGATGATCGTCGGTATGGCGCAGGAAGAAAACGGGGAATGGGGCTGTGCATCCGTGGAATTCTGCGACGTGGGAGACAGCCTGGCGGACAAGGTGCAGCAGGCAGGGATCGAGGCCGACCGGACCTATCTGGTCGGCGCACTGCCGGGCTCGGGTGCGGTGATGGCAGTCTGCATCCGGGATGGCGCGATCGCCGAGGTCGTCTGCCTGACGCAGGCGGAGATAACGGTCGAGGGCATGGACGATGAGAGCGGCGTGCAGACCGTTACGCTGGAGGAAAACCAAAGCTGGACCTATCCGCAGATGCAGGAGCTGCTTGCGCACGTCAAAATCGAGGGTCTGGCGGAATATGATATTCGCGCAGCGGTCGCAGCAGCTGTCGCTTTGCTGATGGGTGCAGCCTATGTTGTGATTCGGATACGTAAGCGGAGAAAACAGCGGCAGGAGAGAGATGTATGAGCGATCCGTAGGCGCCGCCCGACGGGGTGTCAGGGCGTATTCGGATGCTCTCAGACGGTTGCTGCGCGCCAGAGTGGTTCCTTTCTCCAAAACGGCAAAAGGGATGGCCTGCAATTGCAGGCCATCCCTTTTTGGTTCGCGAATAGTTGCTTTACTTGTATAGCGCCGGCTTGTCCATCATCTCGATGGGCAGGAATTTGCCGGTGCCGCGCGAGCGGTTGAGCGCGTCCGCCGCCACGCAGGCCGCATAGCCGTCCCAGGCGGAGGGGCCGTCCGGCGCGCCGGTCTCGGCGAGCGTCTTGACCCAATGGGTCAGCTCGATGTCGTACGCCTCGATAAAGCGATCCTTCCAGTCGGTCAGGATGGGGAAGGAGCGGGTCGCGTTCGCGCGCGTGACGACCGCATACGGGTCAGGCAGGTTGACCGTGCCCTTTTCGCACACGACCTGGCACTGGATGTCATAGCCATAGGCGTCGGCAACCTGTACCTCGACGTCGATGCGCGCGCCCGACTTGGTCTCCAGCAGCACGATCTGCGGGTTGTCGTAGCCCTTGGTCGAGCAGGCGGACTGGCGCACCTTGAGCACCTGACCGCTCTCGTATTCGTCGCTCAGCAGCCAGCGGCAGATATCCAGCTCGTGAATAGCGACGTTGGACACGCCCATCTCGGTCTGGAAGCCGTCCGGCTGGGATACGTTGCGGTGGCAGGCATGGATCATCAGCGGCGCGCCCAGCTCGCCCGAGTCGATGATGCGCTTCATCTCCGCATAGCCGCGGTCATAGCGGCGCATAAAGCCGACCAGTACCAGACGCTTGCCGTGCGCCAGCTCCGCTTCGATGATCCTTTCGCAGTCCGCAGCGTTCTGTGCGAGCGGCTTTTCGCAGAATACGTATTTGCCGTGCGCGATGCTTTCCAGCACATAGCCCGCATGGCTCGGGTCGGAAGAGGTGATGACGACCGCCTGCACCTCGGGGGCGGCGATCAGTTCTTCGCCGGTTTTGTAGGCCTTGAGACCCTCATACTGGGCGGCGGTTTTGGCGGCCGCCTCCTCAAAATAGTCGGCGCAGGCCACGACCTGACAGCCGGGCACCAGATCGTTCAGGCGGCGGATATGGTCGCGGCCGATCGCGCCGCAGCCGATGACACCAATGTTCAGCATAGCTATCTCTCCTTGCTCTATGGATAGGGCAGAAAGGCGTTGGGGCCTTCCTGCCTCTCTATTGTCTCACAAATGGGCCCTGCGCGCAAGGGTGCTGTACAGAAATACGAAAAGGCTCCTGCGTGAAGCAAGAGCCTTTTCAAAATATGCAAATGAGTGATTATTTTGCAGCCAGACGACGAGCCTTAGCTTCCAGACGCTCACGGGTAACGTCGATGAATACAGCGACGATAATAACCAGACCGAGCACGATGTTCTGAATAGCCGAAGAAGCAGCCATCAGGGTGAAGCCGTTGCGGAGCGTGCCGATAATCAGAGCGCCAAGCATGGTGCCGAGCATGGTGCCCTTGCCGCCCATGAACGAAGCGCCGCCGATGATGCAGGCCGCGATCGCGTCGGTATCGTACGGATTGATCGCATCAGTACCGTTGCAGATCGAGGTACGGCCGACGGTGATGATACCAGCCAGCGCTGCGCAGAAGCCGGAAACCACATAGCAGAAAGTCAGGACGTTGTCCGAATGGATACCGGACAGACGCGCAGCTTCCGGGTTGCCGCCTACACAGAAGATCGAGCGGCCCAGCGCGGTGCGGGTCAGCAGGATGTGCATGATGATGTAAAGGATGATAACCAGAATGAAGCTGACCTTAACGCCGCCAACACTCTCGCTGCCCAGCCACATAACGCCATCCGGGAAGCCGGAAACCATCGAAGAGCCGGTTACCAGCAGCGCCATGCCCCAGAGGAAGTTCTTCATACCGAGGGTCGATACGAAGGGGTGGGGGAGGTGCAGACGGGTCAGCAGCAGGCCGTTGACCAGACCGACCAGAGTACCGCAGATGATCATCACAACGATGATGAGGAAGGAATTTTCAACGCCGCGGAGGACGAGCATACCGCCGATACAGGAGCAGAATACTGCGTTCGCACCGACCGAAAGGTCGATACCGGCGGTGATCAGGCAGAGCAGCATGCCGATTGCCAGCATCGCGTTGAACGCCGTCTGATCAAGTACGTTCATCAGGTTGCTCATGCGAAGGAAGCGGCCTCCGGTGATAAAGGAGAGCACCGCGCACAGCAGAAGCCATGCAATCAGTACGCCGAGCTGGTTAAAATTACCCTTTTTCTTCGTCTTAGTCATCTAAAGTACCTCCCCATGCTGCTTTCATGAGATCTTCCTGATTGAAATGCTTGCTGTCGCGGTCAACATCCGCCATGACCTTGCCGCCGCGCATGACGATGACGCGGTCGCTCATGCCGAGGATCTCGGGCATTTCGGAGGAAATCATGATTACGCATTTGCCCTGCTTTACCAGGTCATTCATTACATTGTAAACCTCAACCTTTGCGCCGACGTCGATACCGCGGGTCGGCTCGTCAAAGATGAAGATATCTGCATCCGTGTTGACCCACTTGCCGATAACCACCTTCTGCTGGTTGCCGCCGGAAAGCTGGCCGACGATCTCGTCGATCGACGGGGTCTTGATGCGCAGTGCAGCGATGTTCTTCTCGCCGCTTTCGAGGATCTTCTTGTCGTCCAGGAAGGGGCCGTTGCTGAAGCCCTTCATGTTGGCAAGGATCAGGTTGGTGCGGATCGTCTGCGCCAGAACAAGGCCCTGACCCTTACGGTCTTCGGTCAGGAACGCGATGCCGGCCTTGATGGCGTCGCTCGGGGTCTTGATCTTGACTTCCTTGCCGTGGATATATACCTTGCCGCCGTCGAGCGGGTCTGCGCCGAAGATCGCGCGCATCGTCTCGGTACGGCCGGCACCGACCAGTCCGGCGAAGCCGAGGATCTGTCCGCCGTAAGCTTCAAAGCTCACATCGTCCAGCACGCCGCCTTCCACCAGGTGCTCGGCCTTGAGGAAGCACTCGCCCTTGGTGCCGAATTCCTTCGGGAACTGGTTTTCCAGCGTACGGCCAACCATGCCTGCAATCAGGTCGTCGTTGTCCGTGTCGCTGATGTTTTTCGTCCAGATGTACTCGCCGTCACGGATGACCGTAACGCGGTCGCAAAGCTCGAACAGCTCTTCCAGCTTATGCGATACAAACACAATACCGATACCGCGGTCACGAAGCTCGCGGCAGGTCTTCATCAGCTGCTCAACCTCTTTTTCGCCGAGCGAAGAGGTCGGCTCGTCCATGATGATCATTTTCGCATCAATGAGGACCGCCTTGGCGATCTCGATCATCTGCTGCACGCCCATACCGAAGTTGCCCGCCGGCTTGGTCGGGTCAACATCCTGACCGAGGGAAAGCATGACTTCCTTGGCCTTTTTGTGCATGGTTGCATAATCGAGCAGGCCGCCCTTTTTAATCCACTTGTTGATAAAAATGTTATCCGTGATACTGAGCAGTTTCTCAATATTTAATTCCTGATATACGCATGCGATGCCCGCAGCCGCCGAATCATTCGGGTCCTTGAAATGCTGCTCCACGCCGTTGACGAAGATCTGGCCTTCGTCGGCCTGATGCACGCCGGTCAAAACCTTGATGAGTGTCGACTTGCCTGCGCCGTTCTCGCCGATCAGGCCGAGGATCTCGCCCGGCTTGACAGCGAGGTTCATGTTTTTCAGAGCCACTACGCCCGGGAACCGCTTGGTTGCGTTTTTCAGCTCTACTACGTATTCACTCATTGCATAATCACCTTTTCTTCTCCGAGATGGGGGATTGACGCAAACCTCGACCAAAACCGCTCTCGGCACGGCTGGTCCAGATCATGATGAGGTATGCCTGTCCGGCAGGGGGAGTGCGCCGGATGCCTTGAAAAAGCAACGCCCCTGTATGATTGTCCAATCGTTTACAGGGGCGTTACCCGTGGATACTACTTACACCCGATATACAGTTAAACCGGATTACGCCTCAAGCGCATCGAGGTAACCCTGCAGGGTCTCCTTGCGCTTCTGCGCGTTGTCAGCAGTAACAACGTCCGCACCGGAGTCAATGAACTCTTCGACATCTTCACCGTTCAGGTTGTTTACAACAGCCTCAACAGCCATGTAGCCCATTTCGTAGCCCTGCTGCGCAACGGACATGGTCAGACGGCCTTCGAGGATCGCGTCGCAAGCGGACTGGATGCCGTCGAAGCCGAGGAAGATGGTGTTGGCATACGCCTCGTTGCCGGAATCAGCAGCAGCCTTTGCAGCTGCGATCGCCATATCGTCGTTGTTCGCGCAGATGATAGCGATGCCGTCCGGGTAACGGGACATGATACCGTTCATTGCGTCAACAGCCTTGGTCGCGACTGCGTCAGCGTACTGAACCTCGTCCTCGAGGAAGTCGCCGCCGGCCTCTTCGATGCCCTTCATGTAGCCGTTCATACGGTCGGTGTTGGTGGTGTCGCCCTGAACACCGGCGATCTCGATCGCCTTGATGTCGGTCCAGCCAGCAGCCTTGGCAGCCTCTACAGCAGCCGCGCCGCCCAGCGCGCCGGCAGACTCGTTACCGGTGCCGACAAAGGAGATAACCTCAGGCGCTTCGATCTTGGTGTCAACTGCAACGATCGGCTTGGTCTGGCCTTCGATCAGGTTCGCTACCATGTCAGCCTGCAGCGGAGCGATGACGAAGCCGTCATAATCGCCAGCCAGATCGGTCTGGATCATGTTCAGCTGCTCCTGATAGGAGGTCTCAGACGGAGCACCCTTAACGGTAACCGTTACGTTCGGGTTGTCCTTCTGGTAAGCCATTGCGCCGGCCTGTACGTACTGCCAGTACTCGGAAGCAGTCGTCTTGAGGATGACGTCGATGTTGTAGGAACCGTCGCCGCTTTCAGCGGTTTCGCCGCCTTCCGGAGTGGTCGCTGTGCCGGTGTCGCTGCTGCATGCAGCAAGGCCGGTGCACATTGCGGCTGCGAGCAGCATTGCCAATAGTCTCTTCTTCATGATAAAACCTCTCTCCTTTTTTTGCAGGGGATAGACAGACTGTAAGAACAGAAAAACGGATGCCTTTCTGTAAACACCGTCTGCCTGACCTGCTCTTCGTTTTTACCCTGCCAGACTGCAGGGCGACAGAACGCTCCAACGTCCTGCTACTATTCTAATGCATGATGGCTGCTTTGGCAAGTGTTAGTTGTTATTTTTGTCGTTAATAGCGAGTAGTCCCGGGCGGGAATTGTGCAGGTTTACAAAGATTGGCTGGAACGGGACGCGGACTGCGGTGTGCATTGTGCAATTTTTGACTTTTTAGACAAATCTGATAACAAAGATGGGGCAAAATTGCCGATGGTTTGGATATATTTTGGGGAAATCTCTTGCGGATAAAGGTTACAGTATGGTAAAATGATTGCATCTTGATCGGGAAGAAGGGGTATCGTGAAACTTGCCATAAAAACCTGTACGCTGGATATGCCGTACGACAGGATGCTTGACTTCTGTGTGGAGCAGCGGATCGCTGCGCTCGAAATCGGCACGGGCAACTGGTCGGGCGCGCCGCACTGCGACCTTGACCTGCTGGTAAGCGACAAAACGGCGCGCGAAAAGTGGTACGACGCGATGCGCGCAAAGGGGCTCGAGTTGTGCGCGCTCAACTGCTCGGGCAACCCGCTCGCGTATGAAAAAGAGATGGACGTGACCCAGAAGACATTTGAGCTGGCGCGCATGCTGGGCGTGAAAAAGATCGTGATGATGAGCGGCCTGCCCGCGGGCTGCAAGGGCGACAGGACCCCGGTGTGGATCACGACCTCGTGGCCGCCGGAAACGCAGGATATTCTGGATTACCAGTGGAACGAGGTCGCGATCCCCGCGTGGAAGGAGATCGTTAAGATGGCGCAGGACTGCGGCATCGAGAAGATCGCGCTCGAAAACCACGGCATGCAGCTGGTGTATAACCCGGAGACCTGCCTGCGGCTGCGCGAGGCGGTCGGCCCGATGGTGGGCATGAACCTCGACCCTTCGCATCTGTTCTGGATGGGCGGCGACCCGATCGAAGCGGCGCGCGTGCTGGGCGAGCACGGCGCGATCTACCACATCCACGGCAAGGACTCCCGGCCCGAGCGCCGGTTCTGGCAGCCCAACGGTATGCTGGACACCAAGCCGATCGACGCTTTTGCGCAGCGCGCATGGAACTATGTCGCGGTCGGCGCGGGGCACGACGCCAAGTGGTGGAAGGAATTCTTCTCGGTCGTGCGCATGTCGGGCTATGACGACGAGATTTCCCTGGAAATGGAGGACCTGACGCTGTCCATGCTGGACGGGCACCTGGCAAGCCTGCATGTGCTGCGTGAGGCGCTGAATATCGACTAACGGAAAAGTGGAGAACAGGGCAAGCGCCCCGGCTGTTAATCGGCCGGGGCTCTGCTTTTTGTCGAGGATTGCAGCAATGTGGAACATTATATAAGGTATGGCAGATCAGAGCTGCGGCATCAGATTGGCCAGCTCGAGCGCGGTGAGCGCCGCATCCGCGCCCTTGTTGCCCGCCTTGGTGCCGGCGCGTTCGATCGCCTGCTCGATGTTCTCAGTCGTCACCACGCCGAAGGTGACCGGCACGCCGGTCTTGAGGCCCACCTGCGCAATGCCCTTGGCGGCCTCGCTGCAGACCAGCTCGTAGTGGCTGGTTGAGCCGCGTATGACCGCGCCCAGGCACACAATGGCGCTGTATTTGCCCGACTGCGCGAGCTTCATGGCCGCCAGCGGCAGCTCAAACGCGCCCGGCACCCACACCAGCGTGATGTCGTTCGTGTCCACGCCGTGCCGGACAAAGGTGTCCTCCGCGCCGGAGATCAGTTTGGAGACAATAAATTCATTGAAACGCGAGGCGACGATCGCGAATCTGCCCTTGCCTGCTACCAGTTTTCCTTCGAGTACTTTCATGTCGATCTTCTCCTTTATATCTCTTTTTTACTTGTACTGCGTCATATGGTCCATCTTGACCTGCTTGGTCTTGAGGTAGAATGCGTCATACGGGTTGGCCGCGATCTGGATCGGCACACGCTCCACGATCTCGATGCCGTAGCCGCCGAGGCCAACCACCTTGGTCGGGTTGTTGGTCATCAGGCGCAGCTTGTGCACACCGAGGTCGCTCAGGATCTGTGCGCCGATGCCGTAGTCGCGCAGGTCGGGCGGGAAGCCGAGGGCCACGTTCGCCTCGACCGTGTCCATGCCCTGATCCTGCAATTCATAGGCCTTGAGCTTGTTGATCAGGCCGATGCCGCGGCCCTCCTGCCGCATGTAGACCAGCACGCCGCGCCCCTCGCGGGCGATCATCTTCATCGCCGCGTCGTACTGCTCGCCGCAGTCGCAGCGCGCCGAACCGAGCGCGTCGCCGGTCAGGCACTCCGAGTGCACGCGGCCGAGTACGGGCTTCCCGTCGCCCACGTCGCCCATCGTCATGGCGACATGGTGCTCGCCGTTGAGTTTATTGACATAGCCGTAGATCATAAACTGCCCGTACCGCGTGGGGAACTTGGCGCACGCCACGCGCTCGACCAGCGTTTCGGTCCGGCGGCGGTAGGCGATGATGTCCGCGAGCGACAGCATGGTCAGGTCATGCTGCTGCGCGAACTGCTTGAGCTCGGTCGTGCGCATCATGGTGCCGTCCTCGCGCATGATCTCGCAGCACAGGCCGCATTCCGCGAGCCCTGCCAGACGGCACAGGTCGACCGTCGCTTCGGTGTGGCCGGTGCGCTTGAGCACGCCGCCCTCGACCGCGCGCAGCGGGAACATGTGCCCCGGGCGGCGGAAGTCGGACGGCTTTACACCCTCGGCCACGCACATGCGGGCGGTCAGGCCGCGTTCTTCAGCGGAAATGCCGGTGGTCGTGTCCTTGTAGTCGATGGAGACCGTGAAAGCGGTCTCGTGGTTGTCCGTGTTGTCCTCCACCATCGGCGGCAGGCCGAGGGCGTCCGCCAATGCGCCCGACATGGGCGTGCAGATCAGGCCCCTGGCGTGGGTCGCCATGAAGTTGACGTTTTCCGTGGTGGCGAATTCCGCCGCGCAGATCAGGTCGCCCTCGTTTTCGCGGTCGGGGTCGTCAATGACGAGCACCATCCTGCCTTCGCGCAGGTCGCGGAGCGCCTGTTCAACCAGATTGTTCATTGTACTGTCTCTCCTTAAAATCCGTTCTGTACCAGAAAATCCATCGTAATGCCGCTGCCCGGTTTCTCCTGATGGGGCCCGAGCAGCTTTTCAACATATTTGCCGATCACGTCGCACTCAAGGTTGACCGTATCGCCCGGTTTTTTGCCGAGCAGGATGGTCTGCGCGCCCGTGTGCGGGATGATGGATACCGAAAACCCGTCCGTATCCACCGCGGCGACCGTCAGGCTGACGCCGTCGATCGCGATCGAGCCTTTTTCGACAATGTACCGCAGCAGGGAAGGGGCGGCGTGCACGGTCACCCAAACCGCGTTGTCCTCGCGCCGGAGGGCGGCCACCGTGCCCGTGCCGTCGATGTGGCCGGAAACGATGTGCCCGCCGAAGCGGCCGTCCGCGGGCATGGCGCGCTCGAGGTTGACCGGTGCGCCGCTTTGCAGCGCGCCCAGCCCGGAGCGGCGCAGGGTCTCAGCCATCACATCCGCGGCAAAGCTGTCCGCCGTCATGGTGGTGACGGTCAGGCACACGCCGTTTGTGGCGATGCTGTCGCCGATTTTCGTGCCCTCGAGCACGGTTTTCGCGCCGATGGTCAGCCGCGCGCCCCTGGCGCCGCGTTCGATGCGGCGCACCGTGCCTATTTCTTCGATGATGCCGGTGAACATGGCAAATCTCCTTCCAGCAGGAAATCCTCCCCCAGCGGGGTGACGGTCAGGTTTTGCAGCGTGAGCGCGTCCGCCATCTTGGCAAAGCCCGTGCCGCCGACCGGTGTTTTCGCATCCGCGCCGCCGATCAGCTTGGGCGCGATGTATGCCTGCACCTTGCGCACAATACCGGATTCCAGCGCGGAGAAGGCGAGCGACGAGCCGCCCTCGAGCAGGATGCTGTCGATCTGGCGCGCGCCGAGCTGCGCTGTCAGATCGGTGAGGCAGACATGTCCCTGTGCATCTGCCTTACACAGCAGGATGTCGATACCCGCGGCAGCAAGCGCTGCGGTGCGTTCATTTTGCTCCGCGACCGCGAGAATGGTCGGCACTTCGCGCGCCGTGCGGACGATCCGTCTGTCCAGCGGAGTGCGCGCGCGGCTGTCGCAAATGATGCGCACCGGGCTGCGGCCACCCTCCATGCGGCAGGTGAGCAGGGGATCGTCCGCGAGCACCGTGCCCACGCCGACCATGATGCCGGTCAGGCGGTTTCGTGTCTCGTGAACGTGCGCACGGGCGGCTTCACCGGTCACCCAGCGGCTGTCGCCGGTGTGGGCGGCGGTCTTGCCGTCCAGCGTCATCGCGTACTTGAGCACCACAAAGGGTGTTTTGTGTGTGATGTAGTGGAAGAATACCTCGTTGAGCCGCCGGCACTCGTCCTCGCACACGCCGGTCTCGACCGGGATGCCTGCGTCGCGTAAGATCTGCGCGCCCTTGCCCGCGACGAGCGGGTTGGGGTCCAGGCAGCCGACGAATACGCGGCCGATCCTTTTCTCGAGGATCGCATCCGTGCAGGGCGGGGTGCGGCCCCAGTGGCAGCACGGCTCGAGCGTGACGTACAGATCCGCGCCCGCGGGGTCCTCGGTGCAGGTTTGGAGCGCATTGCGCTCGGCGTGCAGGCCGCCGCACTGCTCGTGCCAGCCCTCGCCGATGATGCGGCTGTCCTTGACGATCACGCAGCCGACCATCGGATTGGGGCTGACGCGCCCCGCGCCGCGTTTTGCCAGTTCAAGCGCGCGGCGCATGAAAGTTTGGTCGTTTTTTTGCAAATAAATCACCTCGGCAATAAAAAATGTCCCGAAGACAGAATCCTCGGGACGCGTAAAATTGCCGCAGAAAAACAAAAAATCTGAAATACCAAGGGGCATTTCAGAACAGCAAACAAACGGAAAATGGGAAGAATCCCATGTTCCGCGCATTCTTCTTTCATCCAGACTATACTGTCGGCCTCGGAGTTTCACCGAATCCTGCTTTCGCCAAAAGGCGTCCGCTCGCGGGCTGTACCGCCGGTAGGGAATTGCACCCTGCCCTGAAGAATCCTGATATTCGGTTGTGCAAAACGTTTTATCGTTTTGCTGATTTAAAGTATATACCTGCTTGCAGAGAAATGCAAGAATTTTTTCGCATCCCTCAAAATACAAAAGCAGGGGACGGCTCGCCCGGCCCCCGCTTTTGGGAAGAGTAAAAGAAAAGAGAAAGTGTGTGGCTTGATCACACGAATACAGTATAACCGCACTGCATGAAATCCAAAGCAAAGAGCGGTAAAATTTGTGAAAAATCTGCGGAGGGCGCGCTTCGCGGGGCAGGAGGTTATGCAAAAGAACGCTTGTGAGACGGGCGCGGACGTGCTATAATAGTTGCATATTGCAATTCAGGTAACAGATAAGGAGCTTTCGGTGTGAAAAATCGCGAGCATATCAGAAATTTTTCCATTATCGCGCACATTGACCACGGCAAATCGACGCTGGCCGACCGCCTGCTCGAGCAGTGCAAGGCCGTGTCCCAGCGCGAGATGGAGGAACAGCTGCTGGATAATATGGATCTCGAGCGCGAGCGCGGCATCACGATCAAGGCGCGCGCGGTGCGCATGGAATACGAGGCGGACGACGGCGAGACCTACGAGATGAACCTGATCGACACGCCCGGGCATGTGGACTTCAACTACGAGGTCTCGCGCTCGCTCGCCGCGTGCGAGGGCGCGCTGCTGGTCGTGGACGCGGCGCAGGGCATCGAGGCGCAGACGCTCGGCAACACCTACCTCGCGATCGACGCGGGGCTGGAGGTCGTGCCGGTCATCAACAAGATCGACCTGCCGGCCGCGGATGCGCCGCGCGTCAAGCAGGAGATCGAGGACATCATCGGCATCCCGGCCGAGGACAGCCCGGAGATCTCCGCGAAAATGAACATCAACATCCACGAAGTGCTTGAGCGCATCGTGTCCGATATCCCCGCGCCGTCGGGCGACGCGGACGCGCCGCTGCGCGCGCTGATTTTTGACAGCCAGTACGACCCCTACAAGGGCGTCATCGTGTATATGCGCCTGATGGAGGGCAGCATCCGCCCGGGCATGAAGGTCAAGATGATGGCCACGGGCGCGGAGTTTCAAGTGCTCGAGTGCGGCTACATGCTGCCGCTCGGCCTGTCGCCCCAGCAGGAGCTGCGCGCGGGCGAGGTCGGCTACTTCACCGCGTCCATCAAAACCGTGTCCGACACCCGCGTGGGCGACACGGTCACCGAGGCGAACCGCCCGACCGCCGAGCCGCTGCCCGGCTACCGTCCGGCGCAGCCGATGGTGTTCTGCGGCATCTACACCGAGGACGGCTCCAAGTACCCCGACCTGCGCGACGCGCTGGAAAAGCTCCAGCTCAACGACGCGGCGCTGTCGTTTGAGCCGGAAAGCTCGGTTGCGCTGGGCTTCGGCTTCCGCTGCGGCTTCCTCGGCATGCTGCACATGGAGGTCATTCAGGAGCGCCTCGAGCGCGAGTTCGACCTCGATCTGGTCACCACGCTGCCTTCGGTTGTGTATGAGATCGTCAAGACCGACGGCACGACCGTCCACTGCGACAACCCGCACGATTACCCCGATCCCGGCCTGATCGAGGAAGCGCGCGAGCCGTTCGTCAAGGCGACCATTATGACCCCGCAGGAGTTTGTCGGCAATATCATGCCCATGTGCCAGGAGCGCCGCGGCGTGTTCAAGGATATGCAGTATCTGGACTCCAATCTGGTCGAGCTGCATTACGAAATGCCGATCAATGAGATCATTTACGACTTTTTCGACGCGCTCAAGGCGCGCACCAAGGGCTATGCTTCGCTCGACTACGAGTTCCTCGACTACCGGCCGAGCGACCTCGTCAAGGTGGATATGCTGCTCAACGGCGATCAGGTGGATGCGCTGTCGTTCATCGTGCACCGCGAAAAGGCCTACGGCCGCGCGCGCCGCATCTGCGAAAAGCTCAAGGAGAACATCCCGCGCCAGCTGTTCGAGGTGCCGATCCAGGCCGCGATCGGCGGCAAGGTCATCGCGCGCGAGACGGTCAAGGCGATGCGCAAGGACGTGCTCGCCAAGTGCTACGGCGGCGATATCACGCGCAAGAAGAAGCTGCTCGAGAAGCAGAAGGAAGGCAAGAAGAAGATGCGTTCGCTCGGCACGGTGCAGATCCCGACCGAAGCGTTCATGGCAGTCTTGAAGCTGGATGAGGAATCATGAGCAAGTTTAGTTATCGGAATAAGCCGCTCGGGCTGTATATCCACATCCCGTTTTGCGTGAGCAAGTGCGGGTACTGCGATTTTTACTCGGTGCCCGACCGCGACCTGATGCGCGGCTATGTCTCCGCGCTGCTGAACCACATCCGCGACTACGGCAGGACGTGCAGCGGCTACACGGTGGACACGGTCTACATCGGCGGCGGCACGCCGACCTGCCTCGGGCCGAAGTACCTCGGCCGCATTTTGCAGGAGATCCGCAACAAGTTCCCGCTGGCGGACGACGCGGAGATCACGGTGGAGTGTAATCCGGAGAGCACGGACAAAAAGGTGCTCGACATGATGAAAAAGCAGGGCGTCAACCGCCTGTCATTCGGCGTGCAGTCCGCGCATGACGAGGAGCTGAAGCGCATCGGGCGCATCCATACCTTCCAGCAGGCGAAGGACGTGGTCGACCTCGCGCGGGCAAAGGGGTTCACCAACATCAGCCTCGACCTGATGTACGGCCTGCCCGGGCAGACGCAGGAGATGTTCCTCGACTCGGTCGAGCAGTGTCTGGCGCTCGGGCCGCGGCACCTATCGTGCTACGGGCTCAAGCTCGAGCCGGGCACCCCGATGGGACGCGAAAACCCGGTCCTGCCGGACGACGACGCGCAGGCGGATACCTATCTCGCCATGTGCGAGCTGCTGCGCAAGAACGGCTTTGAGCATTACGAGATCTCGAATTTCGCAAAGCCCGGCTTCCGCTCGCGGCATAACATGAAATACTGGGACCTGTCCGAATACCTCGGCCTCGGGCCGGGCGCACATTCGTTCATGAACGGCCGCCGGTTCGAGTTTGCCCGCGATATCAAGGCATACATAAACGGCGAGGACATCCTGCTGGACGAGGACGAGGTCGCGAGCTTCCAGCGGCAGGGCGAATACCTGATGGTGCGCCTGCGCACGTTGGACGGCGTGGACTTCCTCGACCTTGAGAAGCGTTACAACATCGACTCCACACCCTATGAGGAAGCGTTCCGCAGCCTGATGGGCAACGAGTTGGTCGCGCATCAGGGAACCCGCTGGTACCTGACCGAGAAGGGCTTTCTGGTGTCCAACAGCATCATCAATACCATCGTCGAGGCGGGTCAGCCGGATGGGATAGAGTAAAAACCAAATCATTTTATGGAGGAATCACACATGCGCGCAGTCATCACGGTGGTCGGCAAGGACCGCACGGGCATCATTGCCAAGATTTCGGACACGCTGTATCAGCATCAGGTCAATATCGTTGACATTTCGCAGAACGTCATGGAGGACATGTTCGCGATGGTCATGCTGGTCAATATCGACAAGTGCACAGTGGAGTTTAGTGCTTTGGCCGACCTGCTGGACAAGGACGGCGAGGAACTCGGCATGAAGATCCACACCATGCACGAGGATATTTTCGACGCGATGCACAAAATCTGAGAACTTCGATTGAAACTACAGTTTCAATCGAGGTTAAGATGTGCCGGGCAAAGCCCGGACACATCTTGACGCTGCGAAAAGTTCCGGAGAAACTTTTCTCCGCTTCTGTATGAAAAGCACGGGCAAAGCTCGCGCTTTTCATGAAAATTGCGGTGCAATTTTCCATTGAATAGGCGCGGTGCGCGATGGGGCGCGGCGCGGGAATGAAAAAATCTCCTGTTATGGGCTGATACGGGGTTTATAATTATGTCAATGATCAACACAACAGATATTCTGGAAACCATCAAGATGATCGAGGAGGAGCACCTCGACATCCGCACGATCACAATGGGTATTTCGCTGCGCGACCTCGCCAGCGACGATGTAAACGTGCTGGCGGACAAGATTTACGAAAAGGTCACCTGCCGCGCAGAAAAGCTGGTCGCCACGGGCGAGCAGATCGAGCGCGAGCTCGGCATCCCGATCATCAACAAGCGCATTTCGGTCACCCCGATCGCGATGATCGGCGCGGTGACGACCGCGAACAGCTATGTGCCGCTTGCCAAGGCGCTCGACCGTGCAGCAAGCGCGACCGGCGTCAACTTTGTCGGCGGCTTTTCCGCGCTCGTGCAGAAGGGCTTTGCCAAGGGTGACGAGATCCTGATCAACTCGATCCCCGAGGCGCTGGCGGAGACCAATCTGGTCTGCTCGTCGGTCAATGTCGCATCCACCAAGGCGGGCGTCAATCTGGACGCCATCGGCCTGATGGGTCGTATCATCAAGCAGACCGCTGAGCTGACAAAGGACAACGATTCGATGGGCTGCTCCAAGCTGGTCGTATTTGCCAACGCGGTGGACGACAACCCGTTCATGGCAGGCGCGTTCCACGGCATCGGCGAGCCGGAGACCGTCATCAATGTCGGCGTATCCGGCCCGGGCGTGGTGCAGTCGGCGATCCGCCGCGCGGGCGACTGCTCGATCAACGAGGTGGCCGAGGTCATCAAAAAGACCGCGTTCAAGATCACGCGCATGGGCCAGCTCGTCGGCGCGATCGCCAGCGAGCGGCTGGGCGTACCGTTCGGCATCGTCGACCTGTCGCTTGCGCCGACCCCGGCGATCGGCGACTCGGTTGCGCGCATCCTCGAGGAGGTCGGTCTGGAGGTCTGCGGCGGCTGCGGCACGACCGCGATCCTCGCCATGCTCAACGACGCAGTCAAAAAGGGCGGCGTCATGGCGTCGTCGTCTGTCGGCGGCCTGTCGGGCGCGTTCATCCCGGTGTCCGAGGATGAGGGCATGATCGCCGCTGCGCAGTCGGGTGCGCTCACGCTGGAAAAACTCGAGGCTATGACCGCAGTCTGCTCGGTCGGCATCGACATGGTCGCCGTACCCGGCGACACGACCGCGGAGGTCATCTCCGGCCTGATTGCGGACGAGATCGCTATCGGCGTAGTCAACTCCAAGACGACCGCGGTGCGCGTCATCCCGGCCATCGGCAAGAAGGTCGGCGATATGGTCGAGTTCGGCGGCCTGCTGGGCTCTGCGCCCATCATGCCGATCGCGACCGGCTCGCCTGCGAAGTTCATCAACCGCGGCGGCCGCATCCCGGCGCCCATCCAGAGCCTGAAAAACTGAGCAAAAAGCACCGTATCAAGCCGATACGGTGCTTTTTTGCGCGCTTCACGCGCAAGGTTCGTAACGCCTAACTTTTTGTCGCCCATTTGTCAGCAGCAATATGAAAAACGTTCGCCGCCCCATCCTTCTGGGGTGGCATCCGTTCTGCTTACTCTGTCCTATTAATTGGGCGGCAGACGCAAAGCGGGACTTGCTTCTGCGCGCGCAGCGCGCCCTGAAGGGAAGGTGGGTGGTTGACAAGAGGGAGGAAACCGATTCGGTTTCCTCCCTCTTGCCCGCAGTGCGGCCGCGCAGGCCGCATTTTCGCCCGTGATGTGCGGGCATCCTTATCTGCCGTTAGACAGGTATCTGCGCCGGCGCGCAATAGTGAGCCTGTTACTCCCACTTTTCCCAAACCTCGGGCTGGTATCCGACCGTCGCCTGCCGCCCGTTGCGCACGACCGGTGTTTTCATCAGCGTGCCGTCCTCGAGCAGCTTTTCCTTCTTGTCCTCGTCGTATGCAAGGTAGGCGAGCGAAGCGTAGCCCTTGCTCTTCTCGTCGATGAGCGCATCCAGCCCGCCGACCGCTTTCAGAACGCTGTCCAGCTCGCCCCTGGACATGCCCTTTTGCGCAAGGTCGATCATCTGGAACTTGATGCCGCGCTCTTTGAACCAGCGCTGCGCCTTTTTGGTATCAAAGCATTTGTTTTTGCCGAAAATCTGTATATTCATGCTATCGTTCTCCTTTTGTCCCATTATAGCAAAGCGCGCGTGCAAAAACAAGCGTTGACAAAATGTTTGCATTACTGTATTATGTACATAGAACAATAATGCAAGCATGGAGGAAATCAGAAATGCAATACACTGCCGTGCCGCTCGAGCGGCGCAACGGGCTGGACGGATTCCAGCTCAAACTGATCGCGCTTGTCATCATGACGATCGATCACATCCATTATTTCGGCTGCAGTTTGACCGACATGCCGGAGATCATGACCCTGATCGGCCGTATCGCCGCGCCGATCTTCGTGTTTTTCGTGACCGAGGGGTTTGTTCACACGCACAGCCGGGGAAGGTATCTGCTGCGGCTGTACATAGGCGGCGTGCTGATGCAGATCGGCAACCTGTTTGTGAATATCTGCTTCCCGATGCAGAACGGCGTGATCGTGCTAAACGGCATCTTTACCACAATGGCGGTCATCGTGATCTACCTGTGGTGGATCGAAAACATGCGCAAGGCGTGGCGTGAACACCGGCGCGGCTGCGCGGTGCTCTACGCGCTGGCAATGGCGGCGCTGCTGCTCTCGATCGTGCCGGTGCAGATGCTGCTGCCGGTTTCGCCGCTGGCGGTGCAGCTTGCGACGATTTTTGTGCCCAGCCCGGTCTGGTGTGAGGGCAGCGTGCTGATCGTGCTGATCGGCATCGGTTTTTATTACTGCCGGAACAGCAAGCGTGCGATCGCAATTTTTTACACCGTGTTTCTGTGTGCCGTTCTCGCGCTGCAATGCCTGGTCGCCTTTGATTGGGAGGTAGTGCGTTCGGTGTTCTTCATGTGGCTCGCGCTGCCGCTCATCCTGTCGTATAACGGGCAGCGCGGCCGCGGGATGAAATATCTGTTCTATGTCTATTATCCGGCGCATGTATATATTTTGGCCATTGCGGCCTCCCTGCTGGGCAGGGTATGGTGAAAAGGGAAGGACGCGGCTGCGTCCTTCCTTTTTATATGCGGGGCATGAACCTTGCAAAACCTGCCAAATGTATTATAATGAACTTAATCAATCTAGTTTGAACGGGGGAGCAAAATGCGGATTTTGGTAGCGGAGGACGAGCGCGACCTCAACCGGCTGATCTGCCGGACGCTCGAGCGCGCGGGGTACAGCGTGGATGCCTGTTTTGACGGCGAGGCGGCGATGGACTGCCTGCTCGGGGCGGAATACGACTGCCTGCTGCTGGATATCATGATGCCGAAAAAGGATGGGCACGAGGTGCTCCGCGCCGTGCGCGCAAAAGGGGATGCGACGCCGGTCATTTTCCTGACCGCGCGCGACAGCGTGCAGGACCGCATCGAGGGGCTGGATCTCGGCGCGGATGATTATCTGGTCAAGCCCTTTGATCTGGACGAGCTGCTTGCCCGCATCCGCGCGGCGACGCGCAAATACGGCGCGCAGAAAACCAGTGTGCTCACCATTGCCGACCTGACCGTGGACACGGTCAGCCATGCGGTGACGCGCGGCGGAAAGGAGATCCGCCTGTCCGCGAAGGAGTATGCGATCCTGGAATACCTGCTCCGGAACAAGGGGACGGTGATCTCGCGCACCCGGCTGGAGGACCATATCTGGAATTACGACTACGCGGGCGGCTCAAACGTGGTGGACGTTTATATCACCTATCTGCGCAAGAAGATCGACAGCGGTTTTGACAAAAAGCTGATCCACACGATCCGCGGCGCAGGCTGGATCATGAAGGAGGAGCCGTGAAACGTTTATCAGTCAAGCAGAAGCTGACGATCTGGATCATCCTGCTCATGCTGCTGCTGGTGGGGCTGGTGCTGGGATTCATGCTGGCGGTCAGCAGCTCGGTTGTGACCGAGCAGACCGGCGAGCAGCTTGACAGCATCCTGAGAGGCAACCTGTCCGGCATTTCGCGGGAAAACGGCACGCTTTCGTTCAGCGAGGATTTCTCGTTTACGCGAAGCGGTGTGTACACGCTGGTCTACAGCGACAGCGGCGCACTGCTGGCAGGCCAGCCGCCGCTGTCCTTCCCGGAGGGGATAACGTTCGAAAACGGCATCACCCGCACGGTATCCGGCGCGGCGGACGATTTTTATGTGCTGGATTATTGGCTGCACTTCGGCTGGGACGACGGCGTATGGGTGCGCGGCGTGACCCCGATGCCGGACACCGCGGATATCCTGAACGAGCTGGCAGATATCGCGCTGCTCCTGCTGCCGCTGATGGTGATCGTCAGCGGGCTGGGGGCCTATCTGATCGCACGCTCGACGTTCCGGCCGATCGACCGCATGATCCGCACGGTGGGGGAGATCAGCGAGGGGCGCGACCTGTCCCGCCGCATCGGCCTGCCGTCCGGTAGGGACGAGATCAGCCGGCTGGGGCAGGCGTTTGACAGTATGTTCGCCCGGCTGGAGACCTCGTTTGAGGCGGAAAAGCAGTTTACCTCGGATGCGTCGCACGAGCTGCGCACCCCGGTCGCGGTCATCCTCGCCCAGTGCGGGGACGCGCGCCGCAATGCGCAGACTCCGGAACAGTACGCGGAGGCGATCGACGTGGTCGAGCGGCAGGCGAAGCGCATGAGCGACATGATCGCCCGGCTTTTGCAGATGACCCGCCTCGAGCAGGGCACGCAGCGCATCGCAATGGAGCACGCGGACATCAGCAGCCTGGTCGAGGTCATCTGCGGGGAACAGCCCCAGCTGCCGCAGGGCATCACCCTGCAAAGCGATATCCAGCCCGATGTGGAGGCGTGGTTCGATGTCACGCTGATGAGCCGCCTGCTGCAGAACCTGATCAACAACGCCGCGCAGTACGGGCGCGAAAACGGGCATATCTGGGTCGTGCTGCGCCGCATGGAGGGGGACGTGGTGCTCTCCGTGCGCGACGACGGCATCGGCATCCCGGCCGAACAGCTGGATAAGATCTGGCAGCGGTTTTATCAGGTGGAGTCCGCACGCGGCGCGGAGGGCGGCGCAGGGCTCGGCCTGCCGATGGTGCAGCAGATTGCGGCGCTGCACGGCGGCACGGTGACCGTGGACAGCCGCGAGGGAGAGGGCAGCTGTTTTACCCTGCGCTTCCCGGCAGAAGGGCGGCAAACGCGGACGGAAAAAGATTCTGAATAAAATTTACGAATTTAATATTCTTTTAATGTTGGGCTGTTATGATGGGTACAACAAAAAAGAAAGGCGGGAGCGATATGAAGCATAAGCTCTTTATCATAAGCACAGGGCTGATTCTGGCAGCCGCGCTGGCAGGCTGTACCCCATCGGCACAGACCGGCGGGCAGTCCGCATACATCGGTGTGGAGGATGCCAAGGCGGCAGCGCTCAGCGCGGCGCAGGTCGACAGTGCGGATGCACAGTTTTCCGTTGCCGAGCTGTGGGACCATGACGGCGAACAGTATTACGAGGTGGACTTTACCACCGGCGGACAGGAATACCACTACGCGATCGACGCGGTGACCGGCATGGTGATTGAGTCCGGCACTGGATCAGCAACTGGCTCCGGCAGTTTGATCGGCGAAGACGAGGCCAAGCGCATCGCGCTCGAGGATGCTGGAATTTCGGAAAGCAACGCCAGTTCGCTGACGGTTGAATTGGATGAGGATGACGGCGTTGTGGTGTACGACGCGGAGTTCCTTGTAATCTCCGATCAGTCGGCAGTCAAAGAATACGACTACGAGATCGACGCAACCACCGGCGAGATCCGGAGCAAGGATAATGAAACCGAGCGCATCGTGTATACGACAGGGAAAATCTATTCCGACCAACCGGAGACGACGCTGACAGAGGAAGAAGTCCGCAGCATCGCGCTGGCTAAGGTGCCGGGCGCGACCGAAAAGGATATCAGCCTCAGCCTGGACCGCGACGACGGCAGAATGTCGTATGAGGGAAAGATCATCTATCAGGGCATGGAGTACGACTTCGAAATCGACGCTTACAGCGGCGCCATTCGCGAATGGGACGCTGAGTCGGTTTTTGATGATTAACCAAGCAATTTATAAAGGGAGGAAAACACCATGAAAAAATTGATTTGCACCATGACGCTTGCCGCCCTGCTGTGCGGCGCAGCGGGCGCCGCAAACGCACCGTACAGTGTTACGGCGGAGCTCAGCCCGAACGTCCCGGTCCGCATTGACGGCATTGTACAGACGTTCTACAACGTACAGGGCGAGGAAGTGCACCCGATCAGCTACGCGGGCACGACCTATGTCCCGATCCGTGCGATCGGCGAGATCATGGGCAAGAACGTCAACTGGGACAACACCACGAACACCGCCACCATCGCCGGCGAGCGCACCACAGGCGCAACAAACGGCACGCCGGATACCACTGCGACCGAGCAGAAGATCACCGTCCAGATGCGTCCGGACTACACCATCATCATTGACGGCACCGCGCGCACCTTCCGCGACGTAAACGGCAAGGTGGTCGACCCGCTGCTGTACGAGGGCTCGATCTATCTGCCCCTGCGCGCGATCGGCGAGCTGATGGGCATGAATGTCGAGTGGGATGCGACCGACGGCACGGTCTTCCTCTCCGGCGAAGTGACCGACTTTGACACCAACTATCCCACCGGAGGCTCCGGCTCGACGACGGGCAATGCGAAGATCAGCATGTCCGAGGCGTATGAGATCGCGCTGAACCATGCGGGACGCACCGCGGACGAGGTCGTGCTCGTCGAGCGCGAGCTGAGCCAGGATGACGGCCGCCTGGAATACGAGATCGAGTTCATCTACAAGTCCGGTAGCAGCTATACCGAGTACGACTATGAGATCGACGCCAACACCGGCGCGATCGTGAGCTATGACCGCGACGCGGAGCATTACCGCGGCACCCAGACCACGGTTTCGACCAGCGCAGAGCGCGCCAAGCAGATCGCGCTGAATCAGGTGTCCGGCGCGACCGCGTCCAACATCCGCGATTTTGACATCGACGAGGACGACGGACGTCTGGAGTACGAGGTTAAGATCTGGCACAACGGTGTGGAGTATGAGTTCACGATCGACGCGTCCACCGGCAATATCATCGAGCGCGAGACCGACCGCGACGACGATGACGACCGGTACGACGACGATGACCGATATGACGATGACGATCGTTACGATGATGACTGGGACGACCGCTATGACGACGATGATGACCGGTACGACGATGACGACGATCGCTACGATGATGACTGGGACGACCGCTACGACGATGACGACGATCGGTATGATGACGATGACGACGATGATGATGACGATTGGGACGACTGATCGCAGCACGCAAACCGTATAACAAACAGAAAAACCGCGCTTATCAGCGCGGTTTTTTCTGTTTGGCCCTGGCGGGTAGATGAATGACGCCATAAGTGTGCGTCACAGGCAGCAGGAGCACGCAGGCGAGGGCCGCGCACCGCCCGAGCTCACACAGCAGCAGCGGGACGGCAAAAAACACCTCTCCATGCCGCGCAAAGTCGCCGATCGAGGCGAGCCCGGCGGCGGAAAAGCCCGGATAGGGCAGCAGGGCGGCGGTATGCACGCCGAGCAGCAGCACGGTGCGAAGGCTGATGAGCGCGAACAGCGCGCCGCCTGCCGCCAGCCCGCGCGAAGCCGCTCCGGAAAGCCGCTCCGGCAGGGAGAGCGAGAGCACGAGCGATGCGGGCAGCAGGTCGGATACAATATCCCATACCTGCCCGGGCAGGGAGGCGTCCGGCATCTGCCAGTAGGAAAGGTCGAGCTGGGTCAGCGTTAGAACGCCGGACAGCGCGACCACCACGCCCGCGAGCCATGCCACGGGCAGCGCCCACATCGCGCAGCGGTTGAGGCCTGCGGTTGCGGTGAGCAGCGCGCAGATGGTCAGCATGAGGATCAGGCTCCACAGCGGGCGGGCGGGGAACACCGTGTCCCGCAGGAACACGCCCATGCGAGCGAGCGAGCGGGTGAGCGGCCAGAGCGCCGCCAGCGCAAGCAGCCATTGCAGCAGGCGGGAGCGCTGCCAGCATGGGGCAAGCCGCGCGCCGCCCGCGCAGACCAGCGCGCAGATCAGGTTGGCGAGCGCCGCGGCATACACGGTCTGTCCGGTTACCGGGGCATACAGGATCTCGCTCAGGGGCAGCAGGGCGAACAGCGCCGCGCCCCAGCGCGGAAACAGGCGTTCACGCATCGGATGACCCACCTCCGATCTCGCTGCCGTCTAAAAAGCAGGAAAGCTGACTGTTTGCAAACACGGCTGTCCCGGCGGGCGCGGTCTGCCCGTATTCGTCCAGATGCAGCGCGGGCAGGATGGCAGTGCCGCTTGCGTGCAGCAGCTCGGCCGCGCGGTAGAGCGGCATATCGGGCAGCGTGCCCTCCTGCGCGGCGCGGTCGAGCATTTCGCTGAGCGCGTAGACCTCGTCGTCATTGCGGAGCAGCTCGGATGCTGCGTCGCCGCGCACCACTGCGACTCGCAGGTTGAGCCGTACATCATTCTCCGTGCACAGATAGTCCGCCAGCGGCAGGATGCTTTCCTCTGCGGCGGATTCATCCAGCAGCAGCACCTGCGCGTGGCTCAGATACATCTCGCCGGGCAGCAGATTGCCGAGGGTCTGGATCAGCTCGGGCAGATCGCGGCCGGATGCCGAAAGATAGGCGGGCGAGGCCGGATCGTCCAGACTGTCCTGCCGCACGATCTCGGCAGTCAGGCGGTACTCCTCTCCGGTTTTATCCAGCGCGAGCGCAGAGACCGGCGAGATCTCGCGCGAGCAGCCGCACAGCAGGAGCAGAACCAGCGGCAGCAGCAGTTTTCCAGACAGTTTCACGGTTTGTCCCCCTTTTTCAGATCGCGCTTGACCGCGAACCGGTCGCGCCGCATGAAGAACCACGGGGCGCGCAGCCAGGCGTCCTCCTGTTCGGCCTGCACGCGCGGCACGAAGTTGAGCAGATACGGCACCGAGCACGAGTGCATCCGGCACAGCCACACCAGCACGAGCGCGAGGATAAGGCCCACGCCGTACAGCCCGTATGCCGCGGCAGCAGCGAGCAGCGCAAAGCGCAGCCACAGGGACGCGGTTTGCAGCTTGGGCACCATCAGGCCGGTCACGCCCGCGATCGCGACCACGATCACGGTCGGCGCGGCGGCAAAGCGCGCGGAGACCGCGGCTTGTCCGAGCACGAGGCCGCCGACGATGCTCATGGTCTGGCCCATCGCGCCGGGCGTGCGCGCGCCCGCCTCCTTGAGCGCTTCGAGCACGAACAGCATCAGCAGGGTCTCCCAGCCGACCGGGAGCGGCACGCCGCGCTGCGCAGCGGAGATCGCGAACAGCAGCCGGGCGGGCACCAGCTCGCGGTGGTACAGCAGGAGCGCCACATAGACCGCGGGGAAGGAGATCGTGAACACGAACCCCAGCACACGCAGCACGCGCGACAGGTTGGCCTGCAGGAAGTTGATATAGTAGTCGTCGTTCGACTGGAAGCACTCCTGAAACAGGAAAGGCGCGGTCAGTACGACCGGGCTGCCGTCCACCACGATCGCGATGCGCCCTTCGACCAGCCGCGCCGCGACCACGTCCGGCCGCTCGGTCGTGCCGAGGGTGGGGAAAGGCGTCCAGCGGTGGTCGCGGATGCGCTCGGCGAGATAATTGGCGTCCAGTACGCTGTCGACCTCCAGCGCCTCCAGCTTGCGCCGCAGGTGGCTGACCAGCTTATGCTCGCATACGCCCGCCAGATAGCACAGGCAGACCACGGTGTTGGTGCGCGTGCCGATGCGCAGGAAGGTGAATTTGAGCCGCTTGTCGTTCAACCGGCGGCGGATGAGCGCGAGGTTGGGCATAAAGCACTCGGTAAAGCCCTCGCGCGGGCCGGACAGCACGCGCTCGTTTTCCGGCTCGTTGGCTGAGCGGACGGAAAAGCCTTTGGTGTTGACCACGACCGGCCGCGCGTCGCCCTCGGTGAACACGACCGTGTCGCCGTACAGGAAGGAGGCGAACAGCTTGTTCGTGTCGGTCTCCACGCGGCTGTCGTTGACCTGCAGGATGGTCCCTGCGAGTTCGTCGGCGGTCACGCGTTCGCAGTCCGAGCACACGATCGGCCGCACAACGCTCTGGTTGATGGCGATGTTGTTGACCATGCCGTCAAAAAAGAATACCGCGCAGGAAAGCCCCTTGTGACCCACCGCGCGGCGGGTCACAAAGGTGTTGTCGCCCTGGAAGATGGCTTTCATCAGGCGGATGTTGCTTTCGAGATCGGTGGAAAATGTGATCTGCTCCATTGTTTCACCCCTTAGCAGGGGTATTTTGCGCGCTTTGGCAGGGATTTATGCGCCGTTCAGGTCGTCCGCCAGCGTCTGCCCGAACAGCCGGATGGCGGCGAGCGCTTCGGGCATGGTGTTGCCGGACGAGCCGACCTCGATCAGCATGGAGCCGGGGCTCGCATGCTGGTTGAAGCGCTGGGTGCGCAGGTTGACCGGCCGCATCAGCCCGGGGTAGGCGCGGTTGAGCTGATATTGCAGGCCCGTGACATAGTTTAAGTTCTGCTGCCAGTCCGGATGGTACAGGCCGCCCTCGTCCGTGCCGACCACGAACATGAGCTGCGCCATCTCCTCGCCGTCGATCGTGCAGGCGGTTTTGTAGGCCGTGCCGTCGTCGGTCAGGATCGAGTCGCGGTGCACGTCGATCACGATTTTGATGGTCGGGTTCGCGGCAAGTGCGTCCTCGATCGCGGCAAGCGAGCGGTCATACGAGCCGGAGTAGGCAGGGGAGTCGAAAATATCGCGGATGTGCATCGCCTGCACGCCGTTCTCCTCGAGCACCTTTTGCAGCTCATCGCCCACGCGTACGACGTTATAGCGCGTATCGGTCGTGCGCTCGTTCTCGGTCGGCGTGTAAGGGAAGGCCGCGTCCGGCGTGTAGCTTTCGCTGCCGTGCGTATGTACGATCAGCACCTGCGGCCCGTCGCCCTCGGCGCGGATCGAGGTTTCGGCGGAAAGACACGCGGCGACGTCCACCTCATACGAGGTCTCGTTGTTGACCGTGATGGTAGCGGCCTTGTCCGCGGCGTCCAGCACGGGCGCGTCGTTTTCCTCCTCGAGCGGGATATAGGTGCTTTCTGCGAGCGGGTCGGCCGCGTCCTCGCTGCGCGCGGCTGCCGCCGTGCGCGGGGCATAGACCTCGGCAGTGTCGGGTGTCATGCCGAGTTCGAGCGAGACCGCGCGCAGGATGAAGTCGCTGTTCCCGGCGAGGCGGTCGATGAACTTTTGTGCATATGCCTCGCCGCCCGCGCGCGCAAACAGCAGCAGCGAGCCGGCAAGGCACAGCGCAACGGTAGCGGACAGCCCGATGCCGCCCCGCCGCCTGTAATGTTTCCTGCGCCGCTTCATCGCCGCCACCTCCTTGCGTTTGCTTCTATCATACGCCCGTCCGCGTGCGAGTATGACCGAAAACAGGCGAACGGTCAGGAGAGATAGAGGTCGATATCCTCGACCGTCAGATGCGGGTGCAGCGCCATGTTGACCGCGTAGCCGATCATGCGCGAAATGTCCGCGACCTCGCGGTCGATGTCGCGCGTGGTGATCATCACCGGGCGGGACAGGTCCTCGAGCGCTTCGCAGCTTGGGCCCCCGAGCTGGCCCGCGATCTCGTGCGCGAGCGTCGCGCCGTCCACCACGGTCGGCACACCCACCGCGATGACCGGCACGCCGAGCGTGCGCTCGTTGAGGGCCGCCCGCGCGTTGCCCACGCCCGCGCCGGGGGTGATGCCGGTGTCCGCGAGCTGCACGGTGCGCAGCAGGCGGGACAGCCGACCGGCGGCCAGCGCATCGATGGCGAGCACAGCCGCGGGCCGGATGCGGTCGAGCACGCCGCAGACCACCTCGCCGGTCTCCACGCCGGTCTGCCCGAGCACACCGGGCGCGAGCGCGGACACCGGCCGCCAGGAGGAAAAGATATCGGGCACCTGCTCGACCAGATGGCGCGTGGCGATCACATGATCGACCGCCTGCGGGCCGATCGCGTCCGGTGTGATCATGCGGTTGCCCAGTCCGGTGACCAGAATCGGGCCGGACTGCGCTTTTCCGGGCAGCAGCTCGCGCAGCAGCGTGCCGAGCGCGCGGCAGGCGCGGGGAAAGGCGTCCTCCTCGCGGCGGATGAGCGCGTCCAGCGCGACGGTCAGGTACCGGCCGCGCGGCTTGCCGATCTCCTGTGCGGCGCGATCGGTCAGGATCTCTACCTCGCTTACCGAAAAGCCCTCGAGCGTCCGCTCGGTCTGCCTGACCTGCCGGACGTCGGCCGCTTTTCCCATATTTTCGATCGCTTCGACCGCAAGGTCGGTGCGGAACGCCATTTCTACCACTCCTTTTTGGGTATTTTGCGGCGCAGCGGATTTTTTTATGCAGTTTTATGTAAAAAGTGCTTGCAATTTATGCGAACTGATGGTAGAATAGAAACACTGACGAATAGAGAACAAAGGAGGTGTTTTCGGAATGCCTAACATCAAGTCTGCAAAGAAGCGCGTGAAGGTAAACGCTGTCAAGGCGATGAACAACCAGATGGCGAAGAGCGCACTCAAGACCACGCTGAAGAAGTTCGATACGGCCGTAGCTGCCGGCGATAAGGCGGAAGCGACTGTTGCTTATACCACCGCTGTCAAGGCGGTAGATCAGGCGGCTGCCAAGCACCTCCTGCATAAGAACAACGCGGCCAACAAGAAGAGCAAGATGACTGTCAAGCTCAACGGCATGGCGTAAGCTCCGGCTGCGAAGCAAAAGCAAAAAACTCTATGCGAATGGATTGTTCCTTTGCATAGAGTTTTCTTTTGCCCGGCGAAAAGGCTATGGCGCTGCCTTGCGGAAAAAGAGCGGCTGTTATAATGCGGATTGGAAGAAAACTGTGCGAACAGGAGGAAAGGATCATGAAACACAACATCAAAAACCTGACGCTGGCGGCGATGTTTCTGGCCATTGGGCTGGTGCTGCCGTTTTTGACCGGGCAGATCCCGCGCATCGGCAACATGCTGCTGCCCATGCACATCCCGGTGTTCCTGTGCGGGCTGATCTGCGGCTGGCAGTATGGCGGCGCAGTGGGCTTTGTCCTGCCGCTGCTGCGCGCCGCCCTGTTCGGCGCGCCGGTATTCTTCCCCACGGCCACCGCAATGGCGTGCGAGCTGATGACCTACGGACTCGTCGCGGGGCTGCTGTACAGCCGTTCGCGCTGGCAGTGCATCCGGGCGCTGTACCGGAGCCTGATCGCGGCGATGCTGGCGGGCCGTGCGGTATGGGGCGTGGTGCAGATGATCCAGCTGGGCGTAGCCGGCAGCGGCTTTGGCTGGCAGATGTTCCTGGCCGGCGCGTTCCTCAACGCGGTCCCCGGCATTGTCCTGCAGCTGATCCTCATTCCGGCGCTCATGCTGGCGCTCCACCGCACCGGGCTGGTGCCTTTCCACAAGCGCGAGGCAGCACCGGCGGAGGGGGACTGCTGATGGAGCGCATCCTTGCAGCGGTATGCGCAGCGCTGCAAGCCCTGCCGGAGAGCGGCGCGCCCCGGATTGTCGCGCTGGACGGACGGTGCGCCGCAGGCAAAACCACGCTGGCGGCGCGCCTGCAGCAGCGGACCGGGTGCAACGTGGTGCATATGGATGACTTTTTCCTGCGCCCGGCCCAGCGGACCGAGGCGCGTCTGCGGCAGCCGGGCGGGAACGTGGAGCGGGAGCGCTTTCTCGCTGAGGTGCTGCGTCCGCTGCGGCACGGGGAGGGCTGCACCTACCGCCCGTACGATTGCCGCACACAGGGCTGGAAGCCGCCGGTCTGTATCGACCCGGCGCCGCTCACGATTGTCGAGGGCGCATATAGCTGCCATCCCGATCTGTGGGACTTATATGACCTGCATCTGTTCCTGACGGTCAGCCCGGATGAGCAGCTGCGGCGCATCCGCGCCCGGAACGGCGCAGACGGGCTGGAGATGTTCCAAAACAGGTGGATCCCGCTGGAGGAGGCGTATTTTCAGGCGTTTTCCATAGAAAAACGCTGCGAATACCGTTTTTCGTCCGATGAAATAGAATAGGATCAAGCGCTCTGCCATCGGCGGCAGGGCGCTTTTTTGCATCTATATTTAGAAGTTTATCAAAATAATGCTTGACATTCCGGGGCGGGAGAAGTATTCTATGTTTAGATGAATATCTAAATGAGGTGGGGCTATGCCGTATTGGATCGCAGGCGCGCTGCTGGCGGTCGTGCTGCTGGCGGAGCTGATCGTGTGGCAGGCGCGCGCCCTGTCGCGATGCAGGTTCTGGTGCCCCTCGTGCGGGCGGCTGTTCCGGCTGCCGTGGACAAAGCTGCTGTTTCGCCGGCATGTGCACGAGGATTGGCTGCTGCGCTGCCCGCACTGTGGGGAAAAGGGCTGGTGCGCGGTGCGGCGGGCGTACAAAGGAGGAAGGTAAATGGGCTTTCAGCAAAGCTTTAAGGCATTGTCCGACCCGATCCGCCGGGATATCCTCGCGCTGCTGCGCGCGGGACCGATGGCGGCGGGGGAGATCGCCTCGCATTTTGATGTGTCAGGCGCGACCATCTCGCACCATCTGTCCATCCTGCGCGATGCGGGGCTGGTGCTGGACGACAAGCAGGGCAAGTACATCTATTATGAGCTGAATATGTCCGTGGTTGACGAGATCCTCGAGTGGATCACGGCGCTGAAAGGTGGAGAGCAGAATGAAAAGAATCACTAAAGGGCAGGTTTTTGCCTGGGTGCTGGCGCTGGTGCCGCTTATTTTGGCAGCGGCGGTGTACAGCCGCCTGCCGGACCGCATCCCGATGCAGTGGGATTTCGGCGGCGAAGTGGGCTATGAGCCCAAGTGGCATTTGTGGATCGTAGCGGGGCTCTCACCGCTGCTCGCGGTGCTGTTTTATGTCCTGCCGAATTTGGATCCGAAAAAGCGCAATTATGACAAGTTTTTCGGTTCCTATGTCGGGTTCCAGATCATGATGATGCTGTTTATGATCGTGATGAACGGCATCTGCGTGGTCGAGGGGCTGCGCCCGGGCACGCTCAACATCCCGATGGTGGTCTGTCTGATTGTCAGCCTGGTGATCGCTTATGTGGGCAATATCATGCCCAAGTTCCGCATGAACTGGAACTGCGGCATCAAAAACCCGTGGACCCTGTCGAGCGAGACCGTCTGGATCCGCACGCACCGCCTCGGCGGGCGGCTGTTCTTTGCCGCAGGCGTAATCGGCCTGCTGGGCGCGTTTGTACCGAACAATGCGGCGCGGTTCGTGCTTCTGTTTGTGCCGGTCATGGCGGCGGCCATCGTGCCGACGGTGATGAGCTATCTGTGGTTCCGCGCGGAGCAGAGAGGGTAACTGCACCCTCATGGGTGGCAACCGGATGGCCGCCCGGACAGCCGATGCCCGGCACGGTGGGGTTCCGGCATGTGCCGTGCGGTACATGCCGGAGACGGGATGAAAGCGTCGGAAAAATGCGAAAAAGCAGGCGGAAAGAGGGATAAAAGTTAAGAAATAAAAGTTCGCACGACAAATTTAGTCATCTTTTAACTTGCAAAGTGGGGACGAATGTGTTATAATCTTGCAGTAAGTTTGCATGGGTGGAGGAAAATACCCATGCAAAGGCCTTACGGACAAGGAGAAGATTATGACAAGAACGCGTAAGCTGGTAGCAGCAGTGCTGCTGGTTTCCGTCGTTGCGGTGAGCGGCGTGACAGCGGCGCTCGCGACGGACACCACAGAAACCTATGCGTATTTGCCCGATCACTCTGTTTATTTTTATGATGTTGCAGAGGGCTACGCATGGGCCCACCGCGAAGTTGACACGCTGGCCGTGGCCGGCGTTGTCAGGGGGAGCGGCGACCACCTGTTCTATCCCGGGGATGCGATCACCCGCGCGGATTTCATCGTCATGCTCGACCGCGCCTATGGCATGAGCGCGGCGCTGGACAGCGGTGCGATCGACGCGCAGGGGAGCTTTATCGACGTGCCGGGCAATGCGTACTACAGCAAGTCCGTGATCGCGGCAAAGGCCTTTGGTGTTGCCGCCGGTACGGATGACAATCGTTTCCTTCCGGAACAAAGCATGACGCGGCAGGATGCGATGGTATTCCTCAAACGCACCATCGACCGCACGCAGCTTCAGCTGCAGACGGGCTCGGTCTCGGGCTTTTCCGATGCCGGTCAGGTATCCGGCTATGCGCAGGAAGCCGTGGGCGCGCTGGTGAACGCCGGTGTGATCGGCGGGTCAAACGGCAGGCTGTCGCCCCGCGCGAATGTAACGCGTGCAGAAATGGCGGTCATGCTGTACCGCGCCACCCATCTGGCGGAGGTCTCCGGCCGCGTGCTGTATCAGGAGCGGCGTGACGTCGTCAATGTCTGCATCGGCGCGCAGAGCTACTGCGATGTGGTGATTGAGAACTATGACCCCGCTGTCCACTATGGCGAGTTGATGCAATATGCCGGCCTGCGGCAGGAAAACGGCGTAACTTACATTACGCTGCTGAACAATCAGGAGATTGACCGCACGGGCACCTATCAGAACGGCATGTTCACGCTGAACGACCCGCAATCGGGCGAAGGCGCGACGGTCACCTATCCCGCGGCGCAGGACTGCGTTGCGATCGATGTGACCCAGCCATATCATCAGATGGAGCATCCGGTGAGCACGGGCAGCATTTATAACTACTGCCAGCCTTCCATTGAAAATGGCGAGGTTACGGTGATTTATTATACGAGAGCATGAAAAAAACCGCCCGATTGGGCGGTTTTTTCTGCCATGCACGCTGTCAGTCCTGCGGCAGCTGCGCAGAGAGCGCCTGATCGAGCGCGGGCCAGCTGCGTTTGAGGGACACAGGGCGTCCTTCGCGGCCCATAAAGCAGTGGCGGCTTTCGCCTTCGCAGCGCAGCTCCTCGGTCTGCGCGTCGCGCACCTCGTAATGCAGGGACAGCCGCACGCCGTTGTAATCCGAAATGCGCGCCTGGATCAGCACGGTGTCGCCGAAGCGCGCCATTGTTTTGTATTTGCAGGCGACCTCGAGCACCGGGCTGGAAAAGCCCTCGGCCTCGATGCGGTCGTAGCCGTAGCCGAGCTGCTCGAGCAGGTCGACGCGCGCTTCCTCGAACCAGCGGATGTAGTTCGAGTGGTGCACGATGCCCATGCCGTCGGTTTCGTAATATTGGACCTTGTGTTCGTAGGGGGTCATGGATGATGCTCCTTTTTGAGAATAAAGCGCCCCATACGGGGCGCTTTTTCCATTGCTTTTATTTAAAGTATTTCACGCCGTTTGCAAAGATCGGCTGGTACTTTTCGCCATAGATATTCTTGCCGACGAACGGGCTGTAGCGCTCGGTGTGGCCCATCTTGCCCAGTACGCGGCCGTCCGGGCTGGTGATGCCCTCGATCGCGCACATCGAGCCGTTCGGGTTCCACGCGATGTCCATAGACGGCTCACCCGCAAGGTCGGTGTACTGGAACGCGATCTGGCCGTTCTTTGCGAGGTCGTCGATCACGCTCTGCGGGGCAACGAAGCGGCCCTCGCCGTGCGAGATCGCGATCGAGTGCAGGTCGCCCACCTCGCAGGAGGACAGCCACGGGGACTTTACCGACGCGACGCGCGTGGTCACATAGCGGCTCTGGTGGCGGCCGATCAGGTTGAAGGTCAGCGTCGGGTCGTCGCCGCTCATCTCATCGCGGATCTCGCCATAGGGGACAAGGCCGAGCTTAATGAGCGCCTGGAAGCCGTTGCAGATGCCGAGCATCAGGCCGTCGCGCTTGCCGAGCAGCTCGTGGATCGCATCCTTGATGCCCGGGCCGCGCAGGAAGGAGGCGATGAACTTGCCCGAGCCGTCCGGCTCGTCGCCGCCCGAGAAGCCGCCCGGCAGGATCATCATCTGCGCGCGGCGGATGGCGCTCTCGAGCTGCTCTGCGCTCTCGGCGAGCGCGTCCGCGGAGTAGTTGCGCACCACGATGATCTCCGCTGCGCCGCCTGCGTTTTCAACCGCGCGCGCGGTGTCGTACTCGCAGTTGGTGCCCGGGAAGACCGGAATGACCGCAAGGGGCTTTGCCGACTTGACCGCCGGGGCCTTGCCGCTGCGCTCGGTGTAGGATACCTTGGTCAGGTGCTCGTCCGAAGCGTCCGCACGGGTCGGGAACACGCTTTCCAGACGGCCCTCGAACGCGCTCGTCAGCTCGTCGAGCGAAACGCGCTCGCCCGCGACCGTGATGGCCTCGTCCGCAGTCGTGCGGCCGACCAGCCAGTAAGCCGGCAGGTCTTCCGCAGCTTCGATCAGGATGCCGCCGAAGTTCTTGAGGTAGAGCGCCTCGGCGGGGAAGGATTCGTCAAACGCAAAGCCGATCTTGTTGCCGAGCGCCATCTTGCACACGCCCTCGGCAATGCCGCCGACCGACAGCGCCCATGCGGACACCGCCTTGCCGGAAGCGATGAGGTTCGCGACCTCGTTCCAGATGTGCTTCATGGTCTGGTAATCCGGCGAGCCGTCCTGATTGTACGGCGCGTCGAAGAAGTAAACCGGGTGGTCCGCGGCCTTGAACTCGGGCGAGATCAGGCGGGAAGCATCCTGCGGGGCGATCGCGAACGAAACCAGCGTCGGCGGTACGTCCATATCGTCGAACGAGCCGCTCATCGAGTCCTTGCCGCCGATCGCGCCGAGGCACAGCTCCTCCTGCGCGGTGTATGCGCCCAGCAGGGCGGAAAGCGGCTTGCCGAAGCGCTTCGGGTCCTTGCCCAGCCGCTCGAAGTATTCCTGGAAGGTGAGGTAAGCGGTCTCAAAGTCGCAGCCCGCCGCGACGAGCTTCGCGACCGACTCGATCACCGCCGCAGAAGCGCCGAGGAACGGGTTCTGCTCGGTGTAGAAGGGGTCAAAACCGAACGCCATGACGGATGCGGTCTCGCACTGGCCGTTCAGGGCGGGCATGGTCGCCGCCATGACCTGCGCCGGGGTGAGCTGGTACTTGCCGCCGAACGGCATGAACACCGAGTTCGCGCCGATCGAGCCGTCGAACCGCTCGACCAGGCCGCGCTCGAGGCAGATGCCGAGCGTGGAAGCGTGGTGCAGCAGCTTTTCCTTTTCGGTCTGTCCCTCCGGCGCGCACGCGATGGACGGCGCGGGCAGGGGAGCAATTTCAGCGGTCACATGCTTGGCACAGCCGTTGGTGTTGAGGAAGTCGCGGGAAACGTCCACGATCGTGTTGCCGTTCCAGGTCATGCACAGACGGTTCTTGTCGGTCACGACCGCGACCTTGACCGCCTCGAGGTTTTCCTTTGCCGCTGCGGCGATGAACGCGTCCGCGTCCTTCGCGCGCACAACGACCGCCATGCGCTCCTGCGACTCGGAGATGGCAAGCTCGGTGCCGTCCAGACCGTCGTACTTCTTGGGAACGGCGTTCAGGTCGATGTCCAGACCGTCCGCCAGCTCGCCGATGGCGACCGATACGCCGCCCGCGCCGAAGTCGTTGCAGCGGCGGATCATGCGGGTGACATTGCCGTCGCGGAACAGGCGCTGGATCTTGCGCTCCTCGGGCGGGTTGCCCTTCTGGACCTCTGCGCCGCAGGTCTCGAGCGAGGCCTCGGTATGCTTTTTGGACGAACCGGTGGCGCCGCCGCAGCCGTCGCGGCCGGTCTTGCCGCCGAGCAGGATGACCACGTCGCCGGCTTCGGGCACTTCGCGGATGACGTTTTCGATCGGGGCCGCGCCGACGACCGCGCCGATCTCCATGCGCTTGGCGACATAACCCGGGTGATAGATCTCATGCACCAGGCCGGTCGCAAGGCCGATCTGGTTGCCGTAGGACGAATAGCCCGCCGCCGCGGTCTGGCACAGCTTGCGCTGCGGCAGCTTGTGCTCGAGCGTCTCGGAGAGCGGGACGGTCGGGTCGCCCGCGCCGGTTACGCGCATCGCCTGATACACATAGCTGCGGCCGGAGAGCGGGTCGCGGATCGCGCCGCCGAGGCAGGTCGCCGCGCCGCCGAACGGCTCGATCTCGGTCGGGTGGTTGTGGGTCTCGTTCTTGAACATGAGCAGCCAGTCCTCATAGTGGCCGTTCACGAGCGCCTTGACCTTGATCGAGCAGGCGTTGATCTCTTCGGATTCGTCGATATTCTTGAGGTAGCCGCGCTTTTTGAGCACCTTGGCGCCCGCGGTCGCAATGTCCATCAGCGTGACCGGGCGCTTTGCGGCCTTTTCCTCGCCGTAGACCTCGACGCGCGCCGCAAGGTAGCGGTCGAACGCATCCTGCACCATCGGGTCGTCGATCTTCACGCCGTCGATCTCGGTCAGGAAGGTGGTGTGGCGGCAGTGGTCGGACCAGTAGGTGTCCACCATGCGCACCTCGGTGATGGTCGGGTCGCGCTTTTCCTCGTCGCGGAAGTAGGCCTGCAGGAACTTGAGATCATCCAGATCCATCGCAAGACCCATGTTCTGGAGCAGGTCGGAGAGCGCGGCCTCATCCATGTGGATAAAGCCGGTGACCGACGCGACCGTGGTCGGGATCGCGTACTCGACCTTGAGCGTTGCGGGCTTGTCCATCGAGGCTTCGCGCGACTCCACCGGGTTGATCAGGTAGCCGCGGATCTTGTCCAGATCTGCATCGGACAGCGCGCCCTCGAGCACATAGATCTTGGCCGCCGCGACCGCCGGGCGCTCGTCGCCGGTCAGCAGCTGGATGCACTGCGCGCAGGAGTCCGCGCGCTGGTCGAACTGGCCGGGCAGCGGCTCGACCGCGAGCACGGTATGAGCGCCTGCCGGACGGGGGAAATCCTCGTCATAGCACACGTCCGCCATAGGCTCGGAAAAGACAATGCCCTTGGCCTTTTCATAGGCCTCAGGGGCGAGTCCCTCGGTATCGTAGCGGCACAGGTACCGCACATGGGTCAGGCTTTTGATCTCGAGCAGGTCGTGCAGGCTGGAAAACAGGCTGCGCGCCTCTACGTCAAAGCCGGGCTTTTTTTCGGAATAACAACGATTGACGCTCATGTATCGTGTCCTCTCCTTTTTCTGTTTACAAGATAGATTTATTGTACCTGTTTTAGCGGCATAAATCAATCGGTGAGGACGACAAATTATCAGGGGATTCGCGGGATTCTCTGTATCAACTGCGACTGTGCACCGGAATATTGATGCCGATGCACGCGGAGGCGGATGGTGCACCGGCGATATTGAAGATACAATGGGCTTGAAAAAGAGGCGCGATGCTGTATAATTAAACCAAAGGGGGAGCGGCTGCGCGCCGCCCCCCGTATTCCAAAAAGCAGGCGGCGGCACGGGGCCGCGCGAAGCCCGCTTATCATCAAAATATGCCGTGCGCGGCCGCGCGGTCACAGGAGGAAGCATACCTATGGAAATCAAACTTTCACCGTCCATCCTTTCGGCGGACTTTGCCAATCTGGAGCGCGATATCAAGATCGCGACCGACGCGGGCGCGGAATACGTCCATGTGGATGTCATGGACGGCCATTTTGTGCCGAATATCACGATCGGCGCGCCGGTCGTCAAGGCGCTGCGCAAGGCGACCGACAAGGTGCTCGACGTCCATCTGATGATCACCGACCCGGACCAGTATCTGGACGATTTCATCAAGGCGGGTTCGGATATCATCACCGTACATTATGAATCCAACGGCGATACCCTCGAGCAGCTCAAGAAAATCAAGGCTGCGGGCATCAAGGCGTCCTGCGTCATCAAGCCCAAAACCCCGGTGGACGTGCTGTTCCCGCTGCTGCCGTACTGTGATATGGTGCTGATTATGACGGTCGAGCCGGGCTTCGGCGGCCAGGGCTTTATCCCGGAGTGCATGGATAAGATCCGTGCGGTGCGCGCGGAGATCCAGAAGCATGGCTACAACTGCGAGCTCGAGATCGACGGCGGCGCCAAGCTGAACAACACGGCAGATATCGTTGCCGCGGGCGCGGACGTCATTGTTGCCGGCTCGGCGGTGTTCGGCGGGGATATTGCGGCGAACGTCAAGGGCTTCCATGAAGTATTTGCAGAGGGCGTCAAAAAGGCCGCCTGGAGCAAGTAAACACGAAAAAGCAAAACGGACGGCTTTACACCGTCCGTTTTTTATATCGCCGCTTGACAGGGCAGGCAGAATAGCGTATACTGCAATTATTAAAAGACTATTAAAAAGTGGTTTGGGAGGTGGACCGATGGCAGATGCGACCGGACTGCGCAGGATCAATACCGAGCTGGTGCGCAACGCGCTGCGGCAGGGCGGCACCAAGAGCAAAAATGATCTGGCGCGCGAGACCGGGCTGAGTTTCCCGACCGTCAGCCGCACCGTGGACGCGCTGGTGCAGCTGGGCGAGCTGCGGGAAGCAGGCGCGGCGGCATCGACCGGCGGGCGGTGCGCGCAGCGGTATGCGCGCGACCCGCGCTTCCGCGTGATGCTGTGCGCGCGGCTGGAGGGGCAGCGGCTGTCCTATGAGGTGCGCGATCTGGACGGTGCGGTGCTGGAGCGGACAGAGCTGCCGCACGAGGGCACGGTTTTGCAGATGCTGGACAAAATGGCGGCGCAGGTGCGGGAGGCATACCCGAATCTGGGCGGCGCGGCGCTCGGCGTGGACAGCCCGCTGCAAGGCGGCGTGGTGGGCGAGAGCGTGAGCTATCCGGAACTCGCGGGGGTCAGCCTGTCTGAACGGCTCAGCCGGGCGGCGGGCGTGCCCGCGGCGGCTGTGCGCGACGTGCATCTCGCTTCCACCGGCTACTGTGCGCGGGAAAACGGCTGGGACGGCGTGACGGTCTGCATTTATCTGGGGCCGTCCGGCATGGGCGCGAGCACGGTGGTGGGCGGAAAGGCGTTTGAGGGGGCGTCCGCCTTTGCGGGCGAACTGCACTACCTGCCCATCAAAAACAATCTGGAGTATGCCAAAACACATTTTGCGGGCGCGGATATGGTGGCGTATTATATGCAGGTCATCCGCGCGTATGCGGCGCTGGTCAATCCGGCGCGTGTGGTGCTGTACGAAAATCCGCTGCTCGAAGGCAGGGTGGACCGCATCCGCCGCGCCTGCGCGCAGACCCTGCCGGCACAGGCGGTGCCGGAGATCCTCCTGTCGCATGGCTTCAGGGAGGATTACAATGCCGGGCTGTTCCGCCTGGCGAGTGAATTGACGGAGGAAAGACTGCATGAATTGTTATATCTTTGATGTGGACGGCACGCTGATTGACTCGTCGGGCGTTTACCTGCCCGCCTTGCAGCAGATGCTGGATGAATACGGCTATGCGCATACGCCCGAAATGCTCAAAACCGCCTTCGGCATGACCGGGCGGCAGGGGCTGCGGTATTTCGGCATCCCCGAGGAGCAGCATGACGAATTCATGCACCGGTGGGAGTCGCTTGCCTATGAGAACCTGCTGAACGTCAAAATATATGACGGGATTCTGGATACGCTGCATGCCCTGCGGGAGGGCGGCAGCAAGCTCGGCATCGTGACCTCGCGCACGCGCGCGCAGTTCCGCGACGGGGTTAAGCCGCTCGGGCTGGATCGGTATTTCGATACGGTCGTCTGCTCGGACGAGGTCGCGCATCCCAAGCCCGCGCCGGATGCCGCGCTCGAGTGTTTGCAGCGGCTGGGCTGCACGGCAGGGCAGGCTGTGTACATCGGCGACAGCGGTTTCGATATGCAGTGCGCGCGGTCTGCGGGTATCCGGAGCGTGCTCGCTATTTGGGGCTGCCACGAACCGGAGAAGATCGAGTCGGATCTGCGCTTTGCCCATCCTGCCGAGATCCTGAATCTGTAAGCGTTTCGGAAACATAGAAAAAAGCCGTGCTGCATGATGCAGCACGGCTTTTTGGGTTTTTCAGACAACGGCACCGGCCGAGCGTATCAGTTGGCGGCCTGCTGCTCGGATGCAGCCGGCGCATCGGACAGCTGGGCTTCCAGCCAGCGGGAGATGTCCCCGAAGGCATCCAGACGGCCGAGCTCGTTGAGCACCTCGTGCCGCGCATCCTTGTAGAAGATGACCTCGATGTTCTTCAGACCGGCCCCGCGGTACAGGTTGACCACCCGGCGCACGCCTTCGCCGTATTTGCCGACTGGGTCCTTGTCCCCGGCGAGGAACAGGAGCGGCAGATCGCGCGGCGTGTGGCGGAAGGTATGCGAAGCATTGGCCTTCGCGATCAGCGTAAAGATATCGCGGAAGCCGGCGGCAGTCAGGATAAAATTGCACTTTTCGTCCGACTGGTACAGCGAGACCACGCTTTCGTCCCGGCTGAGCCAGTCAAACACCGTGTGCGGGTTTTTGATTTTGCGGTTATAGCCCTTGAAAACCATATCGGACAGGAAGCCGCTCCGATAGGTCACGCCGCGGGTGCGCGCGATCGAATCCGCAAGGTGGGCGGCGCTGATGGCGCCCGGATTGGGGCCGACCGTGCCGATCAGGATGCAGCCGGCCAGCTTTTCGCCGTAGTCGGTCAGGTACAGGCGGGCAACCAGCGAACCCATTGAATGCCCAAGCAGGAAATAGGGCAGGTCGGGATACCGGCGCTGCATCAGGTCGGTCAGCTGCTTGACGTCCTCGACCAGATACTTCCAGCCGTCGCGCGCGGCGAAAAAGCCCAGATCCGCTGTACGGGACACCGAGGCCCCGTGGCCGATATGGTCGTTCCCGCACACGATAAAGCCCAAGCCGCACAGATATTTGGCAAAGGCAGTATAGCGCGAGAAATATTCGCACATACCGTGGGACAGCTGGACAATGCCGCGGATCTCGACCTGTTCGGGCACCATAATGTAATAGGTGACGTTGGATACACCGTTTGCGCTTTTATAAATATTTTGCGTACATTTGATATTCATAAGCACACCTCCATCCAACGGGCAATTTTTTACTGCCAATATCATACCACAAAAGCGCCCGAATGTGCAGAGCTTTTGAGCAAAGTTAACAAAGCGTTTATAAATTTTCTCCGCTTGTGCTGCTGTGCGCCGGATGGTATAATAGGAGAAACAACATGAAAAAAGAGGTGTTTGACATGCCCTATATTGCAATTTCTACGTCTAAAATCCTGTCTGATGCGCAAAAAGACGCGCTCAAGACCGCCCTGGGGGAGAAAATCAGCGTCATCCCGGGCAAGAGCGAGGCGGCGCTCATGGTGGATATTGCGGACGGCCACACCATGTATATGGCGGGCGAAAAGCGCGAGCTGGCGTTTCTCGATGTCCGCTGCTTTGGCTCGACCGAGTTTGCGAACAAAAAAGCCTTCACCGAAGCGGCCTTTGAAGCGGTCCGGCAGACGACCGGCCTGCCCGAGGACGGCATCTATCTGACCTACAGCGAGTTTGCCAACTGGGGCACCAGGGGCAGCATGAAATAAGCGATCCATACCAAGCGGTGAAAAGCCTCCGGAACACCTGTTCCGGAGGCTTTTTGCGTGGTGCGGGAATTTGCAATTTGTTTACAACTGAACGGTTGACATAGCAACAGATGACCGCTATGATAAAGTTAACAAGTGAACGATAGGGAGGGAGTATGGATGGACCTGTGGGAAGAGGCATTTTTCATGGATGCACTCAGACTGGAGAAACTGTACCGCAGCTGCGTGCGCGGCGCTGCGAGCGACTGCGGACTGACCCCGAACGAGACCGTGGTGCTGCTGTTCCTCAGCCGGCATGCGCCGCAGCAGGACACAGCGACCGACATCGCTGCTGCGCGCGGGATCTCCAAGGCGCTGGTGGCGCGCAGCGTGGATGGCCTGCACCGCCGCGGCTTTCTGGAGAGCGAGCGGGATGAAAACGACCGCCGTGTCGTCCATCTCCGCTTGTGTGGGGAAGGCATTGTGGTCGCGGAGCGGCTCAAACAGACCGGCATTCGCGTAGCCCAAAAGCTGCGGGAAAATATCACGGACGAAGAATTGCAGGCCGCGCACCGGATCATGTGCAAAATGCAGCACAATCTGGACGCGCTGTATGATTCCACGGAAGGAATGGTGAAATAACCCAATGGTAGACACAGGAAAAAACCCAAAAAGGCCGCTGATCTTTTATTATGCAGTGACCTTGCTGATTTTGATGCTGCTCAACTGGATGTTTTTCCCGGCGCTGATGCAGCGCAGGGTGACCGAGGTCGGCTACGACGAGTTCACTGCCATGCTCGACGAGGGCAGGGTGCAGACCGTGGCCTACGACCAGCCGGAAAGCCAGATCGTATTCGAGGCGACCGACGAAGAGGGCAGGACGGCGGTCTATAAGACCGGCATCTTCCCGGACCCGGACCTCTATGAACGTCTGGATGAGGCCGGTGTCAAGTTCGCAGCCGAGATCCCGACGCAGACCTCGCCGCTGCTCACCATTCTGGTCAGCTACGCGCTGCCGATCATCATCATCATTGCGTTCGGCCAGTGGATGAGCAAAAAGATGATGAAGAGCATGGGCGGCAACGCCATGAGCTTTGGCAAATCGGGTGCAAAGATCTATGCAGAGACCGAGACCGGCAAGACCTTCGCGGACGTTGCCGGCCAGGACGAGGCCAAGGAAGCCCTGACCGAGATCGTGGACTTTCTGCACAACCCGGGCAAATACGCAGGCATCGGCGCGAAGCTGCCCAAGGGCGCGCTGCTCGTCGGCCCGCCGGGTACCGGCAAGACGCTGCTTGCCAAGGCGGTCGCAGGCGAGGCGCATGTGCCGTTTTTCTCGATCTCCGGCTCGGAGTTCGTGGAAATGTTCGTCGGCATGGGCGCGGCCAAGGTGCGCGACCTGTTCAAGCAGGCGAGTGAAAAAGCGCCCTGTATCGTGTTCATCGACGAGATCGATACCATCGGCAAAAAGCGCGACGGCGGCGGCCTGGGCGGCAACGATGAGCGCGAACAGACGCTCAACCAGCTGCTGACCGAGATGGACGGCTTTGACGGCACCAAGGGCGTCGTCATCCTCGCGGCGACCAACCGGCCGGAGTCGCTCGACCCTGCGCTGCTGCGCCCGGGCCGTTTTGACCGGCGCATCCCGGTGCAGCTGCCCGACCTGCAGGGGCGTATCGCGATCCTCAAGGTGCATGCCAAGGACGTCATCATGTCCGGCCATATCGACTTTAATTCGATCGCCCGCGCGACTTCGGGCGCGTCTGGTGCGGATCTGGCGAATATCATCAACGAGGCTGCGCTGCGCGCCGTGCGTCTGGGACGCAATGCGGTCGAGCAGGCTGACCTCGAGGAGAGCGTCGAGACCGTTATCGCGGGCGCACAGCGCAAAAACGCCGTGCTCAGCGCGAAGGAAAAGGAGATCGTTGCGTATCACGAGATTGGCCATGCGCTGGTCGCGGCCAAGCAGAGCAACTCTGCGCCGGTCACCAAGATCACCATCGTGCCGCGCACCTCGGGCGCGCTGGGCTACACCATGCAGGTGGACGAGGGCGAACACTACCTGATGAGCAAGGAAGAACTGCTGAACAAGGTGGCCACGCTGACCGGCGGCCGCGCGGCCGAGGAGCTGATCTTCGGTTCGGTCACGACCGGTGCGTCCAACGATATCGAGCAGGCGACCAAGCTGACCCGTGCGATGATCACGCGCTACGGCATGAGCCGCAAGTTCGACATGGTTGCGCTTGAGACCGTGCAGAACCAGTACCTCGGCGGCGATACCTCGCTGGCGTGCTCGGCGGAGACCGCGGCGAAGATCGATCAGGAGGTCGTGGACACGGTGCGCACCGCGCATGAAAAGGCGATCGGCATTCTGCAGGAGAACATGGAAGCACTGCATCGTTTGGCGCATTACCTGCTCGAGAAGGAGACGATCACAGGGGAAGAATTTATGGATCTGCTGGAGAAAACACAGGCCTGAGAGGAATAGGGGAGGCGGCTTAAATGAAAAACAAACCCGGCAGTATGATCTGGCTCATCGTTGGCGTATTCCTGCTTGTGATGGGGCTGTATTTCCTGATCAACCCGTATGCGACACTGGCGTCAATCGCGTGGATGTTCGGACTGACCATGCTGGTGTCGGGCGCAGCCGATCTGGTGCTGTGCGCGGCGCGGCAGTGGGTGTATGGCTCTTCCAAATGGTTCTTCGCCGACGGGGTCATTGATCTGATTATCGGCATCGTGTTCCTGTGTAACAACTGGCTGGCGGCGGAGCTGCTGCCCTACCTGCTCGCCGCGTGGGCGATCGCGTCCGGCGTGATCAAATGCGTGGGCGCGCTGGTCTACCGCGGGTTCGGGATGCCCTTCTGGGGGGCGCAGTTTGCAGTCGGCGTGGTCGTGCTGGTGTTCGGTCTGGTAACGCTGTTCCGCCCGGCGGTCGCGGCGGTGGCGGTTGCAGCGATCGTTGCGATCGTGCTGATCGCACAGGGCCTGATGGCGATCATGCGCGGCTTATTCTCCTCCTTCCCGAAGCATTAAAACAAAAAAGAACGGCTGTCCATCCGGACAGCCGTTCTTTTTGCTTATTCGTGGTTCAGGTCCCAGTCGATCGGCTCGATGCCGTGGCTTTCCAGAAAAGCGTTGCATCTGGAAAAGTGTTTGCAGCCGAAAAAGCCGTTATAGGCCGACAGCGGCGACGGATGCGCGCACTCGAGCACCAGATGCTGCGGCGCGGTGATCAGGCTTTTCTTGCTGCGCGCGTTCCCGCCCCAGAGCAGGAACACCACCGGCCGCTCATGCGCATTGAGCTTCTGGATGACGTGGTCGGTGAAGGTCGTCCAGCCAATATTCTTGTGGCTGTTAGCCTGCCCGCGGCGCACGGTCAGGGTGGTGTTGAGCAGCAGCACACCGCGCTCGGCCCAGCGGGTCAGCGTGCCGTCCCTGGGCGGCTGGATGCCGAGGTCGTCGCGCAGCTCCTTGAAGATGTTTTGCAGGCTCGGTGGCGGCTGCACGCCGGGCTGCACGGAAAAGCACAGCCCGTGCGCCTGCCCGGGGCCGTGGTAGGGGTCCTGCCCCAGGATAACGGCCTTGACATCCGCATAGGCGGTGTACTTGAGTGCGTTAAAGATATCGTTCATCGGGGGATAGATGGTCTGCTCAGCGTATTCCTTTTTGAGCCAGTAACGGATGCGCTTGTAATATTCCTGCTCAAATTCGCCGGCGAGGATCTCGTCCCAGTCGTTTCCCAAATGTACCATGAAGGCCTCCCAGTAGGTATTTGCTATGATTATACCACAAGCTGCGGCAAAAAGCGATTGACAAAATGCAATCGCTCTGTTATACTCCAAGTGTACTAAGACATACAGTACAGATAGAACACAACGGAAAGGAGACGCGCGATGTGATAAAAATAGATTATCGGGACCCACGGCCGATCTATGAGCAGGTGGTGGACGGCATCGAGGAGCTTGCGCTGCGCGGGGCGCTGCCCGCGGATACCCAGATCCCAAGCGTGCGCCAGCTGGCGATGGAGCTTTCGATCAACCCGAACACCATCCAGCGCGCATACGGAGAGCTGGAACGGCGCGGCGTGATCTACGCAGCCAAAGGGCGGGGGAACTTTATTTCGGATAACATGGAGGCGCTGCGCGCGGACCGGCTGCAAGAGATCGGCGCGCAGATCAGCGCATTGGCGGACCGGGCGCGCACGCTCGGCTCGACCGAGGACCAGCTGCACGGCTGGCTGGAGAAGAAAGGAGAGGATAGGGCATGATTACGGCTGAAAACGCAACCAAGCGCTTTGGCGATATCACTGCGGTCGATCATGTCTGCGCGGAGGTGCGGGACGGCTCGGTCTACGGCCTGATCGGCTCGAACGGCGCGGGCAAATCGACTTTTTTGCGCATGCTGGCAGGCATTTTGTCCCCGGACGAGGGCGCGGTGCGCATCGACGGGGCGGATATTTTTGAAAATATAGCGCTCAAGGAGCGGTTTTTCTTCATTTCCGACGAGCAGTTCTTTTTCCCGAACAGCACGCCTGCGGAGATGAAAAACTACTACAAGCGGTTTTACCGCCGGTTTGACGAGGACCGCTACCGCAAGCTGATGGACGGCTTCGGCCTGAATGAGAACCGCAAGATCCGCACGTTCTCCAAGGGCATGAAAAAGCAGGTTTCGGTCATCTGCGGCCTTTGCGCGGGTACGGACTACCTGTTCTGCGACGAGACCTTCGACGGCCTCGACCCGGTCGTGCGGCAGACGGTCAAGAGCCTGTTTGCCGAGGACGTGGAGAGCCGCGGCCTGACCCCGGTCATCGCGTCGCACAACCTGCGCGAGCTCGAGGATATCTGCGACCATGTCGGCCTGCTGCACCGCGGCGGCATCCTGTTCTCGCGCGATCTGGACGAGATGAAGCTCGGCATGTTCAAAATGCAGTGCATTTTCACCGGGGAGCTGCCCGAGAACGCATGGGCGGGTATCGACGTGATGCGTCTCGACCGGCGCGGCTCGCTCTATACCCTGACCGCGCGCGGCAGCCGCGAGGAGCTGCTTGCCAAGGTCAACGCCATGAATCCCAGCTTCTGCGAGCTGCTGCCGCTGACGCTGGAAGAAATCTTTATCAATGAAACGGAGGTGGCAGGCTATGACATCAAAAAACTTCTCTTCTAAGGGCCTGCTGGGGAACAGCATGCGCCGCAACCTGTGGGCGCTGGTGCTCTCGGGCGTGGGCTTTTTCCTGAGCCTGCTGCTGCCGGCGCTGATGACCATGCAGAACGCGCTTGAGCAGCGCGTGCTGGATCTGAAGGAGATCCCGCTGGCACATGTCGAGATCAATTGGCAGAACGCGATGAACAATGCCGCGTCCATGCTGAGCGGCGGCAACCTGTTTGTCAAGATCGTATTTATTGTGCTGGCGGTCGTGTGCGGCATGGCGATGTTCGCCTATCTGCACGCCCGCCAGAAGGTGGATTTTTACCACAGCCTGCCGATTTCGCGCACGCGGCTGTTTGCGAACAACTTCTTGAGCGGCGTTGTCTGCACGTTTTCGACCTATCTGGTCATGCTGGCCATCACGGTCGCCTGCGCCTATGCGATGGGCTGCGGCGAGGCGGTGCGTTGGGACGAGATCGGCGGCGCGATACTGTGCAATCTGATCGTGTTCCTGCTGATTTACGCGCTGACCGTGCTGACCACCGTCTTCTGCGGCAACACGATCATCACCCTGCTGCTGCTCACGTGGGTGTTCTTCTCGCCCATGCTGGTGCGTGTATTGCAGTTCTGCCTGTTTGATAAGTTTTACGACACCTTTACCGCCAATGCGGGACAGTTGGTGGGTGCGATCCGACTGACGCCGGTGGTTCAGTATTTTGTGCTGCACGGCACACATTATATCGGCGAACATGTCATGGGCGTCCTGCAGCCCGGCGAATCGGCGCTCGGCCTGCTGGTCGGCTATCTGGTCGCCGCTGCGGTCGTGACTGCGCTGGCGCTCTTCCTGTTCCGTATCCGTAAGAGCGATCGGGCGGGCACTGCACTCGCGTTTACCCCGACAAAGCTGCCGATCAAGGTGTATATGTGCCTTTCGATGGGCGTTGCGTTTGGCTGGGTGTTCGGCATGATTGCCGGCAATTTCTGGTTCTGGCCGGGCCTCGTGGTCGGCACCGTGCTGTTCCACTGGATCGTCGAGATCATCTATGCGTTCGACTTTCGCGCGATCTTCGCCAGGCCGCTGCACCTGCTGGCCATTCTGGTTGTGCTGGTTGCGGGCATGCTCGCGATGCAGTTCGATGTCACCGGCTACGACACCTGGCTGCCCGACCGCGACGACCTGACCGCGGTGGATATTAGCGGCAGCGGAGAGCCCGCGCTGACCGATCCGTCGAATATCGACGCGGTGCACCGGCTGATGGAGATCGGTGTGCAGACCATGCAGGAGGAAGATACGGACGGTGATGGCAGCCTGAGCTATACTTTTGTAACGGTCAACTGCCAGATGGGCAGCCGCACGGCGGCGCGGCAGTATATGCTCCCCGAGACGGAGGAGGTCAATGCGCTGCTCGACCAGATTGAACAGTCCGAGGAGTATAAGCGCGCCAAGTGGTCGTTGTTCAATTTTGATACGGCCTCGACCGATCCTGAGCGCCAGCCGATGATTACCGTAAATGTGGAAACGGCCGACGGCATAAGCTCTGTGGAACTGCGCCAGCCCGGTCAGATCACGCAGGTGATCGAAACGCTCCGCGAGGAAGCGCTCGCGGAAACGCAGGACAGCAGGCCGGTTATGGACGTTGAACTGTACTATCTGGACAGCGAAGGCGATCAGGAGCATTGCGGCACGGCCAGCGTGACCGAGGCAAATACCAGAACGCTTGCCCTGATCGAGCAGCTGACCGGACTGACCCCTGTACCCATGCGTGCGGAGGATATCAGCAGCTTGCAGATCGGATATCAGGTGTCGATTGGTCAGGATGCAAGTGAGTGGCGCACGGTCGAGGTGACCGACCCTGCGGATATACAGGCGCTGCTCGACAATGCGTTTACCAATTATCTGACCGGGACGGACAGCAATCGCTATGCGAACGGAGAGAACTATACGGTGGATATCTATGTAGTGATGGAAACCGGGGAGCAGCGGAATCTCCGATATCTCCAGTCGGACTGGCCGGCCGAGATCGTTGACAAGTACCGCCCGGACGGGCCGAGTGAAGACGCGCTGGAAAACGGCATAGCGACGACCGCGGAGGCGGTATCGTGAAAAAGCGCGATGTGTGCGGGATGCTCGTGCTGCTGGTGTATCTGATGGGTGTGGGGCTGGTGACCGGCCCCTCGCTCTACCAGCTGCTGGCGGGCAACCTGCCGGAGCCGCGGCTTGAGCTGATCCCGTTTGCCGATATCGTTACGATACTGAATGACCCGGGTGCTCCCGGGCTGGGTGTGGCGGCCAATATTGCGGGCAACGCGGCGCTGCTCGCGCCTCTGGGGTTGCTGCTGCCGCTGTTCTGGCGGTATTTCAGGCGCGCAAAGAACACCATCCTGTTCGGTTTTGGCGTATCGCTCAGTATTGAGATGATCCAGCTCATCGCGGGCGGCGTGACCTCGGTGGACGACCTGATTCTGAACACCGCGGGCGCGGCGGTCGGCTTTGCGCTGGCGAAGCTGGTGCTGCGGGCCTGCCCGCGCCTCGCCCCCAGGCGGCAGGGGCGCGGACAGTGGGCGTATCCGCTCGCGTGCTGGATCGCGGTGATCGCACTTGCGACCCTGTCCGACGTGATGCTGTTTGGATTGTGAATAAAAGGATAGAGAGTAACGGATAACGAAAGGGAGCACCCCGCGGGGTGCTCCCTTTGTCGTATTTTTGTATGAATGGGCGCGCAATGCGCAGTTGCCGTAGGGGCGGCCATCGGCCGCCCGTGTTTGTTTCTGTCGTCCCATCGTAGGGCGCGACGACCCGGCGCGCCAACTTGCCCGGTCGCTCACTTCACGTTTTTCATAGTCAGCGCAATGCGCGCCCCTACGGGTGGGCATAACGTATTTCCCGTAGGGGCGGCCATCGGCCGCCCGTGTTTGTTTCTGCCGTCCCGCCGTAGGGCGCGACGACCCGGCGCGCCAACTTGCCCGGTCGCTCACTTCACGTTTTTCATAGTCAGCGCAATGCGCGCCCCTACGGGTGGGCATAACGTATTTCCCGTAGGGGCGGCCATCGGCCGCCCGTGTTTGTTTCTGCCGTCCCGCCGTAGGGCGCGACGACCCGGCGCGCCAACTTGTCCGGTCGCTTACTTTACGTTTTTCATGGTCAATGCAATGCGGTGGCTCTTGGGATCGACCGACAGCACGGCCACATCCACGATATCGCCCACGGTCACGACCTCGGACGGGTGCTTGACGTACCGGTTGCAGAGCTGCGAGATATGCACCAGCCCGTCCTGATGCACGCCGATGTCCACGAACGCGCCGAAGTCGGCCACGTTGCGCACCGTCCCCTTGAGCTTCATGCCGGGCTTTAAGTCGTTCAGGTCGAGCACATCCGACCGCAGCATCGGGGGCGGCAGCTCGTCGCGCGGGTCGCGGCCGGGCCTCATAAGCTCGTCCACGATATCGTGCAGCGTGGGCACGCCCACGCCGCAGCGCTTCGCGGTATCCGCCGCGCCGAGCTGTTTGACCCGTGCAGGCAGTTCGCTGATTTTGCCCTGTGCAGCGTCCTCAGCGGTGTAGCCGCACAGCGTCAGCAGGGTCTGCGCGGCCTCGTATGCTTCTGGATGTACGCCGGTGCGGTCGAGCAGGTTGGCGCCATCCGGCACGCGCAGAAAGCCCGCGCACTGCTCGAACGCCTTGGGGCCGAGCCCCTTGACCTTTAAGAGCTGCTTGCGGCTCTCGAATCTGCCGTTCTGCTCGCGGTAGGCCGCGATATTTTTGGAGACCGTGTTGGTCACGCCCGCAACGCGGCTTAAAAGCGCGGGCGAGGCGGTGTTCAGGTCGACGCCGACCGCGTTGACGCAGTCCTCAACCACGCCGTCCAGCGCTTCGGACAGGCGCGCCTGCGGCATATCGTGCTGGTACTGGCCTACGCCGATGGCCTTGGGGTCGATCTTGACCAGCTCGGCGAGCGGGTCCTGCAACCGCCGCGCGATGGACACCGCCGAGCGGAGCGAAACATCGAAATCCGGGAACTCCTCTGCGCCCAGCTTGGACGCAGAATACACAGAAGCCCCCGCCTCGGACACGACCATGTATGCAATCCCGCCGCCGTACTCCTTGATGAAGTCCGCCACGAAGATCTCGCTCTCCTTGGAGGCTGTGCCGTTGCCGATGGCAATGCAGGTGATGTGGTGCTTGTCGCACAGGCGGCGGAGTACCTTCTTGGCTTCCTCGGTCTTTTTGTGCGGCGGGGTGGGATAGATGACCGCAGTCTCGAGCACCTTGCCGGTCGCGTCCACGACCGCCAGCTTGCAGCCCGTGCGGTAGGCGGGGTCAAAACCCAGCGTCACGCGGCCGCGCACGGGCGGCTGCATGAGCAGCGGCCGCAGGTTGAGCGCAAAAGTATGGATCGCCTGCTCATTTGCCGCGTCGGTCAGCTCGCTGCGCGTTTCGCGCTCGAGCGAGGGAAACAGCAGGCGGTTCCAGCTGTCCGCGCAGACCGCGCGCAGCCAGTCGCCAAACGGGTTTTTGGGATGCAGCGCCGCGCGGGTCACGGCGGCGATCGCCTCGTTTTCGTCTGCCTCCAGCGTGACCTTGAGCTTGCCTTCCTTCTCGCCGCGGTTGATCGCGAGCACGCGGTGGCTCTGCAGGCGGCGCACCGGCTCGGAAAAGTCGTGGTACATGGCGTAGACGGTGTCGTCCTCGTCTGTGCCGACGGTCTTGAGCACGCCGGTGCGATGCAGCAGCGCGCGCAGGCGGCCGCGCAGATTTGCGTCGTCCGACAGGTCCTCCGCGATGATATCGCCCGCGCCGGCGAGCGCGTCCTCGGCGGTCTCCACGCCCTTTTCCGGGTCGATATAGGGCTTTGCCAGCGCTTCGAGCGCAGGGGAGGAGGTGCGCGCCGCGAGAATCGCCGCCGCAAGCGGCTCCAGTTCCTTTTCGCGCGCGATGGACGCACGGGTGCGCCGCTTGGGGCGGTAGGGACGGTACAAGTCGTCGAGCGCGGCGAGCGTCTGCGCCTGAGCGATCGCGGCGGCGAGTTCGTCGGTCAGCTTGCCCTGCGCCTCGATCGCGTCCCGCACCTCTGCGCGGCGCTCGTCCAGTCCGCGCAGATAGGCGAGCCGGTCGGCGAGCTGGCGGATGGTCTGATCGTCCATCGTGCCGTGCATTTCCTTGCGGTAGCGCGCGATAAACGGCACGGTGTTGCCGTCGTCGAGCAGCTTGACCACGTTTTCCACATATTGTTCCTTCTGCCCGAGCTCGCGGGCGAGGATTTGAATGATCGTTTCCATAAGACACTCCTTTTCAGTCAGGAATATTGTACCACATTTCCTGCGTGGGGAAAACGAAAACCCGCACGGTTTTCCGTGCGGGTTCATGGTCAGCCTCTTTTCAGATACAGCAGCGGGAACGGGCGGCCCTGCTCGTCCAGTTTGGTGCGGTGGTCGAGCACAAAGCCCATGCGCCGGTAAAACGCGGCCGCATTCGGGTTCTGCTCGTTGACGCAGACTTCGGTTACCCGATATTCGTCAAAGGCGTGCTGCACGAGCTGCCGGCCCGCACCCTTGCCGATCATGGCCGGGTGGAGGAACAGCATTTCCAGCCGCTGTCCGTCCACGCCGCAGAAACCCGCGGGCCGGCCGCTGTCGTCCAGCAGGACGGTCAGGTGCTCCACCGCGCGAAGCGCATCCGGCACATACTCCCGCAGGGCGGCGATATCCGCTTCGGTCAAAAACGTGTGCGTGGCGCGCACCGAGGCTTCCCAGATATCCGTGAGGACGGCGACCAGCGCGTCCATGCGTTCTTTTACAAGGTGGATTTTCATGATTTGCTACCTTATATAAAGACGGTCTGCACCAGGAACATGTACAGCACCGTACCCACGCCGATGGACAGCAGGTTGTTGCGCTTCCATACATGCAGCAGCGCGGTGACGGCGATGCAGAGCAGCTCGGGCGCGCCGTGAGGAGCCGCCAGCCAGTTGACATTCTTGACGCAGTACACCACCAGCAGCGCGATGACTGCGGGCGGCAGTGCCTCGCCCAGATAGCGCACGATCGGCGGGATGGGCTTTTTGCCGTTAAAGAGCAGGAAGGGAGCGACGCGGGTCGCAAAGGTGCAGACAGCGGCGACCAGAATGACCGCAAGCGTTCTTTCGGCGCTCATTCCGCCACCTCCTTTGCCAGCCTGCCGCGCATGGCGACCAGCATGACGCAGATCGCGATCATCGCGGGCAGGATAAAGTTGTCCGGCCCGAGGATGGCAAGCGAGACCGCCGCCGCGCCCAGACCGAGGAAGGCGGGGATGTGGCACTTGGCGCTCATCCACTGCTCGACAAAGATGACCGTGAACAGCGAGGTCATGGCAAAGTCGATGCCGGTCGAGTCAAACGGCAGCACGCCGCCGATGACCGCCCCGATCACCGAGCCGAAGATCCAGTAGCTGTGGTCGAGCAGGGCGATCCAGAAGCGCATGGCGTTCGGGTCGATCCCCTCAGGCGTTTTGAGCGAGCACAGAAGGGAATAGGTCTCGTCGGTCAGCGAAAAGATCATGTACCACTTTTTATGGCCCATCTGATGAAAGGTCTCAAGAAAGGACAGGCCGTAAAAAATGTGGCGGCAGTTGAGCAGCAGCGTCATCACCGCGACCGTGACGAGCGATGCGTTCGCCGCCAGCAGGGATACCAGCAGGTACTGGCCCGAGCCGGCGTAGATCGTCAGGCTGGAGAGAAAGGCCCACGGCGGGGCAAAGCCCGCGTCGCGCAGCATCACGCCGAACGCGAAGCCGATGAACAGATAGCCGCAGAGCACCGGAATGGTCACCGCGAAGGCGGGCCGAAAGGCTTTTTTCATGGGGGATCACCTACCGAAAGGGAAAATGGGCAGTAAAAAAGCGCTCTGCGAGCAGAGCGCCTTGCAAACCTCAACGTAAACACGCAGAAATCAGATCGCGCGGGTTACCTTGCCGGAGCGGAGGCACCGAGTACATACGTTGATATGGCGGGGAGTACCGTCGACCAGAGCCTTCACACGACGAACGTTCGGCTTCCAAGTTCTGTTGGAACGACGATGAGAGTGAGAGACCTGAATACCAAAGGTCACGCCCTTGCCGCAAATATCGCACTTTGCCATTTTCCTGCACCTCCTTCTCTTGTGCATTGCATAACGGATATTATAATACCACAACAGGGTACAAATTGCAAGCATTTTTTTGCAGCGGGCAGGTTTTTTCAAGTTTTGCCGCGGACGCGCTGGAAATCGTTGAAAACTGTGGGAAATGGGGGTATAATACAATCATTATAATACCTGCCATCGTGGAAGGGAGTACAGTATATGCAGTTAAAAGAGTTTGGCGTCAGCCTGGGGGATTTGATCCACGAATTCAACTTCGAGGTCGTTTACGGGCCGGAGGGGTTTGAAAAGACCGAGATCACAAAGGACGATGTCAACCGTCCCGGTTTACAGTTGGCGGGCTTTTTCGACTATTTTGACCCCAACCGCATCCAGATCATGGGCAAGGTCGAGTCCAGCTATGTCGAGCAGATGGATTCCGAGGCGCGCTTCGCCTGCTTTGAGCGCCTGTTTTCGACCGGTATCCCGGTGCTGATTGTATCGCGTAATATTGATATTTTTCCCGAGTGCATGGCGGCTGCGGAAAAGTGCGGCGTGCCCATCCTGCGCACGAATGAGTTTACCTCGACCATCATGAGCGCGATCATCGCCTCATTAAAGGTCAACCTCGCCCCGCGCGTAACGCTGCACGGCGTGCTGATCGAGATCTACGGCGAAGGCGTGCTGCTGCTGGGCGATTCGGGCGTCGGCAAGTCCGAGACCGCCATCGAGCTGGTCAAGCGCGGACACCGCCTGATTGCGGACGACGCGGTCGAGATCAAGCGTGTGTCAGACAAGACCCTGGTCGGCACTGCGCCCGAGGTCATCCGCCACTTTATCGAGCTGCGCGGCATCGGCATCGTGGATGTGCGCCGCATCTTCGGCATCGGCGCGATCAAGATGACCGAAAAGGTCGAGCTGGTCATTAACCTCGAGCCGTGGGAGGACGGCAAGCAGTACGACCGCCTCGGCATGGACGGACAGACGACCAGCATTCTGGATATCGCCGTACCCAGCCTGACCATCCCGGTCAAGCCCGGCCGTAACCTTGCGGTTATCATCGAGGTCGCGGCGATGAACGACCGTCAGAAGAAGATGGGCTTCAACGCGGCCAAGGAGCTGCAGGAGAGAATGCTCAAGCAGTACGGAAACTAAAGTACAGGGGGAATCCAATTCTCCCTACATACAAAAAGCCAGGCAGATCTGGTCTTTTTATGGGGATTGCGGCGGGGCTGCAATCCCTTGCTTTCCATGCGCACCAGGGTGCGATAAATTTTTTTCAGAGGAGTTACCCATGCAGATCATTGCAGACATGCACATGCACACCAATGTGACCGACCACGCTTTCAGTACGCTGACCGAGATGGTGCAGGCAGCAGCGGAGCGGGGGCTGGCAGCTGTTGCCATCACCAATCACGGCCCGACCAACCCGGACGGCCCGCACGAGTGGCATTTTTCCAACCTGGACCTGATCCCGCGGCAGATCGGCGGCGTGACCGTCATCCGCGGCATCGAGTTCGATATCACCGCGCCGGCCGGCGGCATCAACGTCATTTCGAACAAGAGCCTGCGCCCGATCGAGTTCGCGCTCGCCTCGTTCCATGAATGCCTGTTCCCGCCGGCGGACAAAACCATCCATACGCAGGCGCTCGAGGCGATCCTGTACAATCCGTATGTCAACGCATTCGGCCATCTGGGGAATGAGAATTTCCCCTTTGACCATGAATATATCATCAGCCGCTGCAACGACCACGGCAAGATCGTCGAGATCAATAACGCCTCCCTGTCCATCCGCAAGGGCAGCCGGGAAAACTGCGCGGATATCGCGCGTACCTGCATGAAATACGAGGTGCCGATCGTGGTCAACAGCGACAGCCACATCTGCTACCGGGTCGGGCACGTCGAGGGCGCGCTCGCCATGCTCGAGGAGATCGGCTTCCCGGAGGAGCTGGTGGTCAACAGCAGCCGGGAGCGTCTGGATGCGTACTTCCGCGGGCGGGGCCTGCATATTTTTGAGACATAATTGAGGGAGGAAGCAACATGAGGATTGGTATTGATCTTGGCGGCACATCGGTCAAGGCGGCGCTGTGCGAAGAGGACGGCACGCTGCTGAGCAAGCGGAGCACGCCCACCCGCACGGGCGATGCGGAAGGCCTCTGCGCGGATATGAAGCTGCTGGCGCTGGCGCTGTGCGGCGAACGGGGGATCTCACCCGACAGCATCACGAGCATCGGCATCGGTGTGCCGGGCTCATTCGATAAAGCGACCTGCACACTCAAATTCGGCACCAATCTGGGCATGAATAATGTCTGCTTTGCTGATGCGTTCCGGCCGGAGTTCGGCTGCGCGGTGCAGCTGGATAACGACGCCAACTGCGCGGCGCTGGGCGAGGCGACAGCGGGTTCGGCGAAGGGCGCGCGCAATATGGTCATGGTCACGCTCGGCACGGGCGTCGGCGGCGGCATCATCATTGACGGCAAGCTGTACACCGGCAGCAACGGCATTGCGGGCGAGATCGGCCACATCGTCATCCAGCGTGACGGCGAGCAGTGCGGCTGCGGCCGCAAGGGCTGCCTCGAGGCGTATACTTCGGCGGCGTCCTTTGTCAAATTCGCCGAGCGCGCGCTGGCGGAGGGGCGTAAGAGCATCCTGCAAAAGAATGCGGGCCATCTGGACGCCAAGATGATCTGCGACGCAGTCGATGCGGGCGACGCGCTCGCACGTGAGCTGTTTGACGAATACTGCGTCAATCTGTCCATTGGCCTGGCAAACTTCATCAATATCTTCCAGCCGGAGAGCATTGTGCTGGGCGGCGGTCTGGCCGGGTACGGCGAAAAGCTGCTCGAGCCGCTGCGGCGCCTGACGCTGCCGCAGACCTTCCAGAGCGACGCGCGCAACACCGAGATCGTGTGCGCGACCCTCGGCAATGACGCGGGCCTGATCGGCGCGGCGATGCTGTAAAATGTAGTAAAAACGTAACATAAACGGCGCATTTGTAATATTACAAATGCGCCGTTTGCGCTGTCTGGCATTGAAATCCGACGGATTTCGTGATAAAATACCTCCGTATCAGGCATAAAAAGGCAAGGGACAGCACGGAGGTGCAACATGCGACTGAAACGATTTATCGCGCTGCTGTGCGCGATCGTATATATGACAGCCGCCGGCGCGGCGGCTGCGGAGCTGCCGGCGGAGGCGGCGCAGGACACACCCGCCGCGCTGCAGGCCGTGGAACCGGCGGCGGCCGCGGAAGATGTGCAGCAGGCCTCGGAGCAGGCGGAGGATGCGGAAACCGTGCCGGATGCACAGGACGCAGCAGCTGCACAGCCGGACGAGGAGCCTGCCGGAGAGCTGCCGCAGGCGCGCGCGACCGCGATCCGCGTCGTCCCCTCGACGCACAAGGTGCAGGTCAACGGCGAGGCGGTCAGCCCGCAGGCATACAATATCGACGGGTATAACTATTTCAAACTGCGCGACGTGGCGTATTTGCTAAATGGTACGACCGCGTCCTTCAACGTGACCTGGGACAGTGCGAAGAACGCAGTCAACCTGATCTCCGGCGAGGGATATACCGCGGTCGGCGGGGAGATGACCGTCGCCTCGTCCGCGACCCTGCGCGTGCAGGAGTCGACCTCGCGGGTGCTGCTCGACGGCAGCGGCATCGCCCTCAAGGGGTACAATATCAACGGCAACAATTATTACAAGATCGCGGACCTGTCGACCGCAATGGGCTTTACTGCGGCGTATGAGCACGCGACCCAGACCGTCCAGATCCGCACGCCTGCCGCGCCGGAGCCGACCCCGGATCCCGAGGAGCCGGAAGAGGAGTTTGTGACCGGTGTATATCAGGTGCGCGTGGAGACGACGCTGTCCATCCGCTCCGGTCCGGGGACAAGCTATCCCGTTGTCGGGCGGCTGTCCAACGGCGACCGGATCGTGGTTGACAGCTTATCAAACGGCTGGGCACATATCCTGGATGAGGACGGCAGCGCGTCGCAGTATTGCAGCGCGGACTACATCACGCGGGTCGGCGACTACGAGGCGCCGGACGAGCCGGAGGAACCGGAGACGCCGTTTGTGACCGGCCTGTACCGGGTCGTGGTGGATACGACGCTGTCCGTGCGCTCCGGCCCGGGCACCAGCTATCCGATCGTCGGCATCCTGTCGCGCGGCGACGAGATTGTTGTCGATCAACTGGAGGACGGCTGGGCGCATCTGATGGATACCAGCAACGGCACAGGGCGCTATTGCAGCGCGGATTACCTGACCCGCGTGCGGGATTATGATGCGAGCGAGGGCGAGCCGGACGATCCGGTCGAACCGCCGCGCACCTCGCATCTGGACGGGGTCATGACCGTGATCATCGACCCGGGGCACGGCGGCAGCGACGTCGGCGCACACAATGAAGATATGTCGCTGGATGAGAAGCACGTCAATCTGTATGTTGCGCAGTACTTGAAGACCTATCTGGAGAACGCAGGGGTCAGGGTCATCATGGTGCGCGACACGCTGGAGGACGGCAGCTCGCTGTCCATGCGCGGACAGGTGATGGAGCAGTATGCTTCGTCCGCCGACCTGTTCTTCAGCATCCACCACAATGCTGCCAACACGACCGCGCGCGGCGCGGAGGTGCTCGCGCAGATCGCGGACCGCAACGGCGGCCCGACCAAGCTGCTGGCGGAGGCGCTGCTCGAGGAATATGCCGAGCTGGGTGTGCCGATCCGGTCGGTCGTGTTCCGCGAGGGCAGCAACGGCGACTACTACTACACCAACCGCGCCGCGGCCGCGCTGTTCATCCCGGCGCTGACAAGCGAATTCTGCTTTATCGACAATGTTGAGGATCAGAAATTCATCGACAGCGAGGAGGACTGGCAGGCGGAAGCGCGTGCGCAGTACAACGCGATCATGTATTATTTCACGCAGGTGGAATATTGAGTTTGCACACAGGAAAGGAACCGATCGAAATGACAGAACGGGCAGAGCAGGCGCAGCGCCTGCATGACAAGGGCTACAACTGCGCGCAGGCGGTCGTCTGCGCCTACTGCGACCAGTTTGGGCTGGATGAGGAGACCGCCTATAAGATGGCGGAGGGGTTCGGCCTCGGCATGGGGCTGATGGAGGTCTGCGGCGCGCTGAGCGGCGCGTTCATGCTGGCCGGGATGCGCAGCAGCAAGGGCACAGAGCACCCGGGCGAGACCAAGGGGCAGACCTACAAGACGACCAAGGCGCTTGCCGCGGCGTTTAAGGAGAAGAACGGCACCTATCTCTGCCGCGAGCTGAAAGGCGTGACGGACGGGAACGTCCGGCGCTCCTGTCCGGGCTGTATTGAAGATGCGTGCAGCCTGATCGAGACATTTTTGTTGAAATAGTCAATTCCCGCAGATGTCAACCCATCTGCGGGAATTATTTTTGCCATCTGTTCGGCAGGATTCGACAAATAGCACTCGCTTATCCGCGTAAAATAAATCCCGCAGGGATTTCATCGGAAAGGGGGAAATGCGAAAAGAGGATGAAAAGAAGACGGAAAAGCCCGCCGGAGGGTCGGCGAGCCAGCACAAAACGGCAGGGCTCTGCCGCGTGACGAAAGCGGGGTGTGCAGGAAATGGTTCACTACATTGTTACAAAAAGCGAGGCAGCTGCGGGGGTGCAGTACGGCATTGCGGCTGTTTGTGGACGATCGGAGCTGGACAGTATAGACGACATTTCGCCCACGTTCGAAGAAACCGCTGGACTGGCAGCGCTGCTGCAGGAAAACGGGGTTGCGGCGGAGCATTTTCGCGATGTTGTCGAAGATTACCTGGCGCAGTAGGCGCAGACAAAAAAGACGCAGCGAGGACCGGAGCGGTCTGCTGCGTCTTTTGTTTACAGCCCGAATACGATGCCGCAGGCCGCGCCGATGCCGATGAACAGGATCGGGTGGACGCGGGGCAGCTTCCAGATCGCCAGCGACAGGATAAGGAACAGGCAGATCGCAGGAAGATTGAGCACCGCGGGCAGGCTCGTAAGCCCGTCCCAAAGCTCGGTGTGGAACAGCGAGGCGGCGAACACCTCGAGGATCGCGCCGAAGATCAGCCCGGCGGAGGCGGGGCGCAGGCCGTAGAACCCGTCCTGCACCAGCTTGGAGTCGCGGAACCGCGTCAGCGCACGGGAGACCAGGATGATGATGATGACCGACGGGAGTACGAGCGAGCAGGTCGCGACCAGCGCGCCCGGCACGCCTGCGGCGTGGAAGCCGGCATAGGTCGCGGAATTGACGCCGAGCGGGCCGGGTGTGGATTCGGAGACCGCGATCATGTTCAGCAGATCCTCGGGCGTGAACCACGGGTATTTGAGCGAAATATCCCGCAGGAAGGGCAGGGTCGCCAGCCCGCCGCCGATGGCAAACAGGCCGGTCTTGAAAAATTCCCAGAAAAGCTGCAGATAGATCATGCGCGACGCCTCCGGATCAGTCCGATCAGGATACCCGCCCCAGCGGCCACAATGACCATCACGACCGGGGAGATCCCGAGAAATGCGACTGCGACAAAGGTGACCGCAAGGATCAGGGCGGTGGGCACATCGACGACGCCCTTTTTTGCCATTTTCCAGACCGATTGCAGGACGAGCGCGCATACTGCGATGCGGATGCCGGCAAATGCGTGCTGCACGGCTTCCAGATGCGCAAACTGCTGGATGAACGCCGCGATCGTGATGATGATCACGAGCGAGGGAAAGATCATGCCCGCCGTGGCGAAAACCGCGCCGGGGATGCCGTGGGTCTTGTAGCCGATAAAGGTGGACGTATTGACCGCGATCACGCCAGGCGTGCACTGGCCGATCGCATAGTAGTCCATCAGCTCATCCTCGGTTGCCCACCCGCGCTTTTCCACCACCTCGCGCTGCAGGATGGGCAGCATGGCATAGCCGCCGCCAAAGGTGCAGGCGCCCATGCGGGCAAAGGTGAGGAACAGATCCAGATAAGGATGCAAAAGAAATAACAACTCCTTTCCGTACAGCACCAGTATACACCTTTCGGCGGGCAGTGCATACGAAAATATTCGTAAAAAACCAGTGGACAGCGGGGGGTTACTTGCCGGGCACGACCTCGAGCCAGTAGCCGTCCGGGTCGGAAATGAAGTAAATGCCCATCGACGGGTTTTCAAAGCAGATGCAGCCCATCTGCTGGTGCTTGTGGTGCGCCGCGGCGAAGTCGTCCACATGGAACGCCAGATGGAACTCGTTGTCGCCCAGATTGTAGGGGCGGTCCCAGTCGCGCAGCCAAGTCAGCTCGAGCAGGTGCGGGGTCTTGCCGTCGCTGAGGTAAACAATGATAAAGCTGCCGTCGTCGGCATTGATGCGGCGGGTCTCGGACAGGCCGAGCGCCTCCTTGTAAAAGGCGAGGGAACGGTCCAGATCACGGACGTTGAAATTGTTGTGTGCAAAGGTGAACTGCATAGGGATAAACCTCCTGAGATGGAATTGTTGTGACGATACTGTACCATGTTTTGGATGAAAACACAATCCGCATATACGATTTTTGTTTACATTGCCGCAGAGCAATGTTATAATTAGCCTGTATATTTGCGTCCGTAAAGGGGGACGGGAATTTGAAAAATCATTTGGAGAAGGCATTGCAGCCGGGGAATATCCTGTTTTATATTGTATTCCTGCTGTTCGCAGCAGGCGGCTTGTGGTTTTCCGTGCCGTATGGTCTGATCGGCATCGCGCTCTGCGTGATCCTGCGGGCGGCCTCGCTGCGCATCGAAAACGAGCGCAGGCAGCGGCTGCAGGAGCTGATGGAGAATATCGAGATCGACGGCGGCGAGGTGCGCCAGACGGTGACCAAATCGCCGCTGCCGACCGTTGTCGCACTGGCGACGACGGGCGAGATCGTCTGGGCGAACGATGCGTTCGCGGAGATCAGCGGGCATTTTGCCGGCGCGCGCCATATGCGTTTGGGTGAGCTTGCGCCGACCTTCGAGACGCGCTGGCTGATCGAGGGAAGGACCGAGTTCCCGGGCGAGCTGCGCATGGGGCGCAACGCCTACCATGTGTTCGGCAGCATGATCCCGAGCGGCGCGGGGCAGATGATGATGCTGCACTTCATCGACTGCACGGAGTTTGTCCAGCTGCGCGACGCGGCGGAGACGCGGCACCCTGCGCTTGCGATCATTGCGATCGACAACTACGAGGAACTGATGAAAAACGCGACCGACTCGGAAAAGTCGGATATCCTTGCGGGGATCGACAAGCGCCTGTCCGCGTGGACGCGGGACTGCAGCGCGGTGCTGCGCAAGTATGACCGCGACAAGTATATTTTCATCATCGAAAATGCCGAGCTGGAAAAGCTGGCCTCGCGGAAATTCACGGTCCTGCAGGATGTGCGCGCGATCCAGAACCACGAGGGCGTTGTCGCGACCCTGTCCATCGGCGTCGGCAAGGACGGCGACACGCTGGCTGAGAGCTATCAGTATGCCGGCCTTGCGATCGACATGGCGCTGTCCCGCGGCGGCGACCAAGCGGTCATCAAGAACCGCTATACGTTCGAGTTTTACGGCGGCCTGAGCGAAGAGGTCGAAAAGCGCACCAAGGTCAAGAGCCGCGTGGTTGCCAACGCGCTCAGCCAGCTGATCCGCGACTCGTCCCAGGTGCTGGTGATGGGCCACCGCAACAGCGATATGGATGCGATCGGCGCGGCGGCCGGCATGGTGTGTGCGGCGCGCGTCAAGAACAAGCCGGTGCACATCGTCGTCGACCAGAACCACACGATGGCGACTGAGCTGATCGAGCGGCTGGAAACGCTGCCGGAATACAAGGACGTATTCATCAGCGTGGAAGACGCGATGATCATGTGCGACTACAACACGCTGCTGATCGTTGTGGATGTCAACCGTCCCGGCTATGTCGAGAGCGAGGCGCTGCTGCAGTCGATCAACAAGGTGGCGGTCATTGACCACCACCGCCGTGCGGCGGATTATATTGAAAACGCGGTCGTTTCACTGCATGAGCCGTACGCCTCCTCGGCGTCCGAGCTGGTCAGCGAGCTGCTGCAATATCTGGTGCCGACCAGCGGCATCCTGACGGGCGAGGCTGAGGCCATGCTCGCGGGCATCTATCTGGACACCAAGGGCTTCTCGACGCGCACGGGCGTGCGCACCTTCGAGGCGGCGGCCTATCTGCGCCGCGCGGGCGCAGAGGCAAGCGATGTCAAGCGCCTGTTCCAGTCCAGCTTTGACCAGTACATGGAGCGGCAGAAGCTGATCTCTTCGGCGCGCAACTGCGGACAGGGCGTGATCTTCGCGGTCACCGATGAAGAGGTCGACCGTGTTGCAGCGGCGCAGGCGGCGGACGAGCTGCTCTCGATCATCGGCACGCGCGCGAGCGTTGTGGCGTTCCGCCGCGGAGCCGATATGGTCGTATCCGCCCGCGCTGCCGGGCAGGTCAATGTGCAGCTGCTCATGGAGCGGCTGGGCGGCGGCGGCAACCACTCGGCGGCGGGCGCACAGCTGCCAAACACCACGCCGGAGGAGGCCGACCGCCTGATCACCGAGGCGATCGACGGGTATTTTGCCGACCAGGAGAACCAGAAAGCAGAAGAAAACTGAACCCAAACCGAAGTTTTACAGATAAAAAAGGAGCAACAGAACCATGAAAGTAATTCTCAAAGCCGATGTCAAGGGCAAGGGCAAGAAGGGCGACCTGATCGAGGTCAGCGAGGGCTACGGCCGCAATTTCCTCATGCCGCGCGGTCTGGCGGAGCCTGCCACGGCGGACAACCTGAATGTCAAGAAGGCGCAGGACGAGGCGCATGCGCGCAAGGTCGCGCTCGAGCAGCAGGCGGCGCGCGAGGCGGCGGAAAAGCTCAAGGTCAGCCCGGTCAAGGTGCCGGCCAAGGGTGGCTCGGGCGGACGCCTGTTCGGCGCCGTGACCTCCAAGGAGATCGCGGAGGAGCTCAACAAGCAGTACGGCCTGAGCGTACCCAAGCAGAAGATCGTGCTCGAGGAGCCGATCAAGACCTTCGGTGTGCACCGCGTCAAGGCTAAGCTGTATCAGGATATCGCGGGCGAGATTCTGGTGCAGGTAGTAGAAGCGTAAAACGCTTATAGGGGGCTTCACAAGCCCCCTATATACGGAACATGGTTCCGAAGAAACCATGTTCCGATACCCGAATGACGCCGCCCAAGGCGGCTGGGTCGAGGTATCAAAACACCCGGCAAAGCTGGGCGTTTTGATGCAAACCGCGCGGCGGTTTGCGAATTGGAAGATCGCGCATGGCGCGTATTTTCCATTCTCCATTTTCAATTTCCCATTCGAAAGGTGGTGCGGTTTTGGACGAACTTCTCATGCGGCAGGTGCCGCAGGATCTGACGGCGGAGCAGTCGCTTCTGGGTGCCATGCTGGTCGACCCGAACTGCATCCCTGAGGTGATCGAGCAGGTGCGCGCGGACGATTTCTACGCGGATGAGAACAAGCGCATCTTCGAGACCATCTATTCCATGTTCAACGGCGCGCAGCGCATCGATCCGGTCACGGTGCTCGATATGCTGACCCGTATGGGCTATTACGACGAAGCGGGCGGCCGCGCGTACCTGTTCCAGCTGATGGAGGTCACGCCGGGCGCGCGCAACGTGAACGAATATGTGCGCATCGTGCGCGACAAGAGCCTGCTGCGCCAGCTCGCGGACGCGGGCGGCGAGATCCAGCAGAACGCGCTCGAGGCGCACGGCGAGGCGTCCAGCATCGCGGAGCTGGCTGAGCAGCGCATTTACAACATCCGGCAGGGGCGCGAGATCAAGGGCCTGTCGCGGCTGAGCGAGGTCATCGCGGACCTGTACACCGAACTGGACGAGCGCGCCAAGTCGGACAGCGATATCCCGGGCATGTCCACAGGCTTTCATGCGCTGGACACCGCGCTGACCGGCCTGAACAAGTCCGACCTGATTCTGATCGCGGCGCGTCCCGGCATGGGCAAGACCGCATTCGCGCTCAACATCGCGCTCAACGCGGCCAAGGCAAGCGTCAAGGGCAAGCCCAAGGGCTACAAGAAGGGAACCGGTGTGTGCGTGTTCCAGCTCGAGATGGGCAAGGAACAGCTGGCCAGCCGTTTCCTGTCCAGCGAGGCGCTGATCGAATCGCAAAAGCTCAAAACCGGCAATCTGGACGGCGACGACTGGGTCAAGATCGCCCGCGCGTCCGGCGTGCTGGCGGGGCTGAATATCTATGTGGACGACAATCCGGCGATCACGGTCGCGGAGATCAAGGCCAAGTGCCGCCGCCTGGGCGAGGAGCTGGGCCTGATCGTGATCGACTACCTCCAGCTGATGCACGTCGGCGGGCGGCACATGGACAACCGTGTGCAGGAGGTCGCGGAGATCTCGCGTTCGCTCAAGATCATGGCCAAGGAGCTGAATGTGCCGGTTGTGTGTCTGTCGCAGCTGTCGCGTGCCTCCGAGCAGCGCTCGGACAAGCGGCCGATGCTGTCCGACCTGCGAGAATCCGGCGCGATCGAGCAGGACGCGGATATCGTTATGTTCATCTACCGCGACGACTACTACGATGACGAGAGCGAGAACAAGAACATCGCGGAAATCATCATCGCCAAAAACCGCCACGGTGCAACGGGTACGGTCGAGCTGCAATGGGTCGGCCAGTACACCACGTTCTCCAACCCGGACCGCATTCATGGGGACTGAGGCCATGCTGGAAACGGTAAAGCAGACCATCGAGGACTACCATATGCTGAACCCGGGGGAACCTGTGCTGGCGGCGCTGTCGGGCGGCGCGGATTCGGTTGCGCTGCTGCGTGCGCTGCTCGCGCTCGGGTATCCGGTGCGCGCCTTTCACCTCAACCACTGTCTGCGCGGCGCGGAGTCCGACCGGGACGAGGCGTTCTGCCGCGCGCTGTGCGAAAGGCTGGGCGTGCCGCTGACGGTCGAGCGCATCGACGTCCGCGCGCAGACGGCGGGCGAGGGGATCGAGGCCGCAGCGCGGCGCATCCGGTATGAGCGCCTTGTCGCCGCGGCGCAGGGCGCGAAGATCGCGACCGCGCACACGGCGGACGACAACCTCGAGACCATGCTGTTCCATCTCGCGCGGGGCACCGGGCCAAAGGGGCTTGCGGGTATCCCGCCGGTGCGGGGGAATATCATCCGCCCGCTGATCGGCGCAGAGCGCGCGCAGGTGGAAGCCTATCTGGCGGAACTCGGTCAGGATTTTGTGACCGACAGCACCAATCTGAGCGACGACTACACGCGCAACCGTATCCGGCACGAGGTCGTGCCGGTGCTGCGGCAGCTCAACCCATCGGTGTGCGGCGCGGCGGCGCGGCTCGGCGGCCTGCTGCGGCAGGACGAGGCGTATCTGCACGAGCAGGCGGCAGCCTGTCTGACGCGCGCGGCGCGGTCGGACGGCGCGTGGGAGACCGCGCCCCTGCGGGAGGCGCATCCTGCGGTGCGCTCGCGGGCGCTGCGGCTGCTGGCGGAGCAGAGCGGCATGCCGATGCGGGACTTTACCGCGCAGCATGTGCAGGCGCTGGGGCAGCTGCTGGAGAGCGCAGACCCTTCTGCGGAATGTGTCCTGCCGCACGGCTTTCTCGCGCGGCGGGAATACGGCGCAGTGCGGCTGGAAAAGCCGGGGACGCCGGTCGAGCGGCCCGAAATCCCGATCTCCGTTCCGTTTGACGGCGCGGTCTGGCAGGGAACCGTGCGGCTTTCCCTGCGGGGCTTAGAAAAAAACGAGGTTTTTTACAAATCATTCAATACTTTTTGCGCAGATTGTGGTACAATAGATTTTGCATCGCTGTGTGTTCGCACGCGGCGGGCAGGAGACCGGCTGCGGCTGACCGGAAACGGTGGCAGCCGGACGCTGAAAAAGCTCATGATCGACCGCAGGATCCCCCGCGCGCGGCGGGACGGTCTGGCGGTGGTCGCAGACAGGTACGGCGTGATCGCCGTACAGGATATTGGTATGGATCATTCGCGTCTCCCGGCGGGGGGCGCGCGGATGCAAATAAAAATAGAGGGGTATTGAAAAATGGCATACGATATGCGGGATGATATCAAGGAGATCTATTTCACCGAGCAGCAGCTCGCCGACAAGGTAGCCGAACTCGGCGCGCGCATCACCGAAGATTACCGGGATAAAAACCCGTTGATCGTCAGCGTGCTCAAGGGTTCGTATGTGTTTATGGCGGACCTGACGCGCAAAATAGACACGCCCTGCAACGTGGACTTCATGGTGGTCTCCAGCTACGGCAAGGGCACCAAGACCTCGGGCGAGGTGCAGATCATCAAGGATATCGAGCAGCCGATCGACGGGCGCGACCTGCTGATCGTCGAGGATATCCTGGATTCGGGCGTTACGCTCAATTACCTGATGCAGGTGCTCAACGCGCGCGGCGCGCGTTCGATCCGCCTGTGTACATTGCTGTCCAAGCCGTCGCGGCGCAAGGTCGATGTGTCGGTCGACTATCTGGGCTTTGAGATCCCGGATGAGTTCGTGGTCGGCTACGGACTGGATTACGCTGAAAAATACCGCAACCTGCCGTATATCGGCATTTTGAAGCCGTATGTCTACGGCGGCGAGTAAATAGATCAACAAGGAAGAGGTGGCAAACCGATTTGAAAGGAAAAATGAAAGGCTTTGGCCTTTACCTGATCATACTGGTGTTCCTGCTGGCGGGCGTCAGCTATGTGGTCAGCCAGACGCAGCAGACCGAGCAGATCACCTACTCGGATGTGTTCGACTACTTTAATGAGGGTGAGGTCGACCAGTTCACGCTGGAAGGCGGCACGCTGACCATGCACCTGCGCGACAACGGCCGCGTCGTCAGCTACGACATTGGCAGCAACGTTGATATTTGGTGGAGCCAGCTCGGCATGACCATCGACCAGCAGATGAAAGATGGGACGCTGACGCAGGTGGATTATATCACCACTACGATTCCGTGGTGGGCGAACTTCCTGCCGTATGTCATTCTGATCGTGCTGCTCATCGCGTTCTGGTATTTTATGATGAACAAGCAGTCCGGCGGCGGCGCGGGTCCGATGCAGTTCGGCAAGGCGCGCGCGCGGCTCGCGCAGGACGACAAACGCAAGGTCACGTTCAACGACGTGGCTGGCGCGGACGAGGAAAAGGCGGAGCTGCAGGAGATCGTCGAGTTCCTCAAGAACCCGCAGAAGTTCGTGCAGATCGGCGCGCGCATCCCCAAGGGCGTGCTGCTGGTCGGCCCTCCGGGCACCGGTAAAACCCTGATCGCGCGTGCGGTCGCGGGCGAGGCGGGCGTGCCCTTCCTGTCGATCTCCGGCTCGGACTTCGTCGAGCTGTATGTCGGCGTGGGCGCATCCCGTGTGCGCGACCTGTTCGAGCAGGCCAAGAAGAACGCACCGGCGATCGTATTCATCGATGAGATCGACGCAGTCGGCCGCCAGCGCGGCGCAGGCCTCGGCGGCGGGCACGACGAGCGCGAGCAGACGCTCAACCAGCTGCTGGTCGAGATGGACGGCTTCGGCGCGAACGAGGGCGTTATTGTCATCGCCGCGACCAACCGCAAGGATATTCTGGACAACGCGCTGCTGCGTCCGGGCCGCTTTGACCGCCAGGTCTATGTCGGCGCGCCGGACGTCAAGGGCCGCGAGGCGATCCTCAAGGTGCATGCGCGCAACAAGCAGTTTGATCCGGACGTCAAGTTCTCGGATATCGCCAAGACGACCGCCGGCTTCACCGGCGCAGACCTCGAGAACCTGCTTAACGAGGCGGCGCTGCTGGCAGCGCGCCGCAACAAGAAGCTGATCTCGCAGGAGGAGATCGAGGAATCCCTGCTCAAGGTGGTCATGGGCGTGGAGAAGAAGAGCCACATCATCACCGAGAAGGATAAGCGCCTGACCGCCTTCCACGAGGCGGGCCATGCGATCTGCTTCCATGTGCTGCCGACGCAGGACCCGGTGCACCACGTCACCATCATCCCGCGCTCGTCCGGCGCAGGCGGCTTCACCATGCCGCTGCCCGAGGAGGATCAGGCGTACCGTACCCGCCGCTACATGGAGGAGTATATCATCGTCTGCCTGGGCGGCCGTGTGGCGGAAGAGCTGACGATGGAGGATATCTCGACCGGTGCGTACGGCGATATCAAGCAGGCGACCCAGATGGCGCGTGCGATGGTCACCAGCTACGGCATGAGCGAGAAGATCGGCCCGATCGACTACGGCTCGGACAACGGCGAGATCTTCCTTGGACGTGACTTCGCGGCGGGAAAGGGCTATTCCGAGGTCAAGGCGGCGGAGATCGACGACGAGATCCACCGCATCATCGAGGAGGCATACCGCGCCTGCAAAAAGCTGCTCACCGAGCACATGGACGAGATGACGCGCGTTGCGGAATACCTGATTCGCAACGAGACGATGGACGGCGATACCTTCATCAAGGTATACAACAACGAAATCGTACCGGACAAGGTGATCGGCGAGGACCTGATGACCGAGCTCAAGGAAGAGCTGGACGCCAAGGTCGGCAAGGCGCCGGAGAGTGCCGCGGAAGTCGCACAGGCGGCTGCCGAAGCCGAGGCGAAGGCTGAGCCGGCGGATAACAACGCTGCTGAGGACAACAAGTAAAGCCAAGATCCCGCGGGAATCCGCGGGATCTTTTTCGCGCCTGAATGTCAAAAGTTCTTGACATTTTTATTGGGGGAGCGTATGATGAAAATGTAAAAAGAGTTTGACATTTGAGACGGGTAAGGAGGTATGGCTATGGGGCCGAAATTTTATATTCTTGTGGCGCTGCCGTTTATCGTGATAGCGGGAGTGTTTGCCTTTATGTTCTGGGTCGCCAGGGCAAAGTCGCCGCGTGCGGCCGGTTGGGCGGAGAAGCTCGGCGTTTTGAACGGCGCGGGCAGAGCGGACGAAATGGAGCGCATGATTCAGTACAAGGCGGTTTCATGGGCGTATCTGGTCGTGATCCTCGGGCTGGCGGGCCTGAACTTTTATGAGGTATTTGCCAATGACGGCAAGCTGCCGGTCAGCAATCTGGTCCTGCTCGCCGGGATTTTGACACAGGCGATTGCTGTGCTGGTCCTGCGGCACCGCAGCACGGAGGGGGACGAGGAGTATAAGCCCTATCCGCTCTGGAAAACCTTCGCATGGGTTTTGGGTATCAGCGCAGCGATCGGCGTGGCGGGCGGCGTAATTGTGATCGCCGTGCTGGCGTGGTGACGGCATGCGGAACTGTATCAAAGAGCTCCGCAAGGCGCGCGGCCTGCGGCAGGAGGACATGGCGCATCTGCTCGGCGTATCGCGGCAGACGGTTGTCGCGATGGAAAACAATAAATACGACCCTACGCTTGAGCTTGCCATGAAGGTGGCGCGGCTGCTCGGGCAGCCGGTCGAGAGCATCTTTTTTCTGGAGGACTGAACAGGGGCGGTTTTTCCGTCCCTGTTTTTATGATTTTGGCTGTGAGCCGGGGCATTTCAGCGGTATCGTCAGGCGGGAACAATGCGCTTTGTCATATCCGACAAAAGGGAGCGCGGAAAAGCGGGAATTTTATCAGTTACACCCTTGCGCTCGGCGCTGCGATATGGTATGATAGGAAAGCTTGAGAAAGACACATGTCTTTTTAGGGAGGACAGACAACGCATGGTCAAACCCAAATACTATCTGGTCGACCGCACACTGCTGCCGGAGGTTTTTCAGCGTGTGATCGAGGCAAACGAAGCGATCGCTTCGGGCAAAGCGGCAACAGCGAGCGAGGCGGCGAAGATCGCGGGACTTTCGCGCAGCGCGTATTATAAATACAAGGATGGGGTGCGGCCGTTTTTTGAGGCAACCACCGACCGGATCGTCACCTTCCACTTCATGCTGCACGATCAGCCCGGGGTACTGTCCAGTATTTTGGGGCTGATGGCGCGCTCGGGCGCGAATCTGCTGACGGTCAATCAGTCCATCCCGATGCGCGGGCAGGCCTCGGTCACGATCGCGGCCCGCACGGGCGAAATGAAGTATTCCGTAGAGGAACTGGTCCATCGCGCGGAGGCGCTGGAAGGGGTCAGCAAGGTCGAGATCCTTGCATCCGAATGATCCTGTTTTGCAAAGCAGCCGCATCCCTTCCAACGGCAGGGTGCGGAAAACTGATATGGAGGAACTGAGTACTATGATAAAAGCAGCAATCATGGGGCACGGCACGGTCGGTTCGGGCGTGTACGAGGTGTTCGAGATGAACGCCGAAAAGATCGCGCGCGTGGTCGGCGAGCCGGTCGAGGTCAAGTATGTGCTCGACCTGCGGGACTTTTCCGCGCTGCCCTACGGGCATAAGTTTGTTTCCGACTTTTCCGTAATCGAGAACGACCCCGAGGTCACGGTCGTGGCCGAGGTCATGGGCGGCGTCGGCGCGGCGTATGAGTTCACCAAGCGCTGCCTGCTTGCGGGCAAGAGTGTGTGCACCTCCAACAAGGAGCTGGTCGCGACCCGCGGCGAGGAGCTGCTCAAAATCGCTGCGGAAAAGGGCGTCAACTACATGTTTGAAGCCTCGGTCGGCGGCGGCATCCCGATCATCCGCCCGATGCTCCAGTGCCTCGCTGCGAACGAGTTCAACGAAATCTGCGGCATCTTGAACGGCACCACCAACTACATCCTGACCCAGATGATCCACAACGGCGTCACTTTTGATGATGCGCTCAAACAGGCGCAGCTCAACGGCTACGCGGAAAAGGATCCGACCGCGGACATCGAGGGCCATGACGCCTGCCGCAAGATCTGCATCCTGGCCGACCTCGCGTTTGGCGATAAGTTTGACCCGGACCAGGTCTCCTGCGAGGGCATCAGCAAGGTCACGCTCGAGGACGTTGCCAACGCCGACAAGCTGGGCTGCGTGATCAAGCTGATCGGCCGCACGGTGCGCAATGAGGACGGCACGGCTTACGCCTATGTCGCCCCGCACCTCATCCCCAAGGAAAACCTGCTCGCCTCGGTCGAGGACGTGTTCAACGCCATCATGGTCAACGGCAACGCGACCGGCGACGTGATGTTCTACGGCAAGGGCGCGGGCAAGCTCGCGACCGCATCCGCGGTTGTCGCGGATATGCTGGACAGCATCGAGCACGCCGAGCACCGCCGCCGCATCTCGTGGGGCGACGGTTCGAAAAACCTGCTCCGCCCGCTGGATACGCTGCAAAGCGCGTGGTATGTGCGCTTCAAGGGCCCGCGCAAGGCGCTCGAGGATGTGCTGCCGGTCGAGAGCATGACCGAGCCTGCCGAGGGCGTGCTGGTCGTGCGCACGAGCAAGCTGTCCACCGCGGATATGCACAAAAAGATCGAGCAGCTGAACGCCAGCGGCGACGTGCGCGCAGCGATGCGTATACTGTAAGGGGAGGGTAAACGAAGATGGTTCGTGTTACCGTCCCGGCGACGAGCGCCAACATGGGCTCGGGCTACGACAGCATTGGCATCGCGCTCGAGCTTTACAATGTGATCGATCTCGAGGAGAGCGACCGCATTGATATTTCGGATAAAAACGGGCAGTTCGTGCCCAAGGATGCGCGCAACCTGATTTATCAGTGCGCCAAGCGCGTGTACGACGAGTGCGGCAAGCCGCTCTCCGGCCTTAAGATCGTGGAGGACTGCGCCATCCCGCAGACGCGCGGCCTGGGTTCGTCCTCTGCGTGCACGGTTGCGGGTATTCTGGGCGCAAACGCGCTGCTGGGCGATCCGCTCGACCGGCAGGCCGTGATCGACCTCGCGGCCACCATTGAGGGGCATCCGGACAATTCCACGCCCGCCATTCTGGGCGGCTTCTGCGTGGCGCTGCTGGAAAACGGCCATGTGCATCAGGTGCGCGTGCCCATGCACAGCGCGATCGATTTCATCGTATTCATCCCGGATTTCAAGCTGTCCACCGAGAAGGCGCGCGCGGCGCTGCCTAAAACCATTGCGCACCGCGACGCGGTGTACAATCTGGCGCGCGCGGCGCTGCTGGCGGGCAGCCTGACCACTGGCCAGCTGGAAAATCTGGACGTCGCGACCGGCGACTGCCTGCACCAGCCCTACCGCTTCGGCCTGATCGAAAACGGCGAGGACGTGGTGCGCGGCGCCAAGGAGCTGGGGGCGCTGGGCGCATATATTTCGGGCGCAGGCCCGTCCATCGTTGCGATGGTTTACAAGGGGGACCGCGACTATCTGGCGCGCGCACAGGCCATGTGTGCGGAAAAATACCCGCACTGGAAGGCCGTGCAGCTGCGCTGCGACGAAGTCGGCGCAACGGTCAAACGTATTTGAGTCGAATCCGCTCCGGCGGTAGGCGATATAAGGAGGAAACGTAACAAATATGAGTCTTATTGTGCAAAAGTTCGGCGGCACTTCGGTTGCCGACACCGAGCGCCTGAGGAATGTTGCGGACATTGTAACCAAGACGGCGCAGGCAGGCAATCAGGTGGTGGTCGTTGTATCCGCGCAGGGCGACACGACCGACGATCTGATCGCGAAGGCGGCGGAGCTGAACGATCATCCGTCCAAGCGCGAGATGGACGTCCTGCTGAACACCGGTGAGATGATCTCCATGTCTCTTTTGGCAATGGCGATCCAGAAGCTCGGTTTTTCCGTGGTCTCGCTGACCGGCTGGCAGATCGGTCTGGAGACCAACAGCAACTATTCGGACGCGCGCATCAAGCGCGTTTCGGCGGAGCGTCTGCGCGCCGAACTGGATAACGGCAAGATCTGCATCGTGGCAGGCTTCCAGGGCATCAACAAGATGGGCGACGTGACCACCCTCGGCCGCGGCGGCTCGGACACGACTGCGGTTGCGATCGCGGCGGTGCTGGGCGCGGATCTGTGCCAGATCTATACCGATGTGGACGGCGTTTACACCGCCGACCCGCGCATCGTGCCGAACGCCCGCAAGCTGGACGCCATCACCTATGACGAAATGCTCGAGCTGGCGTCGCTCGGCGCACAGGTGCTGCACAACCGCTCGGTTGAGATGGCAAAGAAGTACAATGTCGACCTTGAGGTCGTTTCGAGCTTTACCCGCAACCCGGGTACCAAAGTCAAGGAGGGTTCTCACATGGAAAAAATGAATGTTTCGGGCGTTGCCCGCGACAATAACTGTGCCCGTGTTGCGATCATCAACGTATCGGATACGCCGGGCACCGCGTTCAAGGTATTCTCGCTGATGGCCAAGCACAATGTAAACGTCGATATCATCCTGCAGTCGGTCGGCCGCGACAACAAGAAGTCGATTTCGTTCACCATCCGTCAGGACGACGCGGAACGCGTCGGCCAGATCCTGCGCGACAACGCGGAAATGCTCGGCTTTGAAGATGTCTCCATCAGCACCAAGGTCGCCAAGGTGTCCATCGTGGGCGCGGGCATGGCGTCCTCTGCGGGCGTTGCGTCCAAGATGTTCGAGGCGCTGGCAATGGCGGGCATCAACATCCGTATGATCTCCACCTCGGAGATCAAGATCTCGGTCCTCATCAACGAGGAGGACAGTGAGAAGGCGGTCAAGGCCATCCATGAGGAATTTTTTGGCGAGTAATATTTGTCAAAAAGATAACAAAGTCTGTTGACATAGGCCAGGAACTTTGTTATAATATTGTCAATCGACAGGAAAGGAAGTCTATGTCATGAAAAAACTGTGGTGCTTGTTCCGCCGCCGTTCCGCGAACGGAACAGATAAGCTTTGTGTTGCGCTTTCCGAGACCGAGGGCCGTGTCCGCACCTGCCCCTACGCGACCGAGGAAGAAGCCAAGGCAAAGTGCCCGGAATATGCTTTCAATAACCGCCACGAGGGCGAGGACGAAGGCATCGAGTAATACAGCTACTTAATCTTAAGAGGAGAAGCCCCGAAGGAAAAATCCTTTCGGGGCTTTTTCGCCAGATAAGGGCGTGTCAACCGCCGGTTGACAAAAAGAAACGCCCGGTTGGTGGCGTTTTCAGCCGGAATCCTGCACACTGGAAGCAGAGAAAGGCAGGTGGTCGTTATGACGACAGGGGAGAAGATCGCAGCGCTGCGGCGCGAAAAGGGGCTCAGCCAGGAGGCGCTGGGCGAGCAGCTCGGGCTGTCCCGGCAGGCGGTGAGCAAGTGGGAAGCTGATCAGGCGGTGCCCACAATGGATAATCTGATGGAGCTGAGCCGTCTGTTCGGCGTGCCGGTGGATACGCTGCTGCGGCCGGAGGAGGCGCTGCCGGGCAAGGGGACGGAGATGCCGGAGGGCGTCAAGATATCCGCGGAGGGGCTGAAGATCTCCTATGCACCGGTGCTCACGAAAAAGACAAGGTGGTTCATCATCGCGATTGCCGTGCTGCTGCTGGTAAGTGTGCTGGGCAATCTCTATGCCATGATGCGCGTGCAGGGGATGCAGACGCAGATCGATGATTTAAAGGAGTATATTGCACAGCTTCCCACGATGCAGGCGATGCCAAATGAGGTAGGAAGCAGCACGGAAAATAAGTCGGAGGATATTGCGGATGCTTCGCTGGAGTACTGCACGTTTGACGGGCAACAGTATCTGATTTCTGTCAGTGCAATGCCTAAGTTGTACGATGAAGCCGAAAGTGCGCAGTTTGTACTGCGCACAAAATCAGGAAGTTCGTTTTATGATGTAAGCGCTACAACATATACTGGAGACTATTCAACCGTGCTGCGCACATCTGAGACAGACTGTTCGATATATCTTATGTTGACCAAGGGCGACCAGACGCGCAGCCTGCTGGTCGGAGAGTGCAAGGGGCTGGGGGTGCTGTCCGCGCTGGATGCGGAGGTATATCCGGAATTTTCATGGTCGGGGGATACGCTGCATGCCTTCACCACCAATGTGGAGGTCAACATGCAGCCGACGCCCTGGGGGGAGCGGCCGACCAGCCCGGTCAGCGGCACGGCGGAACTGCACATCGACGGGCAGACCGTAGAGGAACAGCCGCTCACCTACGAAAACCGGGATACTGCCTATCGGGATGAACAGATCCGCTTCAGTTGCCGGTTTGACAGCCATGAGGCCACCGAGGAGCAGGACTGGGAGGTCTGGGTGCGGCTGACAGATAATTTTGGAAGAGAGCACCTGTTTGTTGCTGGAAAATAAAAAGAGAACCGCCTTTGCAGGCGGTTCTTCTTATTTCCTCGGTGTTTTCGCGGGCGCAAGCAGATACACATGCCCAGCGCCCATTTTTCGCAGTACATCCGCGGCCGCTGCGGCCGTTGAACCGGTGGTGATGATATCATCCACCAGCACAACCGACTGCCCGGAGAGGTCAACGTTCTCCAGCGGCAGCAGCGCCCGCGCCGCGTTTTTCTGCCGCGCGGCAAAGTCCTTCTGCTCGGACTGCGTGGGTGTGAACGGCCGCTTGCGCATGGTCGCCCGGCAGGGCAGGCCAAAGCCCGCGGCGATCGGCTTGGCGAGCAGCTCGGCCTGATTGTAGCCGCGTTTATGCAGATGCACAAAGCCGATCGGCATGTAAGTGATCAGGTCGGGGTTCCAGTCCTCCAGCCGTTCCGCCAGCAGGGGAAGCGCCTGCGCGGCGAACCAGTCCGCATAGTGCTGCTTATGATGGAATTTGAACCGGCGCATCGCCTGCCTGACCTTGCCGGTGTAGTACAGCGCGGCGGCGCAGCCGTCCATGCCCGGCACGCGGATGGTTTCCGTGCAGCGGTACTGCCCGCGCACCTCGCGCGCGCAGGCGGCACAGAGCATCGCCCTGCTGCTGTCCTCCGCCGGGATCGCCTCGCCGCACAGCACGCAGTTGTGCATGAACAGGATACCCATCGTACACCCTCCCAACAAAAAACGGCCGCTGCTGCGGCCGTTTTTCCATTCTTCGCGCCGCAGCGCATTTTGATCAGAACCTTGCAGCGTGCTGCAAGGTTCGTAAAAAGCCCAGCTTTGCCGGGCTTTTTACACAAGTGCAAAAAAAGTTTCGCTTGTCGGAACTTTTTGCAGCTTTGGATGCATCCGCGCTCTGCGCGGTGCATCCTCTTCGACCGAAACCGTGGTTTCGGTCGAGGGCCTTTAGCCCAGCAGCTTCTTCAGCCGCTCCGCGGCCTCCAGCGTGCGCTGCTGGTCGCCGAACGCGGTCAGACGGAAGAAGCCGTCGCCGTTCTTGCCGAAGCCTGCACCCGGGGTGCCGACTACGTTGGCGTTCTCGAGCAGGTAATCGAAGAACTCCCACGAGCCCATGCCGTTCGGGCACTTGAGCCACAGATACGGGCTGGACTTGCCGCCCGTGTACCAGATGCCGAGCGAATCGAGCGTCTCCGCGAGTACCTTGGCGTTCTGCTTGTAGTAGCCGAGGGTCTCCTTGATCTGCTTCATACCTTCCTCGGTGAAGCAGGCCGCCGCGCCCTTCTGCACGATATAGGGCACGCCGTTGAACTTGGTGGTCTGGCGGCGCAGCCACATCTTGTTGAGCTTGCCTTCCATCAGCGCCTGCGGGACGACCGTCCAGCCGCAGCGCGTGCCGGTGAAGCCGGCCATCTTGGAGAACGAGCAGAACTCGATCGCGCAGGTCTTTGCGCCCTCGATCTCGTAGATCGAGCGGGGGAGGTTCTCGTCCTCGATGAAGCACTCATAAGCCGCGTCATACAGAATGACCGCGCTGTTTGCGTTCGCGTAGTCCACCCACGCCTTGAGGCCCGCACGGTCGTATGCCGCACCGGTCGGGTTGTTGGGCGAGCACAGGTAGATGATATCCGCCTTGACCGAAGCGTCCGGCAGGGGGAGGAAGCCGTTCCCCTCATTCGCGTCCATGAAGATGACCTTGCGGCCCGCCATGACGTTGGTATCAACGTATACCGGGTAAACCGGGTCGGGGATGAGCACGGTGTTGTCCGCGCCGAAGATGTCGAGGATGTTACCGAGGTCGCTCTTTGCGCCGTCCGAGATGAAGATCTCGTTGGTGTCGAGGATGACGCCGTGGGTCTTGTAGTAGCCGACCAGCGCTTCGTGCAGGAAGCCGTAGCCCTGCTCGTCGCCGTAGCCGTGGAAAGTCTCCTGCTTGGCCTGATCCTCGACCGCCGCGTGCAGCGCGTCGATGACCGCTGGCACGAGCGGACGGGTCACGTCGCCGATGCCCAGACGGATGATATCCGCTTCCGGGTGCGCGGCGGAATATTCATTGACCTTGCGGGCAATGGTGGAGAACAGATAGCTCTGCTCGAGGTTGTCGTAATTCTTATTGATCTGCATGTTCTTTGCTCCTTTTCAGCGATGCTGCGACAAACGCCTTGAACAGCGGATGCGCGCGGTTGGGGCGGGATTTGAACTCGGGGTGGAACTGCACGCCGATGTAGAACGGATGCTCCGGGATCTCGACGGTCTCTACCAGCTCGCCCGTGGGCGAGGTGCCGGTGATCAGCATACCGCGGCTTTCGATCTGCTCGCGGAAGCTGTTGTTGAACTCGTAGCGGTGGCGGTGGCGCTCGGAGATCATCTCAGAGCCGTAGGCCGCAGCCATGATGGTATCCGGACGGATCTTGCACGGATACGCGCCCAGACGCATGGTGCCGCCCTTTTTGGAAACGCCCTGCTGGCTCTCCATCAGGTCGATGACCGGATGGGTGGAATCCGGATCAAACTCGGAGGAGTTTGCATCCTCAAAGCCGAGCACGTTGCGGGCATAGCTCATAACCGCGATCTGCATGCCGAGGCAGATGCCGAAGTAGGGGATGCCCTGCACACGGGCGTAGTTCGCCGCGCAGATCATGCCCTCTACGCCGCGGGGGCCGAAGCCGCCGGGCAGGATGATGCCGTCGACCTCGCCGAGCAGCTTGTCCGCAGTCGAGTCGTTGATCTCTTCGGAATCGACCCAGTCGATATCCACAAAGCAGCCGTTTTCATAGCCGCCGTGCTGCAGCGCCTCTGCAACCGACAGGTATGCGTCGTGCAGCTTGACGTATTTGCCGACCAGCGCGATCTTGACATGGTCGCGGCGCGCGGCGATGCGCTCGAGCATCGCGACCCAGTCGCTCATATCGCCCTTGGGCGCGCCGATGGACAGCTCGCGGCACACGATGTCGGACAGGTGGCTCTCCTCGAGCATCATGGGCGCCTGGTACAGCACGGGCAGGGTGCGGTTCTCGATGACGCAGTCCGGCTGGACGGTGCAGAACATGGAGATCTTACGCTTGATGTCGTCGTCCATCGGCTGATCGACGCGGGCGACAATGATGTCCGGGGAAATACCCAGGCCGCGCAGCTCCTTGACCGAGTGCTGGGTGGGCTTGCTCTTGGGCTCGTTCGAGCCGGAGATGTACGGGACCAGCGTTACATGGATAAACAGGCAGTTGCGGCGGCCGACCTCGGTCGCCACCTGGCGGATGGCTTCGAGGAAGGGCTGGGACTCGATATCGCCCGTGGTGCCGCCGATCTCGGTGATGACCACGTCCGCCGAGGTCTTTTTGCCGACCGAGTAGATGAAGGACTTGATCTCGTTGGTGATGTGCGGGATGACCTGTACGGTCTCGCCCAGGTATTCGCCTGCGCGCTCCTTGTTGAGCACGTTCCAGTATACCTTGCCGGTGGTCAGGTTGGAGAACTTGTTCAGGTCCTCGTCGATGAAGCGTTCGTAGTGGCCGAGGTCGAGGTCGGTCTCCGCGCCGTCGTCGGTGACGTATACCTCGCCGTGCTGGAACGGGCTCATCGTGCCCGGGTCAACATTGATGTAGGGATCGAGCTTCTGCGCGGCGACCTTGAGGCCGCGGCTTTTCAGCAGACGGCCGAGGGACGCGGCGGTGATGCCCTTGCCCAGACCGGAGACCACGCCGCCGGTCACGAAAATGTACTTTGTCATATCTCGATTTCCCCCTTAAATACAGTGGTGGCCGCGCCCGTCATGAACACGGTTTCATCGGTGTAGCGCACGGTCAGGTCGCCGCCGCGCAGGTGTACGGTGATATCCTCGTCCTTAGCCGCATGGCCCATCAGCACTGCGGCAACGCCGACAGCGCACGCGCCGGTGCCGCAGGCCCAGGTCTCGCCCGAGCCGCGCTCCCATACGCGCATTTTGAGGCTGCCGTCCGGCAGGACGTTGACAAACTCGGTGTTGACGCGCTCCGGGAACAGCGCGTGGTGCTCAAACTTGGGGCCGATCCGCGCAAGGTCGAGCCCGTCGATGTCCTCGGGCAGGAAGATGACGCAGTGCGGGTTGCCCATCGAGACGCAGGTGATATGGTACACCTTTTCGTCCACCACGAGCGGCGCGCCGATCACGGTGTCGCCCTCCAGATCCACCGGGATGTCATGCGGCTTTAAAATCGCCGCGCCCATATCCACGCGGGCGGAAAGCATTTTGCCGTCTTTTACGGTCAGCTCGAGCGTTTTCACGCCCGAAAGCGTATCGACCGTGACCGTGGTGCGGCCGTCCGTCATGCCGTTGTCGTACAGGTATTTGCCCACGCAGCGGATGCCGTTGCCGCACATCTTGCCCTCCGAGCCGTCGGCGTTGAAGATGCGCATCTGCGCATCCGCCTTATCCGAAGGGGAGATGAGGATGATGCCGTCGCCGCCGATGCCGAAGTGCGGCTCGCTCAGCCGGACGGAGAGTTCTCCGGGATCGGGGACCGTCTGGTCGAAACAGTTGAAATAGATATAGTTGTTGCC